>MAAC01016716.1_pt1 | contig 32266 bp, 25 predicted proteins | sample 1115981 | NCBI WGS metagenome assembly MAAC01 (sample SAMN04961126, study PRJNA320927) | seawater metagenome | isolation source: sample BD02T64 sea water enriched with oil for 64 days | place: USA:Gulf of Mexico | collected 2013-07-27 | reverse complement strand
AGATATTAAATCGGTCATGTGAACGTCTATAACTTCAAAGCCTGCGAGGTACATCGCACGTGCCATTTCTCGTTCAGAATTACTTCCTTTTTCACGTATTACGGCTGCTTTGATGCGTTTTTGAGGTAATTCTGGTAGTTTTCCTGTAAAATGCTCAGGAAATTTAAATTCCAGCGGCTGGTTCACATAGTTTAACGCACGTTCATCTGCGGTGCCGTTAAATGATTGTTTGCGGTCTAATAAATGTGAAGTTTCATACCAAACATCACGCATGTCATCTACGTCTATGATGAATTCATTGATGTCTAAAACGGCTTCGTCTATGGCGTTTCCTATTTTAAAGAAAGGAACGCCTGTTTTAGCCAATTCTTCTTCTACGCTATCATCGGTAGCTTGTAGCACGATTCCAGCATTTTCTGAGAACAAAACTTTGACCATATCATGACCTACCGTAGCCAGATCCAGTTCCATTCCCACGTTTTGTGAAGGGAAACACATTTCTAGTAAAGTGGTAATTAATCCACCACTAGCAACATCGTGCCCTGCGAGCACTTTGCCTGATTTTATCAAAGATTGTATAGCGGTAAACGCTTTCGCGAAAGCGGAACTATCCACAATCGTAGGACATTCATTACCAATTTTATTTTGTGTTTGTGCAAAGCTAGAGCCACCTAGTTTATGGTCATCGCCACTCATATTGATGTAATAAATAGGAGCCTTGTAATCGCGTTGCAATACCGGTTCTACGACTTTAGAAATATCATCACAAGCACCTACCGTACTGATGATGACCGTTCCAGGAGCCAATACATCCATGTCTGGATATTTTTGCTTCATAGAAAGACTGTCCTTACCAGTAGGAATGTTGATTCCTAATTCAATGGCAAAATCGCTCACGGCTTTTACAGCGTTGTATAAACGAGCATCTTCACCAGGATTGTTACATGGCCACATCCAGTTAGCACTTAGACTCACGCCTTTAAGGCCTTTTTCTAATGGTGCAAAAACAAGATTAGTCAGCGACTCTGCAATAGCATTGCGAGAACCAGCAGCTGGATCGATTAATGCGGCAACTGGCGCGTGACCTATTGTGGTCGCTACTCCATTTTTACCGTTATAATCCATCGCCATAACACCTACGTTATTTAATGGTAGTTGCAGTTCTCCACAAGTCTGTTGTTTGGCAACGCGACCTGTTACACAGCGATCTACTTTATTAGTCAGCCAGTCTTTACAAGCGACAGCTTCCATGCGTAATACGTTGTATAAATAGAGCTTAAAATCTTTACCATCATAAGGAACCGCATCATAAATGCGCTCGATGGTCTTGTCATCCATTATGGTTTTAGGACTAGAACCGAACATATCTTCCAGCGCTAGATCCATAGGGCTGCGACCATTTTTTTCACTGAACGTGAACTTATTATCTCCGGTAACTTTACCTACTTTATATAAAGGTGCACGCTCACGAGCGGCTATTTCTTCCAGTACAGGTGAGTCTTTTGCATCCATCACTAATCCCATACGTTCTTGGGACTCGTTACCGATTAGTTCTTTGCGAGATAGTGTAGGATCACCAACTGGCAATTTCTCTATATCTATGATTCCGCCAGTTTCTTCTACTAATTCTGATAGACAATTCAAGTGCCCACCAGCACCGTGATCGTGGATGGATTTAATAGGATTGTTATCACTTTCTACGAGTCCACGTATCGCGTTTGCAGCACGTTTTTGCATTTCTGGATTAGAGCGTTGTACAGCGTTTAATTCTAGACCAGAATCTAGTGCGCCAGTGTCTGCACTACTTACGGCAGCACCACCCATTCCAATACGGTAATTATCTCCACCCATAACGATGATATCATCGCCTGCGTCTGGAGTTTTCTTTAAGGCTTGTTCTTTCTTTCCATAACCTATTCCGCCAGCTTGCATGATGACTTTGTCGAAGCCTAAGTTTTGATCACCTTCTTGATGTTCAAATGTTAATACAGAACCTGTGATTAACGGTTGGCCAAATTTGTTACCAAAATCACTCGCACCATTTGATGCTTTGATTAAGATATCCATAGGTGTTTGATAGAGCCATTTACGAGCTTCAAAGCCATTTTCCCATGGTCGTTCTTCATTTAATCTCGAGTAGCTGGTCATATAAACCGCAGTTCCTGCAAGTGGTAAAGAACCTTGTCCACCAGCAAGTCTATCGCGTATTTCTCCACCAGAACCGGTTGCAGCACCATTAAATGGCTCTACGGTAGTAGGGAAGTTGTGTGTTTCGGCCTTTAATGATATTACCGAATCAAAAAGACTGGTTTGATAAACGTCTGGCTTGTTTGCAGTTTTAGGCGCAAACTGTTCTGCTTGTGGTCCTTTTACAAAGGCTACGTTATCGCTGTATGCACTTACGATTCCGTTAGGCCAGCGTTTAGAGGTTTCTTTAATGAGTTTGAATAGGGAAGTAGGCATCTCTTCACCATCAATGATAAAAGTTCCATTAAATATTTTGTGGCGGCAGTGCTCAGAGTTTACTTGTGAAAAACCGAATACCTCACTATCAGTTAATTTACGATCTAATTTTTCAGAAAGCTGGATCAAGTAATCGATCTCATCATCGCTAAGTGATAATCCTTCTTGCATATTATAAGCAGGAATATCATCTATTTCTAGGACGCCTTCAGCTTCTACATTAATATCAAATTGCGATTGATTGAGTCCATCAAACTTTTGCAACAACATTTTATCATACTGCGAGTTCTCCTCACAAGCATGAAATTCCTCGATTCTTAGAATTCCTTTAATTTCCATGTTTTGAGTAATCTCTACAGCATTTGTAGACCATGGAGTAATGGTGGTTGCACGTGGTCCCGTAAAGAATCCCGATAAAGCATCGGCTTCTAGTTTTGGAGCATCGGCAAAAAGCCATTGTAATTTTTGATCATCTTCTGTAGAGATCGGTGCTTGGGTTTGTACTGCGTAAACTGACTTGGACGGATTTCCGTAAAAATGAATCATTGTGAGCGCTTTTATGGGCTATTGCAAAGATACTTTTTTAGGGGCTTATTTTAGTTGTTTCCGCTTTCGCGAAAGCGGAATTATTAACGTCTTATTTACAATAAATATATTACGTAAACTATTTGTAGGTGATACTCATGGTTTCCTTTGTTTCTAAGGTAAGTTCCCCTTTTTTAGTTTTATTTGAGTAGGTGGTTTTTTCTGTTAAATAAGAATTTTGATCGGTTACAAAAATGGTTCTATATCTTTGTTTATCAGATGTGTTATTGTCTATAACAATTTCCTCATCGACGGTTATTTTATTGTCGTTTTGGGCAATTGATATGTTAGATACTTCTAAACTGTTAGTCTTTATCAATTCATTATTTCTAAAACGCCATTGCTCTTTATTTACACTCTTTTTTGTGATTTGGTTACCGGTGTTATAAGTGTAACTCTTTAGGTAGACATCTTTAGAATGAAGGAATTTAAGTAGTTTATTAAAATCTATAGTATCTACATCATTAGTAAGTTTATCATATTCTTTGGCAGCTGGATCATTTTCTTGAAAACTTTTAATGAAAAAGGTAGAAAGGGTTGATTGATCTAATAGATCACGATCATTGTATTTATATTTTTCATGATGAACTATTAAAGCTTCATTATATTCTGAGTTTTCGTTTTCAAAATAAAGTTCTTGATTGCTGTATATCCATTTATCGGTCATTCTATTAGACGAGTCGTAACTAATTTTTACATAGGATAATGGACTCATGATGAATACGGGAACTGGATTTTCACTCCTTTCATTTAATTCTAATATCGTTTGATAGCTTACTATTTCAGTTATATTTTCATTTGCATCATAACTGTATTTTTTAAACATATTCATATCTTGAATCGCTATGATTTTACCTTTATTTACAAAGACCAGTTCTTCCAGAAGCTCTGTTCTTGTAGGAGTTGGGAACAGCTCCTGACTCAAAGAATGATTAAATATGATCTCGTCATTTTTTGGAGTGTAAGCAACAGTATCCGACTTCTTAATAGCCATAGAAGCTTTATCTGAGCTGGTAGAATTAGATTTTTGAACATCAATAACAGGAAAATAATCTAATTCTTGAACATCTCGAGTGAGTCTATTTATAGTTTCTGTGGACTGTAATTTATCATCTTCATAAGTCTCTCTTTTGTAAATGAAACTAGACATCAATTGTGAGTCATAGGTAAATTCTGGTAAGCCAGCTTTAGGTTTTAAAGATGCTTCTACATCTGGTCCGTACATCTGGTAGCTATCTTGAGAATAGCTATTAAAGGCTATCAGTAATAATGGAAATAAGACTGTGTAAGATAATTTCATAGGATGGTTGATTATTGCAATATTAAAGATATAAACTTCTTTAATATATAACGCCGGTAAAAGATTTGTTATTGTTTCGCTTTCGCGAAAGCGACATCATAAAGCTCCTGTTTTTTTTCACTGATGCAACGTATATATCAGTATTGATTTACTGTTAAGTCTTAACCTATCTCTAACATGTTCTAAGAGGCATTTTATCTATATTGAAAACTAAAACCGAAAACTTATGAAAGCAGCAAGATTTTTAGAACAAGGCGGCGATTTAACCATCGTAGAAATGGATAAGCCTTCTCCAAAAGCCAATGAGATTTTATTAAAAGTAGAAGCTTGTGGAATATGCCACAGTGATGCTTTTACGCAAGCTGGTGCTATGGGAAATGATTTTCCTAGAACGCCAGGTCATGAAGTGATAGGGATTATTGAAGAATTGGGAGATAATGTAACATTATTTGAAAAAGGAGAGCGAGTAGGAATAGGCTGGCATGGTGGACATTGTTTTGACTGTGACCCTTGCCGTAGAGGTAAATTTATTAACTGTGAAAATGCCAAAGTTTCTGGTATTTCTTACGATGGTGGTTATGCAGAATATATGACAGCGCCTTATGAGGCAGCGGCGAGAGTTCCTGAAGATTTAAAAAGTACTGAGGCAGCACCACTCTTATGTGCAGGTATTACTGTATTTAATGGGATGCGTAATGCAGGATTGAGAGCTGGCGATACAGTTGCAGTTCAAGGAATAGGTGGACTAGGACACCTGGCGATACAATTTGCTCATAAAATGGGAATGAGAACCATCGCTCTAAGTACTACAGATGATAAAAAGGACCTTGCAATGGATCTAGGAGCAGATCATTTTATTGCTACTAAAGATGAAGATGCCGTAGAACAATTACAACAACTAGGTGGCGCAGATCTCATAGTCGCCACAGCACCGCACGCTGATGCTATATCGAGTGTTATCGACGGTTTAGGAATAGATGGTACGATGTTATTAATCGCTGCTGCCGGCGATGACGTAAAAGTTTCACCAATGCAATTATTACAAGCTAGAAAATCATTGAAAGGTTGGCCTAGTGGAGTAGCACCAGACAGTGAAGATACATTAAAGTTTAGCGAGCGTACAGGAGCATTGCCTATGATTGAAGAATTCTCACTAGATAATGCCAAAGAAGGTTTTGATAAAATGATGAATAATGAATTGCGTTTCAGAGGTGTTTTAAATATGTCTAAATAGAACATCATCACCATTAGTACGATTAAAAAAAGAGCCTGTTAAGGCTCTTTTTTTTTAAGTAGTGTAAGATCTTACTTGACTATAAGTTTGTATGTTTTTGAAACACCGTTTATTTGTAGTCGTGCAATAAAAACACCAGTTCTATTTATATAAAAATAATTGTTGTTTAAAGCAATTTCTAATTGTCTTCCAGACAAATCATAAATGTCTAGTTGCTCCAGTTCATTTTCTAGATTCCCGATATAGAAAGCACCTGTAGATGGGTTAGGGTAGATGCTAATATCTTGGAATACAAAATCATCATTGCTCGCTGTATTGTCGAAAGTATGCATACCTAAGTCACTAGAATTGTCTTGAGCAAAAATGTTCCATTCTCCCACTTTATCAAATGTGGTATTAGGTCCAGTTATATTAGATTTACGCACTAAGGTTTCATTTTGAATATCGTCTGCATTACTATTAGGATCACCTACAAGATCCAGTAAAATCCCAGCTTTAAATAAACCGATGGCATCATTACCATTAAAATTTAACACACTGCTACTACCTAATAATAAATCTGCTTCAGCTAGAATAGCTGCATTTGCGTTACCTCTTGCTAATACATAAACCTCTTGATCTTGTAGCGTTCCAGATAGTGTCTCTGAAACGTTCCAGGTACCGCTACCATTTTGACTTAATTGGATAGAATAGTCAGCTAGGTTGACAGCAGTTCCAGTGAAGTTTGCAATTTCTAAAGCTTTATTATTTCCGCCACCTTCAATGTATTCTGATATAAACAACTCTGTTGCGGCCCCAGATGGCATTTGAACATTGAGGTTTGTTCTAGTATCGTCATCAGGTAACATGTCACCGTTTCCGTCCACATTTGCAAAATTATCAGGATCGTCGCTTTCTTTTGAAAAACTACCATTTGTACCAGTAGCATTAAAATCTGCAGTGACTGTAATTTTATTGATAACACAACTACAAGAACTTGAAACATCTGCTGGAGTTAATGTGTACGCAAGTGTTCCAAATGGATCAGTCGTATTAATACCAGCGTTGAGCTGCGGAATTTGACCTGGAGAGGTAAATGATCCAAAATCTGCTACAGCTCGTACATTATATAAATCTGTAGTACCTATGTTATTAATTTCATATTCATAAGTAATTTGATCTCCAGCACTTGCAAAACCATCCATATCAAGATCTACAAATGTATCTTTGAGAGTAACAAACATTCTTCCCGAAGGATTATTACTACTGGTCCAGATCATAGTCACATACTGCGGATTATCCACATAAGGATTACGATTATTTTGATGTACATAGATGTCATTATTGCGATCTATCTCTTTTTGACTTACAGGATCCTGAGCATGCCAGTCTAGAAGTAAATCAATATACCATTGCTCATAGAATTGATCGCTTGAGCCATCACGAGGATTGTTTGCACTAGCATTTGCAGCATCCCAGCCAGCGTCGTTTATGTTGTTTTCATATCTAGTAGCAAAATAAAGTAACATTCTAGCAATGTCTCCTTTAAACTCGTCAAGAGGTTCAAAAACTTGCCCATTAAAACCAGTCGTTATAGAAGGTCCCTTTTTACTACCGTTCATGTAAGTAGTAATAGATGCGCCATTAGGGTTTACTTCTCCAAATGGTAAATTACTTCTACCACCATTTACCCATCCATCAGTAGGAATAACGTGGTGAGCATCGCTACGCATAGGCTCATTCTGACTAAAGAAACCTTGCGGATAAATATGTTCTCGATTATAGCAATCTGCCTCGCTATTAAAATTTCCACAATTAGAGTTGACACCTATGACATAGTTATAAGGATCTGCACCGTTAGGATTCTCAGAATACATGTCTAGGATCGTATTCGTTTGTGTACCGTTATCAAAATACTCATCGTTATCAGATGTGTTGTATAAAGTAATTAATGAACCATAACTTTGGGCATTATAGCCAGTAGAAATTATAATACTTAACTCAGACTTTAGCTGATATCCTGTAAGTCCGTTTGCACTATTATAGTATCCTGGTGGGATTTGAGCAATTCCCACTACAGAAAGTAATAAGAACAATAGGGTAATATTCTTCATATATGTGTGTTGTAAATTTCTTAGTCTTAAGAAATTATAGATGTTTACATTTTAAACGAGATGGTAGTTATTTTTTCTTCATTCTTGCCATAAAGAAACCATCAAAGCCATCTCTATGAGCATATAATGTTTGAGATTTTTCTAGCTCAAAATCAGTACCAGCTTCTGACTTTAAAAAGGTTTCTACTTGCATCTCATTTTCCGACGGAAATATGGAACAGGTAGCATAAACCATTCGGCCACCAGATTTTACAACCTTGCTATAAGATTGCAGGATCTCTTGTTGAGTTTCCTTAATATTTTCAATGAATTCTGGTTGCAATTTCCATTTTGCATCAGGATTACGTCTTAAAACACCTAATCCACTACATGGCGCGTCTATAAGGATAGCATCCATTTTATTATGGAGTTTTTTGATCACTTTTGTAGAGTCGATCAATCGCGTTTCTACATTATGAACTCCAGCACGACGCGTTCGTCTTTTCAATTCATTTAATTTACTTTGGTAAATATCAGTCGCAATAATTTGACCTTTATTTTCCATCATAGCGGCAAGATGTAATGCTTTACCACCAGCACCAGCACAAGCATCCATAATACGTTCTCCTGGTTTAGGCTCCAGATATGCAGCAATAAGTTGCGATCCAGCATCTTGAACTTCAAAAAAACCATCGGTAAACAACTTTGTACGGAAAACGTTTGCACGTTCATTTAAAATAAGGGCATCAGGAAAACGCTCGTGAGTCGTTGTTAGAATTTCTTCTGCAATTAGTTTTTCTTTTAAAGTGGCAACGTCTGTTTTTAAAGTATTTGCTCGTAGTACTACAGGAGCTTGTTCATTTAAAGCAGTAATCTCCTGCTCCCAAATGTTTCCTAATTCCTCAACACCCATTTCATCCAGCCAGTCTGGAATAGATTCTCGCATTTTACGATTGTTGCGTACTTCGTCCAGTCCACCTTTTATACGTCTTACTGGTGTGTTGAAATATTCTTCCCAGGCTGGTAAATCATGACCTTTTAGAACGATCCAGACACTAGTAAGTCTCCATAAATCTTGCTTATTAAAAGGTTCACTTACCTTAGCAATAGAAGCAAATAGTCTTTTATACCTTACAATATCATAAGTAGTTTCTGCAATAAAGCCTCTATCTCTAGAACCCCATCGAGTATCTCTTTTTAAAATCTTTTGAATAGCTTGATCGGCATACTTGCCGTCATTGAATATATTGTGCAATGCATCAACAGTTGCGAGCACTAAATTGTGGTGAAATCTCATTTTGCAAAAATACGTTTATTCCTATGGAACACATGAGAAGGAATATTTTTTTTCGGCATTTGTATTGGAATTCCGCTTTCGCGAAAGCGAGATCTCAACCATCCTATTTACATTTTCTGTCCTATTTTTACTGCATGAAGAAAATATTAATATTAGCTCTTATCATTTTGAGCGCAGCTTGTAAGGACAATCCTCAAACTTCTAAAATCAATGAAACTCAAAACGAGAGTAGAACTGACGTCACCATTAAAATGACGGAAGTTTTAACAGACTCAATAAGTATAAGAGCGCTAGACTATGGTGATGGCGACTACTGGTTTTCTGGTAATGATGGGCAATATGGAAGAATAGATGCAGCAACAGGAAAGACAGAAATGTCAAAGGTAACATTTGATGAAAACGAAAGCATCGAATACAGATCCATTGCTGTAACCGACCAATATACTTACATCTTAAGTGCTGGTAATCCTGCATTAGTATATAAAATTACCCATGCAAATAATGACGTAAAACTAGTTTATACTGAGGTAGAAGAGCGTGTTTTTTATGACAGTATGAAGTTCTGGAACGATCAAGAAGGAATTGCTTTTGGTGATCCTACAGAAGACTGCTTATCTGTAATTAAAACTTTTGATGGCGGAGAAAGCTGGGCAAAGTGCAAGTGTACTTATCTACCAGAATTTATTAAAGATGAGGCAGCATTTGCAGCAAGTAATTCTAATATTTCTATCTATGAGGATAATGTATGGCTTGCTACTGGTGGAGCTGCTGCGCGCATCCTACATAGTAAAGATCGTGGTTCTACCTGGGAAGAATATGCAACTCCTATGATAGCAGGTAGTGAAATGGCAGGAATATTTGCTATAGATTTTATAGACGAGAACCGTGGTGTGATGATAGGTGGTGACTGGAATAAGAAAAAAGATAATTTATATAATAAGGCTATCACTTATGATGGTGGAAAAAACTGGAAACTTATGAGTTCTGGTAGTGGTCCTGGGTATTGTAGTGATATCATATTTATTCCAGAAACAGATGGAAAAGAGTTACTGGCTGTAGGTTCTGAAGGAATATGGTGGAGTGGTGATCAAGGTAATATATGGAAAAAACTATCTAATGAAGGTTTTTATACAGTTAGAATGATTAATAAGAAAGAAGGTTTTCTAGCTGGTCGTAATATAGTCAGCAGCTTCTCTCTTGAATAAAGATTTTTAATTAAACATCGACGAAATGCATTTTAAAAGGTTTTACAAATACTTGATAATGTGTTATATAATGTTTAATTGAATATTTTATCGTTGAAACACCTAGTTTTTTAGTAATTGAGCAGGGCAATTCTAATATATTTGTAACGGTTTAAGTAAATAAGCAAATTAGTTTAAAGACAAGTTGTTTATTAAAATAAAGCGGTGGAGATCGCTTAGAAAGAGAGGAGGAGTCCTCTCTTTTTTTTTGCCTCAAATCTAATGTAGATTGAATCTATTACCTAAAGGAATGTAGTTACATAAAATTTTGTGTAACACGTTTTCTAAAGAACTAGAAACCCATTTGCTTTAAGTTCTTCCATAGGTTCTGAAAACCAGAAAGTATCAAACTGATCCCATCTTGATTCATAACTTTTCTTCATAACACCGTAGGTCATTACAGGACTGGCAGTAGGTGTAGATTGGTCTAATAGATCCATCAACCAGTCAGCTTTAGATGCTTCTAGCTCAATTTCAAACCAATCAGTTGGTTGGTGAAATTGAAGTTTTAAAGAGCTGATTTCTTTACCCTTTTTATGAATTGTAGAAGCAGCAACAAGTGGTGCATTACCCAACCATACCAATTTATGATTAGACTTAGGTGAACGATAAGCATCTTGATTTAAACAATCTTCTATATAATGAGGATCAATTTGACTTTGAGGAACTTTAAAATCAAACCAATCTTGTAAATCTAGCTCAAAACCTATTCCGTGCATATAATTGAATAAAGATTTCTTCAATCCATAACTAAACTGCTCGTGATCTACTCCAGTAGGATCATCAAACTGTACATCATTATTAGCAAATGATATAGGATTGAGCTGCGGAGTAATACCAAATTCCTCAGGATTCATACCTACAGGACTATGTGCTGTAAGCGCAAATTGATGCCAGAATCCACTTTGTATTATTCCTAATTCAAATAGTTGTCGCACCATTTCCAGACTGTCCACAGTTTCTTGAACCGTTTGAGTAGGATAACCGTACATTAAGTAAGCGTGTACCATGATACCAGACTCAGTTAAGTTTCTGGTGACTTGGGCTACTTGAGCAACGGTAACTCCTTTATCAATTAATTTCAACAATCGATCTGACGCTACTTCTAGTCCACCAGAAACGGCTATACAACCACTCGCTTTTAGTAAGTGACATAAATCTTGAGTAAAGTTCTTTTCAAACCTGATATTGGTCCACCAGGTGACGGATAGTTTTCTTTTTAAAATCTCTAGTGCTACAGCGCGCATTAATGCTGGTGGCGCTGCCTCATCTACAAAGTGAAAACCACTCTCTCCAGTTTGAGCAATCAACTGCTCCATGCGATCTACTAATATTTCAGCAGCCACTGGTTCATAAAGTTTGATATAATCTAGTGAGACATCGCAAAAAGTACATTTTCCCCAATAGCAGCCATGAGCCATAGTCAGTTTATTCCAGCGTCCATCGCTCCATAAACTATGCATAGGATTTGCAATTTCTATGACAGATATATACTCATCCAGTAGTAAATCACTATAATCTGGTGTGCCAACTTTACTTTGTTTGTAATCGCTAGCCGTGCAGTTGTTTTTATAAACCACCTTATTGTTTTCTAAAATAAAGGTGCGTTTAAAAACACGTTGTTTTTCACAATTTAAAACATCATTTACTATTAACTCTAACGGCAATTCTCCATCATCGAGTGCGATGTAATCTATGAATTCAAACACGCGCACATCAGTAACAGAGCGCAATTCGGTATTAGCAAATCCACCACCGAAAGCTATTTTGATATGTGGATAATGCTTTTTAATATATTGACCACATCTCAGAGAACTGTATAGATTTCCAGGAAATGGTACAGATAAACAAACCAGTTTTGGTTGTACTTCTTGAATTCTTTTTTCTAGAATATCTAAAGTGATTTGATCAATAGGAGTGAGGTCACTCTCGAGATGTTCATATAACTCGTCAAAGCTATTGGCACTCATTCCTAAACGTTCTGCATAACGGCTGAAACCAAAATTTTCATCCACACATTCTTTGATGAAGTCTGATAGGTCTTCTAAATATAAAGTAGCGAGATGCTTAGCTTTATCCTGCATTCCCATATTCCCAAAAGCCCATTCCATATCATCTAACTGCTCAAATCGAGACGCTCTAGGTAAATAATTATGAGAACAAATTTGCCGTGCAAGCGTTTCATTTTTACCTTGTAAAAATGAAATTACAGGTTCTAGAACTTGTAAATACTGATCTTGTAAGGCATAAATACGCTGGCTGTTTTGAGATGTAATGCTATGATTATCAAATGCTTTTTCAAACATTAATTCCATACCATCTTTTGAAAATAAAGCAAGAATTACTTCTATACCTAAATCCATCTGGAATGCACTGACATCTTTGGTATTCAAGAAACCTTTGATATAAGCCGTCGCTGGATACGGTGTATTCAGTTGGGTAAACGGTGGTGTTATAAGCAGTAGATCTCTTTGTTCCATAAAGCAGGTTACAAAAGTAGGTTTTTATGGTTTCGCTTTCGCGAAAGCGTGAAACAAACTATCTATTTACCGTTTTTAAATTATCATTCACAGCCTGATTATAAGCTTTAGGATTATTAGCTTTTTTAATCGCCTTAAAAGCTTTTTGCGGATTAGGAAATGTCTGCGACCAGTATTCCCAGAATCCTTGCATTTTCATTTTTATAGGTGTAGGACCTTGTAGAAAAGCATCATACTCTTGATAAATAGTATCGTGAAATTTACGGAAGATTTCCCAGCGATTCTCTGGATAAATCTCTGTGTCTGCCTTAATCATGCTAGGCAAGAAAGGATCTGCGATGAGTCCACGACCTATCATCCAATGATCTATTAGTGGAAATTGTTCCTGCATTTTTCTAAAACCGGCAACCGTAGTGATGTCCCCATTATAATAAAGCTTGGTTTTAGAAGTATCCAGACAACGCTGGAAAGATTCTAAATCTACGCCACCTTTGTACAATTGCTTACCTATGCGCGCATGAATGGCTATACTTTTAATAGGATATTTTTCTAGGATAGGTAAAGTACCTAGAATTTCTGTAGGCTCTAAATAACCCATTCTCATTTTCATAGAAACGATCACATCTGTTTCTGCATGAACTTGATCGAGAATGGCATCTATTTTAGATGGTTCACAAATCAAACCGCTTCCCATACCTTTTTTAGTCACCATAGGATAGGGGCAACCTAGATTCCAATTGAGTTCTTTGTAACCTAAAGATCTGATATACTTTACGGCGGTAATAAACTCGTCGGCGCTATTAGTCATCACTTGCGGTATCAATTCTGGAACACGATTGTTCTCGAGTTGTAAATCACGTTGGTACTTAGCGCTTATTTCTGGCTTGTTATTGAATCTTATGTAAGGTGCATAGAACGTATCTATTCCTCCAAAATATTTATTAAACGCATTTCTAAAACGGAATTCTGTAAAGCCTTGTAGCGGCGATGATAATAAGGTAAAAGACATGTACTTGTATTACAACAACAATAATTAAAATGACTAGCTAGTACTTAAATATTTAATAATACTTAATTCTTTGGTTACTTCTCGTTTTTATTTTCACGTATCTATAAATCATAGTAACCGAAGCTATAAGATTCAAAACCCAGATGGTAATACCTATAATGATGAATCTTTGAGCCTCGCTATTGAATTCGGTAAAGTCATTAAATTCTGAAAATAATGCTGCTAGAAAAAACAAGTTCCCAAAAAAGGCTATGCCACCTAATAGTAATCCACTTGTTTTATTTTTAAATACGATTTGCAGTACCAAAACTGCAATAAAAATTAAACTTAAATAGTGAACATAAAATGGAGGTGTGAAACCAGCCAGAAATAATATAATAATGAAATAATATTCAGGCAGTTTAAATAAAATTTTTTTAATCATGAATGCTGTTAAAAAACTAATGAGGTCTAGAGAAGAGATTATTCTTCCTCATCAAATTTAGATAAATCATAGATTAAATCTTTTAATGCAACTTTTCTTTCTATAATTCCTACAGCTGTAAATTCTTCTAGTATAGTATCTACAGTGCTTTCCCATAGCTGGTCATCACTAAATTCTGTGCGTAATAACCATTGCTGTACATCACCTACTTGAAGATCATAGTGTGAGGCAATAGTTTTATCGATGCTAGGGATGTATTTAAAGTCTGCTGTGTAGGTATTGATTATATACAGCATTTTAGAAAGTGCTTCTTCTTTTTCTTTTATGCATTGCTCAGTAGCAGCGATAACAAAACTAGGCCACGGCGTCGCAATAGTTTCTAATCTTTTGAATATACCTTGATCTACAATGGGTTGTGTCATGTAACGCTCCCATAAAAAGAGTTGAGCTTTGTTTGCGCTTAGCGCTTCTACAGCACCGTCTAATGTGTTAATTAATTCAAACTCAATTTCGTCTGTATCCCAACCATGTTTTTTGGCAAGTAAGTAACTCATTAAATGTGAACCACTACCGTAACGACTTATCGCTATCTTACCATCTTCAAGTTGTTCTGTACGATCTGCTTCGATACTGCCTGGTGCATGTACTCCCCAAAGTAGAGGAGAAGAGACGTATACCTGTAAAATCTTAGATTTATTTCCAGCAACTATATCTTTTACTATACCATCAGTAAGGATGCAAGCCACGTCAAGTTTTTCTTCTCGTAGCAATTTGCTCATTCTACCAGTACCTTCTGGAATATCTTCCCAGATTAGATCTATTCCCGCTTTCGCGAAAGCGTTATCCTCAATAGCCAAATGCCATGGTAAATTGAAGTGTTCAGGGACGCCACCTATTTTTATGGTTGTCTTTTTATCCATTGCCACAAAGATAGTACAGATGTGGTAGCTTAGTACTTATCGTTAACATTTTAAAAAGAGTATTTTATTTTCACAGCCTTGCAGCACATTTCATTTAATGGACACATCGAGCTGTCTTTTGAAGTAATCAAATTAAATAAGTTTAAGATTTTAAAACTATCCCACTTTCTTGATCTTTAAGTAACATGAGTTAGGTACTAAGTTAATACCTAAACCCAATCCAGAAGTGATTTGGAAATCAATATAATCAGTATCATCATTAATTACTACAATAGCCCTTTGTGGAGTACTTGTAGAAATGCCTATACCAAGTACACTTATTACTGAAGAGTTACCAGGTATGGATCCAGCGTATACAGTACCGTTTAATCTCATATTCCACTCTATGAAAACACCAGTACTTGATTTAAAGCTGGACTCTACTTCATAAACGCCTACTGGAAGCTGCAGTTGATGACTGCTATTCATAGATGCACCTGGTATGTCATTATATAGCATCGACGGGAAATTGAAAATACTTCCTAAAAGGTTAAGACTAGAACCTGTTTCTGTGGCTAATATCATGTTTACATTAGTCAATAATCTACACCAGCGAGAATTGCTCTGATTCCAAAAATAGTAACCAGGTAGGTTGTTGCCATCTGCTGTGGTTAGATAAAGTAAGATGCTATCGCTAACAGCAGCAGGATTAGTATCGGGAAACTTATCAACTCTAGGTATTAAAATACCATCAACATTTGATGGGTTTGCAGAGTTAGACGCTTCTATTTCTAATGTAGCATTAGGTGTTTGTGTGTTAATACCTACTTGACCTTGACAAATCAATGTCACACTTACAAACAAAATTTTGATAATCGAATTTCTCATAGCTAAAACCTTTTAATTTAAACATGATTTGACAAGTAGATGGTTCTACTTTTTTCACTTTTAAATTAGTTTTATGAGTAGGGGATTCTCAACTTATACTAATTGTTCAATTAAGATATGTATAATGGCTATAAAATCTGAGTATATAATTCTTAAAATTTTGTATTATGTTTCATTAAATATGTTTAAAATCAATAAAAGCTAAACAAAATTGAGTCTTTGGATTACAGATATTTTAAAGATATAGCTTAAAATAATTAGTTTAAAAAACTGTTTTCCAATCTATTATAATTAAAATTTAGATGTATTTAGTATTTATAATTCAATTATTAATTATTTAAAAAAATCTTTCAAAAGATGAAAATAATTTAAGCATAAACAAAACGGTTGTTAAAATTTGCTGCATTTCGTCGGTTAACAATTGTTAATTGACTGAATTACAATTCTTAACAAAAGTTAAACGGTTCTATAAATAACGATTATTTATGTTTTTTAAGAAGATAATCATAGATCTCAGATTGGGATCTTATGATGGTTTTATCAGGAGACCTTTTTACCACAGGATTGTTTTCTTCAGGTGTATGAATTCTAGCCTTAACATTGTCGCTTAGCTGAATGTCTAATATATCATCGAGCTCTTTGAAAATGTCTTGATCATAAATAGGTGCAAGTACCTCTATTCTGCGATCTAGATTTCTACTCATCCAGTCTGCGCTTCCCATGTACATTACTGGATTTCCTTCATTATGGAATTTGTAAATTCTACCATGTTCTAAAAATCTATCAACAATAGATGTAATTTTGATATTCTCACTTAAGCCTTCTAATTGCGGTATTAGGCATGAGAAACCTCTTACTATTAATCTGATTTTTACTCCAGCTTCACTAGCTTGATAGAGAAGCTTGATAATTCCAGGATCTTCAAGCTGATTCATTTTTGCGGTTATAAATCCGCCTTTGCCATTTTTAGCCAGATCCATTTCTCTTCTTATAAGACTTTCTATGGTACTTCTTGTTGTAAATGGACTTATCAATAAGTGGCTTGCTCTAGGAATAATAAGTTCACCTTGAAGAACCTTAAAGGTCCTTAAAAGATCCTTAGTAATCTTCTTATGAGCGGTAAACAGTCCGTGATCACAATATATCTTTGAGGTTTTGGCATTAAAATTACCAGTTCCTATGTAAGCATATCTTTTTAGTTTTCCTTTTTCTCTTCTCAGTACTAATAGAACCTTGCTATGCACTTTAATTCTAGGATAACTATAAATAACTCTTGCCCCATGTTCTTCAAAAATACGTCCCCATTTAATGTTGTTCTCTTCGTCAAATCTTGCTTTTGCCTCAACAAAAACGGTTACTTTTTTACCATTTTTTAAAGCTCTTAATAGTGCGTCAGTAAGGGCAGACTCATCTGCAACTCTGTATAAGGATATTTTAATTTCTTCTACATCATTATCTTTAGAAGCTTGATCAATAAATTTTTGAACATAGTCAAAAGACATAAAAGGAAAATGAACAAGCTGGTCTTTGCTAGCTATTAAATCAAAATATGAACCTGTGTTTTCTAACTCTTTATGCTTAATTGTTTGCAGTGCTGGAGCATGTAATTTAGGGTTATTTGTAGGGTCAGGAAAACCAAAAAAGTCATCAAAATTGTGATAAGTGCCACCAGCCACCATGTCTATTTTTCCTAAACCTAGACTTTTTCTCAGGTTTTTTCTAACTTTTTTAGGCATTCTATTATCATATAATAGACGTGTCGCTTGACCTTCTTCACGTTGCGATAGAGATTCATGTATCAAATCTGCAAGGGTACCTTCTAGCTCCTGATCTAGGTACAGCTCTGCATCACGAGATAATTTAATCTCATAACAATCAGTAATCACCTTATTTGGGAAAAGGTCATTGAGATGCAGCTTTACTATATCATCAAGAAAAGCAATGTTATTGTTATTGTCACTATCTGTAAGCTCTATAAACCTTTTGTGATCGTGAGAAGGTATATTTACAATCCCATAAACTTTCTCGTCGTTAAAAGTAACTAGGTAATATAAATGCTGGTTTTCTAAGAAAATCTCACTGCTTTTAGAAGCTTCTACCAGTTCTACAGTAATGTCATTTTTGATAAACTCATTGTAATAATTTAGAGACTGATGTTTAAAACGTTGTGAGAGTGCTTCAAAGTTTAATAAGTGGATGTTATTTTTCTTGAGCTCTGGAATGATCTGGTCAAAGAAAATAGCACCTAATTCTTCTTGTTGGATCGCTACTTTGGCGAGTAATTGTTTTACAAATTTAGAAGGTCTTAAAGCTAGCTTTTTTCTTATACTTTTATCCACGCGTTTGAGCTGGCGCAGTTGTGATACTCTAACCCTAAAATACTCATCTAAATTTGATGAAAAAATGGCAATAAATTTCAAACGCTCATAGAGTGGATTGCTCTCATCTGCAGCTTCTTGTAGCACGCGATCATTAAAGCTTAACCAGTTGATATCACGATGCTGTAATGGGTATTTACCTATTTTATTCATAAATTGAAATTAAATATACTTTAAAGGTTGTACAGATAAAGAGAAGTTAAAAAATCATTATCATTTCTATAAAATACATGCAAACTTTATCTATCTCAACTTCTACTTGCAGCAGCATCAGTGTATTAAAATAGACAGCTAGACTGAGTGTACTTAATACACAGCTCTCTAATAAATTTTTCAATAATTATCAAGCTACGATACGATCAAGTGTAAACTTGATTAATTTTTCTACAATGTCGTTGGGTTTTTCTGAAAATTCACCGGTTACTCTATTTGCCAAAATAGCATTAAGTGAAATTGCTCGATGTCCTAAAAGTGATGACATGGCATAAATCCCAGCGGTTTCCATCTCAAGATTAGTGATTTTACTTCCCTCAAAGTTAAAATCACTTATTTGCATATTCAAGTTTTTTTCTGAAGGCTCTAATCTTATTTTACGACTTTGGGGCCCATAAAAACCTACGTTAGTGATCGTATTACCATTTTGCATTTCTATGGTTTGGAATTTTTTTGCAAGATCTTTGTTGCAAGATACTACATAGGGTGCAGCATGTAATTGCGATCTATTGATTTGTTGAGAAACCGCTTTCGCGAAAGCGAGATCACCACCATCATTTTCGTACCAATGAAATAAACTGTCAAAACCTATACCTCGTTGAGATAATAAAAAACTATCCACAGGAATGTCGCTTTGCACCGCGCCACTAGTCCCTACTCGTATAATGTCTAGTGATGTATGTGTATTTTTTACTTCTCTGGTATTAAAGTCTACATTTACTAACGCATCTAACTCGTTAAATACAATATCAATATTATCAGTACCTATTCCAGTAGAAATTACACTGATACGTTTATTTTTATAAACCCCAGTATGTGTATGAAATTCTCTTTTTCCTACTTTACATTCTACAATATCAAAGTACTTAGAAACCTCTTTTACTCGTTCAGGATCACCTACTGTAATAACTGTCTGGGCTAACTGATTAGGTTTTAAATTGAGGTGGTATATACTACCATCTGGATTGATAATTAACTCAGAATTTGCTATGGCCATATTACAACTCTAATTTTGCGATGAGAGAAATTTCTACGTTTACATACTTAGGTAGGTTTGCCACTTCTACCGTTTCTCGTGCAGGAGCAGTAGATTCATTAAAATAGCTTCCATAAACTTCGTTAACCGTAGCAAAATTACCCATATCACTTAAAAAAATAGTTGTTTTAAGAACATGCTCAAAAGTCATTCCTACCTGACTCAATAAGCTATTTAAATGTTGCATTACTAGATGCGTCTCTTCTATAAGGTTGTTTATCTTTAATTCTCCAGATTTTGGGTCTATAGCAATCTGACCACTAGTATATAACGTGGCTTCATAATTATTTTTATAAAAAACAGCCTGATTGTATGGACCTATAGGTTGCGGTGCGAGATCTGTATAAATTATGGTTTTCATGAGGATAATTTAAGTTAGGAAGTTTCAATTTTAAAAAGAGTCTAATTTAAAATTAAAAAAGTGTGCCACAAACTGCAGCACACTTTAAATATATTAAAAAAGTAGATTATTGTTTTTTACTCAATTGCATCTCAAATACAAGATCAGTGTTAGGAGGAATTACTCCACCTGCACCACGCTCGCCATAGGCTAGACCTGATGGTATAAATGCTACAATTTCATCACCATATTCCATGCTTAACATAGCATCTTTAAAGCCTTGTACCATTCCTACTTCAGGACTGTATTTTAATGGTAGTGGTTTGTAAGCATTCATTTGTTGTTTTCTCAAGTTTACATTATCAAATTGCTGTGCTACATCAAGAACTGAAGTGTCAAATAATTTACCATCTTCAAAGTAGCCGCTGTAATCTAAAAGAACTTGTGAATCTATTTCAGGAGTACCATTTGTACCTTTCTTTTTTACATAAACCATTACCTCGCTGTTGGGTAATTTAACAGCTTTGGCTTTGTATTCCATAAGTTCCTTAGACTTGTTTTCAGTAACCTCTGCTACTTTTCTAGCCTTTTCTTCTTTTTTAAGTTTTGATGCTTCTTGACCGTCTAGAAAAGTTTGAACAGCATCCCATTTTCTTGCTTCTTTACCTTTTCTGATGATAGATATCTTTTTCATTATCATAGAATCGACAGGACGTTGTCCATTCACCTTTGTAAGAGCGATAGAGTCTATTACTTCAAGACCTTTTACCACTTTTCCAAAAACATTGTAACGCATGTCCAGACCTGCATTAGGTTTATGCATGATAAAAAACTGGCTTCCATTTGTATCAGGTCCTCCATTTGCAGTTGATAGAACACCTTTTGCGTCGTGTTTTAAGGTATCATTTACTTCCTGATCATATTTATAACCTACATCACCAGAACCTGTACCAGTTATGTCACCACCTTGTATCATAAAATCTTTCATTACCCTATGAAAAATCAAACCATCATAAAAAGGCTTACCTTTTAAAGAGTCGTGAACTAATGGATGCTTACCTTCAGCTAACGCAACGAAGTTTGCACTCGTGATAGGAGCAGCCTCGTAATATAATTCTGCAAACATGGTACCTTTATTGGTCTCAATTTCTGCATAGATTCCATCTGCTACATCTGGGTATTTATCCTCACATGAAGATGCCATTAAAAGAAGGGATAGAATGGCTAGTAGTCCGTTAATTTTTTTCATTTTTTTATTTAATTTATTTTGGATAATTAAGTTTAGTTGTCCTCTATGTTTATTCCTATAAGTTTTACTCGGCTTTTGAATGGTGTGTTTGCACCTATTCTATTATTATCACCGTAATAACCATAAGCTGCATAAGATGGGAAATAAATATACATTTCTTCTCCGGCTTTCATAAGTTTTAAAGCGGCTCGCATTCCTTTGAAAATCCCATATTCTTGATCCAAACTTTTTGTTATCGGTGATAGTTCTTTCTTAGAATAAATAGTATCTCCACTTAAAGCAATGACGTTATACTCAAAGGTTACTCGATCTCCAAATTTCGGAAAATCTCCATTAAGTGAATCTCTAGATATAAAAGAGTAGTAGAAGCCATCTGCACTTCGTTGATACACTCGGGCAGTATCTGTTTTATTAATAATGTTTTCAATGAAATCTTCTTCTGCAGCATATCTTTTCTTGTTATCTTCAATCGATTGCTCAATGGTAGAACTAGAAGAATTAGTGATAGGTTTTCTAGGTTCTACTTTATTAGAACAACTTGATATTAAAATTGATAATAAAACAAAGAATATCGTTTTAAATATCCACTGCATGGAGCTCATTTTCATAAGTAGGCAAGATACTAATTAATTTATTCACTGTGTCCTCCATAGAGAGGCCAGATTTTCCACCGGCAGCGTTTTGATGACCGCCGCCTTCCCAGTTTTCACGGGCCATTTTGTTAACGTCAAAATCTCCTTTTGATCTCAAAGATGTTTTTATAATGAATTCACTAGCTTTTTCTATAAATATTTGAGCAAATACAATTCCATCTAGGCTTAACGCATAATTTACAAAACCTTCGGTATCACCTTTTCTAAAATTATTATCGTCTAACTCTTTTTGAGAAAGAGTGATGTAAGCTGTTCGGTATTTCTCCAGAATGACTAAATTACTCAAAGCAACACCTAACAGTTTCATTCTAGAAGGTGTATTTACATCATAAATCTTCCTATTAATATCTTCGCTATTTGCTCCTTTGTCTACAAGATGTGCTGCAACTCGTAGTGTAGTAGAGGTAGTAGATTTGTACTTGAAACTTCCTGTATCAGTTAATATACCGGTATACATAGCTGTGGCCATAGCAGGAGTTATTCTATCGGTGTCCTCCATCATTTCAATAAAATGATAAATCATTTCACAAGTTGAGCTCATGGACGTATCGCTATACATATAATTAGCAAAATCGTCTGGTTGTTGATGATGATCTATCATAACAAATGTTCCTTTTAGCTCACCTAAAATTTGCTCCATAGATCCTGTTCTATGAAAAGCATTATGATCAAGGTTGAAGATAAAATCTGCTTCTTGTAACAATTTATCAGCTACCGATTGATCTTGTTCATAATTAATAAAGAGCTCGCTATACTCCATCCATTTAAGAAATAACGGAAAGTCATTGGGGCTTACCATATTTACTTGATGTCCTAACTGAATTAGGTAACCATAAAGTGCAGTTACCGATCCAACAGCGTCACCATCTGGATTTTTATGAGGAATGATTACAATATTTTTATGAGCAGAAAGCTCTTCCTTAAGTTGTAAAATTTTGTCTTTGTTCATAGAAGAGCAAAAGTAGTTATTTACCATTATAAGAATAAGGAGATGGTTAAGAGATTTTTGTAATCTTAATTTTAGTTATTCATGATTCATTCATAACAAAAAGAAGGTACTTCAGGATTGTAAATGTCACAAATGCCTTATTTTTGCAGCGCATTTTAAAAAAGATATACAAAAATGGCAACTAATAGAACATTCACAATGATTAAGCCTGATGGCGTTGAAGACGGTCACACAGGTGCTATACTTGAAAAAATTACAGCTAGCGGTTTTAGAATCGTAGCTCTTAAAAAAACACAAATGACTGTTGCAGATGCTCAGGAATTTTATGCAGTTCATAGTGAACGTCCATTTTTTGGTGAATTGGTAGAATTTATGACTAGAGGTCCTATTGTTGCTGCTGTTTTAGAAAAAGAAAATGCTGTTGCAGACTTCCGTACTCTTATAGGTGCTACTAATCCTGATGATGCTGCTGAAGGTACAATAAGAAAGATGTATGCAAAAAGCATGGGTGAAAATGCTATTCACGGTAGTGATAGTGATGAGAATGCAGCAATTGAAAGCGCATTTCATTTCTCAGGTCGTGAGATGTTTTAAATAAATTTATAAATTTTCAAATAGCTGTAACGCTATTGGGAATTTTTACTTAGAAAAAAAGCCTAATGATCTAATCATTAGGCTTTTTTTATACTAGACGTTATATAATTAATTAAAAAGCCCGAGCATGAGCTCGAGCTTTTAAATGAAATGGAGTAGTAGTATTGCTTATAGATTTTTAAATCTTCTTCATTTGTTGTTTCATCATTTTAATTTGATCGGTAAGCATACCATGTTTATCCAGTTTTTTTGCTTCCGTTAGAAGCATAGTAGCTTCTCGTTTACGTCTTTTCATCATAGATATTCCTGCAAGATTTAGCTTTGCAACTGCTAGATCTTGATCCATAGAAAGTCCTAAGGAAATCGCCTTTTTAAAGTATTTCTCTGCTTTAGTCATGTTTTCTTGAGAAATCATTAGTCCATGTAGGTAGTTATAATAACCTTGTTGTTTTTGAACTAAAGCCGTTTCTGGATTTGAAATTTTATCCAGCCATTTTTTAGCACCAGGAAAATCTTGTTTTCTTAACTTCCAGAATGCAAGGAGAATTAACTCATTTTTGAAATATAAAAATATAAAAATACCAGAAAAAAGAAGTAAGAAAATGCCCGTCATGATCTCATTTCTAGTAAATTGGTATATTGCGTAGGCTACAATTAAAGCAGTTATTACTAATTTGATATTTTTGTTAAACATTATAAGGTCATTTTTAAAGTTTGCAAAGATAAGTATTTAGTAGGTTTTTGGTTTGAGTCATTGGTATAGTTTTAGATAATGCAATAGTTGAAATTTACTGAATTAAGGTAAAAGGTAGTAACAAATCGCAGCATTCTTATTATAGTAAGTGAACGATATTATTAGAAGTACAATTGATTGATTGTTCTATCTTTTGAAATACTTTGTATAATGAAGCCAAAATAATTTTAAAAATTTTTTAATTAGCTATTGCAGGTAAAATAAGAACTGTTATATTTGCAGCCGATTAAAAATTAAGGTTTCAACCTTTTTATATTTAGAACAGATTTCAAGCTATGGCACAGAAAAGAACATATCAACCGAGTAAAAGAAAAAGAAGAAACAAGCACGGTTTCAGAGAGCGTATGGCTTCTGTAAGCGGTCGTAAAGTACTTGCACGTCGTAGAGCAAAAGGACGTAAGAAATTATCTGTTTCTACTGAAAGAAGACACAAACGATAATGTTCAATTATTGTTAATATATAAGGCGTTAATTCTTAGAATTGACGCCTTTTTTTATACCCAAAAATACGATATTTAAGCTCCTGAAAAACAACCCATAATGCCAAAAAGAAAAGACCTCAAAAGCATATTATTAATAGGTAGTGGACCTATCATAATAGGTCAAGCATGTGAATTTGATTATGCTGGCTCTCAATCTTTACGCTCGCTACGAGAAGAAGGGATAGAAACGATTTTAATTAATTCTAACCCAGCAACCATCATGACTGACCCAAGCATGGCAGATCATGTTTATTTATTACCACTTACCACAAATTCTTTAAAGAAAATACTATCAGATCATCCTCAGATAGATGCTGTTTTACCTACTATGGGTGGACAGACAGCATTAAACTTATGTATTGAAGCTCAGGAAAAGGGAATTTGGCAAGATCATAATGTAGACCTTATAGGAGTAGATATAGATGCAATTAATATTACTGAGGATAGAGAGAAATTCAGAGAATTAATGGGTAAGATAGGAGTAGGAATGGCTCCTCAAGCTACTGCTACTTCGTTCTTAAAGGGTAAAGAAATTGCTCAGGAATTTGGTTTCCCGTTATGTATTCGTTCTTCATTTACGTTAGGTGGTGCTGGAGCAGCCATTGTTCATAAAGAAGAAGAGTATGATGAATTATTAACACGTGGTCTTGAAGCATCTCCTATTCATGAAGTTATGATAGACAAGGCCTTATTAGGTTGGAAAGAGTATGAGTTAGAATTACTACGAGATAAAAACGATAATGTTGTAATCATTTGTACTATAGAAAATATGGATCCTATGGGGATTCATACAGGAGACTCTATCACAGTTGCTCCTGCCATGACTTTATCAGACCGTACATTTCAGAAGATGCGCGATATGGCAATTCATATGATGCGTAGTATAGGAGAGTTTGAAGGTGGATGTAATGTACAATTTGCAGTAAGCCCTGATGAAAAAGAAGAAATTATTGCAATTGAGATCAATCCTCGTGTATCACGTTCTTCAGCTTTAGCAAGTAAAGCAACCGGTTACCCAATTGCAAAAATAGCTACTAAATTAGCTCTAGGTTACTCCCTAGATGAGTTGAATAACCAAATCACCGGTAACACTTCGGCATTATTTGAGCCTACTCTAGACTACGTGATCGTAAAAATTCCGAGATGGAATTTTGATAAATTTGAAGGATCTGACCGTACGCTTGGGCTTCAAATGAAAGCAGTAGGAGAGGTGATGGGAATAGGTCGTTCTTTTCAAGAAGCGTTGCACAAAGCAACTCAATCTTTAGAAATAAAACGCAACGGTCTAGGAGCAGATGGTAAAGGATATACAGACTATAACCAAGTAATTGAAAAGCTTACTAACGCAAGCTGGGATCGTGTTTTTGCGTTGTATGACGCGGTGGCGATGGGAATTTCTTTAAATCGCATTCACGATATCACAAAAATTGACATGTGGTATTTAAAGCAATTTGAAGAACTCTTCTTGCTAGAAAAAGAAATAGAGAAGTATGAAGTAGGCACGCTTTCGCGAAAGCTACTACTAGAAGCTAAACAAAAAGGATTTGCAGATCGTCAAATCGCGCATATGCTAGGTTGCCTAGAGTCAGAAGTGTACAACTTACGTGAAGAGATGAAAGTGAACAGAGTTTATAAACTCGTTGACACTTGTGCTGCAGAGTTTACAGCAAACACACCTTATTATTATTCTACTTTTGAAGCTGATATTGAAACAGCAGACGGGAAACGCTACGTTCAAAATGAAAGTATCGTTACCGATAAAAAGAAAATAATTGTTTTAGGCTCTGGCCCTAACCGTATAGGTCAAGGAATTGAATTTGATTATTGTTGTGTGCATGGTGTTTATGCGGCGCAAGAATGTGGTTATGAAACTATAATGATCAACTGTAATCCTGAAACAGTATCTACAGATTTTGATACGGCAGATAAGTTATACTTTGAGCCAGTTTTCTGGGAACATATTTACGACATAATACGTCATGAAAAGCCGGAAGGTGTCATTGTGCAATTAGGTGGACAGACGGCTTTAAAGCTTGCTGAAAAACTTGATCGCTACGGAATAAAAATCATGGGAACCAGCTACAGAGCACTCGATCTAGCAGAAGATAGAGGAGAGTTCTCTAGAATGTTACAAGAAAATAACATTCCTTATCCAGAATTTGCAACTGCAACTACACCTGCTGAAGCTTTACAAGTAGCAGAAAAACTAGACTTTCCTATTCTAGTAAGACCATCCTATGTATTAGGTGGGCAAGGAATGAAGATCGTCATTAATAAAGATGAGTTAGAAGAGCATGTAGTAGATATTTTGAGAAAAATACCTAATAATGTATTACTTCTAGATCATTATCTTGATGGAGCAATAGAAGCAGAGGCTGATGCTATTTGTGACGGTGAGAATGTTTATATCATAGGTATAATGGAGCACATAGAACCATGTGGTGTTCACTCCGGAGATTCAAATGCGCTGCTACCACCATTTACCTTAGGAGATCTGGTGATGCAACAAATTAAGGATCACACTAAGAAGATTGCTCTTGCATTAGAAACAGTAGGATTGATCAATATACAATTTGCTGTAAAAGATGATAAGGTTTATATCATAGAAGCAAATCCACGTGCGTCGCGTACGGTTCCCTTTATCGCAAAAGCTTATGGTGAACCTTATGTGAACTACGCTACAAAAATTATGCTAGGTCATAATAAAGTAACAGACTTTGACTTTAACCCTAAGTTAGACGGCTATGCCATCAAGCAACCGGTATTTTCATTTAACAAATTTCCTAACGTAGATAAACGTTTAGGACCAGAAATGAAATCTACCGGAGAAAGTATCTTATTTATCGATAGTTTAAAAGACGATGCTTTTTACGATTTGTATTCGAGACGTAGGATGTATTTGAGCAAGTAAAGTTCAAACGGACATATCATTATATTGAACCCTTGGGAATCTATATTCTTAAGGGTTTTTTTTGGACGTTGTGTTTCGCTTGCGTAAATGGTTATTTGTTTTTATCAGTTCAAGTAAAACGACAATTAAATACTGACTTACTAAGTGTACTATTTACATAGCTTACTTTAAGGAGAGAAGTATTTTCTTAATGTTTTTTTAAGTTTATTGAAAATCAAGTAATCGTATTTATTTTTAAGTATGAAAAATGAGAAAAAAGATAAGATACTTCTTCATGCTAGAAATCTACAATGGTTGATTATTATTTATACTGTTATTTTTTTGAGTAGATTTCTTTTGAGTTTTGGATTCCCAGAATTTTACGAGCAACACATTGGAGATAATTTTCCTGTCTTATATATTACTGCTTTAGGTTTACCTATAACTGGATATGCGATATGGTATGTTTTAAATGTAGCACCGTTGAGAGAAGGTTCTAAAACAAGTAAAGTTTTAGGGTTACTTTTTTTTGGTATTATAGGAATGTGGATGACATTCCCGCTATTAAACAAGGTAAAAGATCAATTAGAAAGAAAAAATTCAAGAGTAAGTATTGGTTGGTAATTCCTTCTACTGAACCACCGCAATCTTTTTGTAGAACTGGAAAATGTTTAGGTGGCTATAATTTTTTTATTCTCGCTTTCGCGAAAGCGTAACAACTCCTATCTTCATACCATAAATTAAACTTATGAAAAAAGTTCTATTTCTATCTGCATTATTCATTTCTACGGCTTTATTTGCTCAAAAGGTAGATTATAAAAAATTAGATAAATACATCTCCCAAACGCAACAAGACTGGAATATTCCAGGATTAAGTGTTGCTATAGTTAAAGATGGGGAAATTGTTTTTGAGCGTGGTTATGGTAAGATGAATATAAACGATAGTCGCAAACCTGATGAGCACACTCTTTATGCCATTGCCAGTAATACAAAAGCTTTTACAGCAGCTATCATTGCACAACTAGTAGAAGAAGGAAAAATTGATTGGAAAGATAAAGTTCAAGATTATTTACCCTACTTTGAAGTTTATGATCCAGCCATAAGCAGGATGGTGACCATTGAAGATTTATTGAGTCACAACGTAGGATTAGGAACTTTTTCTGGCGATGCGATATGGTATAAAAGCGAGTTGACTACAGAAGAAATAGTGAAACGTATCAAATTTGTTCCTCAAGCATATGAATTTAGAGATGGTTATGGATATTCTAATCTCATGTTTATAACTGCTGGAGATCTTATTGAAAAGGTCACTGGTAAAAGTTTTAAAGCAAATGTCACAGAGCGTTTTTTAAAACCACTTGAAATGGATCGTACCGTAGTAAGTGTAAACGATTATGGTTCAAATACAAATGTTGCCACGCCTCACGGAATGAAAGATGGTAAAAATTATGCAGTGCCACACGTAGCTTGGGATAATGTACAATCTACAGGCGGAATTATTTCTAGTGTTCATGATATGAGTAAATGGATGATTTTTAATATGAATCATGGCGTTACTTCACAAAACGATACATTATTTAATACAAATAGTCGCAATAGAATGTGGAATATCAATAACTCTTTTGGAACAAAAAAAGTAAATCGTAACAGTGCTGGTATGCATTATTCAGGATATGGGTTAGGATGGTTTATAGGAGATTATCATGGGCACTATAGAGTAAGACATGGTGGTGGTTATGATGGAATGATTTCTACGGTACAAATGCTACCTGATGAAGAACTAGGTGTTGTGGTACTGACTAATGGTGTCAAAGCGCCTACTAATGCTATTGCATATTATATATTTGATCGGTTTTTAGGTAGGGATCAAAAGGACTGGAGTAAAGAAATGCTAGAAGGTTATGACACCTGGAAAGCGAGCGACACAAGAATAGCAGATTTAAAAGCGAAACAAGTTAAAGGCACGCAGTCTATTCTAAAAACAAGTGAGATTGTAGGAACTTACCACGCAGATATCTATGGCAATTTTGAAGTGGTAGAAAAAGAAGGGAAGCTTCACTTAGAATGGGAGCACAGTCCTTTACTTAATAGTACTTTAAAACATTTTAATTACGACGCTTATGAAATCGTATGGGATTATCCACAAGTATGGTTTAGTTTTGGGACTGTAAAATTTGAAAAAGATGCGTATAATAATGTCACAGGAATTTCCTTTGATGTTCCTAATGATGATTTTTTCATGGAAGAATTAAATGCAAAAAAAGTAGACTAATAATCTTTAAATAGCTCTGCTTTTACATCAATTAACACCTCTTGAGCAATTTTTTCTGAAACAACTTTTGGGATTACAATGTTATAATCTTGTGGTTTAATTTTAAAATTGGAGGTAATTTGTATACTCTTACCAGTTCTATTAACATTAACTGGAATAGAAATATTTTGAGTCACACCATGTAATTGTAGAGTCCCGTTTAATGTGTAGGTTTTTGTAATATTATCTGTTATAGCGGTAGCCTTAAATCCTGATAACGTACCTTTTATTACAGCCTTGGGGTATTCGTCACTTTCTAAGTAATTTTCATTAAAATGTTCTTGCATTAACGCAATAGGAAAACGAAAACCATTTACCAGCGCAAGTGCTGCTATATTTCCGGAGTTAACGTCTAGGACTATTGTCGTACTTTTATTTACAGCTTCTATAGGTTCAAAAGTATCTACAGATGCTTTAAATGCTACAGTTCCAGTACGAGTTTGAAATCTTTCAGTAAAGGTATTTGAACTATTAGATAGTAATAGAACGGTCAGGAAGGAAAGTAATATAGTTTTCATAAGTTTTAGTTTTCTAGGTAGCCGTCCATTTGCCATTGTATGATAAGGTCTATGCTATTTTGAGGTAGTTGATTACCTTGAGGCATTAACAAAGGATCACCAGGACTTCTCGTTATACGGTCTATTACATTTCCATTTTCTGTCGCATCTCTAAATTGACTATAAGTGCTATAGCTGTTATTTCCAGACGCATTGTTATCATTATGACAGGATAAACACTGACTATCTACTATAGTAAATATGTCTGCATTATAAGTTACAGGACCTAAAACGGGAGTGTTATCGACGAGGTCTTCAGGGCTTGTTTCACTGCAGGAAATGAGTAAAGCTGTTGTAAATAAAAGTGATATAATCTTTTTCATGAAGCAATATAATTCATAAATATCAACAACACTGTGATATTTATAGTTTAAATTTACTCATACTTTGCTTTAAATGAAGAAAATAATAGTTTTTTTAATAGTCCTTTTTATAATTATTGCTATCGCTGGCTATTTTTATTTATATCAAGACCATAGAGATGTAAGCACCACAGATGCTGTGAATTCTTTTAAATCTAGTAATCTAGTTGAAATCTTTCAAGATGCAGATCAAGAAAATGATAAACTGATTTCAGATCAAGTTATTTTAGTCTCTGGTATAGCTACACGTAGTTCATCTGGTTCTGTTACTCTAGATAATAAAATATTTATAGAACTGGACTCTAAAAACTATAAGACTTCCAATTACGTAATTAATAAAAACCAATCTTACACAATCAAAGGTCGTTGCCTAGGTTACGACGATTTATTAGATGAAGTTAAAATTGATCAAGCAGTTATAATTACAGATAATCCCTAAACAAAATAAAATGAAAAAAAATTACTCTTATTACAGTATACTCACAGCAATACCGGTGGCTTTATTTGTACTAGTTGCTTTTACTAGTGGACAGCCTGGTCAGTTTTCTGGATCTCCAGGAGATGGCGGTTCTACTTGTACAAACTGTCATGCTCCCGGCGCAAATCATGGCGGTACTCCAGTACTTACAAATGTTCCTACGGCCTATGCTGCTGGACAAACGTATAATTTAAACTTGGCTATAAATGGTTCTTCTGTATCTAAATTTGGTTTTAATATCACAGCAGAAACTTCTGGTGGTACTAAAGTAGGTAGCTGGACAGCAGGTACGGGAACACGTTTGAGATCTGATAGTAACGGATTAACTCATAACAGCTCAGGTAGCGCTAGCAATAACTGGAACCTTTCTTGGACTGCTCCTGCATCAGACTTAGGTGATGTAACGTTTTACTATGCTACAATTCAAGCCAATAGTGCTAATGGTAATGGAGGAGATCAAATGGTCTCTGGTCAGTCTAATGCAATTTTGACAAACGAAGAAGCTATAGTCAGTTCTTTTAAATTATTTCCTACGCACGCCATAAGTGATATAAATATTGAGCTAGCAAATGCTGATAATGGTGAATTACTTATTTACAATATGAACGGTCAGCCGGTATTACAAAGTAATCTAGATAGACGTAATCAAATTGATGTATCTGCGCTTTCTACTGGAATATATATAAGCCAAGTGCTTGTGGATGATAAAATATCTACACAAAAATTTATTAAGAAATAAAGTATTAATTTTATCGGGAGCCGCTTTAATAGGCGGCTTTTTAATTATTATGAAGTATTTAATCACCACAATTATTGCGCTGTTCGCTACTTATGCGACAGCTCAAGATGACTTATTAGAAGGCATTGAAATTGAAGAAAATAAAGAGGTAACATCTACCTGGAAATCCTTGAAAGTAGTCAATTTTGAAACCACAAAACTAGTCGCTCCTAAAGAATTACAGGTTGTAATTTCACACCGCTTCGGTAGTGTTGAGAATGGAATAGATGATCTCTTCGGTCTGGACAACGCAGTAACTAGATTTCAATTTGTATATGGTTTAACAGACTGGATGCATATAGAAGCAAGCCGTAGTGGTTTTAATAAAACCTATCAATTAGCGACTA
>MAAC01009389.1_pt1 | contig 32278 bp, 22 predicted proteins | sample 1115981 | NCBI WGS metagenome assembly MAAC01 (sample SAMN04961126, study PRJNA320927) | seawater metagenome | isolation source: sample BD02T64 sea water enriched with oil for 64 days | place: USA:Gulf of Mexico | collected 2013-07-27 | reverse complement strand
TAACCCTCAAACAAAAGATCCCACGTTAAGGCTAGATCCCACACCAAATGGACTATATCATTGCCCTTTTCAATAACACCCAATAGATAAGCGAACCTCAATGACAACCGTGACAGACCCACTCGCAAAACACACCCCTATGATGCATAGGTGGATTAGCATTGATTTATAAGGTTATTTTCTTAAACTTCTGAATTAGTTACACTTTTACCTACACTTAACTGTGCGCTTCAGTGATATACAATGCTCTCAGATGATATGGAATGGGCTAAAAAGAACCGCCTTAAAGCACGATGATACGGCTTGATACCATACAACGTCAGCTATCATTTTCATGATTAACGGCTTTCTTAACCCCTCGCGACAACGATTATGCATAACAGTACTGCAAATCAGCATTGGCTTTATTAAATCAAGTTGACATCAAGCCAAACAAACGTAATGCCATATTAATAAACCGAGCAACCCTCCCATTAGCAGCATCGCTTTAATGCCAATCTTTAGCAATTCAACAATGAACCTGTCAGTCTCGAAGAAGGCAATGGTAGATTCAGCTGAACTTCTTGGTAATTGTCGTCACCTACTTGAGGAATGGTATCTGATACCGGTAATAACTCGCTCTCTTCAACACCCTCAACTTCATCAATGTCATCAGTGAAGGGTAAAGACATATCCAAGCCTTCATAATCCATCATTTCTTCTCCGAGTTCTTCTAGTAATACACCGCCATCATCGAATTGGGATTGATGATAAATGTTGGTGATGATTTCGGTACACTCTTGATGAGTTGGGCCTAATAGGGCCTCAGGGTCAAAGGTATTTGTTTCAGGTTGTTTATTCATGATGTCTTTCCTGTAAATGACGCGCACAGGCAAACCTTCCGCTTAAACGGAAGGCGTAGCTGTGCTACTTAGGGTTTATTTAGATTAATAAAAACAAGAACTTCAATCTGTTTACTGGGCTGACCATATAGCACTCTGCCGGTATGGCAATATAATCGCCCTACACATTTTTTGGCTCATCCTGTAACAGCCAATAACTGAGCATATCAATCGCACCCTGTACAATTTTGACAAGGGCCAACAGTAAGAGCCCCATTAGAATACCTTTTGACGTTACTTCGGTAATAACTAGAAACACTTGTAACAACAGGAGTGCTGATACCAACATTGCTATGTCCTTCATATTTATAGATTTCATTCTAAGTAAGATAAATTGTGCATCGTTATATGTTTTCATGAGATTATTTCCTTCTTCTTTGGGTTTGTTATCAGATCAATAGGCACAGAGAAGCCCACAGAGCATTACTCCATGCTTCTAAATCTAATAGGGGTGATAGGTATTCAATCAGTAGCAGAACGCTACCTATAAGGATCTATTTAAACATTCGACCGAATGTAATTAATGGAACGTCTCTTTCGTTCTGTTTATTACAATCGTGTCTATTGCGGGTATCCATCAACAACTGACTCCACTGAATTACAAACATGACAATCTTCGATGACATAAGAAGTTAGCCCCTCTTGTTCGGCAAGAAGGCAAACTTCCTCCTCTGAGTTTGCAACAATAAAAATAACCGATGACTCGATGCTTTTATAGGATAAAACAGTATATATAAAAGTTGAATTAGACATGGTAAAACCTCGAATTTTAGGCACACTTACCCGTTCCTGATTAACCTTTTTAGGCCAGGAATTGGTTTATGTACGGAGTGATATTTTTAGGAAATGGTTTGTTTAGTTACTTCGCCCATTAGACGACAACAATTTAAACTGCACAGGGTGTGCTAAGAATGGATTAGATTAAACCTCTTTCTGCCATACTGACGCTTTCAGTACCACCAACGATGATATGATCCAGCACTCTTATATCAACAAAGCCCAGTGCATTTACTAGACGCTCAGTTATTAGCTTATCTGACTCACTAGGCTCAGGTATACCACTCGGGTGGTTATGAACCATTATGATGGCAGCCGCGTTATGACTAAGACAGCTTTTAACAACCTCTCTTGGATATACAGATGCACCATCAATGGTACCCATAAACATTTCTTTATAGGCAATAACAGAATGCTGGTTATCCAAAAATATAATCGCAAACACCTCGTGTTCCTTCTTTGCCAATTTCAGACTTAAATACTTCCTCAACATTTCCGGTGACGTTATTGTCGCTTCTCTTTTATAGTCCTGTTCAATCATGCTTAGCATTAGCTCATACATGGTTTCCTTATCAACGGGTTCAGAGAGTTGGTACTTTCCATCACCTGCTTCGATTAACAAAGACTGTTGACGAATGGCGGTAGGATAAAGATCGTTTGAATTACTCATAGTTGTACACCTTTTCAATGATTGAATGAAAGAAATGTATGCGTGTGAGGCAACCACCCATACGATTCCGATGGGTACCCCTTTCTTCTGGACGTATACATACATCGCTCCAGGTCTAGCCCTATGAGTTATGCGGTTTCATATATATTATGAGTTCACCTTTCTGTTTAACCGTTTTGAACCATCCACTCAGCCACCACATACCTATTGGTTCACAGCAACAGCGTGTTTGAATGCTTAGAAATATTTTACAAGGTAGAAAAAACATAAGACAACAATTGAATCGTTAACAAATAACTTCTATATCGCAGCAAATTGACACAATAAAAACCACATAAATCAATCCTTACGGGCAGTGAGCAGTTTGACCCACATTTTTGTGGGCTAATTCGCTCATTCACAATGAAGATATAACTAGACCACAGACATGAAATCACATTTACGGTTCAAGATATGAACAACAAAACCGAAAACATTGCATAAATGCAGTGTTCTGCCCCAAAAGCGTTACTGGGTTACATCCATACCAACAGAAATCATAAACGACAATGGGCTAATACAGGGAGGATAACCAAGAGAATATGAAATAGGTATTACGGGTAAAGCCTACGGCATTGCACCATAGAATAAACGTTATTTAGAGTTTGAATTATAAATATTATCAGCTTGAGTTGTCATCTGCCCAACAGAGACTCCAAGCGCTGCCGCAATTACCCGAAGCTTCTTCACAGACGTATTAATCGAACCCGCTTCAATTTTTGCGTAATAAGACACAGCAATACCAGCATCATGAGAAACCTCTTCTTGACTCATGTGGGTATTCGCTCTGATATCGCGTATAGCTTGGCCCAAAGCGGTTAGGTAAAGCTCGTTATTTGATGTGTCTTCTGTGATGTCCGTCATGCGTGAAGATTTGCATTATCACGGAACTTGCACCATGCTATATATAGCAACCCCATTGAGATTAGCTATCATTTGACAACAATCAGTTATCAGCAAGAGAGCTATCAATACAATGCTGTACCCACTTACAGCAGCAAAATAAAAGTGGCGAAGGTTCTCAGCCTATTAGCTGAACCCTTCTCCACCTGATGACACCCAGATATACACAAGACAATAAATGACGTGGTTCCAGCAACGACAATCTGACTTAGAAGGAAACTAACCTTGAAGATACTCATATTCTTAATAAGCATGACCCTTGGATTAACAGGTTGCGGTGGTGGAGGCTCTGGTGGTGATGACACACCAACTAGCGACACTAATGATCAACAATCTGACACAGAGAATCCGCAAGAAGAAAGTAGCATCATCAACAGTTTTGAAAAGCCCGTTGCTGTAACAGGAGTCTTTCGGGCTACCGACAGACTAGGCATACCCATTGAAGGTATAGCTTACGACGACAAATTATATACATGGGCAACACAAATAGACGTTGATAATGACGATGACTTTTCAATGACAATAACTGACATCGCAACAGGCCAAACCACATTCTATGACAATGAGAATCTATTCTACGAGTATACCAATGTTTTTTTAAGAGAAGATGGAAACACAATAACCACAAGCCTTACAGACGAAACAAATTACGAACTTGAGTCTCTACACTACACAATCACGCTTAATGAGGATATCGGAAATACCAAAGTTGATTTCAACGATAACATGGACGACTACCAATACCTTTATACACTCTATGGAGGGACAGCAAGAAAAGACACCGCACTTTGGCCTACTTATTATGCATCCATTACATTCAACACTGCCTCAACACTACAGGGCCAAGCGATAACATACGAAGGAGACCCTGAGCCTTTTGCCTGCGATATTAATGGGACATTTACCATACCAACCACTACCGAAGCCATATTTGACTTGTCGGTTACCATTGATGGCTGCGATGCATTATCTGGCAACTATGAGGGATTAGGTTATTCATCGGGTGACAATTTAACATTAGTAATCTCAACTGGTGACACTGCACTCTATTGGAGGCTTGGCCGAAGCACCGAATAAAGAAGTAGCCAGCTCGATAGCATTCTCTGACGAGTGCTATCTATGGTGGCTATTTTTAGCACTTTGATGTGATGTTTTTACAGGAGGCACTTATCTCTTGGGCATCCGTGTACTTTCGGGTACATTTCCATAAGGAAGACCATCATGAAATTACGAAACCTTTCTGCTGCTGTTATTGCAGCGACAACCCTCATTAGCCCTCCTGCCTTTTCTGATTTACAAATTAGTTCTGGTCAAGCTCATACATTGATTAATGACAATGGTACCTTGCTTGCCGTTGGTAGTAATCGCTATCTTGAATCAGGTCAAAGTATAGATATTTCAAACATATGGGACGAAACTGAAATCAACTTACCTGCACTTGTTTTAGATATGGATGCAACTAGCGTTAAGAGCATTGCAGCATTAGAAAATGGGGATATTTATATCTTCGGTAGACGATTGGCAATAGATAAGGTTTCTAACCTTTCTGGTGCCACTCAGGTGGAAGTAAATGATCTTGGTGCTTATGCATTGATTGATGGCGATGTTTACTTCGGTTGGTCTTTTGATGGTGCTACTTGGATTAAGATAGATGGTCTTTCAAATGTCACCGCCATTAGCGCTAGGGGAAAACATTTATTGGCAGTTGATATAAATCAGGCTGCTTATGATATTGATGCGTCTAATAGCGTGACGTACATCCAAGGTTTACCTCCGGTGCTGCGTGTCGAAGCTGGAAATTCTCACTCCATGTTTATTGATGCTAATAATCAGTTATGGGCTATGGGTGAAGATCCATATTCATATGGTCTTCTCGGTCTTGGAACCAAGGCAGGTACCCCGGTACCGACAATGGTTCCCAACGGTAATGATGTAATTGACGTTGCTGCTGCAAGATTCCACACATTATCATTGAAGTCTGATGGTACTGTATGGGGAGCTGGAGGGCATAATTATATCTCTTTAACAGATAGCTCCATCTACAATGTGTCTGCATCTTTTGTTCATATTACAGAATTAGATGGTGCAAGCATTACTGATGTTGAAGCGGGAATGAATGGATCATTCGCTTCATCTGAAGACACAATGCACTCATGGGGTAGTGGTGGCGTAATAGGCAACGGTAGTCTTACTGAATTACACCGCCCTAAAGCCAATTATGTATCAACATTTGAACCTGAAGTTATATTGCCAACGATTGCAGGTGTGCAACTGGATGGTTCATATATTATTACGGGTACTAACTTTGGGTCTGATACCGGTAGTATTATCATGGATGGTTATTCATTTGGCATCCTGTCATGGACTGATGGTTTAATACAGCTTGAAAGACCCTCTGTTGCCATGTCAGGTGATTTAGTTGTCATGGATGCTGACGGTAGCATTTCTAATGCATGGACTGTAGCGTTGATTCCCGAGCCTTCTATAAAGCATTGCAATGAAGCTGATGCCAATAGGGGTCACGGTAATGATTGTGATGGATTCGATGAAGACAACCCCGGAAAAGGCAAAGGACACTTCAAGAGAAAGAAGTAATCGCTAAAACACTATCAAACAATACAACGCCTATCCTGCTAGGGCTTCTGCCCTATAGGGTAAGGCTATGAGTTACGGAACAAAACAAACAGAAACAATAAAGGCTACCCAACTGTCAAACCACTTCATATTCTGCATTTTAGTTTTTCAACCATCTATTAATGACGACATAAGGATGGCGCTAATAGTGGGGATTGCAATAATCGTGATCACTTCAACCCTTAATCCCCACCTGCATTAAACCAAAGATATTTATCAAAAACTCTCTCTTGAAACCACCGACTCTGAGTAACATTAATAATATCCTTATCCGACTCATCACATGCCAATGAGTAGGCTTTAACTTTATATAGCCCTTCGCATGCTTTTTTGATTTCTGGCAAATCCTCAGAAAACGCCTCAAGCCAACATTCCCGATACACATCATAGCCATCAGAAGCAGAAACGTCATAATCATTGTATCGCAACCACGCAAGGGCTCTACTGTCATATATAACAACAGGACATTTAAAACGTAACCAGAGAAATTTCGAAGCAGCAGAAACTGCATTTCTTCCATAGCTGGCTTTAAATCTATCTGAAAGAGCTTCAACTTTTTTAGATACGTTCTTGTCTGTTATTGGATCACGAACATTCAGCACAAGTTTACGTGCCATAGCTAACCGTTCTTCACCCTCCAGAACAGGAAAATTACGAGTGACTTTATAATACTTAGCCGCCTGATTAAACGCCTTAAGGCTTTCAATAGTATTCTTAGAAGAGACTCCCGCCACAAACAACTTATCTGATTGAAACCAGTCATTCAGATACATCATTGCATAATATTTAAACTCATTCATTTACCTTCTCCCTATACCAAACTAGAAGCATAGGTCAAAAAAAACGTATACGCCCTAATGTAAAAACACTAAGTGAGCAACAATTCGCACACCATTTCCCACAAGGTGTGCAAGAAACCACTAAGTGACACATGTGATTTTTCCTGAAACAATACCCCATATTTTTTCCAGGCAAGGAAGAGCTATTAAGTGATCATTGAGTTCAAAGACATTTATACAATTTATAAGCTCATTCCCCGCAATGAACACACTAGTTCATGGAGCTATGACTATTACTACCCCATTCCTTATGATGCCGAGAATTGGACGGCTATAGCACGCTACCTAAATCGAAAGGCCATGGGCAACTCCGTATTACGAGAGCAGTTATATCAGATATGTCCTTTTGAAGAGTCCGACGATCCATTCCTTGATGCCATTTCATACTATGAGCAGATTCTAGCCGAAAAACTCAAGCAAAGCGGTTTTAAAATTATTTACATCAAGCACGATGACCAGCAAAGAAAGCTAGGTATCTCTTCTGCATGGATGAAAGATAAAGGTGAGTGCAGAAAAGGAAAAGGCTTATCATTCTTTCCTGAACCTGGATTGTTTGGCGCACCGTGGAGTAGGCCATCAGGACTAGTTGTTTCACAGGAATCAACTACTGACACCGAATCAGACCGTAATATTGAAAAGCGTAATGAACAGGTGTTACGGATGAACCAGAAGTTTGCAACTCGGCAACGTGCCGAAGCAAACGAACAGAAGCTAGTTGAAAGAGGACAAAGTGCAGCATTACAAAACGCACTGAATAAGAAAAACGAAACCAATAAGACAATAAATAAGCCTGAAACTGATTGGATTGAATTAAACCTTTATTACGCTGACCAACACAAGACCCCTGTATTCCATCAACCCTATGAGATTATCTTTGCTGACGGATCAACCCTACAGGGCACATTGAACAATAAAGGCTTTGCTCGGCACGACAACGTGCCCAAGGGCAAAGTCACCGTTATCTATAAAGAAGACCCCGCTCAAAAAAATGAGCTAGGTAAGCTTCGAGAACAATTAGATAACACGCTAAACAAAATAGTTGTTCAGGTAGCAAATGATGCCAAGTATCAAAAGGAAGCGAACAAGGATATAAGTAATGCTGATTTAGCTGCCGTCTATACTGGCTCATTTATGATGGGTGGTGTGGATATTGTTACCGACCTATGGGCCTTTGCGCAAATTATAGGTCAAGGTTTAGTCAAACTGGAATTAGAATATTTGGATTTGATGGAAGACATCTTTACAGGTGACATCCGAGAGATACAGAGGAAATTTGAAAAGGCTAAAGCATCAGGAATTGGTGCCTACGAAGGGGCAAGTGAGGTATCCGAAGCATTATATCTGCTTGGTACTGATGAGGAGACCTGGGAAATACTCACAGGGTTTGTAGAAGATTATTGGGAGGCTATATCCGGTGTTGACTTGACCCGTTCAGCAGCCCCCATTGTTATTGAAATATTAATTGCCATATTCTCAGGTGGCGCAGGGGCCACCCTCTTAGCATCCAGACTTGGAACGTCTGCCAAGCTAGTAGATGACGCTACGGACATTGCCCAGCAAATCGTGAAAGCCAAGAAAGCCTTGGGGCACAACATAACCAAGAAGGCAAGGACATCACAGGCTGTCGTGGTACCGATTGACAACAGGATTGTAACTGGCAAATCAACGAAGCCTGATTGGGGTAGCGTAAAGACAGCATCGAAGTACTCCAACGCGAAGCTAATTGAATTGGATTCTAAGGGGCAATTTAGAGATAAACTTGGAAACTTACGAACGAATGCGGGGCCGAATGCCCCTGATTTCAAGAAATGGTCAGAGAAAGGCGGCACAACTAAGTATGACGAGGCAACAGATACCATTGTTTATGGTATGCCTGAAATGAAAACATCCAAGTCGGGCACACTGGATATCGAAGTCCCTTATAAATCGGGGCCTCCAGACAACCAGCGCTACCCTGACTTCTCAAACCACACGACTGAAACTGTTGATATACCCAATATGCGGGGAGTGTCCGAAATGGATATCACTCCCCCAGATACAGGCGATTTTTCAAAAGCATGGGAAAAATTATCTCAAGGAAAAGGAGACGATTATATGCTTGAAAAATATGGCATAAAACGTAGAGTCAAAGGTAGCCGCAAAGGTTCCTGGCCTGACAAATCCCCTCGTGGTTTTACTTGGCATCACCACGGAGACCAAAGTACAATGCAGTTAATCGATCATGAAATTCACAAAACATTTACTCATAGCGGCGGCGCTTCTGCATCAAGATAAAAAAGGTTACTTATGTTTACTGAGATGGATACAAGAGGCCCGGAAGTTGATAACAAGGATATCCTTCACCTTGAAGCATTCTTGAAAACCCCAGTCCCTGATGACTACAAACAGTTTTTAACAGATTTCAATGGTGGAGAACCCATAGAGTGTGCCATAAATTTTGAAGCAAAAAAGCTTCAAAAAAATGGCGATACGGTGTCTACTTTCTATGAGGTTTCCGAAGACATCTCATACGGCATTCAATCTAATATGGAGAACCACTCAGACTTAATCCCCAATGGCTTAATATTCATTGCATCTACACCAGGCGGAAATTATTTTCTATTATCGCTACTTGAGGATTCTTATGGGTTCGTTTATTACAAAGACCACGAGATAAATGACACCATGGCCCTTGATGTATCTAATAATAAACTACCCGAAAGCATGGTATTTATTTCTGAGAATTTCAGTGGCTTTTTAAATCGCCTATATGACCCTGATGAGTAATCCATTGCTAAGCAAAAATAACAGCGGCATTAATGGCTCAAGTAATGAGCCTAAAATGCCTAAGAAACACTCATACTTTCTACTTTATGAATTAGTCAGCATTACATTATAAATAAGCAATACAGAACAAGTGTTCTTTATCAGGTGAAATTTGTAATTTTTGCAATCTTCACCTGAACACCATCGCCAAAAAACAACTTTATTTGCTAATAGAGTATAGGAAATAAGAACAGTAATGATTTTTTGAATATTATCCAACGCTAAAAACCTTTTGAAAGGTTTCAGCTAATGCCCCATCCATACCAGAGAGAATACTGGTCTGAATTACACTTAAGATGATGCCGAATTAAGCATTGAATACTGAACTTAATACAACAACCTGTTTAGCAATGACAGAATGACAGGTTATATTTATAAACAAAAAATATTAATAAATTAGTATCCAATTAATATTGTCACACTTGTCATAGTGTCACCCAGCTGTTGGCCTTAAAGCCACAGCAGGGATATTATAATCCCATAAAATAGAATAGATTTTGCAAAAAAACCTTTAATTTGTTATTTAGTAGAACACCTCACCCCCCATCCCTATTTGCCAAACATATCTCATTAAGACGTCATACTCATATCTAACGAAAAATACGAATATACTTTCTAAAAGCAGATAATTTATAAAACACACTGCAAAAACCAAGAAAAAGCATAACGTCAACAAGCTGTTGACAATATGCTATAAAAATTTATAGACAAAAAACGTTATTACATAATCACCATATTTTTCAATATGTCACATGTGACAACATAACAAACAATCATTCATCAAAATATTTATTATCTCGCTTTCTGAAGGCAGGCATTGTTCCTTCCAGAATATTTACAATTGATAAATTAACTTCAGAATTTTCTATCGAGCCTGATTTAACGGAAACAGCATTGTTTTTATCTTTTGCTATATTGACATGAACAATCTGTTCCGCATCTGCGACCACAGCAAGATTGGGATTATGAGTAACCATAAATATCTGCCTTCTCATTTTGGCTTTCTTTATAAATGGAACTAAAATCCTAGACACACTTTGATTGTCTAGGTTATCTTCTGGTTGATCAATAATCAGCGGCTTATTATCTTTATCAAGTAACAAATAGAATATCAACAGCAGCGCCCCCTTCTCCCCTGGAGATAGCTGCTGCAACTGCTTACCACCCATTTCAAGGCTGTAAGACTCTGTCAAATAATCCAATGAAAACAAGTAGTCATAAAACCCCTCTAGGTCTTGTATTTGTTCGTCGATAAACCTTGATGGTTTTTTATTCAAATCCCTATAATCTTTTTCCAGATGTCCAATAACAGAATCCAAAAACTTTACGACATTATCAACGTTATCTGGGTCTACCGCCTCAATAATCCCACGAATCTTCAGCTGGCCAGAGTCCTTTCCATAGAAAGAGCCTGATTTATTCTGATTCACAAAGAACAGAAACTTCGATACAAAATTATCATTAAAATTAAAACATGCCTTTATCGTGACGTCATACTTTCCAAGTAGACCATGATTCTCCTTCAATGCTTCATCCACGGACACTTTAATATGCTTATATACATCAACAAGCTTCATTTTGATCAAAAATATTTCTCGCACCAACGAATGCCGCTCAGCACGTAACGCATCGATATCTTGTTGTACATTTCCCTTTAGATACAACTTTTTGAATTTCAAGCCTTCCAGCGTATTCGGGCTATCAGTAGCACCTACAATTTCTTGACGCCGCAGTTTCCATGCAGTCACATCTGCCAAATACTTCTGATATTTCTTTTCAGGGGCTCCTAGCTCTTCCAAAAGCTTATTTTTAGCAACCTCCAGTTCCTCCAGTGATTTCTTTAACCCAAGGTTTTTATCGCCTCCATCCCCATCTAGCAAAGTCTTTAATGATTTTTCCTTACTCAACAATTGGGTTAGACAATATTCAATTTTTTCATAATGAAAACTTACTTTAATCACGTCATCAATGGCGATACCAAATCGACCCAATTCTTCGCCTATTCCCTGTTTAACCTCAACTGTACTTTTTTCTAAATTAGATACCCTTTCCTGTATTTGCTTTATTTCTTCCCGATCAACCGATAGTTGAATCAATTCTTTCTCTGTTTCCTTTACTTTCAAATCAATTTTATTTATTTCAGTTTTAGTTGACTCAACCTGCTCATTTTTTTGCGTAACCTCATCACCCTTGTCTTTATTAGGGTTTTCAATCTCTTCTGGGCAGATAGAATCATGAGCATCAAGCTCCTTTTCCTTAACCTCAATATTGCTTTTCAGCTTGGAAATATACTTCTCATTTCGCTGAACCTCAAGATTCTTAAGTTTCTCATTTATGGCCTGCAACTTAGCCCGAACATTGTTAATTTCGCCAGCGTTAACGCCTTTCAAACGATTAACAAGATCATCAAACGTATTACACCCATACCTTTTGTCTATAGGAAGGTGCGAGAAAACAACATTTTCAAGCTCCCTTCTAAAACCTTCGGCTTGATCAATATCCGAACACAAACTTTCAAAATAGTTTTGCGAAAGATACTTCACTCTTTCCTGGCTAGACAAATCGACACTCTCCGCCAGCCCTTTTTCTAATGACGTATTATCATCCCAATACATGGATGCAGCAAATTTTGATGCTAAGCCATTCTTTTTAAACTTCTTATTTGTTAAAAACTCTAAGCCCGTAGAGGTTTCACCACATAACGCCAATATATCGGCCAAAGCACTTTTCCCTGAGCCTTTATTGCCTATGATAGCGACCAATTGCTTGTTAAATGACAATCGAATTCCATCGAACCAAACCCCCTGTTCCTTCTGGTAGCCAGGAATTGAATCAATAGTGATTGCTTTAATATATTTCGTCTTATTCTCTTCAAATACTTTAAGCACAGCAGGCTCTGAGCCAATAAAAACCCGATCTTCTGGCTCATTCATTGTCTGCAATAACCCTTCAAAGTTCGGATCAGCCTTAATCCAACAGTAGCGGTCATCAGCAGGTTCAAATATTTTGATATTTTCATGAGCATCTGAACCATGAAAGCAAGGCTTTGGCTTACCACAGAGTTTTTCATAATCTGGATAGGCACCATAAAAGAATTCAACATCTTTAGGTCGTGATGAAAAGATTGCATCGGACATTTTGTATATGCCCCGTCTATGGGACTCTAACTGTGATAATTTTTGATCCGTAAAAAAATCTTTATGCTGCACAACGCCAGAGGCACCATCCGTAGACTTATTCGACACGACAATAACTGTGTTATTTCTAAGATCCACGTCCTTTTTAAACAAGGATTCAAGCGTTCGCCACTCAACAACAAAATTGTTAACCCCAATCTTATATGCTTGTGATTCCCCTAGCTGCTCGTCACCATCTATTTTACGACCAAAATTAATTAAATCGCTTTTGGTTGCAGCAAATTCTCTGTCATGAGAAATCGTCAACTTCTGAAAGAAACGGTCTTCCAACTGGTCATCCAACGCTGGATTAAATAGGCAGTGTATATTTACGGGCTTACCGTTACCCGTAATAGGTGTGACACGCATCTCAACATTTGGAATAACGCAGTGAATATCTTTATTTATAGATCCTGACGCCAACTTATCTTTAAACTTAAAATAGTTATCGATCGACCAATAATCAGTAACACCAACAACTGCAACCTCTCCATCGTAACTGTTCAAGTCATCACAGTACTTTTTCCACTTACTATCAATATCGCTACCGGTGAACTGGTCATTCTTATTCGTTCCTGGTGTATGAATGTGAAGATCCCATCGCCGCCATTGCGCACCTTCAACATATTCCTTTGCTGCCATACGATTCACCACCTAAAATTCAATTATTGAAATGTCTCTTCGAATTTATACTGATAGGACAACCCACTGACACTACCAGCCTTCACTTGTGCTATTAGCCCTTGATCAGGAACACTTTCGGGTATCAACCCAATATCAGTAGCCCTCAAATAAGGCTGTCCTGAAGTACTGCCATCAGCTTTGTGCTTCTGACAGACCTTCACTGTAGCCATATATCGTGTACCAATAGGAAAAAGCTCTCTCAACTTTCTCGGAAACTCAACTCGGACATCACCTTTAAAATGATCTACAGCCCTTACCCTAGGTCTGCTTTTATGCGGATCAAGGCATGTTTCCAGAGTTACGCATTTAATGTACTCACCAACATGTTTTTCTATATCAGTCAGCACACTATCCATTTAACGCCTCTTCTAAATTAGTAACCACATCAAAATCAACACCAATCGCTTCGAAGTGTTTCTCGCCACAGGCTATTTTGTCTTGTTCCAAGTCGCTAAGTTCGAATTTATTACGGGTGCTTTTTGTTTCACGAATCAAATAAAGCTTTTCATCATCTTCAGTAACTAATGCCCAATCTGGATTATACGTCCCTACCGGTGTATCGATTTTAAACTGTTGAGGTAGTTTGCAGTAAAACTTAATACGGTCATCGTTATCACAATTTATGGCAAATTTCTTTTCTACTTCAGAGTCATATTCCACATGATCATAAAGTGTCTTATCCAAATTCTGCACTTCGTAAAGATTATTCATGTAGCGGGTAATGCCCCGCTCTGCTTCTTCTTCTATTTGGTGCATTTCGTAACAAAGGCCGCCAATTTTTTCGTATTCAATGCCTTTTACGGTGACATGGTGCAACTCACGTTGCATACATGTAGTGACCTGATTAATAAATACCTGAGGATTTTCGATAAAGTCTTTCAATCGGCCAGAAGCTTTGAGTATTTCAACCAGAGTTGAGCGAGTCAGTTCTGTATTGTTTTGCAAATAGGCCAGCAGGTCAGGTAGCACTGGAGCTTGACTTAGATCCCTAATACCACCGGATATCTGTTCACCATCAATGCCAGCCTTAGATACTTCCTGACGATAAAGAGCGGCAGTAATTCTGGTACGGTGTATCGCTGGCATTTCGGCGATAGAAATTGCCGTCCGTTTGATTAAATCGGCAGTATCAAACTTCACTCGATAACGGGTACGTTGACTAATTTTTTCCCACAGAGCCCTAAAGGTAGGATCAAGACTGATATTCTTTCTCAATTTAAGTGTGCGGCGATCACGTGCATTCACTACCCTATTTTTAAACACATACCGATTCAGCTCATCCACCACCTGCGCCCGCATGTGCGCCCACTCTGCGGGAAGCTCCAATATAAAATGCGGGTTGTTGGGATCAAATCTATCCGTAACACGCCCCTCAGCATCCAGATACCCTTTGTCTTTCAGCATATCTACAATGGACTGTGATGCCTCTTGACCTATTGCCGTATGCTGATGTGCCACAGGGTTCACTAACGAAGAAAAAGCTGTAATATCCACACGGCCAAAGCCAATTCCGTAGTCCTCTTCATACTCGTTCTGGAGTTGGTTGGCAAAATCATCATAGGATTCATTTACTATTACCGTTAACCGATTAACGGTTGCATCATGAACCCGATCACCTTGGTGATTTACTGGTAGGCGCAAACCACGACCTATCTCCTGCCGTTTTTTATCCAGGGATTTTGTTTCATTCAGTGTGCAAATCTGGAAGATATTGGGATTATCCCAACCTTCTCTCAGTGCTGTATGAGAGAATATAAAACGTAGAGGCTCCTCCTCCGATAACAACTGTTCTTTGTTACGCATAATTTTAGCGTAGGTATCTTCGTCGTCTTTGGTCTTACCAGTCGTATCTTTGGCCTTACCCTTTCTATCTTGCGAGAAATAACCGTCATGCACTTTCTCTACAGGAAATTCCAGCAGGCCCTTATATAATGGCTTTTTGGTTAGCTCGTTATAAGCATCCTCAAACCACTCGCCAATTTTACCCAGACTGGTAGTGCCATCATCATTGTAGACCCTGTAATTTGCTACCTTATCAATAAAGAAAAGTGACAACACTTTGATACTTTTCCCTTTAACGGACATTTCTTTCTTCAAATGCTGCTCTACCGTCTCATAAACCTGAGCCTTCATTAATTCTTCGTCCAAACCGCCCAGCTCCTCACCCAATCTCAGCATTTGTCCATTGGAAAACTCCACATGCTCCATACCAGGCTCACAACTAATATTCGCGACGATCCAACCTGCCTGATATTCCTGGCGTTCTTTGGAACGGAGAAAGAGATCATCCCCTTGTTTAACGGTAACAGCCTTTTTCTTAGGCCCGCCCTTCTCCTGAACATTGATCTGCAAACTAGCTTTAATGCCGTTTTTGTTATCAACTTTTTTCAGAGCTATAAAAGTTGAATTAAAGCTTTGGTCTTCCAGCAAGCTAGCGACCTCAATTCGTTTTACCAATCGCAAATCATAAGCCTCTATCGGCCCAAGGCTATACAATAAATTGTATGGATTTTTGTGGGTAGCGGAATAACGTAATGTACATAGAGGGTTGAGGCTGTGCAGAGCCTCTGCCCGCTTAGTTTTGGCTTTACTGGTATCGCCTTCTACTGACTGTGGTTCGTCAATAATAACAAGAGGATGCGAAGCCCTAATAAAATCAATCGGTTTGTTACCATTAAGTCGATCATTCTCTCGGTTAATAATATTCTGCTCCTTCTCAAAAGCCTGAATATTGATCACCATAATTTGAATCTTATTGGAACTAGAGAACCTACGTACTTGCCCTAAATTTTTAGAGTCATATACAAATGCATCGAAAGGAACTTTATCATACAAGCCCTTAAGGTGCTCGTGCATGATATCAATACTCTTGGTGGTGCCTTCACGAATAGCCACACTGGGCACAACAATAATAAATTTTGTGAAACCGTAAATTTTATTTAGCTCAAAAATCGAACGAAGATATACATAAGTTTTACCTGTGCCGGTTTCCATTTCGATAGAGAAATGCGGGACATTCTTTTTTGAGACGCAGCCATCAAAGGTAAAAGTCGTATGTAAAAGTTCCGACTGGGCAGGTATAGCATTACCCTCCTGAACCTTTTTCAGGTTATTAAGCAATTGATCTTCTGTAAGCACCAACTGATTGGCCACAGCGGGAATATCACTAAAGGCATCTCCATCCATTGCAATCTGGCTACCGCCTGCTTGCTGACCAACTGAGACGGAATAAGTTTCCTGGGCCAAGGGTTGCCCTTCAAACAACCCTAAGACCGAACTGATAGCATCATTCTGATAATCAAGCGACGCATTAAATTTGAGTTTAAGTGCTGGCATAGAATCATACCACCTTAAATACTAGTTCAGAATCTCTGCTCTGAGGGTGGGACTTGAACGTTTGAATTGCATTGGCTTTTAACTGGTCATTCCCTTTGAACCCCTTGTCCAGACAGATGAATTGCATGGGCTCTGCATCAGCAATAGCATCAATTAACTCAGGCGTAAGCTCATCCTCCAAACAAATTATCAATGCACCTTCAGAGATTGAAAATACGATTTTTCCGCCCAATTCAATTTCTATAATCTCAACATCTAATCCAAAGCCAGCCTTTAGAAGAAGTTCATATAAAATTTCCTCTTGTTTAGCAGTTTCATCCACATGTTGAATATGTAGTTCAAGCTGATCAATGACCTGTTCTTCACTTACCCCTGGCATCCCATGCCATTGTATAAAGTTAGACTGACCCAATTTAAAGACCTTAAAACCTCTACACAAGTTATTCCCCCTTTTCAGATCAAGTTCAGCCTGCCCTTCACTATCAACATTCAATACCCTACGAATACGATCCTTGCCAACTTCGGCTATCGTGCTAAAACCCGCATCAAAAACCTCACTTTCTTCGGGGATTTTCTCTGGCAATTGGACAACTATGTATTTTACAGGCTTATCTAATAACGCACTTTGCTTAAATGCAGCTTCAGCTAAGGGGCAAGATCCAGCGAAAAAATCTAAAACAATCTCACCTTCACAGTTCGCAATGTGAATCATTCGCTCCAATAACTTGACCGGTTTAGGTGTATCAAAAACGGTGACACTATCAAACAGTGCATTCAGCTCTCTTTTAGCACTATCTGTAGTACCAACTTCATCAGCGCTCCAAAGTGTGTGAGGGGTTAGTCCACTTTCCATCTCGTCAAGGAAGACTTTTTGTCGAGGAACATTACCTCCAGCTTCACCAAACCATATTCGATCATCCTCAATTAGTGATTTAAGTTTTTTCTCGGTGAAACGCCAACAATTCCCTGAAGGGGGATCTACTAGGCGCCCATTGGGCGTTTCTATAGTATAGAATTGCGATTTTGTACCATGACCAGATTGTGCAGTGATTGCCACAGACTGCCAATCACCCCGACGATCCTTATCTGGATTTGTATATCTTGCTCTTGCCTCTTCTGTAAGCGGGAGAAGCTTTCTTGTCTCCTCGAATAGGGACTTCGTCTTGGCATAACATAATATATGGTCGTGATTTACTGAAAAGGACTTCCTATTCTCTCTAGTTTTTCTCTTCTCCCATACAAATGATGAAACAAAGTTCTCTTCACCAAAGATCTCATCACAGATTCGCCTAAGGTTTTCCTGTTCATTATCATCAATTGATATGAAAATAACCCCATCATCTTTTAGTAAGTTTCTCGCCAAATATAAACGAGGGTGCATCATATTTAGCCATTTTGTATGAAACCGTCCCTCCGTTTCAGTATTTGTTGAGAATTTTTTCCCTTCGTCATCAACAAGTCCGGCATAGGCGAGATAAGTATCCAAGCTCTCCGAGTAATTGTCAGGATAAATAAACTCCTTACCTGTATTGTATGGCGGATCGATATAAATCATTTTCACCTTACCGTAGTAACTCTTTTGCAAAAGTTTCAACACTTCAAGGTTATCGCCTTCAATAAACAAGTTCTTGGTATTATCAAAATCTACCGATTCCGCTCGGCATGGTTTTAACGTAGCGCGAGTAGGCTCCTGTATCAATTTCATACAATCACGTTTGCCAGGCCAGTCCATGCCATAACGCTCACGGCGGCCCTCATAAACATCTGTAAAAGTACCAACCTCTGCTTTCAGTCGTTCAAAATCAACGGTTTCAACCACATTACCCTCGGCATCTGTGGTTTCGGTAAACACACCTGGGAACAACTGCTTTAATTCATCTCTACGCTGCTCTGCAATATCCAGAGTTTCCCCATTCATTTTGATACTTTGATCACTCATTTCTAATTCACTTACTGTTGATTCAATTGAAAGCTTGATTTAAAGCTCATCGCTACCCATTTGGTATTCGAAGGCTTGGCGCACTAGCGCCATTGCATGGGGTATCTCATCTAGAGTAGACAGACTAATTTCAATATCGCCATTACCCCAACGCCCAAGGTTGGTCACATCTTTACATAGGCCTCTTGGGTCATCAACTTCCATAAATGGCATATTTAGCGTCAAACGTAGCCTTCTTGCTTGCGGTACAACATCGACAAAGTTTGTCTCTGCCTTGAACGCCACATATAACTTTAAAAACTCTTCGTTTACACACAAATCGAGGTCATTCACCTCTTTACTGAAAGCATCGAATACTTCACGAAGTTTTCCACCGGCAAGATGAGGGTGATCATCGATAGTATATCGTGCCCCCTCGTCTCTCACCGTTTTATATGCTGCCAGTATTTCACTATTCAATATCACTTTAGGCCAAACTTCACAGGCCCTATCAGCCAAGAAGCTTGCCCTAGACTTAATGGCCTCTTCATTCCACTTCGAAACTGTACCAATTCCGTCATTAAGTTTTAGCGGACTAGCCTTAAAGCCACCCTGCATATCACGTTTCTCTGAAAATGCGCGATTACTGTACTCCGAGTTATAGCCTGTCAGCGTTAGGTTTCCTAAGGTATGGCGGTACACCTCCCAGACATCTTTCCACCCATCGCCTAACTCAGCCCGCCAAACAGCAGGGACTTTTTCAAGGTTGTTATCACACTGAGGCATAATATGCTCAATGGTATAGTCATCAACGTTAACCCGTTCTTTTCGACCATAGTTCTCAAAACGTCTCAACCAGTAACTTCTGCTTCTGAAACTATAGAGATCCTTAATTTTTAAATCACGACTAAAATCTGTATCATTTGGAAACCTACGATATGATGGCAACAAAAGAAAAGCCGCTTTAAGACTTTCTAAATAACGATCCTTTTTTAGACCTTTTCCCATATTGGCAAAGGTCTTGTTCATCGAGTTCGTCGGTATTGCACACACTGCTCGTCTAAAGACATAGCTTTCAATCAATCTGACAGCGGTTATGAGCTCTTCTCTCGTCAATAACTCACTGCTGTAATCAGCGTATAACTCCAGTAACAGCGGGTAAGACACATCAACTTTTAGCTCTCTTAAATCGTGAAAGGCATTTTTAAGATCTGTGTCAGCTTCTGCACTCAACACGATCGCACAATAGTATTTTGCGTAGTTTCTTATTTCACCAACTAAGGCCTCAACACCAGCACCAGCCTTATCTGGTGAGTGGGCATAGTCTTTAAATGCCTCATATACATCGCCTTTTTTAGGAATATCTCCTGTCTTTACGGTGAGGAAGTGACGCATAAAGCCATCAAAGTGATTAGCATACGCCGCTTGCCCAAAAGCCAACTCCATCGGTCGCCAATAACGCTCATAGAGTGTTGTTTGTAGCTCAGGCTCCAAACTCATTAATATAAAATTACGAATAAGGTCTGCTTGACTCAACTTACGCCCAGTTGAGTTCATGCTTTCAAAGATTAACTGCGGATTATCTTGGCCTCTACTTAGAGATAAATCGACAACCATGAGTTTTGCCAATCCATTACAGATTGCCTTTAGATCCTTGCCTGATGACAGCCACTTAGTAAAAAGCTGATGATTTTCTACTACTCGGATTGACTTATCTTCAGGCTGTTCAATACCGTTGATGATCGCTTTCAAAGACACGTCATCCGTTTGAGACAGTACAAGCTTGTAATAGCTATCTCCAGACTCAAGAGGGTTTGTGAGATAATACCCTTCTAACTTCTTCGCACTAAAATTCTCTACCGGTTCGCCATTATCCATTGTCGACACTATCGCTTCTTTTAGTGCGGCAAGTAATAGGATGATACTGGTCAGCCTCTGCTGACCATCAATAACAAGCAATGGGGATTGAGACGATACGGAATATAACCCTTTTTCGATATAGACAATCGAGCCCATAAAGTGAGCGGATATTTTGTCGTCACTACCGCAACGCACAATATCATCCCATAATTGACGACATTCTTTTTCAGTCCAAGAGTAAGTTCGTTGATAGATAGGTATCACAAATTGTGGTGATTTTTGTAATAATGCTAATAGCTTTGCTTCTGTTGCTTTCATAATGCGCTACACCACCGTCCATTTGATCGAAAACAAACACTCATCTTGTACATCCATGGTCAACTTTGCTTCTATAATATCCAACAATTTATCTTTTTTGGTCTCAATCTCTTTCGCCTGCTGATCGTATTCTCTCCAAGCTTCATCACGTTGCTTTTCCAGCTTTTGCGCCCTACGTTGATAAGCCAATTTTTCAGGCAGGTTCTTAGAACCTCGGATCAGTTTTTTCAGTTCGTTGATCTGGGTATCATACTCCTTGAGGTTACCCTTTAACCCTTTACGTTTATCATCAGCCCAGTTATCAAGCTTCTCCATTTCCTGTTCAAAGAAAGAAGAATAACGCCCTTCAACCTCGCCCAACAATGCTGTCTTACGGGACTGGTATTCAGCATCAAAGCTATTAGGGACAACATTTACCCGCTCAACATGTGTATCAAGATTAAATAGGCGCTGCATTTGCTCTTGATTTAGCGTTTCACCTGAATCAGCTTTACCGACAAAGACTAGATGATCCTCACTATCCGTGCCATTGATCAGTAATTTATACAGCGCAAGCTCTCCACTCAAACCGACCAAGGGTTCTAGACTTTGAACTTTTTGAGAGTTGTTATTGTAATCAAAAACCAGCTCAGCACCAGGCAACTCCTGACCCCCAACTGCATTGATCAAATATTGGGCTAATGGGTGCCCTACTCGATAGATATGAGCATCTTCAATACCTTTACCTATTTCATAGTCGCCCAGCTGAATAGAGTTATCTGCTTGCTCCGGTAAAGCATCTAAACTAAAACGATGTAGGTTATCGTAGCCTTGCAAATCAAAGGTCGCATAGTCCTTCAAGCCATGCTGAGTCAATTGCCACAACAGGCGTCCGTATTTATCTAGGTAGGATTTGCTTTCTTGTAGATTCACCTTAAGTTTGTCGTGAACTTCAGCGTCAAAGTTTTCCAGTAACTTCTGACGGGTAGAGTCCATCGCGGCATTGATCTGATCATCAAGCTCTTCTTGCAACTCTTCAAACTGCAAATCTATTTGTTGTGGTTCTCTGCACGTTTGATAGATTTCAGCTATTCGATTTTCAAAATCAATACCTGACTCAATAGCGCCTAACACTTCATCACTAGCACCAAAGACACCATTAAACAGGTTGAATTTTTCATCTAGTAACTCAAAAACACGCTGATCAGCTGCATTAGCTTTGTTAAGAAAATTTATAACTACCACATCATACTTTTGCCCGTAACGGTGACAGCGCCCAATGCGCTGCTCTATCCGTTGCGGATTCCAAGGGAGATCATAATTAACAATAAGAGAACAGAATTGCAGGTTAATACCTTCAGCAGCAGCTTCGGTAGCAATCATTATCTGAGCTTCATCCCTAAAGTTTTCTACCAATGCCGCTCGTATATCAGCAGCACGAGATCCTGTAATATAATCACTGCCCTTATGTTTCTCTATCCAATCTCTATAAACTTGTTTAGACGTTTCGTCATTATTAGTACCATTAAACAGTACCAACTTGTCACCATAACCTTGCTTCTCTAACAATCGTACTAGGTAATCTTGTGTTCTTCGTGACTCAGTAAAGATAATTGCTTTGTTTTGTGCACCTAATGCCTTGGCCTTTGCGAAACCCAATGATAAAGCGTCGACTAATGCCAAGCCCTTAGCATTCTCTGTTATGGAAATGGCTAGGTCACGGAAGGTCTCTAACTCGCCAATTTCATGTTTGATGGAATCTATTTCTACCGCAGTAAGCGGAATCTGCTCATCTAAAATGACACCGTTATTTGCACTCTCCAGATTTGTTTCACTCTCATACTCATCAAGTGTCTCAAAGTCCTCCCCGAGAGTTTCAAGCTTATCAATTAAAACTTTGTTTTCTTTTAACTGCTTATTCAAGCGATTCGCAATAGAATCCAATGCACCGGCAATTGCAAATGTAGACGATGCTAACAGCTTGCGCATTACCAATGTCATCAGCTTACGCTGCGATTTAGGTAACGCATTCAACTCTGGGCGCTGTAGATAGTCAGATACCATATCGTACAGGTCTTGTTCTTCCTGCGTTGGCCAGAACTCCTGAGTAATAGGCTGCCTATTTGTATACTTAACGTACTCCAAAACTTGTCGGCGCAAGGTTCGATGACACAATGGTTTGAGCCTTCGTTTTAATTCATCAAACTGAACATCAGAGCTAATACGGGCATACTGCTGCTTAAAGCTTTTCTCATCACCAAACGCATATTCATCAATAAAGCTGACCAGTCCGTACAACTCCATCATGCTATTTTGTAATGGCGTCGCGGTTAGGAGCACTTTCGGTACATTTGTCAAAGCTGTACGCAAAATCCTAGCTGTTTTATTCTGTGTTTTATAAACATTCCGTAGACGATGCGCTTCATCCAATACAACAAGATCCCAATGCACCAACATTAGTTCTTCGGCATGCCTTGCTGCAAATGGATAGGAGCAAATTATAATTTCATTATGATCAAATGGGTTCACCGCCCCCTCTTTGATCGCAGCGTTGTAAGACTTAGCCTCAAGAATAAGTGACGGCAAAAAGAACTTATCCGCCAGCTCCTGCACCCATTGTTTACGCAGACTAGCGGGTACAATGATCATCATGCGCCGTTTGCCTTCTGCCCATTTCTGAGAGAGCACCAAACCGGCTTCAATTGTTTTACCCAACCCAACTTCATCAGCAAGAATCGCACCATTGGATAACGGCGACTTAAAAGCAAATAACGCAGCTTCTACTTGATGTGGATTAAGATCCACCTGTGCATCCATCAACGTACCGGCAAACTTTTCAATACTGCCTGATGAACAACGCTTACTCAATTCGTGGGCATAATACTTAGCGTGGTAGTCGGTAATCACGGTTTAATTCTCCAGCTTCCCTGTTTGGGCATGTTATTTTTATATACGCCAATCCATCTCGACCGACTTAAGGTGCGACAAAGCTTTAGATTATAGGTCTATATTTTGTTTATGGTCGACATCAGGTACATCTCGTACAAACTTTTCGAAGGACTATTTGCCCCTCGATCGGTTACTGTTTGACCAGTAGTTATTCACATACTTTGTATATGGACACCTAACTGTTATCGGATACTACAAGCATGTACAGATTGCCACAAGCTTGGCTCAAGACAATTCACTTTGTTTATCGGTAGATTAGATTGGAACGCTGGAAAAGGAAATCGCAAACTTGGTGGTTTATCTGTCATTCCGTCATTACTGATACTGAATTCAACCTGTCATTCCGTCACCGGTAACCCAGATGACAGAAATGACGGATGAAAATTAATTATACAGCGCTCTCCGTAACAGTTATTTCTGCTTCGAGTTGTAGAGTGGTATTAACCAGCGTGACCTTTCGCTCTGAAGCTGTTCGGCCAGCACGATTCATGTCAATACCGACTTGCCTAAGACTGGTTTCAATACGAGTCAAACCCTGACCCAGGCCAATTGGGCTTTTAGGCCACGTATTAGCGCTACGATACCCTCGCTCTGTCGATGCATTCAAACAGGACAGCAAACGAGTTGCATCACCATCCCATGTTGCCTTGCTCGACATAAACCTCATCACTGCTGTCGCCAATGGATCTTGACCTAAACTAATTTCCATAACTTCTATCTGATTCTGCTCATAAGCCCTCTGAAACGTGCCAGGCTCCCAGCCTAATGCCTCTTCACCTGCCGTGACCCATTGGATCATGTCATACATCCGAGCGTCCGACACAATCTTCGTATCATTATAGTTACGCAAGATACTGACTAGAACCTTAATCATAGAACTAAAAAACTTCGACTGAACCGAGGACAAACGAGCGTTAAATTCCCTTTTTGAAATACGCGCCCCATCCACAACAGGCTGCAAGCGAAGACCTATAGAGCGACTAACCAGGTCTGACTGGATTACCACATCATCAATACTATTCATCATTATCATACGAATTACGTTCATCACTGACTCACCGTCATCGGTATACAACTTACGCTTACGCAAGCCAACACCAGTGGCCACCTGTGCAAACATATCACTTATTTTCTTGTTAAAAGTGTATTCAGAAACGTTATCAAATGACATCACCCTATTAGAGGTCGCCTGTATCACCAGGTCATTTACATCCTTTGGTAGTGTTGTATGAGGTGTTTTATTGGGGTCTGTAACCGACTTTATCGCTTCGCACAAAGAACCCTTTGCAGAACCATGCTCACCTTGGACAGAAAAAACAGGATAAGGCCCTGTTGGGTGAAACGACATTAAAATTGCACCAATTACCAAAATATACTGCTCATCCGTTACGTTTAAGATTCCTTTAAATTCAGCCATCGCAGCAACGCATTCCTCACGCGTCAGTTCCGTTGGGGCGGGTAATGGCAATAAGCCATGCCGCCGAATAAAATAAGCTTGTGGCTGCACGACCTCAAAACCTTCCGCTGTTACGCTCACTACATTGTAAGTGTTGTCACAAAGGTCAATTTCAATCAGTTCTTCATTACCAATAAGCCTGACATCGGGGCTAATTGTATCTGACTCAAAAACAGCCTTACCTTCCAAATACTCAAGTGTGTTGTTTAACAACTTAGCAGTAGGGGTGCTATTATTTGTTGCCATGAAGTGGTAACTAAGAAAGCGCTTAAATTCTGTGCTTTTCAACTTAAATAACCTTTTTTTATCATCCACATAAACAATGATAAAAGCTTCGAGCAAGTCATCATGAGCGAGCTGATAGCCCATACGCTCGACAACATCGAGCGCACTCTGTATATCGATCATTTTTCATAACCCTAAATTGGTGTGACGGATATTAGTCGTCACGCTATTGATTAATTGAATCGTTGAAATCATTTTATAAGTTCAACTAAATATAGGAATAACCACCCTGTAGCCTAAGGGGCCGACTGAGCAATCAATGAAGGGGGAAATCTCAGGGCCTTAGCCCTAAGATTCACCCACTTACGGGTCTAGCTTCATTACATTCAAAACGAACAATTACTATGGAGCATACATCGTAGCTTTATGTCGTTTTATCATGTCATACACTTCTGAAAGCTGTGTCTCTGGGCGATGTATCGCCCGCCCCATAGAACCAATATGCTCAATGAGCATTCCATATTTCGTTTTTAACTCTATCAGAGCCTCCGGCATATCAAGTCCCAATTCGGCCGCATAGTCTTCAAGAAAAATAAGACCTACGAGAATTTCTTGATCTAGATTTAAACGCCGTTGATCGTCCGAAAGAACCTCAGAATGAACAACTTCGAAGCTCAAATCACCAGACTCCGGTAGAGCGTAAATTGATGTTCCTTCTCTAATAGTCAACTTAGACATTTGAACCTCCTTTGAGTAAATTCTCACGCCACTCAGCTATTGCTTCTTCTGGCCAACCAACAGAGTTGGGGCCAATGGCACAGGAAGGAGGGAGGTGTCCGTTTGCCGTCCATCTGACGATGGTCGCACGACTTTTACCGGTTATTGTTTGTACTTCTTTAATTGAGAGAAAGCGTTTTAGTTGTAGAGCGCCCGTTAAGGGGGCGCTCTGTTTTTGAGATGATTGCATGGGGATTAGTCCTCGGTCTGCAAAAGTTAATGTGAATCGTTGTCCAACGAGACGCATTACATCACTTATTTTCTGACCGAGAATCTGATTTAGTGAACCGATTTAAAAAATCAATAAATCTTCTTATATTTCAACATGTTAACAAATATCACAACCGATTATTAATACGTAATATATAAAGAACAAGAGGTCTACATTAAGGGAAGTCTTTTTCCAACCAGGACAAATCCATTGCCAATATCTGCTCACGACAGCGGTTCAAGAAGTGTTTGGAAGGCTTTGTCGAATCATTCATTTCCGCCGGGGTTATCATCGCCAAAATAGCCCCTGATTCATTGCTGCTATAGCCACGATCTTTTAGATATTTAAGCCTCTGCGGACGCTTATGGCTCATCAACTCACCATCCTTCCCCCAGAAGGCCTGTATTACTTCACGTAAGTTACCTCTAATTAACTTCTTGCCTTTCGCTCGATGGATTTCACCCTCAATGGGCATTAGCACAGCCCAAATATGACCCACTAGATTATTATCCTGCTCCCCTAGCGCATCAGTAATTCTTCTCTTCAATTCAGCTTTCGTCTCTGCGACCTTTCCATTTGACAGCAAAATAAACCCGTCACGATCAAGGGTCAAAAATTCTTGAACCCTCTTAGCGACTAATAAAGTAGCAAATTGCTCATTTGGTGGAAATTTAATATCAAAGTCAATCGTTTGATACTCCCGAGCTTTAACATTATTAAAGCTATCCGGTCGTCTAAATACATCCGGTATTTCATAACCAATTTCGTCACAAGCCTCAACAAACTCGTCCAAATTAATAAAGGCGTGAGTATATGCCACATCTCCAACTATTGGGTTATATGGGTGAATTCCTGTAGGCGTTAATCCCTCCAACAATTCAAACCCCCCATTGATATCTACAACCCCCATTTTTAAAAGGTCGTCCGGTGATTGGTTAATGTGGTCTTCCATAAACACTAAGTGAGATTTACCTTTTGATCGAACAATTTGGTAATCTGAATAGGGCGTCACGTTATTTAGCGCTCTTCTATAGCGGAGCATCCAAACCAAATCAAATGGTTTACATGGTTTTTGGGTATTCAACGCAATGTCACACACTTTCAACCAAGCTCTTTCCTCAAAAAGATACCTATCTTTATCATCAGCCTTTCGCGCTCTGGCCCCCAAGCTCGTAAGTATGATGTCCTCAGCAGAAACAACCTCTCCAGCCTTTAGTTTTCCTCCTCCAAGCATGCTGCCCCATAGTTCTCTCGGGTATACATACAGCATTTGCTCTTGATCAAAAAACGTTACTATTTCTTCTATCTTTTTAAATGGATCGAACTTCGGCTCATACCGACGCCACACCCAAAACAGCGTAGCCAAGTCGATATTCTCCCTGTATGGGTTAGTACAATTACGCCAGTTCAACCCCTCTCTTTTGTCTAACATTAAAATCCTCTTGCCTTGGTAAGATCATCTATATGATCAGACCATTTTTGCAACCATTCACGACATTCATCATCATACCGATGATGATCATAGGTACTCTTTAGCCCATCAAGCGTATGCCCCAGCACCGTTTCAGCAACGTCACCTGGACAGCCCAACCGAGCTAACCCTGTTCTAACTGTTCGCCGCAAATCATGTGGCGACCAGTCAGGTATAGTATTCAACCAGATTTGTTCACTTGTATATTTTCTACGGTTCCTCACTTTTGTTGGATGTTTTAACTGCCACTTGGTTTCAGAAAGGGACTTCTGTAAAATTTGCACCCCTGTTCGACTAGAAGGAAAAGGATAATCAACCGTCATTAGTTTAAGCTGCCTCAGAAAATCAACGGCCTGTCTCGATAGCTGAACTGTACGAGCCACACCGTTTTTAGTCTCCGTGAGCTCCCACGTGCCGCTCTCAAGATTAATATCCTTCCAAGCTGCATTACAGACTTCTCCGGTACGGCAGCCAGTCCAAAGCGTCAAGCGTATTACATTTTTTTGGGTAGTCGAAAAACCTGAGCCGGGCAGCCACTCAAGAAGCTTCATCAGTTCATCATCGTTAAGAAACCTCACCCCTTTTTTCGCAGTAAGCTTCACACCAGTTCTACTAATAGAAGATTTTGCTAATAGAGCAGGATTAGCAAAGTCTTCATCAAAGCGATCAAACCCAATAGCAAACTCATAGGCCGCTGTTAGTTCCCGCAGAACACAGCCTGCCTGTACGTTAACCCCACGCTCAAGCATCTTCTCAATCATCACCGTTATATCTTTGCGTTTAACCATGGCAGCAGGCATATCACCGATAACTTTTACTGGGTCACCATAAAGCGTCCGCCGTACCTCTGCTTGACCTTTCGGTTTCCTACTACCTAGCACCTTCCTACCATCAATGATCCTATCTTCAATTTTCTGCACTAGATAAAATTCAACCAAGTCTTTAACAGTAAAGCACTCAACCTCAGCTTCACGAGTTTTTTGCTGTTCAGCCTCCTCCTTTTGCCGTATTAGCTTATCCCTTTCGGATTTCGGACAACGCCCAGCCTTCCTAATAGACTTAAGCTCTTGGAATTGCTTTCTGGCCTCAGCTAACTTCATCACGGGATAATGACCAAAGGTCATAGAAACCGTTTTCTTTTTATCAAAGGGGTTCCGATACCGGTAATAAAATGCCTTATTGCCTTTGGCCCCACAGCTGACTCGCAAGCCAGAATTTTCTTCAATATCAGATAGATCTTTGCAACCTGATTTCATTGCTTCAATGGCTTTAGCTGATAGCGATTTTCTACTTGGTTTGGTATTCTTGCTCTCTTTCATGTGAGCCCTCTATTTTGAGAATAGTTCAGGCCTGCCCTGTCTACGGTTTTGCGCTAAAAGTGTAGGTTGTATGAGTGATAATACACCACCAACCAAACAACCTACACTTCTACCTACACTTATTATTGAGCAAGAGTGAGTTTCGGTGAAACGCCCTGATACTCTATAAAACACTACATATAGGATTAAATGCTTTAGTATCAAAGCATTAACGACAAAAAATGACCGAAAGCGCCAGTAAACAAGCGACCACAAAACCTGCTCACACACCTATGATGCAACAATTCTTTCGCATCAAAGCTGAACACCCTAGTGAATTGGTGTTTTACCGAATGGGGGATTTTTACGAGTTATTCTTTGATGATGCAAAAACGGCAGCCAATCTTTTGGACATCACCCTTACCTCCCGAGGAAAATCCGGCGGCGAACCCATTCCTATGGCCGGTATTCCATACCATGCCGCTGAAAACTATCTTGCACGACTAGTAAAAATGGGCGTTTCCATTGCTGTTGTTGAGCAATTTGGCGACCCCGCAACCACCAAAGGCCCGCTAGAAAGGAAAGTAGCAAGAATCGTTACGCCTGGTACCATCAGCGATGAAGCGTTACTAGAGGATCGCAGCGAAAACCTATTAACAGCCATCTGCGCAGAAGGCGATGAGATTGGTATAGCCTCCCTCGACATTTCCAGTGGCCGCTTTATTATCACACAATGCACCGGTTTACCTGCCCTTGATGCTGAACTTGCCCGCCTGAGCCCTGCAGAATTACTGGCACCCGACAATAGCCAGCTGAGCAACTATGCAAGCAAGCGAACAGGATTTAGAGCACGCCCTATTTGGGAATTTGATACTGAGTCCGCTCAACGTTCGTTAATACAACAATTTCAAACCAAAGACCTTTCTGGCTTTGGTTGCGAAGAACTACCAACTGCCATTGCTGCCGCAGGCTGTTTGCTGCAATACGCAAAAGAAACCCAACGAGCGGCTTTACCTCACATTCGTTCCATCAAAGTAGAATCATTAGATGACTGCGTTGTTCTAGATGCCGCCACTCGAAAGAATTTGGAGCTTGTGGAAAACCTTCAAGGGGAATTTGAGCACACACTTGCCTGGGTTTTAGACAAAACCCAAACCCCTATGGGAAGCCGTCTGCTTCGGCGCTGGATCAATCGCCCTATACGCGACCGTGAAATACTCACCTCTCGCCAACAGGCTATTGAAACGCTGCTCACAGATTACCAATACGAACCCCTGCAAAGCATCCTTCATCAAATTGGTGACATAGAGCGCATTTTGGCCCGTGTTGCCCTTAAATCGGCACGCCCACGCGATTTAAGCCGACTTCGGGATGGCCTACAGTTGCTTCCTGAGTTACAGCTTGCCCTCGCTCCTTTTACCATTGAAATCATTACCACTATCGCCCAACGTATCAGCACCTACCCTGAGCTGGCTAAACTGCTCGTCAACGCAATTATTGAAATACCTCCCGTATTAATCAGGGACGGCGGCGTCATCAAGACCGGTTATGACGCTGAACTGGATGAGCTTCAATCACTCAGTGAAAATGCGGGCGCTTATTTAGTTCAATTGGAACAACGAGAGAGAGAGAAAACCGGCATATCCACGCTAAAAGTTGGATACAACCGAGTGCATGGATATTTCATTGAAATTAGCAAAGCCAATAGCGCCGACGCTCCTGATGAATACATTCGCCGCCAGACGCTGAAAAACGCCGAGCGCTTTATCACGCCAGAATTAAAAGCCTTCGAAGACAAAGCTCTCAGCGCAAAAAGCCGGGCCCTAACAAGAGAAAAAGCGTTATATGACGAACTTGTCGATAGATTACACAACCACCTATTGGAATTACAAAACAGTTTCGAAGCCGTGTGTGAACTTGACGTACTTTCCTGCTTTGCCGAACGCGCAGACACCTTAGCATTATCGCGCCCAGAGCTTGTGGACGAACCAGGCATTCACATTACCGCTGGCCGTCACCCCGTTGTTGAACAAGTGCTTGAAGAAGCATTTATCCCTAATAATTTAATGTTAGACAGTCATCGAAAAATGCTGGTCATCACAGGCCCGAACATGGGCGGTAAATCAACGTTTATGCGCCAAACAGCGTTGATTGCTTTGCTTTCTCATATCGGCTGCTTTGTCCCTGCTGAACACGTTCGTATTGGCCCCATTGATCGCATCTTTACACGCATAGGTTCATCTGATGATTTGGCCGGTGGTCGATCTACCTTTATGGTTGAAATGACAGAAACTGCAAACATCCTCCACAACGCAACCAAGCACAGCTTAGTTATCATGGATGAGATTGGCCGAGGCACCAGCACATTTGACGGTTTATCCTTGGCCTGGGCATGTGCTAATTATTTAGCACTGAAAATCCAGTCATCAACCTTGTTTGCTACCCATTATTTTGAGCTAACGCAATTGCCAGAATCTGCTCCGGGGGTTGTCAACGTCCACCTTACCGCTCACGAGGAAGGTGACAAAATATTGTTTTTGCACAAGGTAGAAGAAGGCCCTGCCAGCCAAAGTTATGGGTTACAAGTCGCCAAACTCGCTGGCCTACCTGATTCTGTCATCGATAATGCCAGACGCAAATTAAAACAATTAGAAAAACAAGACATCAATAACACCGCGCTATCAGACGCTAATTCGCCCGTTCAAAGCGATTTATTCAGTGAGCCGGCCAAACCACACCCAGTGATAGAAAGCATTAGCAAACTAGACCCTGACTGCCTAAATCCACGTCAAGCTTTAGATATGATCTATCGGCTCAAGGAGCTGACAGAAAAAAACTAACACCCCAGATGCATCGATATGAATGTGCCAATACTAACCCTGTTCATCAACAGCAAAGTAACGTACTATACCGCGCTGAATAAAGCTGAGAGAGAGGACTCTAAGTCATGACATTTGTGGTAGCCGAAAATTGCATAAAATGTAAATACACCGACTGCGTTGAAGTGTGTCCTGTAGATTGTTTTTACGAAGGACCTAACTTCCTTGTCATTCACCCTGACGAATGTATTGA
>MAAC01015396.1_pt1 | contig 32279 bp, 18 predicted proteins | sample 1115981 | NCBI WGS metagenome assembly MAAC01 (sample SAMN04961126, study PRJNA320927) | seawater metagenome | isolation source: sample BD02T64 sea water enriched with oil for 64 days | place: USA:Gulf of Mexico | collected 2013-07-27 | reverse complement strand
TTTTTAGTGGCATTAACCGCATGGGGTATTTTTCGATCGTTTAGCACTTTAATAAAGTCGGTTAGAAACTTGATTTGCCGCTCAATGTCGTAATCATCGCCCTTATTATAATTACCTGGCATCCATGCACCTTCCCAAATAGGAATGCCGGTATCATTACTCCAAGTTACAGCAGCATCGGCACGGTCTGACATTAGCTTAATCTCTGCCTCACTACCGTCCCAGTAATAATGTGGATTGGTTGGATCAATACTCGGCCCCGAAGCATAACCTTCATGAAACTCAGCAATTAAATAGCCATTACCTTGGGTTGGAATATCGAGTAGATGGAGTTTTGTTGGATCTGAACGTTTATGGGCACTAAAAATAATGATGCGCTCGGCGTTATAGCCTCCCGTTGCTCTTATGGCGGTAACGGCTTGTTCGTAGGCTTCATTTAATTGCTCGACCGGTTCATCAGACAAAGTACTTCTTGAGGCGATTTCAATAATCAAATCGAACATCACTTCATAGGGATAGTCTTTGTAATGCTCTGCCATATCACCCCACCACTTTACCCAAGCAGCTTGTGTTTCAGCGGTAGGATTATCTTCAAAGCTATGAGACTGGTTGGCGATAATTGGAATTACACCATTATCGAGGGAGTCTTGAATTTGCTGATCGAGAAAAGCCGTAATGGCAGCTACATCATCATTAGCGACCCGTAAACGAAAATGTTTAAAACCTTTATTGGCAAATTCGATAGTTGCTTGTGTAGTATATTCATCAATTTTACTTGGCACTTCTGACCAAGTCACATCGATACCCGAGCCTAATTTCTTTACCATATCATTAGGTAGAATAGGGGTTTGTGTATCGAGAATATCAGCATAGCTGAGCTTAACATTTAATAATGCAATCACTAAGGCTGTGATTAAATATGAGATTATCGCTTTGGTATTGGGAAATTTTATTTTCATTTGTACTAGCTACCTAAAAGGAATAATTAGCGAAGTTGCAGGTTTAGTTACTTTATTTAGTTACTTTACTTAGTTACATAAGCGTCTATTAACTTAAGCTAATAAACGCTTATTGGTACTCTTACTCGTCTAGACTACTCACCGGTAATGATCACGTTATCAATATAAGCGATTTCATTATTTCGATTAGCCGTTAGCACTAACTTAATCACCAAGTTATCAAGCGCTAAAGCCTCATTAGGCAAAGCGAGCGACTGCCTCTCCCATGAGGTATTATTTACTTGGACCAAGGTAGTAAAAGTACTGCCACCATCAATTGAATACTCAGCTTTAAGTACTTCCCCCGTATCTAAGGCATCTGTTTTTGCACTAAAAGATAAATTTACCGAGTCATAACCCAACGTTGAAATGGTTGCTTTGAGCCGAGTTGTTTTTTTAAGTTGCACCCCATACGTTCCCTCAAAAGATGCTGCAGTTGTTACTTTTGCTGATGTACCTGATACCGCCCAAGCCCCTAAAGCGCCGGTTTCAAAGTCATCACTAAAGATGATCGTTTCACCTGCTGGTGGTGGCGTAACTTCACCACTTATATCTAAGGCAATAATTGCATCGGCAACAGTTTCTAAGTAAGTCCAACTATTGGTAGAAACATCGTAGAATTTTTTAGTGGCATTTACCGCATGAGGAATATTTCGCTCATTCAATACCGCGATAAAATCATTAACAAAAGCGATTTGACGGCTAACATCATAATCATCACCTTTGTTATAATTACCTGCCATCCAAGCACCTTCCCAAATAGGAATACCGGTTGCGTTACTCCAGGCAACGGCAGCATCGGCTCGATCAGTCATCAACTGAATTTCAGCAGCCCCACCATCCCAGTAATAATGAGGGTTTGTCGGATCTGTACTTGGACCTGAGGCATAACCTTCATGGAATTCACCCATTAAAAAGCCATTGCCTTGCGTGGGAATATCAAGTTGATTCATACGGGTAGCATCAGAGCGCTTATGAGCACTAAAAATAACAATACGTTTATCGTTATAACCACCGGCATTACGAATTGCCGTAACGGCTTGTTCATAGGCTTGATTCAATTGATCGATTGGTTCATCAGATAATGGACTACTGGCAGCTATTTCAACAATCAAGTCAAACATTAACTCATAAGGGTAGTCTTTATAGTGAACAGCCATATCTTGCCACCACTGCACCCAATCAGCTTGAGTTTGAGCGGTTGGATTATCTTCAAAGGCATGAGATTGATTGGCAATAATAGGGATCATGCCATTATCTAAAGCATCTTGAATTTGCTCATCTAAATATGCCCAAGTAGCCGAGGCAGGATCCTTTGCAAGACGCAGACGTACATGTTTAAAGCCTTTATTCGCAAAAGCTATGGTAGCTGCTGGAGTGTAATCAACTATTTTATTCGGTACTTCAGACCAAGTTGCATCAACACCTGAGCCCATCATTTTAACCATGTTTTGTGGCGTAATTGGCGTGGTAGAGTTTAAAACCTCTGCATAAGCCATATTTGATGCACTCGCTAAAAGTGCTAATGATAATGCCGTTGCTATTTTAGAGTATTGCTTAGTTTTTTTATTAGTTTTAATCATTTGATTATGCCCTATAGCTGATTATTAAATTTATAGGTGCTTATATTTGCACCTTTCATTGTCTTAATTTTTAACTGCATTTTTTAATCCACGTTCCGGTAATGATTAAAAAACACACGGTCATAGTAAATCATTACTGATAACGTTATCAACAATAAAAGTAAATTAAAATTAACTTTACACTTCTTTAATATTGGTAGATTAGAAAACATCATCAATTATAAGGCCAAAGCAAACAGACAACGTTATCAACAATACAGTAAAAACATTATTGATAACGGTGTCTAAAACTGCCGCCTTTAGATTGCGGGGCTTTGCTGATAGTGCTATTATTTTGAAAAACTATACTGTGAATAAATAACTGTTAGTTAACTTCAAATTCATCAATGATAGAAAGGGAATATCTTGGCTAAAGCTACTATAAAAGACGTTGCTCGCGTTGCCGAAGTTTCGGTTAAAACAGTATCAAGAGTATTAAATAACGAGCCAAATGTTAGGCCTGTGCTACAAGAAAAAGTGCATGCTGCGGTAAAAGCTTTAGATTTTAAACGTAACCCTTTAGCACGAGGTTTAAGGGGACAGCAATCATTTATCATTACCCTGCTTTACTCAAACCCCAACCCTGGCTATATTTTAGAGTTGCAAAATGGTGCCCTAGCGCAATGTATTGAGCAAGGCTACAACTTACAAGTTCATCCTTGTGACCATAACAGTCCTGATTTACTTAAAAGCGTAGAGTCAATCACTCGCTATTCAAGCCAAGATGGCTTTATTCTGACGCACCCCTTGTGTGACAACAAAGAATTGCTGGCGATGCTTGATGAAAAAGGCATTCCATTTGTACGAATTTCCCCCTTTACCCAAGAGCACTCTTCACCTTATGTTATGAGTGATGATGAAAGTGCTGCTTATGAAATAACTAAGTATTTAATTTCATTAGGCCACAGCAGTATTGGTTTTATTAAAGGTCATCCCGACTTTGGTGCTACTCATAAACGCTACCAAGGATATCAACGAGCCCTTAAGGAAATGGCTATTGGACTTGACGAAACGATAGTAAAACAAGGACTGTTTACTTTTGAATCTGGCGAAACATGTGCCCGTCAGTTATTAAGTCAAAAAGATAGACCCAGCGCTATTTTTGCCAGTAATGATTATATGGCTGCAGCAGTGTTAAAAGTTGCCGCACAAATGAAAATTAGCATTCCTGCAGAACTATCCGTGGTTGGTTATGATAATGCTCCTGTTTCTCAGCAAATTTGGCCTTCGATCACCACAGTAAAACAGCCTATTCAGCGCATGGCTGAGTCTGTGGTTGAAAAGTTAATTAGACAAATTAAAAAACAACCTTTTGATGATATTCAGACAAAATTTGAGTGTGAATTAATTACTCGAAATTCAACTAGTCCTTGTGCATAGCTTAACAAACTTAACAGGCTGTTATTCTCCTTCCCCAGAAGAAAACAGCCTGCTATTTAATTCCAATTTATAAACTTTTAACTTTTATATAAATACCTTCTTAGCGATGATACTTTCAGTGCTGATCTAATTAGCTTAATTTAACTATCAACTTAACAATTAACTTAACAGTGAGCCAGTGATGATATTTCCCCTTAAATCCTTAGCAACAATTATCTTACTAACCTCTCTTCCATTACATGCCCTGCAAACTGTACTTGAACAAAAAGGACTTAAGCAAAGATCGACTGAGCAACATTCAGCTGAACAAAAATACGATGGTTCTGACATTACCGGTATTGAGCAAATAATTGCGCAATTAAATCAGCAAGAACATGGTACCAGCACTCAGCAATGGCGTATTGATGCGCAAGCGCGCATTAATAAATACCGTAAATCTTCATTGGCCATCAAGGTTATAGATGAACATGGCAACAGTGTCACTAATGCAAAAGTACAACTAAAACAACTCAGCCATGACTTTACTTTTGGTGGTGTAATTAAAGCAAAGGAATTTTCCCATCAAGCTGCAGTACTACCTCATTTTATTAGCCAAATTGGCTTTAATAATGCTTTAAAATACAAACATAAAGGCGGCCTTGCAAAACATGCTCAACCGGTTATTGACTGGGCTAAGCAACATAAAATAAGCGTACGTGGTCACTGTCTTATTTATCCCGGTTGGATCTTTATGCATAAAGATGCGAAACACTTGCAGCACAGCAATGATATTCCCGCATTAAGATCCTATTTTGAAAATCAAATTAATGACTATGCTTCAAAGTGGGACGTGGTTGAATGGGATGTAATGAACGAAACCTTAGACAACTTTGAAATACCAAATTTATTAGGAGGAGAAGTTAAAGCACAATGGTTTAAGCAAGCAAAACAAAAAGTAAAAAACAAAGATGCTCGTTTAATTATCAATGAAAATCGTATTATCTCTGCCCCACCTGAAAATATAGATAGAATTGAAAGCTACAAAGAAGAAATTAAAGAAGTTCTAGCCGATGGAGGCCCTATTGAGGCAATAGGTATGCAAAGTCGTTTTCGGGTTGACTCAATCACACCAAAAATGGTTTACCAACGTTTACAGCAGTTTAATGAGTTCAATTTACCTATTGTCGCGACTGAATTCGAAATTGTTAATACACCAAAATATAACTTCAAGCCTACTAACTTAAGGCGGGCTCAGATGACTGAAGAATATATGCAGGTGCTTTTTTCTCATCCAAATGTTGATGGTATTATCGCCTGGACTACGTTAAATGCGTTAACAAGCCGTTCATCCATGCACTCCAAACCCACCAATGAAAAAGAAACTAAAGGCATACTCAATTGGGATATGACCTTGCCGCTCAATGGTAAAGTGTGGTTATACCTTACCAATAAACATTGGCGTACTAATGTAACTACACAAACAAGCAGCTCAGGCCAAATTAAGGTCAACGCTTTTCATGGTAACTATCAAGTTACCCTTGGCCACGGTGATAACGTGACTAGCCATTTTATTCATATTGATAAAAACACTAAAGCAGTGACGCTTACCCTTTAACTGAACTGATTTAAATTGAACTGAGCCATAACCATAAAAAAACCGTATCTGTTTGATACGGTTTTTTTCCTTATCACTGAGTGAATTTACCCTAGCGCACACAAGTCACATATTGTCGGTTAGTATCAGTTAAAGAGGACATTTTAGCCGGGTCGATACTTGTCTTCATTATATGGTGTTTGTCAGCTGATGGTGAAGTGCTTGCCCAGTAGCCTTTATTAACAAGCCAATGTTCAGTGACAGCAAAGCTACCATTACTTACTAAGTCAGCATCATTAACCAAAGGCAATAAATTATCTGATAATTCGGTTTTAGTCGGTAACCTTGCGGCAATATTACCGCAATAAGCCTGTGCTTCAGCCCAGTTGAATAGCTTCCACTTATTACCTTCAACCGTGGTAGCGCCACCATCAAGAGTGGTTTCCGCAGCCAATGAAGGGCGAATAAAGGTCAAGCCGCCAGCTTCGATAATACTAGCAATAGCACCATTATCACCACTAATTTCGGCCGGTAAATAAGCAAGCACTTCGTCAACATCTGTCACTGAGATAACTACTGCTAACTCGGCAAAATTACTAACGCTATCCGTGGCAACTACAGTCAGCTGATAAGTATTATTAGCATCAGAGTCTGCTGGGATTTCAAAATCTTGCGCTGCTAAGCTTAATACACCTGTTGTTGGCTCGATAACAAATAAATTGGCATCATCACCCGTTATCGTCCAAATAACTGCACCAATATTATCATCACCCGATAGGCTTGGCACAGTACTGGTAAAGACAACATCTTCTTCAACACTGGTATTGTTAAAACCATCAATGGTGAAGCTGGCTGCAATAGTGCCGTCAGCACCATTTATATAGTTTGGTAATTGCACAGTAATGCCTTCAGAGCCATCAAGCCAGTTAAAGTTAACAATTTCATCTGGATAGTTTGCCATAGAAACTGTCGCGCTATATTCACCTTTAAAACCAGTTAATTCAGTTTGTCCTTGGCGATCTAACCAAGTAGTCACATCGGTATGCCAATGTTTTTTCACTAAATATAGCCAAGTTTTACCACGTAAATTAACATCACCAGTAAGCGCCACCAAATGACGGGCATCAGTTCGACTTGAGCTTTCAAAAAAGGTCCAAGCTAAAATATCACTGACGTTTTTCTTACTAAAATAAACAGTCATCACCCGCTCAGTTAAAATTGCACGATCGATTTCCTCTGTGATCAAGTCATCTTTAATTTCAAATTCAGTCGCGGCAATAGGTAAGTCTAAATCATCAAAATAGGATAATCGCTGATAAATGGTTTCTGCTGACAACATAGCGCCAAAGCGACTTTGAAAGCCAAGTGCTTCAACATGGCCTTCGTTTAAAGTATCGTCTGCCAGTATGCTTTCAACATTGGCTTTATAACCTGCTACATTCGCTGAAATCACAGTATCACTGGTATCAGAAATAATGCGGTTATCATTTATAAATAAGGTGGCTGAATTTTGCACATTTGCTTTGGCCAATTTATACCAATGGGCTTCTTCTTGATAACCTAAAAGATCTTGCACGTCGTGATGACCACGTAGTTCATTAGCCACATCCCACTCAGTAACATCCCATTTACTTGCCCAGCGAATAATACTTTCATCAACGTATATTTTTAGCTCATTGGCAGGCAGATCAGCAACTAACCCTTCAGTAATGCCCATGCTTAAGGCATCAGCTGCGGATACGCTTGTTTCCATATTATCCCATTTAGGCCAGATCAATGCGTGACCACGTACAGGAATATCATGTGCTTTAAACCAAGTGAGCATATCAGGCACTAAAGCCTCTAGGCCCGAGCGTAACTTATATTTCAAAGCATTTTGAAAACCAGCTTTATTGAAGCCGAAACCTAAATAAGCGCTTTTATATAACTCAGCAACATTATCAGCCTCGCCATGCCACAATTTGGCTTGTGCAATACCGCCAAAATTAAACTGATGATTTTTCAGAGTGAAATTAACTTTTACATTACTGATTGGCGCACCATTTTTATCTATAAATGAAATATTACCTGCAGTTTTTCGTTCATTTTCAATACGCTGATTGGCTGCTACTCGCCAAACGTCTGCACCACATTCAATATCATTGACCACACTTTCAATGCCAACAATATTATTACCCGATAAGTCTTTGTTATCCGTGACTGCTTGAGTGGTTTTATCACACTGGTTTTCCTTGGCAATACAGTGAACAATAACATCACTGACATGAGCCTCATTAAGAGTTCCACTATTGTTGATTAACTTACATTGATGATTTGTTGGCGTACTTTTCAAATTTAAAGAAAAAGTATCACCTTTGATAAAAGGAGAAATGAATTCGAATTGGCCACTGTCTGATTTAACCAGACTTTCAACGTTATTTAATAACAGCTCGGTATTATCATTAACTAAGCCATCAACAACGCCAGAGATACGGTAGCAAGGCGATAATAATGGGTCAGAGAGTAATTCACTATCTTCAGGCTGTGCAACCCCCTCTTCGTCCCACGGATTGTTACATTTAGCCATGCTCAACTGAAAAGCCGATGGTTCTTGCTCCACTGGTGGCTCCTCCACTACTGGCTCTTCCTCCACTACTGGTGGCTCTTCCACTACTGGTGGCTCTTCCACTACTGGTGGCTCTTCCACTACTGGCGGCTCTTCCACTACTGGTGGCTGTTCCACTACTGGCGGTTCCTCCACTACTGGTGGCTCTTCCATTACTGGCGGTTCCTCCACGAGGATATCCTCTATGATGACTTCTTCTTCAGTAATACACCCTTGCAGCGCAAAAGAGATACTTATTACTAAGGCAAGGACAGATTTATAGTTTTTCATTGTGGTGACCTTTAATCTTATGAATAATATTTAAGCAGAAGTTACAAACAATTGATAACGTTGTCAACGGTAAGCGTAGGTACTAAAAAAAAGGGATAGCTTTAAATAAAACAATAATATTCCTATAGCCTATTGAATCAAAAGCGTTAATTTAAGTTAACTTTACCCTCATTTATCAATAAAAATATTACCTTACTAAAGTTAATTTACGTCTTTACTTTACTTTACACAAAGCAGCTATTGATAACGTTATCAATAGCTGCTAATTTAAATGCATCTGTCACTATCCTCATATGACTCAATAAAAACAGGAGGGATACTATGTTCTCAAAAATAAACACTCTGAAAATAGTAACGCTAAGTTTGTGCTTTTGTCTTACAGTACCATCGATATCTGCACCACTATCGTCACCAACAAGCAAAATCGTAAACAAGAAGAAAAACGTTATTTATATCTTAACCGATGACCAAAGATACGATGAAGTAGGCTTTTTAAATCCTCGAATTGATACCCCTAATATGGATAAACTTGCAGCTGGTGGGGTTTATTTCAAAAATGCTTTTGTCACCACAGCACTTTGCTCACCAAGTCGTGCGACTATTTTAACCGGTCAATACATGCATAATCATGGCGTGGTTGATAATAATAATCCCGCGAAAGAAAGCTCAATTTACTTCCCTTCTTATTTACAAGAAGTGGGTTATGAAACCAGTTTCTTCGGTAAATGGCATATGGGCGGTCATGGTGATTCGCCACAGCCAGGTTTTGATCACTGGTTAAGCTTTGCTGGCCAAGGTCATTATTACCCAGTAAAAGATAAAAAAGGCCGTGTTAATAAAATTAATATCAATGGTAAAAGAGTCGACCAGAAAGGTTACATTACTGATGAATTAACCGATTACGCCGTTGACTGGTTAAAGCAACGTGACTCAGATAAACCTTTTTTCATGTATTTATCGCATAAAGCGGTGCATTCAAATTTCGATCCAGCTCCACGTCATAAAGATCAATATAGCGATGTAAAAATTGAAGTGCCGGCAAGTCAAGCTGACACCGAAGAAAACTATGCAGGCAAACCTATGTGGGTTAAAAACCAACGTAATAGCTGGCATGGTGTTGATTTCCCCTACCATAGTGAAATGAATGTTCAAGAATATAAACGTCAATACCATCGCGCACTTTCTGCGGTAGATGACAGCTTAGGCCGTGTATTAAAGTGGTTAAAAGATAATAATTTAGAAAACGACACTGTGGTTATGCTGATGGGTGATAATGGCTTTATGTTTGGCGAACACGGACTTATTGATAAACGTAATGCTTATGAAGAATCAATGCGTGTACCACTACTTGCCTATGCCCCTGGTTATTTCAAACCTGGAACTGTAGTTAATGAAATGGTTGCCAATCTGGATATTGCCCCGACAATACTTGCGATTGCTGGCGCTAAAAAACCAGAGCAATTTGAAGGTGAGAGTTGGTTACCTTTGGCAAAAAACAAACCTGTTGAAAGTTGGCGTAAGAACTTTCTTTATGAGTATTATTGGGAATTTAACTACCCATCAACGCCAACGACCTTTGCCTTACGTACAGATAACTATAAGTTGATTCAATATCATGGTGTCTGGGATACCGAAGAGCTGTATGACTTAAAAAATGATCCTAAAGAAATGCATAACCTCATTGATGTGCCTGAACATCAAGCCCTTATTGCTCAAATGCGTCATGATTTATTTAAACGTTTACTGAATCAAAATGGTGACAGCGCAATTCCTTATACCGAGAAATATACGGCTGGTGCGGTTTATCGTGAACGTGATCGCGGTGAAACTGCCGATTTCCCTGACCATTGGTTGAAAAAAGATGGCGATAAAGGTTTAAGAGCCTTTTTACGATTAAAGCCAATTAAAGATAAAAAAGATGATAAAAAGAAAATAGCTAAACATTAGGGTTTAAGCCATTAAGCAAAGATGTTGGCAGTAAATGAAACAAAAAGGCCAACATTATTGTTGGCCTTTTTTTATTCAATATGAATTGATTTAGGAAAAAATAATGAAAAAGATAACATCAATCCGATTAGCGTTAGGTTTGGCATTTGCCCTTAGCTCTACGCTGAGCCTTGCCGCCAAGCAAGTACAACCTAATATATTACTCATAGTGGCCGAAGACATGAGCGCAAAGGTCGGTGCTTTTGGCGATCCTATTGCACTAACGCCTGTTTTAGATGAACTGGCTAAAACTAGCATACGCTATCCAAATACCTTCACTACTGCTGGCGTATGCGCGCCAAGTAGAACATCGCTTATTACCGGTGTACATCAAATCACCGTTGGTGGCCAGCATATGCGGACCCGCTCTTTTAAAGAGTCGGCATATCGAGCCGTACCTTCTCCTGACATTAAAGCCTTCCCTGAACTTTTACGTAAAAATGGCTACTATACCTACGTTTCATCAAAACTAGATTATCAATTTAGTAATACGGCTCCACACACTGGCCCTTTCACCGTTTGGGATTATGAAGGTAAGAAGCCAACATGGCGCGGTCGCCCAGACAAGAAACCCTTCTTTGGGATGTATCACTTAGACATCACTCATGAGAGTCAATTATTTCCGAAAAAAATAGCCATTAATAAAAACAAAGGCATAGTGAAAGATTGGATAAAAGCAGAACAAGTCGCCATTCCTGCTTATTATCCAGATACTCCGCTAGTACGAAAAGGCATAGCTCAGCATTATAATAATATTCATGCCATGGACAGCCAGGTGGGTGAAATTTTAGCGCAACTTGAACAAGATGGTTTAGCCGACAGTACCATAGTTATTTGGACCACCGACCATGGTGATGCCTTACCTCGTAGTAAACGTGAGCTCTATGACAGTGGTTTAAAAGTACCAATGATCATTCATTGGCCAGAAAGCTTTCGTCCAAGTAGCCTAAGAAATGGCAGTATTGATAGCCAACTATTAAGTTTTGTTGATATCGCCCCTTCTATTTTAGCCATGGCAAATATCAGTGTCCCGGCCTATATTCAAGGCAAAGCTCGCATTCCAAATAATCATGTAGCAAGTAGCAAGACATCAAATATTAACATCGCTCAACGTGAGTATATTTATGCCTCGAAAGATCGACTAGACGAGTTTCCCTTTAAAGAAAGAGCGGTACGCAATAAACAATTTAAATACATTAAAAATTATCTCCCCAACAAACCCGGCGCTACCCACTTAGGCTATCGCGATCAAATGGTCTTGATGCAAGATTTATGGCGCCAACTGGAAGCGGGTAAAATGAATAAACAACAAGCTTTTTGGTTTAATGACCGCCCGAGTGAAGAGTTATACGATATTGTTAAGGATCCGGAAGAAGTTAATAATCTTGCTTATCACTCAGCTTATCAAGCGCAGCTAAACACCATGCGCTTAGCCCTAAAAGAATGGCAAGCACATGTGCCTGATTTAAGTGATCTTTCAGAAATAGAGCTTGCTCAACAATCTTGGCCAAATGGTAAACAGCCCATCACCCCACAGCCAACGATTTACCTAGATGAAAGTGGTTTGATTGCCATTAAAGGGAACATGGTGGGGTCTTCAATAGGCTACCAAATAACTCAAGGAAACAAAAAAGGAAAGTGGCAAGTATATAATCAGCCTATCCCCGTTGAACAAGGTATAAAAATAACCGCAAAAGCAGTACGTTACGGCTATAAAACGAGTACTGCAACCACCAGGGTATTTCACTAAATTTTATCTGCAATAGCAGTAATTTCAAAATCACTAAAAATAAATTAAAATATATTCAACGCGTAGAGAAATCATTATGACACTAAAACAACTATTCACTTCAACTAGCCTAATAATACTCTTGCTAGCTTGCAGCATGGTTAGCAATGCCAGTGAAGGAAAATTAAAAACTGTCAATTTAGCCAGCGATAAAATCCGTTACCTAGGCACAAACTATGTGTACCACACTAGCCCTGATAACAAGAGCCTAGATAACAATATCTTGGATAACAGTACCTTTGCTCACAAACAAGTAAGTTTTACGCGCCATTCTCAAGCCGTACTAGCATTGCCGAAAAAATCCTCTAACTTTAATAGTGATAAAGCGCAAACTAATGCAGGCATTGCCATGAACTTTGCCACAGACAGTAATGCGTTGGAGTTATCTTTTACCGCTTTGCCTAAAATTAATCGAGGCGCTGATATTGCCTTGTATGAAAACAATCAATTTATTAAAAACTTTAAATTCAATAATAAAAAGAAAAATTTCTCTATAACTTTTGAATCTCAACAGCAAAATGCCATTTCAGAATATAAAATTGTGCTGCCAAGTTTAGCTAACTTAGCGATAAGGTCATTACGCATTGAAGCTAATAGCAGACTTACTGAGTTAACAACAAAACGAAAGGCTAAATATATCGCCTTAGGTGATTCAATCAGTCATGGTGTGGGCCAAGGCTCTGCCAGTTACCTCACATATCCATACTTGCTTGCCGATGGCCTTAATTTAGAGCTATTTAACTTAGCAGTTGGCGGCGCACAAGTATCTCCGCCAACAGCTGAAATGCTTACTGATTTTGATGATATAGACTTGATCACGGTTTTAGTCGGCTACAATGATTGGAATGCACCAAATGCTGATATCAAGGTATTCAAAAGAAAATACAATACCATGCTCGATAGCCTGTTAGCACTGCATCCAGAAAGTAAAATTTACTGTATTACACCTTTATTTACTAAACGAAACAAATCCAAAAATAGTGACTTACCGATACAAGCTTATCGCAATGTTATTATTGCCCTAGTGCACGAGAAGCAAAAAAACTCCAACAAAATAAGCTTAATTCATGGTGATAAAATCAGCTCAGTTGACAATCTGCGTGCCGATAAACCCAGTGATCCTGTGCACTTAGGTATTCCGGGCGCTAAATTATTTGCTCAACAACTGATAAGCATTATCAAATAAACAGTAAATATAGGTGAATAAGTTCACAAGGCCCCTTTCCACTTCCTGCTATTAACTCTTGTTCTGTTAACTTATCTATTAGCTGAACAAGAGTTTTTTACTATTATCTGAAAAGTCGCTTTTCGGACAAGTCCCTAGACTTAGAGTGCTTTGTAAAGTTGTGAAAAGACCATAAAACACCGATTGACAACGATATCAATCATTGTATATGCTAATGCTCAAATAAAAAACAATATCTCTAATCTACAAGATGATCCATGGAGCCTAAAAATGCTTAAGAAGACATTTTTACTGTTAACTACACTGAGTTTATTTACCCAAGGTGCTCTGGCAACGCCAGTTAAGCGCTCAGCACAAGACATTGACAAGGAAGTTACCCATTTACTGAGTAAAATGACCATAGAAGAAAAAGTCGGTCAAATGACACAAATTACCTTAGCGGTCATTCTAGATAAAGGCAGTCGTGAAACGGGCGATGGTTTAACCATTAGCAAAGAAAAGCTTAAAAAAGCCATTCATACCTATAAAGTTGGCTCTATTTTAAACTCAACCGCTACCGCGCTCAGCGTGAAACAATGGAACCGTTTAATTAAAGAAATTCAAGATGAAGCATTACAAACGCCGAATAATATTCCTGTTATTTACGGCGTCGATGCCATACATGGGGTAACTTACACCAAGGGTTCTACCCTTTTTCCTCATAACATTGGTTTAGCGGCCACCCGCAATGTTGAATTAGTCAAACTTACCGCCAAAGCCACCGCAAAGGAATTACGTGCCACTGGCGTACGCTGGAATTTTGATCCGGTACTTGATTTAGGCGTAAACCCTATTTGGTCGCGCTTCTCTGAAACTTATGGTGAAGACACTTACCTGACCACACAAATGGGCCTTGGCACTATTCAAGCCTACGAAGAAGATGGCCTTGAAAATACCACTGCAGTTGCATCAACCATGAAACACTTTATTGGTTATTCAGATCCTGCCAACGGCAAAGATAGAACCCCCGCTTATATTCCCGACATTGTCTTATGGGAAAAATATTTACCACAATTTAAAGCCGCTGTAGATGCAGGCTCATCTTCAATTATGATCAATTCAGCTTCAGTAAACGGTATTCCTGTGCATGGCAGTAAACGCTTATTAACCCATTTATTACGTGATGAATTAGGTTTTAAAGGTTTAGTTGTTACTGACTGGGAAGATGTTATACGTTTACATACTCGCCATATGGTAGCTGAATCACCACGGGAAGCGGTACGAATGGCAGTTGATGCCGGTATTGATATGAGCATGGTGCCAAAAGATTTCTCTTTTTATGAGCACTTGGTTGACCTAGTAAAATCTGGCGATATTACCGAACAAAGACTAGATAAATCAGTGGCTATTATTTTAGCGCTTAAGTATAAATTAGGCTTATTTGATAATGCTTATCATGAGCCTGAAGCAGCTAAAAACTTTGGCAAAGCTGAATATAAAAACTTAGCTTTAAAAGCAGCTCGAGAATCAATCACCTTACTAAAAAATGCTAATGATATTTTACCACTGCCAAAAAATGCAAAAATTCTATTAGCCGGTCCAACAGGACATTCTCATGCACCGTTAAATGGTAGCTGGTCATATTCTTGGCAAGGTGATGTAGAAGCGAATTACCCTGAAGATGAAAAAACTATTTTAGATGCTTTTCAAAAAGCCATTGGTAAGAAGAATCTCATTACTCACAGTTATGCCGGCTTTAATAATGAAAAAAATTATGATGTTAAAGGCCTAATCAAAAAAGCTAAAAAGGCAGATTATATTGTACTGGCATTAGGTGAAAATGCTTATGCTGAGTCGCCAGGTGCTTTAGATGACCTAAACCTAGCTAAAAACCAAATGCAACTTGCCCAAGCAGCATTAGCAACAGGAAAGCCAGTCATTATTGTTTTAGCCGAAGGCCGTCCACGCATTATTAAAGATATTGTTGCTGCCAGTAAAGCGATCATTCAAGCCTACACACCTGGTAGCCAGGGTGCCCAAGCCATTTCAGATGTTGTTTTTGGTGACTATAACCCTGATGGTAAACTGCCTTATAGCTACCCGCAATATACCGGTGATTTTGCTACCTATGACCGTGTTTATTTAAATGATATACAGCAGCTAACCCCTGGAGAGATGAGTTATAACGGTTACAAACCACAATGGCCGTTCGGTCACGGCCTAAGCTATAGTAAATTTGAATATTCCAAGATTAAAATCAGTAAAAAAGTATTAACAGGCAATGATGAACTTACCGTGTCGGCGTTGGTAACAAACACCAGTCAATTTGATGCTAAGCATGCCGTTGAACTGTATGTCAGTGACATATTCGCTTCTGTTAGCCCTGCAGTTAAGCGTTTAAAAGCTTTTAAGAAAATTAAATTAGCTGCCGGTCAAAGCAAACGCGTACGCTTTACCCTAACTAAAGCAGACCTAAGCTTTGTCAATCCAGAGCTAAAACGTATTGTTGAAGCGGGTGAGTTCAAACTTGCCATAGGTAGTGAACAAATTAATTTTACTTATCAACTATAAAAAGCAATTTAAGTAAGCAACTATAACTAATTGGTAATGCTAACCTTCCCAACCTAAATTTGGCTTTTTCTGGAACGATTTGATTGAGCCAAATTTTTCACTTATTAATTTAACTATTCATTTAATATATAGTTATCAACATAAAGTAGAATAAGTTATGAAAAACACACTATTTTTATTAGCCTCCACACTGAGTCTACTTGCTAGTAACCAAGCATTTTCAGCAGTAGAAAACACCAATAAACCTAACATTGTTATGCTACTTGTTGATGATTTTGGTCGACAAGATTTAAGTGTCTATGGCAGTAGTTTCTATGAAACCCCCAACATTGATAAATTAGCCACACAAGGCATGCGTTTTGATAACGCCTATGTTGCTCACCCGCGGTGTGTGCCCTCTCGCGTAGCCATATTTAGCGGTAGCTACCCTACCCGTTATGGTGTGCCTCAAGGGGAACGTGTTGGTAAACATCAGTTACCTCTATCAGCCGTCACCTTTGGCGAGCATTTAAAAGATGCCGGTTATGACACTGCTTATATTGGTAAATGGCATTTAGGTAAAAAAGGCGGCGATCCTACTCAGCAAGGTTTTGATACCAGTATTATGGCTGGTCACTGGGGCGCACCACCGAGTTATTACTACCCATATACCAAGCAAAATAAAGCTGGTGATAATAAAGGTTTTGCCAAAGTTGATGGCAAAAAAGGTGAGTATTTAACCGACCGTTTAACGGATGAAGCTGTTAATTATATCGAAGAAAAGCAAGATAAACCTTTCTTGTTAGTATTAGCGCACTATGCCGTGCATACCCCCATTGAAGGCAAGCCGGCTTTAGTTGATAAATATAAAGCTAAAATGAAAAAGTTTGCTATCGCGGATGCTGGCCCCAAAAGTGATGCCGACTTAATCAAAGATAGTACCGGTTATCATAAAACTATTCAAAACAACCCTGATTATGCAGCCATGGTTGAAAGTGTTGATATCAGCGTAGGACGCATTGAAGAAAAGTTGGTTCAACTAGGGTTAGACGATAATACCATTATTATTTTAACCTCTGATCATGGCGGCTTATCAAGCCGGGGCTTAAAATCGAACCGTGCCCTTGCCACCAGTAATGCTCCTTACCGCCACGGTAAAGGTTGGATTTATGATGGCGGCACTCGAGTACCACTCATTGTAAAATGGCCTGGAAAAGTTAAAGCTGGTTCTATCAGTGAGGTACAAGTTACCGGTACCGATCACTACCCAACCATCTTGCAAATGGCCGGCTTAGCACTTGCGCCACAAGATCACCAAGATGGCATCAGTTACCTTGCGGCTTTAAATGATGATAATAGCCCTCGTAAGGCTATGTTTTGGCATTCTCCTGCTGCTCGTCCTAGCAAAACAGGCGATACCAATAGCTCTGCCATTATTGAGGGAGATTGGAAATTGCTCGATTTTTGGTCTGAAGGTCGTATTGAATTATATAACTTAAAAGATGACAAAAGCGAAGCCTATAACCTAGCAAAAGCTATGCCGGAGAAAACGACTGAAATGCTGACTAAACTCAATCATTGGAAAAGTGATATTAAGGCTCATACCGTAAAGAAGAAAAACAAAAAGGCTAAGAAGAAAAAACAAAAGAATCATCATTAATAACTAAACCAGATGCAGCTAAACTAGAAGCGCTTAACAAGCAAAGGACACAACGGTGTAGGCATATATGTCTATGCCGTTTTTTGTTGCTATTGCTTTGGCATAGCAACCTAACGATAGCCGGACATTTTAACAAAGGGGTTAATAACATGTTTGTTTATGGTCGGTATTTTTCATATTTACTGCTGATTATTTCATTAAACAGCCAAGCACAAGAGCTCCATTATTTTGGTAGTAAAAACAAATATACAGTTGAGTTGTTAACACATGTACTCAGTTATCGACCAAGGGAAAATTATCAGTTAATTCCATTTACAGAAGATATGCGCAAAAAAAGAGCTTTCACTTTTCTCGCAAAAAAACAAGTAATAGACATAGTATTTGCCGGCGCAACTAAACAACGCATGAAAAAGTTCCAAGCTATAGAGTTCCCACTTTTAAAAGGCTTAAATGGTTGGCGAGTCCCCGTTGTACTTAAAGCTAACCACAACTTGTTTCAAACATTAGATTCAATGAATAAATTCAAGCAGTTAACACCCGGACTTCTCTATCAATGGAGTGATAAAAAAATAATGGCGTTTAATAATATTGATGTTACACGAGGCAGCAGTATTGAAGGCCTTTGGGGCATGCTGGCAAAAGATCGTTTTGATTATTTCCCTCGTTCTATCTTGCAAGTAGAGCAAGAAGTAGCAGCCCATAATCAGCTTGATATCATGATAGAGCCGACAACACTAATCCATTACCCCACCGCCTATTATTTTTATGTTAATAAGCAAAATAGTGCCTTAGCTGAGGATATAAAACTAGGCCTAGAGGCCGCGTTAGCTGATGGCAGTTTTGATGAAATATTTAATCGTCATTACGGGAAAATTATCAATGATATGCAATCACAACAGAGAAAAGTCTTTCATTTAGTGAATCCTTTTTTACCCGAAAGCACGCCTATACAGCGTAAAGAGTTCTGGCTTGATTTATCTACTAACAATTAAGTTATGTTGCTTTATTCGCCTTACAGCGAAGTGAGCGCTTAAGTTGAGTTGAGTTGAGTTGAGTTGAGTATTGAGAAGTTAGGGGAATTAAGAGCTAGGCACCTGATAATCAAACGATAAACTATAATAAAATAAAAGTTCACAACTAAAAAAGCCCTTCAATTCAATGAAGGGCTTTAGCAAATAAAGTCAATAAGCTTAACTTGCATTGAACATTACTTCTGTCCTGAAAACTCAGCAAAAGTCAGCTGACCGTCACTGTCGCCATCTCTGCGCTTAAAGCCATAATCAATTTTTTTCTGTTGTAACGATTTATCCGTGATAGCTTTTTTATTAAAGTACTTTTGCATATGTTGAGCGAACTCTGCTTTATCAAGCAGTTGATTATTATTAACATCTATTTTTTTAAAGTAATCATATTTGTCTGCATGAGCGTTAAAGCTCAGTGCTAGGAACAAGGTAAATACTATCAAACTAAATTTTTTCATCATTATTTTCCTATAATTGTATATACGATATTGGCCATCCATAGCGTGGGGCGGTGTAGTGCTCATCCTAAAGATAAAAAAGCCCTTAAAAAGCAATAAGGGCTATTCTGCTAAACCATTTCAACTAACCTTTATAGCAATTGGATTAAAGTGAATATTTAAAACTTAAGCTATAAGTTCGGCCATTATCGCGAACCGCATATGCACGAGAAGGATTCCCTACATATTCGTAAACATTTTCACCAGTAATATTTTTGGCTTCAAAATTAATCGACATGTTTTTAGTAAACTCATAACCCAGTTGAAAATCTAACTGATTATAACTATCAATATATAAAGCCTCTTCAGACCAAGAAAACTTGCTGAAATACGAACTACGATAATTGTATGCTAAACGTGTACTAACGCCATATTTTTCATAATAAACCATAAAGTTAGCAGTATCTTTTGACAAGCCCGGTAAGCTCATTAATTCACCGGTAACATTATTTACTAACTCAGTATCGCTATCATTGTAAGTATAGTTTGCTGCCACACCTAAACCGTCAAACGGCTCAGGCAACATATAAAAGGCTTGTTGGAATGATATTTCAAAACCTTGTACAACACCGCCGGTACCGTTAATAGGGCGTTCAACGGTAATATCAGTATTATCAAAACCTAACGGTGGGATAACGGTGTCTGACTCGACCACTGCTGTTCTGGTGGTTATAAAAGTATCAATATCTTTATAAAAAATTCCGGCAGATAACAAACCTTCACTATCGAAATACCACTCTACTGCCAAATCATATTGGTTGGCGCGATATGGCTTCAGTTCAGGGTCACCTATTTTATACTTACCTGAATTTGTCGCATCACCAAAGTCATCATAAGCAGCCGATTGCTCTTTAATCACAGGCGCAATATCAGCATGATTGGGACGAGCCATAACTTTTGCGGCAGCGGCTCGTAAAATAAGCTCGTCACTTAGGTTAAAGGCTAAGTTTATGCTGGGTAGCACATCTTGATAATCTGTTTTATTTTCAGTCGGGGTCGCAGGTGGCGTAATACCCGTTTCTTTGTTTTTGCTATAGGTTCTCATTGAACTCGATTCAATACGGGTGTCAACATAACGAACCCCTACATTACCACGAACAGGAATATCAAAAAATTCAGCACTAATATTAGCTTGAGCATATACAGCTGCAACACTTTCGGTAATGGTATAACTTTCTTCTGGTATTTCTTCGGGGTCGTTCAAATAACCCCAAGCAGCATCAAGCTTGTCAAAATCTGGCACATACCAGCCATTTACTGGTGCATTATCTAGCATATTATCGACTACGTTATAATTACTGTAATCAGACAATAATAACGATTTACCATCATTAGCTATTTTAATATCACTCTCAATTTTCTGAGTTTTAGTTATATTCGATTTTTCCTTAATGTTATAGCGAGCGCCAAATTCTATCGAGCTGATATAGTCATTATCTAAATCAGCTGAAACATCAATTTGTGTATAACCTTGCTTGTCTTCAACATCCCAGTTTTTATAATTCATTTTTTCCAATGTGGAATTTTCAGGTAACATTGCTGTTATTCCCGCTGCATCGGTAGGCAGAATAGCTTCAACAATATAACTGCCATTAGCAAGGCTATAACCTAAGTCATCCACTTGAGCGCCAAAAATAGGATTAATATCTGATCGTAATCCGGTTGCCTGGCTATAACCTAATTTAGGGGTAATGATCCAATTATCACTGATAAAATAATCAAGCGCTAAATTAACAGCCAAGGTTTCATCGTCATAATCACGATCAAAACCCGATTGGGTAAAGTTACCCAGTTTAGTTTTAGCCCCTGGGCTAGACGTTTGTTTAACTACGTTTTCGCCGTCAATGTAGATATCTTCAATAGCGGTAACTAAAGTATTTTTAAGTACATTATTACTATCGGATAAATTAACATCCCAGTTAGTTGAAATGAAGTTTCGCTTTTGTCGGCTATAAAGAGCATCGGCGGTAAAATCAAGCTCGTCAGATATTAACCATTGTATTTTAGTATTAACATTTAAACGTTCACGTTGGTCAGTACGAAAATTTGAGCGGAAATCATGCAAATGATAAACATCGGTATCGCTAGCACCAGCTCTCTTTAACGTACCATCTTCATTATAAGAGTTAACAAAAGGTGATGCTCCTTTTGTTTTGTCATTTATCTCAGCGGTTTGCAATGCCCAACCTCGGGTTTCAAAAGCATTTCTTTGGGTTGTGCGGTCAAAATAACTTACCGCGACTGAGGCGCCAAAAGTTTCATCGTCATTGACTTTATTTAAAAATAAATTAACACCGCTGCCAAATGCATCTTTAGAGTCGTTATAGTTATTTCGGCTAACATTATCATTATAATCTGCTCTAACCGATACAACTGCTTTGTCGCCAGAACTAATAGGACTACGTGTTTTCAGGTTTATAGTTCCGCCAACAGAGCCTTCGACCATGCTCGCCGTTGGGCTTTTAAATACTTCAATACCGCCGACCATTTCGCTGGCAATATTATTTAAATTAAAACTACGACTTGATGACGCATTACTACTAATAGCAGAGCCGTTACTATTCGCCATTGACTGGCCGTTTAATGTGACTTGACTCAAACCCGGTGCCATACCACGAATACTAACAAATTCACCTTCGCCATCAGCACGAGACATTGATACACCGACAACACGAGAAAGCGCTTCGGCAATATTGTTATCCGGTAATTTACCAATATCTTCAGCAGAGACACCATCCATTACTTGATCAGAAAAACGTTTAGCATTCATTGAGCGCTTTAAGCTGCCACGTGTACCGACAACTTCAATTACTTCAATACTGTTTTCTTTTTTCTTTGCTACATTTTCTTTATCCGTTGAAGTAGTTTCCGCCGCTTGAACCATAGTGGCTCCGCTTAGAATAGCGAAGATACTGACACTTAATAGTGATTTTTTAAAATTAGTTTTCATCGTAGACCCTTATCTCTAGTCATGTAGTAATTATAGTTATTATTATTTTTGCTTTATGACTTAACAATACAGCAATTGATATCGTTGTCAATTACTATCAACAACAAAATAAAACAATATAGTTACACTTACAATCCAGATATACATAGTTTTATTCTCATAAAATAAACAGACATAAAAAAAGCCATAAACAATTAATATTTATGACTTTTAACTAAAATAAATTGTTAGACATATCCTTTAAACATACCTATTCAAACCGTTTTTCACTGTTATTTAAGCCTTTTTAAGCCGGCAGAGTTGGCTTTTAGCAGCTGACTTAATTCAATATCTAAAGACTTACCCGTTGACGTATTAATAATATTTATAGTTTCAAGGGGATCGTTATCAAGATCATATAAATCACTATATAGAAGCTTACCACTCTTACTTAACCATTGAGTGTATCGGTATTGTCCAGTTCTCATAGAGTAACCATAAGCACCTTTGCGTTTATATTGGCTAATTGCCACCTTATCAAGAGATTCTTGCTTGCCATTAACGAGCGAAACTAAACTAATTCCTTGTAAATTTTTCGGAGTATCAAGCCCCGCGACTTCCGTTAACGAAGGAAAAATATCAAGTAATTCAACAGGTCCATTATAGCGCCTTGCTTTATTCCCTGGTATTTTGATAATCAAGGGCACATGGTTGGCTTGCTCCATTGTGGTGTGTTTCCCCCATAAACCATGATCACCTAAATGAAAGCCATGATCTCCCCAAAAGACAACAATAGTATTTTCAGCTTGCCCTGTTTTTTCTAGTTCCGCCAATAAATCACCTACTAAGCTGTCAATAAAACTTACCGAGGCAAAATAACCATGTAACAATTCTTTTTGGTGCGCTGAAGACAATTTACCTTTTGGGTAGGGTTTTATTTTACTGCCGGTATTAGGTGTTGGTTTATACTTCCTTAGCTCTTGATTTTTATGAAATAAAAATCCTGCATTACCTTTTTCAGGAGCCTTTTGAAATACGGCTAAATCAAAGTTTTCCCTATCATATAAATCAAAAAACTGCTTAGGAGCAACAAAGGGTAAATGCGGTTTTTTAAAGCCAACAGCTAAAAAGAATGGTTTGTCTTTTTCGGCCATTTGCTGCAATAATTTTTTACCACGTTTAAGAATGCCACCATCAACAAACTTACTTATATCAGCCTCTACGGACTCTACCGCCAAATGCGTTTTACCTTTCACGCCACTAATAGGTCTCTGATAAGGAATTGACCAAGACATAACTTCTTCTTTTTCACGGCTGGTGGTATTTCTTGGATCAAATATTTTACCGACGGCAGCAGTCTCATAACCATTATTCTTAAAGTGTTGCGGTAAGGTAAGCACATTTGGATTTACATCCCTTATTTTATCTTTTAGATTCATGATGCCGTTACTTTCTGGCCTTAAGCCAGTAAGAACACTCATTCGAGAAGGGCCGCAGACAGGATATTGAGCGTAAGCTTTGCTAAAAACAGTGCCTTGTTGCGCTAATTTATCAATATTTGGCGTGAGCACACTAGCTGTACCAAAACTTTGAATAAGTGGCTTTAAATCATCAACAGCAATAAAGAGAATATTAGGCGTTTCTAACTGCGCAGCACTAATATTAATAGCAGTTAAGGCCAAAAAAAGCCCACAGCCATAATGGGTGATTTTTTTTAATTTTAGTTTCATAAGCTTTAAATAGTAGTTAATTATAAATAACAGTTTGCTAAAAACTGATAACGTTGTCAACAACAAAGATTAGTCAATATAAACTGAGTATGAGCTAATATACTGAATTTTCTACTACACATCATCAAAGCCTAATGGCTTGAAGCCTATGCAAATTCATACTTACCCTATCTCCCACAATTCGTTAAAGGACTCTGAGCTTTATTGGGAGATAATTTAATCATTTAAATAAACACCTCATTATTTTAAGGAATTTATGTCGGTTATTGCACTAAGCAGTGCCAATTATGATTAAAACACTATCTCGCTTTGTGCTCCTTTACAAGATAGCGCTAACCGTCACAATTGCCACAAAGCCGACCAAATTTAGACACTTATTTATCATAATAGATAGTCCGCTTCGCCTCCACAGCGGTCATTCATCAAAAACTGCTAATGCTAACTTTGTGCGCAAATAGGAAGTTGATCTTTTAACACTCTACAGATATTCTTTTATTCACTAATAATGACAGACGGACGTCTTTAGGGCTTATATGGAAATCATTCAAAAAATTGGCATATTTATTTTTATATTCTTATGCCGCAGCTCTTACGCTTTTGACTTATCTCCTTTAGAAATGGAATTTGAGAAAGAGAATATTCTTGAAGCTATACAAAAAGATGAACACCTAAGACCTCACTTCACCTATGAAAGCTCAATAGCAAAATTTGCAAAGAAAAATCAATGTATTGAGGTTCGCCAATACGCTAAATGGGGCGACAGGATGGGAGCTGACGGTGTGCTAAAGCCAATATCTTATAGAGCTTTTAAGTGGGCAATTGATATACCCACCGCCAGCCAAGATGTAAAAAGAATTTCCGAACTTGATGCTTTAGTGAAGGTAAACTTGCTTTCAAAAAATAAGATAATTATGGAGGAAGGCTCTAAACAACTACCATTCTATCGATACAGGCTAACAGTTAAAGGGTGGGTTGCAACAAAAGCTAACAGCGAAGGAAAGCTTTGCTTTTTTCTAGGTAGAGCCAAAAACATTTCAATAAAGAGTGTGACAAAATACGACACCTCATCCATTTATATCAATATTGAAGACACTATATATGAAGTGACCACTATTGTTGGGATTTCAAAAGGATCAGACTTACCCAGTTGGGCTACCCATCCGGATATGAGAAAAGCATTTCCTCTGATTAATGAACTGCTTCTAGGATATGAACGAAAAGTATTTATGTTCAATGACAATGGCCAATGGCGTCAGTATTTACCTGATTCTGTAATTAAAAGAATGGCAAAAACAGGAAGAACTCGGTCTACTAATTATCACATTAAAGATACTACAACCTCTGCTGAAAAAGACGCAATAACTAAAGTGCTCATAAATAGATCTAACAAATACAAACGCTATCGAGACTGTATCAGTTTACCTGAAGACACCCAAGGAGGAATAAGACTCGATAAAAAACTCGGTTCGTTAGAAAAATATAGCGTTGCCATTTTTGATGAGAAAAAGCGTCACAAAAAGGATAATACAGAAACTAAAACCAAACCCTACTTAGACAGTTTAGTTAGCTCTGGATTATTGGTATCGACATTTAAAACGGGAATTAAAGGAGGAAAATATGATAATAAACAAAGCTATAACGGTACAGTTTATACACTAGCACCTGAATACCAACATATTTACGACCAAAAGAGGCGTTGTATTTATTTAGGTGAAGGAAAAGTCCGTATTCTTAATTTAGAAACTTCCATACTTGATAAAAGAGATCTAGATGCTGGCGTAGTAAATGTTAAATACAAATCTATTACCACCTACCCTGAGGCACCTGAGTGGACCAAAGACCAAGCGCTTCAAAATCGGTGGTTAGATCTAAAAGGTGCTCTGAAATATGGAAAAGTTTGCAAAGGTGTATACAAAGTTGATCTATCAAATGAAGATGAACTTGTAACAGGACACGGTTCTTGTTGGTGGGCATACGATATATTTACAACAATGTGAATGAAGAACTACTTATAGGTAAACCTAAATTGCCATCATGTTAAATTTTAACACTCCTTTCTTTTTAACTAAGAATAGAGTGTGTTGCACTGACCGTTTGAAATCACAGCACAACTTTGAACATTAGCTCTGAGTCATACTAATAGTCCCTTTAACCAAAGGAGCACTATTATGTACAACATCATTCCATATACCCCAAAACCTAGCGGGAATAAAGGAAAGCTAGTTGGCCAAAAGCTTCCCCTTAAACTTGAGGAAGTTTGGTCTATTAGAACTAGGCTTGATTTGGCGAATAACCTTCGTGAATTAACAATGTTTAATTTAGCCCTAGACTGTAAATTAAGAGCATGTGATTTTATTAAACTTAAAGTGTCGGATATTGCGCATGGGAAAAACATTCAATCACGAGCAATGTTAATTCAACAAAAGACAGGAACCCCTGTTCAATTTGAAATAACCAAAAAAACTAGAGCGGCTTTACAAAAATGGATCTCATTTAAATCACTTCGTTCCAGTGATTATTTATTCAGTAGTAGAGTAAAAGATGATTTCCATTTAACGACTCGACAACACGCAAGAATAGTCAAAAAGTGGATCGCTAGTATTGGCTTGGATATAACATCCTACGGCACTCATTCTATGAGGCGCACTAAAGCAACCTTGATCTATAAAAAAACCAAAAACCTGAGAGCAGTTCAGATTTTGCTTGGTCATACAAAGCTAGAAAGTACCGTTCGTTATCTTGGTATAGAAGTAGATGACGCACTTGAACTGTCGGAAAATATAGATATCTAAATCACAAATAACTCAGGAAGTATGGACGCTTCCTACCACAAAGCGGTCCTAAATTAGTCCTCAAAATTAGGCAACTTTATGTTATCAAAGATACGAAGCCAGACATTAGCCTTGGCTTACCTAACGACAAATGATCCGACATTGCGAGCATTAACATTAATAATTTTTTAAGCAGTTTTTGGGGTTCAGATAAGGTAGAGCTAGCTTTAGCTGGGTAGGTAATTCAAGCACAAAAGCAGCCATTAAAACTCAATTTCCAATGCGACTTTTTCCAAATCCAGCTTATCCGCAACTTTATCCCTCTAAAATTAACGGCAAGGACATGACGGGAGTGTGGTCGTTATGTTTTGATAAATTAAAAAAACAAGGAAGTTAATTAATGCGAATGAAAGGTAAAATAATGAAGTGGGACGAAAATAAAGCATATTGAGCGCTACGGGTAATTAAATAATATTGTGTACCATGGCAATATGTGCGAGATCAGCTGATGTGTTTGCATTTAATTTGCTTTTAATTTGCGTATTGTAATTACAAATTGTTTTATAGCTAAGGCTAAGTTGACTAGCTATGTCATGCGCGGTTAGACCCTTTGATAAAAGGCGAAATACATCGAATTCACGTGGTGATAATGCGCTAAGGGTGTGATTCAAGTTTTCAACCTCATGTAGGCTAATATCATCTTGCTCAGGTAATAAACCTTGCTCAACATAGCGCTTACCATCGGCAATAACAGCTACGGCTTTTGCTAGCACTTCAGCTGCGCTATTTTTACTCACATAACCTTTCGCGCCGGCATCTAAAGCGCGTTCAACATAAATTGACTCATCATGAATGCTATAGACTAAAATAAGCGCGTTGGGATCGTGCTTACACAGGCGACGAATAGCTTCTAAGCCACCAATGCCAGGCATTGATAAATCCATCACTACTACATCAGGCTGAAAACGTTGGTACTCTTTAGTGGCCACTTCACCGCGTTCAATATCAACAATGTCACCAATAAAATCTTGCGAGGCTAATAACATTCTAAAGCCAGCTCTTACCACTGCGTGATCATCAACCAACAAGACTTTTATTTTTTCTATTTCCATTATTTATCTTCCCAATAAGGTAATTGAACAACAACGTTAACACCTCCGTTCAGCGCTGATTCTAGCGTAAACTGCCCACCTAAATTTTCCGCTCTTTCTCGCATACCTAATAAACCAAAACCCGGAGAATTTAACTGACTTCCTTGGCCATCATCCGATACGGTAACCCATACCTTATGACCTCGTTTAATTACTAATACAGCCACTTCAGAAGCATTTGCGTGGCGAACAACATTGGTTAAACATTCTTGAATAATTCGGTAAACATGAATAGTAATATCATGACTCAATTTTTCTAGTGCGTCATCGTAGTTTAAATTAAATTGTAATTCAGGGCTACGTCGTTGCCATTCTCTAACCAAGTCAGACAAGGTTGCCCCTAACCCTAATTCGGTCAAACTAAGCGGGTGCAGGGTTTTCATCATTGAACGTACAACAACTGATAAATGATTACAAATATCAACAATAGAACTGGTAACCGTTTTAACATCGGTATTATCCTGCTGACACGTTATCGCCATTGCCTTAATGGCTGTTAATGACTGCCCCATTTCATCATGCATTTCACGCGACATATTCTGCCTTTCTGTTTCTTGTATTTGCATGCTATGGCGTGCCAAGTCTTGGTTATTTTTCTGCGCTGTTTTTAAGGCTAATGAAATACCATTTACTTCGGTTGCAATGGCATCAAGTTCGCGAATTTTAAAATGAGGTAATACATGATCAAAATGCCCGGTTTCCACTTGACGCAGACCAGACAAAATCGTTTTTACTGCCTGCAACATTGAATTAAACACAAGGTTAACGGTAAAGAATATAATCGACAGCATAAGCACTATTGACCAAAAAAAAGCTTTTGTTTCTCCCCAAGCTTCACTTATTTCATCCATTGGGTTTGCCGTAATAAAAATAGTTTTGGTTGAACCGTCTGCAATTTTAATATCATAATTGTGAGTAAGAAAATCAACCATTACCGCTTTAACAAACCAGTGGGGGGTGTCGCTTCCTTCATCATATATATACAGAGGCTTATTGCTTTGCAATGCAGTTTTATTATCTTCAATGGAAATATTTAAGTGCCTAACGGGTTGCATAGTAGCAAGTTGCTCTAACCATGCATCATTTTCTTTACTTACCGAGGGGAGTTGACTAAAACCAAATTCAATCATTTGCACCGCTAAATTAATTGAAGAGTCTACTTCATTTTCTACAGAGCTTCTTGCCTGCCAAATCGCAATAACAGCACTGAATATTAGAATCAAAATAACCGACGCGATTATCCTGAGATTAATAAGTGCACGTATACTCATTTATGAAACTCCATTGAAAAGTAAGCAAGATAAAACCAAAGACAATATATAGAAAGCTTCTTCATAATGTCAGTTTACGGGGTAGATTCTAAGAGTAAACTGATAGAAATTACCAGTAAAATTATTCTATATAATGCAATATTTCCATAACATAAACCATAAAAATTAGTTGCACAACACCTTTGACTCATCCTTATATTACCTACCATAAAACAGAACAATTCATACTTTAGTACCATGTACATTAGCGATTGATAACTAAAGGTTTTTCTTGATTAACTTTAACGTAATTATTATTCAAATTACCACCCAAAAAGGAATTTTTCCTATAGTGAAATCCCCAATAGTACGATTAATATTCAACCTAAGGAAGCACAGTGATTTGAAGAGAGTAGGATGACAGCAATTATAAAGAGCAGCAGCGATTTAGCAAAGACAAACTATTACTGCTACTAGATGAAATTATAGAACACGATGGTTTTGGTGAAATACGAATTGAAGTCAACATTCTAAAACGCAAGCAAAAGGAAGTTATTCTTCACTGTGGTAAGCAATACCGAGTATGTAGTGGATACTTCAGAGTTTTTAAATAAATAACTTTTAAGTAAATAATTTTTTTAGGTAAATAGTTTTTGTACCTAGCTGAAAGTTACGTTGGTATTAATAAAAGTAGCAGGATACTTCTTTAGAACACTTTAGGGACAAAGTATTGCAACGAGGATGTTGCCATTAAGGGTAAATAAAACAGGGGATATTGCTCATGGATGGCATCTCCCTGTATTACTTTTACACGTTATATTACAAAAAATTTATATTTAGGAAGATTAATGAATAAAATTATTACGCTAACAGGCATACTTTGCACTTTACCCGTATTAGCTGATGACATAGAAAAAATCAGTGTTTTTGGTCCAACACCGCTTTCAAGCAATATATCTACAGACGCTAATGTTATTGGTAGCGCTCAGATTATAACGACTGAAGACATCTCTCGCGCTCAAGCAATGTCTTTGGCTGACCATATGAGAAACCAGCTAGTCAGTGTAAATATTAGTGATGTTCAAAATAACCCTTTCCAACCTGATGTTCAGTATCGCGGCTTTACTGCATCTCCTTTATTAGGTTTACCACAAGGTATTTCTGTTTATTTAAACGGCGTAAGGTTTAATGAACCTTTCGGTGATACCGTTAACTGGGATTTAATCCCTTTAGCCGCGCTTGATAGTGTTGCATTATATTCAGGCTCTAATCCTGCTTTTGGTCAAAACACCTTAGGTGGTGCTTTATCACTGAAAACAAAAAATGGCTTTAGCTATACTGACAACGAAGTAGATGTGCTTTTTGGTAGTTTTGGGCAACAGCAATACTCAGTGCAATCAGGTGGCAATAACGGTAACTGGGGATATTACTTTATTGCTAACAGCTATAAAGAAGATGGTTGGAGAGATTTTTCGCAAAGTGAATTAAAACAAGCCTTAGCTTCACTTAGCTATAAAGACGACAGAAATTTTGTAGAATTAACACTTGCTGCTAATGATAATGAAATGACAGGAAATGGCGCAGCCCCTGAAGAATTAATTGCCATTGAAGGTCGAGAAGCTGTTTATACCCACCCTGACAGAACCAACAATGACTATAAACTAATTAGTATTTCTAGCGATTCTATTATTAATGAAAACTTATCCGTGCAAGCAAATGCTTATTATCGTCAAAATGAAATCAACTCTTTAAACGGTGATGACAGCGATTATGAAGAATGTGATTTTGGTGGTGAAACGTTATGTGAAGAAGATGAAGAAGATGGTTCATTAACTCCGGTTGATTTCGTCGGTTTTGATGAAGGCACACCGTTTAGTGATATTACACAGACGATTGATCCCGATGACGTTGATGGTACTTTAAATGATGGCGCTACCGATAATACCAGCTATGGTTTTGCAACGCAGTTAATCCATATAACACGCTTTGATAACTTTGAACAAGAATTTGTTTTTGGTCTAGGCATGGACAAAGCTGATATTAATTTCAACAGTAATACGCAGTTTGGTATCCTTAACAACGATTCAGCTGACGATGATCGCTCAGTATCACCCACAGGAATTTTTGATAGCGAATCTCAAGTACGTTTAGATGTAACCACAGAACAACAATACATTTTTGCTTCTTACTCTATGGCTTTTGAACACGGCCTTACACTAAATATTGCCGGGCGTTACAATAACAGTCACATTGTTATGAATGATCTTATCGATGACGGTGAAGGCTCACTTGATGGAAATCATAAATTTAATCGCTTTAACCCTGCTGTTGGCCTAAATTACGAAATCAATAATGAATTCACAGCTAAACTAAGTTATAGCGAATCATCACGTGTTCCAAGCCCTGCTGAATTAAGTTGTGCTGATGAGGACGATCCTTGTAAATTACCGAATGGCTTTGTTGCAGATCCACCGCTTGAACAAGTCGTTGCTAAAACAGTTGAAGCCTCATTAAAATATAATACTGATTCAGTTGCAGCCATTGCGACTGTATTTTCAACCAAAACGGTTGATGACATAATATTCCAACAAGCCGGCTCAACCTCTTCTGAAGGTTATTTTGTTAATATTGATAAAGTACAACGCCAAGGCGTGGAGTTAGCCTATTCAGTAGCGTTTGAAGACATATATATTGGCACTAGCTACAACTACTTAAAAGCGACTTTTGAATCACCTTTTGTCTCTTTTAGCCCGGTAAATCCACTAGGTGCAAACCGTCAAGTTACCCCTGGAGATGTTATCCCCGGTCAACCGCAACATCAAATAAAACTTCATGCTGATTGGACTATAAACCAACAGATTAGTGTTGGTGCTGAGCTGATTTATGCATCAGATTCTTATTACCGTGGCGATGAAGCAAATGAGAATAAAAAGATACCATCATATTCATTTGTTAATGCCTATTTTTCTTACCAGATCAATAGTCAGTTAAATTTATCTGCTAAAGTAAACAACCTATTTGATCGCGAATATGAAACTTTTGGTACTTATGGTGAGGCCGATGAAGTATTAGAGGATTTTTATCCTGATGTTGAAGAGCCATACTTTGTTGGTCCTTCTAGACCAAGATCGTTATCTGTCAGTGTTAATTATAAGTTCTAACAATGAAAGGATATTTACCCTAGTCGGGTAAATATCCTCTTTTCTCTTGATAATTAATACATCAACAACTCGACTTTGTGGGTCAAATTAATTGATCCACATATTTTCAAGAATAATTGTTTAGAGATTACTTATCCAGCTATAAATGGAAATGGGCAAATTACGTGGCT
>MAAC01015395.1_pt1 | contig 32293 bp, 25 predicted proteins | sample 1115981 | NCBI WGS metagenome assembly MAAC01 (sample SAMN04961126, study PRJNA320927) | seawater metagenome | isolation source: sample BD02T64 sea water enriched with oil for 64 days | place: USA:Gulf of Mexico | collected 2013-07-27 | reverse complement strand
CCTGCTAATAACAGTGCCATGCGAGAGACGTTACGGTTGTCTTCGCCTGCTTGGTTGGCACAGCCTAAAATGACATCGTCTACTTGGCTTAAGTCTAATGACGGGTTTCTGTCTTTCAATGCTTTAAGTGGAATGGCGGCTAGGTCATCAGCGCGTACTGATGATAAAGCGCCTGCATATTTTCCAATTGGCGTGCGTACGCCGTCACAGATGTATACGTCTTTCATTTTTCATTTCCTTTGTAGGTTTCACTCCTTTGCTATTTGAATAATTTCGTTGTCAAAAGTACTCATTGATAGTCATCAATTCCGCGCTTTTTCCTAGAAATGAATTCAAATATCTTTGAATTGAACTCCTACATCTTATAATTTAAGTCACTCCCAACGTGTTTGATCAGGAATCCATTGTCCAATAACTACAGGCGTAACAAAGCATGTTATGCCATGTCTGGCTTTATTAATTCAAAGCCATCTTTTAGTGCGCAAACTAAATGATCAATTTCTTTTTTAGTCATAGCGGTAGATAGTGTTGCAGTGCAAGTATTTATCATCATAATGCCATTATCGAATAAATGATCGAGTAATTTAGTGATTAATTGGCTTTCTTTTTTATCTACATAACCTTCACGGTAGTTTTTTGGTGGCTGTGCTTTTAGGTGTATTCTAAACATACTGCCCGCACCTGTAACACAAGCATTGATACCTACCTCTACTATGGCCTGAGTAATAGTTTCTCTAGCATAGGTGGCAAGTAGGTTAAGCTTGGTAACAGCTGCTTGATCAAAGTCCTTCATGGCGGCTAAACCTGCTGTCATGGTAATTGGATTGGCCGAGAAAGTACCTGAGTGAGGTAATAAAACCTTTGGCTCCGTTGGGTCGAGTACTTTCATCACCTTATCACAACCTGCTAAGGCGCCTGCGGGGAAACCGCCACCAATAACTTTTCCCATCGCGGTTAAGTCTGGTGCAATATCATAGTTTTGTTGAGCACCACTGTAATTAGTTCTAAAGGTAATAACTTCATCGAATACTAAGAGTGATTTATTATCACGGGTCCACTGGTGTAATGCATTAATAAAAGCATTGCTGGCGGGAATTAAACCAACTCGGTGAGGTAATAAATCAACTAAAATGCAGGCGATTTCATCTTTATGTTGCTCTAAAATCTTAATCGCTCGTTCAGGATCATTAAACGGTATTACCACAACATCTTCTAATGCTTTTGGTGGTGTGCCTTCGGCTACTGGGATGCTGTTTGGGTTATCAAGTTCTCCCCAGTTACTTGGATTTGCTGTTTGGCTTACTTCAGCATAATCGTAAGCGCCATGGTAAGCACCTTCAACTTTGGCTATTTTAGCTTTACCTGTATAGGCACGCGATGCTTTTAACATTGCCATTACCGCTTCGGTGCCCGAGTTAACAAACCTAATTTTATCAAAGCTAGGTACTCGGTCGCATAAAAGCTGCGCATAGTTAACTTCAGCTTCAGTCGCCATGGTAAAACAACTGCCTTTAGCTAGTTGTTCTGATACAGCTTCAACAATTGCAGGGTAGGCGTGACCATGAATCAATGAGGCCATGTTATTAGCAAAGTCGATGCGTGTAACACCCTCAACATCGGTAACATAACAGCCTTCACCTTTATCAGCGTAAAATGGATATGGCTTTCTAAAAATGGTATTACGACTAACACCGCCAGGTAATACCTTCAGCGCTTTATTAAACAAGTTCTCGCTTTTATTTGCCATTACTGCTGCGCCTTATATGTGGTGTTAACCAATTGATTATCTGCTATGTTACTTTTTTTTGAAAGTCCATTAAGCAGCGCTACTCCTGTGTGTTCTTGTACATAATCAAAGCTGATGTCGGGCGCTAGCTCTATAAGTACTAAACCGTTTTCGGTGACATCAATCACACATAAATCACTATAAATTCGATTAACAACCTTCTGTCCGGTGAGCGGGAAAGTACATTCAGGCAATATTTTAGCCGCCCCTGTTTTGGTGGTATGTTGGGTAATAATGTAGATGGTTTTAACGCCCGCGACTAAGTCCATAGCACCACCTACGGCAGGAATTGCATCAACAGCGCCGGTAGACCAATTGGCTAAATCACCTTTCATTGATACTTGCATAGCCCCTAGCACACAAACATCTATATGGTTGCCGCGGATCATGGCAAAGCTGTCACCGTGATGAAAATATGAGGCACCAGGAATTGCCGTTACTGCTTTTTTACCGGCATTGATTAAATCAGCATCAAATTCTTCGTCGCTGGGAGAATTGCCCATGCCAAGTAAACCATTTTCTGTATGGTAGATAACCTCTCTACCATCAGGAACATATTGAGCGACTTTTTCAGGAATACCTATGCCAAGGTTTACATAGCTGCCATCTTCAATATCTTGTGCACAGCGTTGCGCCATTTGCTCTCGGTTCCAGCCAATTTTAGTTGTAGCCGCGAGGTTTTGTTTTTTTGCTACTTGGCTCATGCTGGTGTTGCTCCCGAGTTTATTTTTTCTAGGCTATTTGTTGCAGGGTTCTTTGTTGGAGGGTAGGTAATGCCGTCTTTAACCAGTTGAGACTCTTGTTGTGGTTGGGTCACCTCGATTAATGCATTAACGAATATGCCGGGGGTAATGACGTTTTCGGGATCAAGAACACCCAATTCAACCATTTCATTGACTTGCACTAAGGTGTTTGTTGCCGCCATGGCCATAATTGGGGCAAAGTTACGGGCAGTTTTGTTATAGGTTAAATTACCGTATCTGTCAGCTTGCTTGGCTTTGATTAGCGCGAAATCAGCCTTTAGGCCACGCTCCATAACATAGTCATCGCCTTCAAAATTCCGGAGTTCTTTACCAGCTGCAAGCGGCGTTCCGACTGACGTTTTAGTGAAAAAAGCAGGAATTCCAGCGCCACCAGCACGAATACGTTCGGCTAACGTACCTTGCGGAACAAGCTCTAGTTCAATTTTGCCACTGCGGTACAGTTCTGGAAAAACTAGAGAATTAGCAGTGCGCGGATAGGAGCAGATCATTTTAGCCACTTGACCATTTTCAATCAAGGCAGCTAAACCTACTCGACCACTGCCGGTATTGTTGTTAATAACGGTTAAGTTTTTTGCCCCATGATCTATTAATGCGTGAATTAACTCTATCGGACTACCTGCTTCACCAAAACCACCAATCATCACGGTATCGCCGTCTTTTATATTGGCAACAGCACTGACGCAACTTGCTACTCTTTTATCTATCATTTTGCACTACTCATATCATGTTCGTGTTATTCCAAACGGAGCAATAAATTAGCCCTATAGGAATTATTTAAGGTCCTAGGCTATTTCACTAGGCAATTATTTAAAGTTAACCAAAACAAGTTGTGCGCAATACGAACACTTGTTAGTATATCGAACATTAGTGTAGGTTTGAGGTTATTCAATGTCAAAGCAAGAACAAGAAAAACATGATGGTGATCAAGTTATGATCAAATCAACCGAAATTGTACAATCCTTACTTAAAGGGTTGATGGTAATTCAGGCCTTTGATCAGCACAGACCAACAATGACTTTGTCTGAAGTTGCTACTGCCACAGGTTATACGCGAGCAGCAGCGAGGCGTTTTTTACTGACCTTAGTAAGTGAAGGTTATGCCAAACAAGAGGGGAAGCAGTTTTCGTTAACGGTAAAAATACTGAATTTGGGGTTTTCTTACCTCGCCTCTCAAGATGTTTGGCAGAACGCAAAACCTTTGATGCAGCAGTTAGTTGAGCAACTCAATGAGTCGTGCTCGGCAGCGGTATTAGAAGGTGAAGATGTTGTATATGTTGGACGTGTTGCCACCACCAAACGGATTATGTCTGTTAGCCTAAATGTAGGTACTCGCTTACCTGCCTTTGCAACGTCACTGGGTCGTGTATTGTTGGCCGATATGAAAGGTAAATCATTAAATGACTTTTTAACAACCTGTCGCGTAGAGCAATATACTGCCTTCACGCTCACTAACAAAGCGGAGTTAGCAGCAGAAATTTCGCGAGTAAATCAGCAAGGTTATTCTTTGGTAGAACAAGAATTAGAGCTAGGCCTAACCTCTATTTCGGTACCGGTACGAAATCAAGCCGGAAAAGTTCTTGGTGCGCTAAGTATCAGTACACATATTTCTCAAACAACGAAACAGCAAGTATTAACGACTATTTTACCAGCACTAAAAGCCTGCGCAGGTGCTATTGAACAGCTAACTTATTAAAATACTGGTTGAATATAACGAGTTATGTTTTAATACCTTATAGGTACTGTAATAAAATACAGTGTTTATTGCTGATTTTCCTCGAAAGTTATACCAACATCATTAAGTTTGTGATCTTGTTGTGCGAAGGGAAAATAAGGCGCTCGAGTGAGCAATAGCTGGCGTGTGTGATTGAGGGCAATGCAGTCTTGAAGTATTTTAGCCAGTATATACCCGTTCCAATTGAAGATGCATGATTCAGCTGGAATTAGAAACTCCTTTAGGCAAGGCATTGATTGAAGAGAATAGTTATTCAATTGTCGAAATCAATAACGTAGCATAAAGCGTTTATAAACCAGCCCCTTGGGGAAGGCTGAGCAAATCATTCTCTGCGTTACATTTCTTTTTAAGGACGCTACATGGATGTAGCTTATTAGAGAATGCAGGAGCATATTCTCCTGAATAACCCTTGATAAAAAAAATGTGTCTTAATTATGAATCGCTCAGACTTCCTGAAACGAGAATCTTCAAGTGGAGCGGGTATAAGTGAGCAATAATTTAATGAAATTGGTATCAATTATGAACTTTTCCATAGAGCCACAACACCTTTTACCACTCGCACTAACGTTGGTCTTCGTGTTTTTCTTAATGCTGATATGGGTGTTATTTCGACTAAGCAGTATCAAAAGTGCTGTGCTAGCACAAAACTCTGAACAAGAAGAGCGCATTAAAGCGTTACTAGACCAACAGTTTTCAGAACAGTTATTACATTTACAGCAAAGTTATCAACAAATTAACCAGCAACAAATATCACAAGCCCATGATAAACAACAACTGCAATTATCTAATAATATTGAACAGCAAATGGCTGATTTACGTATCAAGCTCATGCGGCAAATTAACGAGTTACAAACTCAGCTAACCACTAATCAAAGCCAATCATTAGATCAGGTAATTAAGCACCTAAATAATACTGGCCAAGCTAACCGTGAAGAGTTGGCTAAAACATTGGCACAAAGCAGCGATCAAATGAGTAAACGTATTGATGGTTTAACTCAAGCGACCGATAACCGCTTGCAAGAGATTAGTGGCCAAGTAGAAAAACGCTTGGCTGAAGGTTTTGAAAAAACAACCAAAACTTTTAGTGATATTTTACAGCGTTTAGCGTTAATTGATGACGCGCAGAAGAAAATTACTGAATTATCTACCAATGTAGTGAGCTTGCAAGAAGTACTTAATGATAAGCGGTCACGGGGCGCTTTTGGTGAAGTACAATTAAATAGCTTGATCAGAAATGTATTACCGGAGCAAAGCTTTAAGCTTCAACATACACTATCAAACGGTAAAATTGCCGATTGTGTACTCTTTTTACCTAAACCTACGGGTAATGTTGTTGTTGATTCTAAGTTCCCATTAGAAAACTATCGAAAAATGGTGGACTTTGAAACCCATGAAGCGGAACGAAAATCAGCTCTGCGACAGTTTAAAGTTGATATAAAAAAACACATTAATGATATTAGTGATAAGTACCTGATTGATAATGAAACAGCTGACGGCGCCATTATGTTTATTCCTGCAGAGGCCATTTTTGCCGAGATTCATGGTCACCAAAGTGATCTCGTTGAATATGCAAATAAGAAACGTGTTTGGTTGACATCACCTACTACCTTAATGGCAATATTAACAACCGCACGCTCGGTACTTAAAGATGAGGCCACGCGTCAGCAAATTCATATAATTCAGGCGCATTTATCTGATTTAGCCCAAGACTTTAGCCGCTTTAAAGGCCGTTTTGCTAATCTTGCTAGGCATATAGATCAGGCGGCAACAGATGTGAAACAAATCCATACGTCGGCAGATAAAATATCTAGCCGTTTTGAGAAAATAGAGCAGGTGGATCTCAGTGAAAAAGAATCTTTAGAGCTACTTGAGTAAAAGTGTTAATAGAACATTTTCCTAACTAATCAGAGAAATTTGCTACTATTTACTGCCTTTTTATGCTTAATTGGTCATTGTGATTAATACAAAAGGTTTAATGAAGCTAATTAGTTGCTTAATACTTATTTATAAAACCTTGTGAGGGAGCTATTTTTAGATGATTAAAATATTATACCGTTTGCTCTTACTCTCACTATTATTTTCATCAAGTTTGATAATGGCTAAACAAGATCTAACCGTAGGTATTGGCAATTTTGCGCCTTTTTTTGGTGAAGAACAGCAACAAGGCTTATTTCTTGAGCTTACCGAAGAAATCTTTAAGCAATTACCAAGATATAATGTGAAGTTTATTTATATGAGTAATCATAGGTTGTTACATGAAATCAATTCAGGCAAAAGAATTGACGTCGCATGTAATATATTTTTTAACTCACAAGTTGAAGGCTTTTTATCTACGCCTATTTTTAGATATACCGATGTCGCCGTATCAAAACGTTCAGCCAAACTAAAGGTAAAAAAAGTTTCTGATTTACAAGGTTTGTCTATTGCGGCCTATCAAGGGGCTAAAGAATTACTTGGGGACGATTTTAAGGAGATGGCGCTTGCTAATCCTAAATACAGTGAGCATTCACATCCTAAAGAGACCACTTATATGATGGTTGCTGGCCAGAAGGATATTCGCATTGGAGATATACATATATTTTTACATGACTTAACGGATAAACGTTATATAGGTGAAGAACAAATAGATGTGAAAGACTTCACCATACATAGGCTTTGGCCAGACGTATATTCACATATGGCCTTTAAAGATGAGATGCTACGAGATTCAGTTAACAAAGTCATTAAAGAACTAACAGCTAACGGAACGATAGAGGCCATTTATCTTAAATACCGAGAACCCAAACATTTATAGCAATTAGAAACTGTTAGCTGCAAAGCCAAACCAACTCAAATGAATTTTAAGTTAAGTTACGACAGTTAATTTAATTAGCCTTAAGAAAAACCAGACAGTAACGATTAAAAAGCCACATTAATGAAAACAACGACTAAAAGAACAGGGCAGATAAAGCGTAAATAAAAACCAAGTAATTTTAATGATGTGTGTTTATTTAACTGAGCAATATCGGTAAGTTGATTACCGCGCTTCCATAACCAACCAACAACGATGAAGTAAAATAATGACATCAGGGGTTGTAAAATAGTAGTTAGTAGCTGAATTACCAAGCCAAAGAGCTGTTCAAAAAAGGCGATGAGTAACATACTGGCAATAAATACTAATCCAGAGACAAACCAAGTTGCACGTTTTCTTGTCATGGTTTTATCTTCAATTAAATAAGCAACGGGCACTTCAGTTGATGAAATGGTCGAGGTAAGGGCTGCAATTGATAATAGTGAGAAAAAAGCAAAAGAAACAAGCAAGCCTACGCTTCCCATAGAGCTAAATAGCGTTGGTAAAATATTAAAAATAAGTTGACCTTCACCAATGAGATGACCGTCTACAAATACTTCTTGTCCACTATGCTGAGCGACAAAGAGGGCAGGGATAATCAGTAAACCAGCAATAAAAGCAATAAAAGTATCAAGTAACGTTATCGATAATACTAACTTACCTACACTTTGTCCTTTAGGCATATATGAGCCATAAGCCATCATAGCGCCAACACCGATAGCGAGTGAGAAAAAGGCTTGCCCCATGGCTGAAATAACCAACTTTGGCTCAGTGACTTGACTAAAGTCAGGGACTAAATAAAGCGTCAAACCTTCTTTCGCACCATCTTGCTGTAATATGTAAATGATTAAACCAAGCAGCATTACTAATAACATTGGCATTAGTCGCGCTGACCAACGCTCAATGCCACTGTGAACTCCTTGATGCACGATAGCAGCACCTAGCACGATAAATATCGGTGTGAATATAACATTTCGCAGAGTACTAGAGGTTGAAAGCCATTGAGATAAGTCGATTAAACCAACTAATTCAGCTAATGACGCTAGCGCATTTGACAGCATCCAACCGGCAACAATGGTATAAAAACTTAGCATCATCATTGCGCCAATAATACCTATGATGCCAGCAGAGTGCCCCAGCTTTTTAAAGCGTTCACCACAAGCGTTGGTTAAAGCAGATACAGGGTTAGTTTGTGCTTGATTGCCAATATAAATTTCAGCATAAAGCGCAGGTAAAGCGAGTAAAAAAGTCACCACTAAATAAACAACTAAAAAGGCACCGCCGCCGTTATTTGCCGCCTGAGTGGGGAAGCCCCAAATATTGCCCAAACCTATAGCAGCACCTGCTGCTGCGAGAACAAAACCAAGACGAGAATGAAAAGAATCACGAGAAGAAGCTGTGGTCATAAATAGTGAATAGTCGATAAAATTAGTTGCGCAAAGCTTACCGAGTTAAGGCGCTTAGGGGAAGCACTATTCATTGCTTTTATTACATTTATGCTAGCAATATAGCGGGATACGTTTTGGCTATTCAAACTAATTCAATACGCTAAAACTCGCATCTTGAGGTGGATTGAGTATATAGCCGTTACCACTCAAGATTCCCACTGAAATCCTGCACTTTGAATGATAACGGGTATATAATGCTGTCATTTGGTAATTAATAACGATTGAAGAGCAAGATATGTTAAAGCATGAAATTATCCCGGTAACTCCTTTTGAGCAAAACTGTACTCTATTTTGGTGTAGTGACACTAAAAAGGCGGCGGTTGTTGATCCAGGTGGTGATATCGAAAAAATTAAAGCAGGCATTGCCAAGCACGCTTTAACACTTGAAAAGGTTCTGATCACCCATGCACATATTGATCATGCAGGTGCAACTGATGATCTTGCAAATCACTACGATGTGCTGATTGAAGGGCCACACAAAGAAGATCAGTTCTGGATAGACGGGATTGAAGATCAAAAGCAACGCTTTGGTGGCGCTTTCTCTTATGCGAAAAAATTTACACCAAACCGTTTTTTAGAGCAAGGTGATACCGTTAGCTTTGGTAATATTGTGATGGAAGTGTATTTTTGTCCGGGTCATACGCCAGGGCATGTTGTGTTCTTTCATCGTGAGTCAAAACTTGCCCAAGTTGGCGATGTGTTATTTAGTGGCTCGATAGGGCGCACTGATTTTCCTCGTGGCGATCATGCAACGCTGATTAATTCTATCCGTAAAAACTTATTCCTTTTAGGTGATGATGTTCGTTTTATCCCTGGTCATGGCCCAATGAGTACTTTTGGGCAAGAGCGCCGAAGTAATCCTCATGTAAGTGATGCTGCAGTAGGGATGAGATAATGGGGCTTTTGGTAGTCAAGGCTCAGCGCCAACTTAGAAAAATAGATAATAGTAAGGTTTTTCAAGGGATTGTTATTGCTGTTATTTTATTATCTGCATTATTAATTGGTGCAAAAACACACAATCTGTCCACTAACGTAGTCGCTATTTTATTGCTTATGGATGTAGCTGTTACTGTATTTTTTGCGATAGAAATATCTATTCGTTATTTAGCGTGTCCCCAGAAAAAGAATTTCTTTAAAAGTGGTTGGAATATTTTTGATACTGTTATTGTTATTGGTAGCTTAGTTCCATCGGGTGGCTCGGGCGTATTACTCGCTCGATTATTGCGAGTCTTCCGTGTTTTACGCTTAGTTTCTATGGTGCCAGAGTTACGCTTACTGATTAATGCATTACTCAAAGCGATACCTCGTATGGGTTATATCGCGTTACTCATGTTTGTAATTTTCTATATCTATGCGGCTATCGGTAGTATGTATTTCCACCCGATTAACGAAGTATTATGGGGCGATGTTTCCATCTCTATGCTGACATTATTTCGTGTTGCCACTTTTGAAGATTGGACCGATGTCATGTACGAAACCATGGCAGTACATCCCTTAAGCTGGATTTATTATCTAACTTTTATCTTTTTAACTGCCTTTATCTTTTTAAATATGATGGTGGGCACGGTATTAGAAGTGATGAGTCAAGAGCATGAGCAGTTTCGTGCTGAGCAACACGGTGAAAGTGGAGATGGCGGAGAGCCCGCTAGTCGTGCACAAATTGATAAATTAGAAAGTGAAATAGCAGAGATTAAAGCGCTGTTATTAGAGAAAAACAAAGAGTGAGATAGGCCAGCGTTAACTCACGCAGTCTTAATTGAAAAGAGATGAAAATTAATGAGCAGATACTCACGTGAGTATCTGCTCATGTTATTTATAGCGTTTTTTTGAATTGGGTAATAATACGATCAAGGTGATTAGCAAAATTTTGTCTATCTGTTTGATTTAAGGCCGGTGGTCCCCCTGTGTGCACGCCGCTAGCGCGCATGGTGTCCATAAAATCACGAATATTGAGCCGCGATTTTATATTCTCCTTAGTATAAAGCTCGCCGCGTGGACTAAGGGCAATAGCAGATTTATCTATCACTTCATCTGCTAATGGAATATCACTGGTGATAACTAAATCATTCACCTCAATACGTTTAACTATTTCATCGTCGGCAACATCAAAACCACTACTTACCTGCATGAAGCTTATAAAGGGTGAAGGTGGTATGCGGACATGATGATTGGCCACTAAGGTTATGGCTATTTTCGTTCTATCAGCCGCTTTAAATAATATTTCTTTGATCACCACTGGACAGGCATCAGCATCAACCCAAATTTTCATATTTTTCCTCAGGGTCTATTGACCACTCGCGTTATTTTTACTTATGCTGCTATGATACAGTAATTTATTAGGTAGTTTATTCGGTAATTAAAAATTTGGGTAAAACCTAGATAAACTGGACTTATAACACAATGCTAAATTCTCATTACCAACAAATATGGCAAACGGTACAGTTAATTCCTCAAGGTAAGGTTGCTTGTTATGGCCAAATTGCTGATTTAGCTGGCTTGCCAGGTAGAGCTCGTCTTGTCGGTAAGTCGCTTGGTAAAGTACCAAAAGATGGCTGGCGAGGGCAAGCGGTACCTTGGTTTAGAGTTATTAACTCACAAGGTAAGATTTCGTTCCCACCAGGCAGTGAGTATTTTGATAAGCAGAAACATCATTTGCAAGATGAACAGGTCGTTGTGATTGGTAGCAGGATCAAATTAAAAGAATTCCAATGGAAGCCAGATTTATCAGAATTACTGTTTTCACTAGAATTTTAATTAATCACTACTCTTGAATTTATTTTTATCCTCTATTTATTTTAACAGAGGGGCAAGTCTTGTTAAGGCTATTTTTTCTAATTCCTGGTATATGTGATCCTCCTGCCAGCACTGGTGAATATTATTAATTTGCATTACTTCAGCCATGATGCTCTTTTGCTCTACTGATATTTTTCTGGCTTTGGCGTATGAGATATCAGGAGAAAAGCTGACCATTTGATCTAATGAAGGCCACAGTTCGGGGCACTTTAATGCGAATTTATGTGCTATTTTTTTACTCAATAGCTCATCGATATTGTCATCAAGACTGCTTATCTCAATAAAATAGTCATTAGATAGTTTACTAATAGCATCGTTGTTTTTTTTACGTTGTAAGTAATAAGCGGGCAATATTTTTAGCCAGTCATCATTGTATAACTTGATAAGCTCTGCGAGTGCGTGACAATCTTCAAAACTACTATTTAAACCTTGGCCATAAAAAGGCAGCATGGCATGCGCAGCATCGCCTATCAAAGCCACTTTGTTATTTATCACCCAAGGATCAACACTCACTAAAAATAGTGGGTTAGGTGTTTTTTTAAGGAATTCAGTGACAGGATTTTCTAATAGTGGCATAACATCAGTAAAATGATGGAGAAAAAAATCCTCTACTGCCTTTGCACTTGTTAGTGATGAAAATGAAACGAGTCCTTGGTAATTTAAGTATAAGGTACAGGTAAAACTACCATCATTATTTGGCAGTGCAATCAATAAAAAACCTTTGCGCGGCCAAAGATGACTGGCATGTGGCGATAACTTAGTACTACCGTCTTTGTTCGGGGAAATGGTTAATTCTATGTATGATTGCTTCATATAACGTTGAGAGTAGCTAAAGCGTGGTGTTTCCTGCGCAAGACGACGTACTTTAGAAAAAGCACCATCGGCAGCAAATACGTAATCTGCATCAATCTCTTTATGGCCTTTTCTACCTGCTTTCAAATAGCTAAAAGAGCAGCAAGCAGTGCTAAAATCTATGTATGTTAATCGTTGTTCAAAGTGTAAGTTGACTTGCGTTTCTTGCTCGGCTTGGCTGATCAAAATTTCAGTCAATTTTTCTCGTGATATAGACCAGACCGCTTGATTTTTTTTGCCATAATTTTGTTCTGATAGGATCCCATCATGCCCATGGAATACACGCTTATAAAGTGGCGTAGCATATTGACGTACTTTCTTATCAATACCGATAACTTCAAGTGCTGCCCATGCTCGCTCTGATAAGGTAATATTAATGGACCTACCTTGCTGTGCACTGTGTGCTCTAGGGTCAGGGCGTGATTCAAACACATCGACCTGATAATTGGCACGCGATAAAATAATGGCTAGCATAGCGCCAACAGGGCCGCCTCCTGCGACGGTTATTTTATTCTTTAAGTGTGGGAGTTCAGTCAATGGCTTAACTACTTAAATAATTTATATAACTATTTAAATAGCATAGTAAAACAAAAAAGCCCAGTCAAAGACTGGGCAAAAACAACAGGTAAAATAAAAGGAGAAACATGAAATAAATTAGAGTTTATGAATTTCCATTCAATAAGCTTTTGCCATTAATAGCTATTTTTCGAGATTTTAATGCTTCTGGAATCTCTCGCTCTAAATCAACATGCAGCAAACCATTTTCCATAAAGGCGCCAATGACTTTTACGTGTTCGCCTAATTGAAATTTACGCTCAAAATTTCGTTCGGCAATACCTTGATGTAAAAAATGACGAGGGGCTGACTCGTCTTCTTGTTTTGAATTAGCAGCGGCTTGCTTGGTACCAACAATGATTAAACCATTGTCTTTAGATTCAATATCAATATCTTCTTCACTAAAACCTGCGACAGCCATAGTAATACGGTATTGATTTTCGGCCAATAACTCAATGTTATATGGCGGGTATGATGATTGTTTGCCCGGTTGGGAAGCTTTATCGATTAAACTAGCTAAATGGTCAAAGCCAATATATGAACGATAAAGAGGGCTGTAGTCTGTAGAGTTACGCATAATAAGTTATCCTATAATATAGCAATAAAGTGATTATTATTTTAAACAGCGACGTTGATGTTGTTAGTTATTTTCTAGCAAAAATATTGCCTAGAGTTGAATCACAAAATCATAAGTCATTTAAAATAATGCTGCCTTTCACAATGAACAGGCAATTTTTGTTGTGTAGCCCCTTACGGCGACTACACAATTAAAGATGGGATTGTTTACTGGTTTTTCAAGAACAAAGTTGAAAAATGTATATGATAAACTTTAACTGATTGTTTTTAGTTGTATTTTAAATATATATTTTAACTGTTATTTTTCAGCTTCTTTCACGGGAAGTTCTTTAGTCACTTCAACTTCAACTTCCGCATCAATAACAATAACAGGCGCCGTATATCTAACTTTAGCTAACGCTTTATCGTAATTCGGGTGTTGCGAGATATTAGTAACTAGCTCTTTATAAGCAATTTTTCCTTGGTTATCTATAACAAATATTGCACGGGTAAGTAGTCCCATATCTTTGATTAATAAACCATAACTAGTGCCAAAATCACGCCAAACTGAATCAGATAGCACCTTAATACCATCAGTTTTTTCAACATCACAAAAACGTTTTTGAGCAAATGGCAGATCATTACTGATGGTTAAAATTGTAATATTCTCAGGTAGTTTTGCTGCTTCTTCATTAAATCGTTTTGTTTGAATAGAACAAACACCGGTATCTAAGCTTGGCACGACTGAAATAAGTAAAGTTTGTCCTTGAAAGTCTGCCAATGTCACCGGGGCGAAGTTTTTATCAACAACTTTAAACTGCGGGGCTTGCTCGCCAACATTGATTTGTTCGCCTAACAGGGTGATATATTTATCTCCTGCTTTTACCAGATTTTGTGTCGATTTAAGTTTGTTTGAGTCAAAATTATCGCTATGGCTATTAAAAGCAACGGTAAAGCTGGCGATAAAAAAAGCACATAAGGTGATATTTGAAGTAGTAAAATTCATGGTTTATTGAAAATAATGGTTAAGGTGGACTGATATTAGCCGTTTATCGATAAAAATTCTATAAATAGAACTTTATCATTGTGTTTTATATTGGATACTTTAAGGTTATCAATAGAGGTTAGATATATTTATACCCAAGCTACCTGAAGATGCAGGTGTCAGCTGGAATGTCTGAGCAAATCATGTTCTTCGTTGCCTCTTTTTTTAAGGGAATAACCCTTAATAAAATGAGGCGCCTTGATCATGAATCGCTCAAGCGCTTATTCGATGGGTTTTAAATCACTTTATCCCGCATAAAATACTCAAAACATAGAGATTATGTTTTAATATTTTCACTTGCCTAAAGCTGTTTTAATTCCCACTGAAACGCGCATCTTCAAGTGGCTTGGGTATATACGCTGCCGTTGTTATTATTTAGTTATCGTTTATGTAAGGCCTAAGATTAATATGACCACTAAATTATTAATTTGTGATGATTCTAATATGGCGCGCAAACAAGTTGCGCGTTCATTACCTGATGGTTGGGATGTAGAGATAAGCTTTGCCGCCGATGGTGTTGAGGGAGTTGAAGCGATAAAGGCAGGGAAAGGTGATGTACTTTTACTTGATCTTAACATGCCAACAATGGATGGCTATCAGGTGCTTGAAGCTATCTTAGCGCAAGATCTACCCACACTGACCATTGTTATATCCGGTGATATTCAGCCTGAAGCGCATCAACGTGTTACGAGCTTAGGGGCACTAGCTTTCATTCAAAAGCCTATCAGTAAAGATATCCTTACTAAAGTACTTTCTTCTTATGGGATTTTCTCTACTGAAACACCAGCAGCGATCGATGAAGTAGAAGCATCGAAAAATGTGCCAATCAATATTCCAGCAACTCCACCACCTACCGTTATAAATACTTCTGAGAAGCCTATGGTTACTCAAGTTAATGTATCTACTGTTGAGAGTGAACCACAAGTTGCTGAACCTAATCTTGCCTTATCAACAGATGTTCGCGATTGTTATCAAGAAATTGCCAATGTTGCTATGGGGCGAGCGGGTGATTTACTTGCTCGTTTACTCAATGTTTTTGTTGAGTTACCTATTCCTAATGTTAATTTCATCGAAGTGAGTGAGCTTCGAATGGCGTTGAAAGATATCGAAAATCATGAAAGTACCTCAGGTATTTGCCAAGGTTTTATTAGTGCGGGTATTTCAGGGGAGGCTTTGTTGATCCTTAATGACTCCAGTTTTAAAGATGTCGCGTCATTGATGAATTACCAATATGATGCTGACATGGGGACTGAATTAGAATTATTAATGGACCTAGCAAATGTACTTATTGGCGCCTGCTTAAAAGGAATATCAGAACAGCTCGATATTCAGTTTAGTCAAGGACACCCTGAGGTATTAGGGCAACATAGAAAAATCTCTGATTTAATTGCTAATAATGCCAATAAATGGAAAAAAACACTCGCAATAGAAATTAGTTATAGCATAGAAAATTATCCAATAAAGTGTGACTTGTTATTACTATTCACGGAAAAGTCGATGCAAACACTTAATAATAAATTGGCTTATTTAATTGATTAACTCATGAGTTTCAAAGTAAAGATTACTTATTATTAATAAATAGTTAGCGCGATTAAGTGACGACAGGAATTGGTTATGACATTAGAAAAATCACAATTAAATGAGCTACATTGGTTAATGGAAATGTTACATAACATTGATGTTGGTCTCGTTGTGCTTGATAAAGAGTTCACCATTCAAATATTCAATGGTTTTATGGAAAACCATAGTGGTTTGTTACCTCGCCAAGTAAAGGGAAAGTTGATATTTGATCTATTTGAAGAGATCCCTCAAGATTGGTTTACTCGCAAGGCAGAGTCAGTTTTTTTACTGAAAAATAAAGCCTTTACGATATGGGAGCAAAGACCCTACTTATTCAAGTTTGATAGTTATCGCCCTGTTACGGGGAGCGCTGATTTTATGTATCAAAACACCACGTTTATTCCGCTTTTATCTTCAACGGGTGAAGTTAGCCATTTGTGTTTATTGGTTTATGATGTCACAGACAATGCTGTGCATAAACAAGGATTGACAAAAGCGAATGAAGAGTTGGCAATACTAAGTCAAACAGATGGTTTAACGCAATTATTCAATCGTGCGCACTGGGAGTCGTGTTTATTAGCAGAATATAAACGCTGGGGTCGAAGTCAGCATCCTAGCTCATTGGTGATGTTAGATATTGACCACTTTAAAAATGTGAATGATAGCTATGGTCATGTGGTGGGTGATATCGTTATTCGTCATCTTTCTAGCTTGATCCGTCACCATGTTAGAGAAACCGATATTTGTGGTCGTTATGGCGGGGAAGAATTTGCTATTTTATTGGCAGATACCTCACTTAAAAATGCTTACGTATTTGCTGAGAGACTTCGTAAAGAAGTGGCTGCGGCCAGGGTGACTTACAATGATATTGATATTAATTACACTATAAGTGTTGGTGTGGCTGAAGTTGATGAAAGTATTACAACCGCTGAAGCTTGGGTTGAATGTGCTGATGCTGCCTTATATAGATCAAAAGGAAGTGGCCGTAACAAAACTTCATTGCACCCGAAACAAAAAAGATAATAACGTTAAAAGAATAGATAAAGTGTCGACATTGTTTCGTTCACTTTATCTATTATGATTCAAAGTTGCCGTGAAAGCATGTCTAATAGTAAAGCGATTACTATTTAAAGGACTAATATTTACGTTACTAAAGTTTAAAGATTTTCATCAAGCTCAATGGTAGCAATATCATCAACCATAATATTAGATTTGGCCATTGACTATAGGGGGTATTGCCCTTAACAAGCTCAACCGTTCCCTTAAGCACTACTTCTTTAAACTGTGGTGCAATCGCGGTAACTTCTCCCAAATGATTAACCATGCCTGTCACACCATTATTTGTTGCTCTTACTAATGGGCGACCAAATTCTAGCGCCCGCATTCGAGCAATTTCAAAATGCTGGTGAGGGCCATGAGAATCACCAAACCAGGCATCGTTACTGACCGTTAAAATCATATCGGTATCATCAGTGAAATTGGCTGCTAATTGCATTGGAAAAGCTATTTCAAAGCAGTTTAGCGGTAATATATGTAAGTTATTTGCGATCAAATTGGGTTGGATGTAATTACCTGCGGTAAAAGAAGACATAGGTAGGTTGAAAAAGGGTGCTATTGGGCGAAGCAATTCTTGGAAGGGAACAAATTCACCAATAGGTAATAAGTGGCTTTTATAGTATCTATTACTGTGATTATAATAATAACCTTGTTCATCTTCAGTATTTTTTTTACCTAGAACAAGTAGCGCATTAAAGTACTCTTTACTTTCAAAGTTGTAGTTAATTAAGCCAGTAATTATTGCGCTGTTGTTTAAAATCGCTGAGCGATTCACGGTAGTTAAATAGTCTTGTATTGCTGGCTCTAGCGCTGGAATAGCAGACTCAGGCCAAACAATAATATCAGCATCGTAGTTTACGCGTGTTAAATCTAAGTATTTCAACATGGTCGGCCACTCTTGCTCTGGCTGCCATTTTATCGATTGGGCTATATTACCTTGGATAAGGGCTACTTTAGCTGACTTCCCTGTTAATTCAGTCCAGCTTACTTGAGCAAATACAAAGCTTGTCAGCATAATACTTGTCACTAATGCTAGTGGCAGAGCTAACGTTTTATGGGTTATTGTAACTGGAGAGTTTTGATTTTTATTGTTGAGTAAATCAGAATAAAAACAATAAATTTTTACCCAGCAAATATTTAATAGCAAGATAATACCGGTAAGACCCACTTCACCGATAATAGGCGCGAAACTGGCTAATGGACTATCTATTTGACTATAACCAAGCGAGAGCCAAGGAAATCCCGTTAATACAACAGCGCGTAAGTATTCGCACAGTAACCAAATAGAGGGGAATAACCATAAATTAACGTGTTTATTCTTGGCTATTCTTGCAGTTAAATAACCTGCAAGTGCTGGGAATAGTGCTAGGTAAGCACACAAAGCTAACATTAATAACAGAGAAACTATCAGTGGTAGGCCACCAAATTGGTCGATACTGACATGAACCCAGCTAATACCGCTACTAAACCAACCAAAGGCAAAAAGGGCTATTTTTTTAGCGGCTACTCTAGGGGAGGCATGTTTGACTTGATATAACATGATGCTAGGTAAAGTTAATGCCAACCACCAATAAGAAAAGGGTGCGTAAGCAAAAACCAAGAAAAATCCACTGAGAAAACACAGCCAATTACTTGGGGTTGCTAGTTTGTTTTTTATTGATTTAAAAACAGAAGCCTTACTGATGTTAGTCACTCACTTTGCCATTAATTTCGTGACCTTTATCAACACTTACTTGCAGCATCTGCATGCGTCTACTATCGGCCACTAGCACTTTAAACTCAAAGTTGCCCAAGCGAAATAGTTCACCTTTTTGTGGCATATGATTAAACTGACGCAAAACAATACCACCAATGGTATCGGCATTGGTATCATTAAAATTACAGTTAAAGTAATCATTGAAGTCGCCAAGTTCTGTAAGCGCTTTTACTAGATAAACATTACCCGCTAAGTGTTTTATCTCTTCTTCAATCTCATCATCGGTTTCATCTTCAATTTCACCAACAATTTGTTCTAAAATATCTTCGATGGTGATAACACCAGAAACACCGCCGTATTCATCAACAACAATGGCCATATGGTAGCGATTTGAACGAAACTCTTTTAATAAAGGTTCAACCTTTTTACTTTCAGGGACAATAATGGCAGGTCGAATAACTTCTTTTAAGCTAAAATTCTGACTTTCAGAGTTAAAACTAAAAGCAAGTAGGTCTTTTGCTAATAAAATACCATCAACGTGATCGATATCCTCATTAACAACAGGGAAACGTGAATGACCAGACTCTAGAATAATAGGCAAGAACTCATCAAGGCTGTGGTTAATATCAATAGTAACCATTTGAGAACGTGGGATCATAATATCTCTAACGCGCATTTCTGATACGTCTAAGACACCTGTAATCATTTGTTTGGTTTCAAGATTGATCAAATCTCTGTCTTGTGCATCATTTAGTATATCAACTAATTGATCTTTATTTTTCGGCTCAGGCGTTAATACTTGCATAACTTTATGCAAAAAAGACTTATTGGCTGAACCGTTACTAGAGTGGGGGGTGTCATCGCTCATAGAGCTATTTGTATTCCTTTATTATTTGATTGAGAATGTTAACGAGCATGTTATTAAACCGCTGGCCAATCAACTTATTAATTTTATTTATATCGTTGTAAATTAATGATTTACTGTTCTAAATAAGGATTATTAATCCCTAACTTTTCTAAAATAGCAATCTCAATAGATTCCATTTCAAACGCTTCAGTCTCACTTATATGATCAAAGCCAACTAAATGCAAGCAACCATGAATAACAAGGTGGGCCCAATGGTCAAACAAAGCTTTGTTTTGTTCTTGTGCTTCTTGTTTCATTACTTCAATGCAAATAATCAAGTCGCCTAATAGGTTAAGTTCAACACCATCAGGTACTTCAAAAGGAAAAGATAAAACATTGGTCGGTTTATCTTTGCCTCGATATTGTTTATTTAGCTGTTGGCTTTCTTCAGTATTCACCAAGCGAATGGTAAGTTCAAAATCTTGGCTTGGTTCACTGCTAACTGCTACTAGGGCTGTATCAACCCATAACTGAAACTGCTCTTTAGTCGGTAATTGGGTTGGTTTACAGGCAACTTGCAGATCAATTACATGAGTCATTAGCTCAAATCACTTTTATCGTTACTTGTTTGTTGTGCCTGTTTTTTTTCTTGCTTTTGTCTATTTATTTTTTGTTCATAACTATCATAGGCATCAACAACTCGGGCAACTACTGGATGGCGAACTACGTCTTTGGATTGGAATAAGTTGAAACTAATACCATTGATGTCTTGTAAAACTTCAATGGCATGACGAAGGCCTGATGTTTGATGACGAGGTAAATCGACTTGGGTAATATCACCAGTAATAACCGCACGAGAGTTAAAACCAATACGCGTTAAAAACATTTTCATCTGTTCAACGGTGGTGTTTTGACTTTCATCGAGAATAATAAAGGCATCATTAAGTGTTCTGCCGCGCATATAAGCTAATGGCGCTATTTCTATAACATTGCGCTCTATGAGCTTTTCAACCCTTTCAAAGCCAAGCATTTCAAAGAGAGCGTCATAAAGAGGTCTTAAATAAGGATCTATTTTTTGTGATAAATCGCCCGGTAAGAACCCTAACTTTTCACCAGCTTCTACAGCAGGTCTGGTGAGGAGAATACGACGTACTTCTTGACGCTCTAGTGCATCTACAGCACAGGCAACAGCTAAATAGGTTTTACCAGTACCCGCAACACCTACACCAAAACTAATATCATTCGTTATTATATTTTGTACATAAGCCTGTTGATTACCATTGCGCGGTTTAACGACACCACGTTTGGTTTTAATGGTTACCATATCATCGAACTTCTTACCTAACTGTTCTTCTATTTGTTTACCTAATTCAGATGATATTTTATCGCTAAGTTGTTCTTGTTCGAGACAATCAGCTTCTAGAATGGCTAAATGCACCATTTCAGGCGTTATTATCTTGATTTCACCTTTTACTGTTTGGCTTTCGAGATAAAGATCTTTTAGAATTTTAACAACAGACAGACTATTCTTTGGTTTACCAACGACTGTAAATTCATGGCCACGGTAACTTATTTCAACACCTAAACGGCGTTCAATAGTCTTTAAGTTATCATCCATAGGGCCACATAAATTTGCTTGCCTATGGTTGTCTACAGGAGTCAAACTGAACACTTCTCGGGTTAACTTGTGTGACTTAGTCGTTGGTGTCGTCAATTTATTTCTGCTCTGTTAAAGTAAAAGTGCTTAGTACTGCCGTAATGATACGACTATGGTGTATATGTTCCAACACCTAATTCGTCAAGGTTACTTGGCGTTGCCGTGTGGTGATTATTTGCCAAAATATCAGCAGGAGAATGGGCAATTCGTAACCCCATATCTTTTTCTTCCCGTACTAATTCACCGCGTAAAGAGTTGGCAACGACATCAGTAATTTTGATATCGACAAATTGGCCAATAACGCTATGTGGGGCAACAAAATTAACCGTACGGTTATTCTCTGTTTTACCACGTAATTCCATTGGGTTTTTTCTTGAAGGGCCTTCAACAAGAACACGCTGTTCGGTATTAAGCATTTGTCTGGCAATGCGTAATGCTTGGTGTGTTATTTGGTCTTGTAGTAGCTTTAAACGATCTTTCTTCGTTTGGTCACTAATATCATCAGGTAAATCCGCTGCAGGAGTACCAGGACGAGCGCTATAAATAAAGCTAAAACTTAAATCAAAATCAATGGCTTTAATTAAGTCCATTGTTGCAGTGAAATCTTCATCTGTTTCACCTGGGAAACCAATAATGAAATCAGAAGACATAGATAACTCTGGGCGTACTTTTTTCAATTTACGCACTTGAGATTTGTATTCGATTGCGGTGTGTCCACGTTTCATTTGTGTAAGAATGCGGTCACAACCACTTTGTACTGGTAAGTGTAAGTGGTTTACTAACTCAGGTACATCAGCGTAGGCTTCAATTATATCGTCGGTAAACTCTACCGGATGTGAAGTGGTATATCGAATTCGGTCAATACCATCTATGGTCGCAACCAAACGTACTAAATCGGCAAAACGACAAATGGTGCCATCGTGTGTTTCACCACGATAAGCGTTAACATTTTGACCCAGTAGGTTTACTTCACGAACGCCTTGATCGGCTAGTTGCGCTATTTCATATAATACATCGTCAAGAGGACGACTGACTTCTTCACCACGCGTGTAAGGCACTACACAGAAAGTACAATATTTGCTGCAACCTTCCATGATTGAAACGAATGCGCTTGCACCGTCAGCTTTTGGCTCTGGTAGACGGTCAAATTTTTCAATTTCAGGAAAGCTGACGTCAACAATAGGGCTACTTGAGTGCTGAAGTTGGTTAAGCATTTCAGGCAAACGGTGTAGCGTTTGCGGACCAAAAACCATATCAACAAATGGTGCTCGTTGACGAATGGCCTTGCCTTCTTGAGAGGCAACACAGCCACCAACACCAATGACTAAGTCAGGTTTTTTATCTTTTAATTTTTTCCAACGGCCGAGTTGATGAAATACTTTTTCTTGTGCTTTTTCACGAATAGAGCAGGTGTTAAGTAAAATAACATCGGCATCTTCAGCTTCATCAGCCAATGAGAAACCGTGGGTTGAATCCAACAATTCTGCCATCTTCTGCGAGTCATACTCGTTCATCTGACAGCCCCAAGTTTTGATATATAGCTTTTTACTCATTACTTCACTCTTTGCACACGAATTTGCACTGGAAATGTCTAAACAAGTCCAGTACCGATAAAAGGAGGCGTATTTTATACCAATTGCTGACTAATTTCGAATGAATAAGGCAAATGTCTTCATTATTTTGGTTATCAAAAAAATAACCGCCTAATTTAGGGGCATTAATGGAAAGCTAATTACAAGCTGGCTACTACCGTCATCATTCTCAAAAGTATTGAGTGAAGCATGGTGCTTACTGGTGATTTGGCGAATAGTATAACTCGCGAGGTCAAAGTTTATTTTACTATCGAGTTGATTAAAAGAATCATTATCACTGTTAATCGTGAGCCATAGTTTTTTCTTGACCTCTTGTAATGACAGGCTGAAGTTTTGTGCTTCACTCTTGAATATGGATGACATGAGCGCTTCAAAGATCACTTTATAGATATCTGACCTTAACTCATAATTTAAGCTATCAATTTTATCATCAAGGGTACAGTGCAACTTAACTTCGTACTTGCTATGGATATAGTCAGCTAAAAAAGGAATGGCTACCGCTAAGTTTTTGCCAGCAAGATTGTCAGGCTCTTGTGAGTCAAAACTTTCCTTAAGCACTAATAAACTTTTTTCTATTAATAGCTTACTTTGCTCCACTTCACTATTTGCTAATGATGTAGAGGTGAGTTGTAAATTACGCTGAATAGTTTTCATTACTCGGTCACAATTTCTCATATCATCTTTGAGTAAATTGTGAATTTTTTTAATTGATTTAGTACGTAAAAAGAGTAACCAAGAAGTTAACAACACGATAAATAAGGCGACCATAGTATAAAGAATTTTTAATTCGAATGTCCAGTACCATGGGTAGGCTACATCAATCTCAGTAAATGCTTTTACATCACTCCACTGGCCTAAGCTGTTGGTTGCCATAATCTCAACATTATAATGACCAGAAGCCAGCCCCGTTAACGTTAGTTGGTTATTACTCATTTGCTGCCATTGGTTATTATTAATTCGATATTGATACTTTTTTGCTAGTCCTGGGCGGTAGTCTAAACTGGCTAAATCAAGGGTGATGACATCGTTGCCACTTTCTATCTTAATCGTCTTATTGAGTAAATAAGCCTTACCTGAAATAGTTGTTTTACTAATGATAACGTTCGGATTAAATTGCTCTTGTTCAGACAGGTTTAACGCCAGTACACCACTGTAATGGATAGCATAAAGGGTGTCATCTTTGACTAACATACTGCTGACAAAAGAGTACTGTTGGGTATTTTCTATCATGGTTACTTGATAGTTTTTTGGTGAAATACGATACAGTCCAGGTTTACCAGAGGCCCATATATCGCCATTAACTAATAACATCTCAGTGAAGCTATGGCCTTTAGATAGTTGAGATAACAAGTCGCCTTGTTGATTAAAAACTAAAATACCATCGCCGAGTGTTGAAGCAAAAATTTTATTGTCGATATATACAAAAGAAATAACTTTACTTTTATTAGGCGTAACTAAAGTGGTGAGTTTATTAATAAGGGGTTGATAAAGGCTGATATTATTACTTGATGCTATCCACAATATACCTGAGTCTAAAGGTAGAACATCAATAATTTCAGCGCTAGGTAAACCATCAGCAACATCAATATGCTTAATTATTTTTTTTGTTGTTAAATCATAGGTGTAGAGACCATCTCTATTGGTGGCAATATAAAGAAAATTATTTTTGTATCTGAGTTTTAAAATGAGTTTGTCGGCAACAATATCTAGTTTACTTACTTGCATTGTGTTTTTATCATAACGCCACAAACCATCGAGACTAGCGATATAAAGGCTGTTATTTACTTCTAACACGTCATATATTTTCAAGCCTTTCTTGCTGAAGTCAGCATTTATATTTTGGTTAAATATAGGTTTTAAGAAGTTTTGTAAACCAGCACCATAACTACCAATAATGATTTCATTATCAAATAAGGTTATTTCATTGGCATTGATTGGAATATCAAAAATAACCTTATGGTCAGTGATGTAGTTCTCATTAACTTGCTCGACACCTTGATTACTTACCAACCATAACACTCCAGACGCATCATGAAATATGTCTCTAATACGCACGGTTTTGCTCTGTCCATAGTGATGAGGAATTGTTGAAAGTGTCAGACCGTTATATTTGGTGATAATATTTTTCTTATTTACTGTAAAGAAGTCATCACTATCAAACGCTTTAGTCAACCCATAAATAGTCTCCTTATGTTTGATACTTGATATCGTTCCGTCATCTGAAAAACGGTAAATGTTGTTCCTTGTTATAGCTATCACTGCACTAGATATGGCCGTTAATGCAGTAATGGGCTCATTAATGATATTAGAAAGGTGGTCATCTTTTAGTTGGTATAAGCCTTCATCATTAGCTATATATAGGTGTCTTTGATTATGAACAAGGTGATCAATGACAATATTTTTAGCAATAGTATGAGTTTCATCAGTACTAGGGTCATATCGATAGAGTTTATTTGGTACGTTGATGTAATACTGGCCTTTAAACATCACAGCATCGTAGTGGCTTTGTCTTGGTATATTAGCAGGGATTTTTTTAGCGGTACCGTTTAGGGTGTTAAACAACCATAAACCGTGAGTTTCTGTGGCAAGTAAAAGCTTGTCATCAATAAGGCTAATGTCATGTATCCAAGAATAAGGCAGTGGCCAATCTTGATTATTGAGCGAAAAGTTAATGTTACTATTGGCATCAACGCGTGTTAATCCTTGCTGGCCTGCTAACCAGACAAAACCATTTTTGTCTTGGAGTATTTTATTGACATTACTTAAGGCTTTAATCGATGTTGTATTACTCGCTTGACTGATAAAGCTAAACGGTAAAAGGCTAAGTACTAGAAGTATAGAGAGCTTAGCCTTGAAAATGTTATTCAATAGACTACTAAACGATGCTTTGTGGCTTGATTTTGTCACCTTTATCGTGTTCTTTATCGCCACAGGCGACAAAAACTTGTGGTTTTCCACCATCAATTTTCGGCTTTTGTACCAGCAAGTAAGTGGGTTTTCGAGGATCATTTTGATGGTTTTTTTCTGCCCAAGCATTAGATATTTTATCAGCAAACGGCTGACCGTATTTTACTGCGAAGGCAGTGACTAACATCTCAACACCAAAGTCATCCATAACCATCATAGTATTGTCATGGTATCCACTTGTACTATCAAAATCTATATCTACCGTTAAAATTTTGTTATTAGGCAAAACTAAATCAGCGCGTAGTTTGGCTACAACGGCTCTATCAGTATGTGCTTTTAAATTAGTTCTATTAGGCTTTTCAGTAAAATCATAAATTAAATTGATATCCTTACTCAACCGTTTTTCTTCGGTATTTTGTTCCGTAGTGGGATTCTGTGGTAATGCAGACATAGTGCTTCCTTAATGATTAGGTAAATCGTTCTATTTATTCCTAAGATACCGTAGAAGGTAAACTTATTCTTAAAATAATATTCCCAAGTTAAATAAGTCCATATTTATATTTAACTTCAATGCGTTGGCACTTTACTATAGCTGAAATGTGAGAGTAAACAAGGATTGTTTACCTATATTGATATCAAACAAATTTGTTTTTGGATGCTTGTGATAGCATCCGTTCAATATGCCCAACTGCTCCCTTTACTTAAGATAAGTAGATCTATTGTTATGCTCAACAAACTTGCTTGTAATTTTAGTATTAGTGCGCGACTAAAAGCTTTCTTTTTACTTCCTTGGTTAATCATTTTATGCTTTGGAATTAACCATACCAGCGAGTATTTATATGATATTAAACTAGCTCGTAAAGCTATTTTATCTATAGAGATTTCGAGTGAAATTGATAAATTAATCCATGAACTACAAAAAGAACGAGGTTTATCGGCAGGTGTTATTGATCGAGCTAGCAAGAAAAATTTAGTTCTATTACAGAAACAAAGACAGCAGACAGATTTACGTATAGAGCACGCTATTGATTTCATTGAACGTATTGAGTTTACAACATTACAGCTTAATAGTATTGCCAGCCAACAGGTAATCAATGATGTATTGAAAGAAATATTTTCAAGTATTGAGAGGTTGTCGAAAGCGCGTAAAAAAATTGATAATTATGAGAGCCATAGTTACTTTGCTTACTACTCCCAGTTTAATGAAGACCTGTTACGTTTAATATCACAAGTACAAGTTCACCTTAAAAGTACCGACCAAAATCGAAATAGTATCGACTTCCTTAATTTACTAAAATTACAAGAGAAATCAGGGCAGGAACGTGGTGCTTTAAATGGCTTTTTACACACTAAACAGTTGTATGCAAGTCAGCTCCAGCAAGTTATTTCTTATGGCAATGCACAATCAAAGCTAATTAATGATTTATTTTCAGTGTCAAAAACACATCATCAACTATGGTTACAGCGCCAGCTTAATTCTGATAGCCACCAGCAAGTATTGATTATTAGAGCTTTGCTCAATGAAAAATTAATTCGCGCTGAGCAATTAGCACAGTTAGAACGAGAAATAGGCTATGGCGGCTTAATACATGATTTTAAAAATTATATATTAAGAGGTGAAGTAAATTATTTCGAAAGCTTTTTAACTCGCCTATCTACAAGCCAAAAATACCTGACAATATTTAATGAAATTAGCAGTTTAACAAGTGATGAAAAACAAGCTATTTATATAATTGAGCAGACGCTCAATCGTTACCATCAACATATTTTATTAGCAAAAACGGCAAGAGATAAAGGAAGAAGTGCTGAACAGATAGATGAAGAAGTTCGCATTGATGATAGTCAAGCTGTTGCAGCCATTAAGCAGTTACAGCAGAACGAAGTTGGTATGGATACGGGGCGGTGGTGGTACTTATCCTCGCTACGTATTAATAAATTTAGAGAGATCAGTAACCACATCCGTTCTGAAATGCAGTATTTGGCGAATCATGAGGAACAAAAAGCAATTGAAAGGCTAGGACTCTACCTAGCAATATTTATTTTGGTCTTTATAACAACCTTGTATTTATCTTTCCTCGTAGTTAAGCGCATCATTGAAAAAATTAAATATATCAGCACCGCAATGACAACAATGGAGATTGAACATAAATTTAATCAACCACTGAAAGTCAAAGGAAATGACGAAATCACCGATATGGTGATAGCGTTTAACCACATGCTAGCTGAGCGCAATAAATCAGAAGGTGAACAAAAAATTTCAGCAGCAGTTTTCAAGTATGCTTCAGAAGCAATCATGATAACGAATGCGAATAACATGATTGAAACCGTTAACCCTGCCTTTTGTCATATCAGTGGTTTTAGCATAGAAGAAGTCTTAGGCAAGTCACCTAATATCCTAAACTCAGGCAAGCATGATAGTCATTTCTATCAAAAAATGTGGCAATCCCTTGAGCAAGATAATAGCTGGCAAGGTGAAATTTGGAATAAAAGAAAAAATGGAGAAATTTATCCTGAATTTTTAGCTATTTCGGTGGTGAGAGACCAAGATAAAAAGCCGCTCCAATATATTAGTTTATTTTCAGATATTACTAAGCATAAAAAGTATGAAGAAGATATTTGGTTACAAGCTAACTATGACTCACTTACTGGGCTACCTAATCGAGATTTATGCTTAGACAGATTGCACAATAAATTAAATGAAGAGATAGGTGAAGACAGTGACGTTACTTTATTATTCATTGATTTGGATCGGTTTAAATTTGTTAATGATACTTGGGGACATAGCAGTGGAGATGAATTATTACAGTTGGCAGCGATTCGATTAAGAAATTGTATACGTGAAAAAGATACGGTAGCCCGATTTGGTGGCGATGAGTTTGTTGTTTTATTAATAGGTCTGTCTAACCGTTTTGCTATTGAACGCGTTGTTAATACCATTCTGACCAGTTTATCCATGCCTTTTCATTTAAGAAATAATAATGAAGCCGTCGTTTCTGCTAGCGTAGGTATTACAGTAAGCCCAAGTGACGGTGACAATGTTGAATTACTGCTTAAAAATGCTGATACCGCAATGTATCAAGCAAAAGCTGCTGGTCGAAATACTTTTCAATTTTTTACTAAGAGCATGAATGAAGTCGTCAGTAGAAGGATGCATATCGAACAAGCATTAAGGCAAGCGATTAAGCGGCAAGAGTTTGTTTTGCATTATCAACCGGTAGTTTCATTGGAGGATGGCGAAATTATTGGCGCTGAAGCACTCATTCGTTGGCAACACCCAAATAAAGGATTAATTTATCCAGACAGTTTTATTGAAATTGCAGAGGATGCTGGCCTGATTGAGCCTATTGGACAATGGGTGATTGAGCAGGCGTGTGCAGACTTGAGGCATTGGCATGATCTTGGGCTAAAAATACAAGTTGCCGTTAATGTTTCTAGTCGGCAATGCAAGCAAACTAGTCAAACGCCAATAAAAGAAATAATAAAAAAAGCATTGAAAGTGAATGATATTTCTCCATCAAGCCTGAAAGTTGAAATTACTGAAAGTTTATTGATGGATAATTCAGAAGAAATGATGACTACTTTGCAAGATATTCGCAGTTTAGGTGTCGCTATTTATATGGATGATTTTGGCACGGGGTATTCATCGTTGAGTTACTTAAAACATTTCCCTATTGATGTCATGAAGATCGACCGCTCTTTCATTGAGGGAGCTATTGATGATAAAACCGATGCAAGCTTAGTTGAGGCAGTCGTTTTAATTGGGCATAGCTTATCGTTAAAACTTGTTGGTGAGGGCATAGAAACTAAGCAGCATTACGACTACTTACGCTCATTGGGCTGTGATTATGGTCAAGGGTACTTTATCTCCAAGCCAATCGTATCAGCAGCCTTGATTACCTTATGCCAACAAGCGGGTAGTCCGCCTAAATGGCTAACTTCAAATTAATAAACGATAAATCGGTCGAAATTACGCGCGTGCTTGGGTAAAATAACGACCTATCCCTATATTGTTGTGAACATTAAAGCATGGAACATTTTGATTGTGTGGTTATTGGTGGCGGTATGGTTGGTGCAGCAAGTGCATTGACCCTAGCGCAGCTTGGTTTAAAAGTTGCTTTGGTGGAGAAATTCACACCCCAAGACTTCAGTACTGAGCAACCTATAGATTTGCGTGTATCAGCGATTTCTTTAGCCTCACAAAACTTACTCAAACAAGTTGGCGCATGGCAACAAGTTGAGCAATGGCGAGCATGTCCTTATAAACGTTTAGGTGTTTGGGAGTATGAAAGTGCTTATACGGAGTTTAATGCAGACAACATTAAACAATCACACCTAGGGCATATCGTAGAAAATCGTTTGATTCAGCTCGCGTTATGGCAGCAAGTTATTGCCATGAGTAATATTCACACCTACTGTCCTGAAAGTTTAATAGCCTTAGAACAAGATGCTAACTATGACAACAACAACAAAGCAACAGTAACGCTAAACAATAGCGTGATAACTGCAAAGCTTGTTATTGGCGCTGATGGCGCTCAATCAAAAGTAAGGCAAATGTCAGCGATTGGTATGACAGGGTGGGATTATCAACAGTCAGCCATGTTGATTAATGTTGAAACCTCAATGTGCCAGCAAGATATTACCTGGCAGAAATTCTCCCCTACCGGGCCAGTTGCCTTTTTACCACTGGCTGGAAAAAGCCCGTTAGGCGGTTATGCCTCTTTAGTTTGGTATCATCAACGTGATGAAATAACCCGCTTAGCGTCGTTATCAAATACCCAGTTACAACAGGAAGTACTTAAATGCTTCCCTAAACAGTTGGGAAATATAAAAGTGTTGGCCAAAGGTGATTTCTCACTAACACGCAGACATGCTAATACCTATCAACATAAGCGAGTGTTGTTGTTAGGTGATGCGGCTCATACTATCAATCCTATGGCCGGGCAGGGGGTAAATTTAGGCTTTAAAGACGTTATTGCCTTGCAGCATGTTATCGCAGAAGCAATCGGCAATGGCGAAGCATGGCATGATGAGGCTGTCCTAGCACGTTATGAAAAAATGAGACGCAAAGATAACTTACTTATGATGTCTGCTATGGATGCTTTATATGCTAGCTTTAGCCATCCTTCTCCGCTCATCAAAGCTGCCCGTAACTTAGCCTTGTTAGCGGTTAATAAAGTGCCTGTACTAAACAGCACTATAAAAAATAAAGCGCTGGCCTATGCGTGTGGTTTATAGATGCTTCACGGCGACATAAATAATAGTTTACTTATTTCGGGGGAGTTGAACCCTCACACTATAGTAGAAGAGTTGTAAAATACGTTTATATCGTGCTGTACTTGAAGTGTTATTTGAGTTTTCTAGACGAGTTGAAGTGGTACGGGTCAAGAGACTTGAACTCTCACATCTTGCGATACTGGAACCGTACATACCTAACGAAAGCAGCGCGTCTACCAATTCCGCCAAAAGCGTATTAATTTCTTAGGGGAGATTTTGTTTTGACAGGAGTAAAATGGTGGCTACACCGGGACTCGAACCTGGGACCCCATCATTATGAGTGATGTGCTCTAACCAACTGAGCTATGTAGCCTTAATGAACACAGTGATTATCTAATATAAGCAGTGCTTAGTTTTTAGATAAGTAAGGGAGTGTTTATTATGATTTTCTAGATATTTGAAATGGTGCGGGTCAAGAGACTTGAACTCTCACATCTTGCGATACTGGAACCTAAATCCAGCGCGTCTACCAATTCCGCCAAACCCGCATACATTAAAGTTTTTAAAGAGACTTGAACTCTCACATCTTGCGATACTGGAACCTACTCTCTATTAAGAAAAGTAGCGCGTGTATTGTTTTACCAATTCCGCTAAACCCGCATACATTAAAGTTTTTAAAGAGACTTGAACTCTATCATCAAAAGGAAAATAACTTACCTTTTAAAAACAAAAAACAAAACCTAAGTTTTGAATTTTTAATACCATTTAAAAAAATGGCAGGGATAAGAGGATTTGAACCTCTGAATGACGGGATCAAAACCCGCTGCCTTACCGCTTGGCTATATCCCTACAGGGAGGTAATTACATCACAGACTTTTTATAATTAGAAACTAATTGATAAAAAGTGGCAGGGATAAGAGGATTTGAACCTCTGAATGACGGGATCAAAACCCGCTGCCTTACCGCTTGGCTATATCCCTGCAATGTACTTACTTTTTACGTGCAACATAGTTGCTTTGAAATGGTGCGGGTCAAGAGACTTGAACTCTCACATCTTGCGATACTGGAACCTAAATCCAGCGCGTCTACCAATTCCGCCAAACCCGCATTACATTCAAATTTTTAAAGAGACTTGAACTCTCACATCTTGCACTACTGGAACCTACTCTCTATAAAAAAAAAGTAGCGCGTCATAGATTTCTCAATTCCGCCAAACCTGCATTACATTCAAGTGTTAAAGAGACTTGAACTCTTATTACTTAAGTATAAATACCGAAGTAAAATGGTGGCTACACCGGGACTCGAACCTGGGACCCCATCATTATGAGTGATGTGCTCTAACCAACTGAGCTATGTAGCCTTTACCAACCTGCTCTGTAGCAAGTGCGGCGTATTATGCTAATCT
>MAAC01017883.1_pt1 | contig 32355 bp, 35 predicted proteins | sample 1115981 | NCBI WGS metagenome assembly MAAC01 (sample SAMN04961126, study PRJNA320927) | seawater metagenome | isolation source: sample BD02T64 sea water enriched with oil for 64 days | place: USA:Gulf of Mexico | collected 2013-07-27 | reverse complement strand
AAACAACTAATAATGCCAGTCCCGCCCCTAGGAAATGATTAAACCCTAAACGATTAATCCAATAGGCATCAACGGTTACCTTTCCTGTAGTTGTAGCTTTTATAGTATCGTTATTAAAATGCTCCGCTAGATAAATATTTACAGCATCGACTACAGGTTTTTCATAGGCATACTCACTAGTATCCATTCTTAACCTAATATTTGCGAGACGGTAATCATAGTCTACATAATTATCAAAATCGGTAGGGTCTCCACTTGCAGAATACAATAAAAAATATTGAGCAATTAATTCGCGATTGTTGGGAATAGTATAATACTCGGGGTTATTTTCATTTAAAGACTGATTCATCTTTTTAAGAAAATCAACAATCGAAATACTCCCTTTAACATGAGCTAAGGTTTCTACATAAGTTTGTAGTGCTTCCATTTTTTGAAGATTTTCAGGTTCAAAAATGTCTTCAACCTCGGGTGTTTCAATAAGAATATCTAAATAAGAGGTTCCATCCGTTTTACTATTAATTAAGGCATCAGCTTTTACAATGGGTTCATCAGCTTGAAAATTCTTTATTCTATCTTCATTAATTACAAGTTTTGATGCACCGTTAATACCGAAACCAATTATTACAATGGCTATAATGATTATGGTTTTTGGCTGTTTCACAACGACCTTACCTATAAATACCATTAATTTACCAAAGCGATCTATTTTTTGGTCTCTCTTATAAGCTCTACTTAATTGAGGTTTTACAAACATCATTGCCGCTGGAATCATAAAGACGGCGTATACAAGAGCTACGAATACTCCAAGGGCGCCAAATAGTCCAAAATAGGCCATTGGAGGCATATATGAAGAAGCTGCAATAGCTAAGAATCCGGCAACTGTCGTTATAGAGGTTATTGTAATTGGTCTCCACATGTGTATCATGGTTTCGACTACCAATTCCTTTTGAGAGAATTTGGGATGTTTTGCGGCGGTTTCATAATACTCACCAAGTATGTGAATACCATCGGCTACTGCTATAGCAATTAATACAACCGGAAGACCATTTGTGATTACAAAAAAGTCAACTCCAAATGCTGCCATAGCGCCAAGCGCAATTCCGACAGAGGCCAATACCATAATATTTGGTAGAACAACACCTCTTAACCGTCTATAGGCAAAAATTAATATGATTGATATAACTACTGCTGCAAACGGATTCGTTTTCATTGCATCTTCATCAATGTACCTAATTAGGTAACCACTTACGGCACCTTCTCCAGCCAAATAAAATTGCTCGTCATGAGATTTATATTCGTCTAATAACGCCATTAAACTTTTATAGACTTCATGTTGCTTTTTGTCATAACTGTCTAGCATTTCGGCAACAACTAGGGTGGTGGTATGGTCATCTGAAACGAGACTGCCTTGATACAATTCAAAATTGTCAATGGCCGTTTTAACCTCAAGTGCTTTAACATCGGTTAGTTCATCGATTTCAAAAAAGGGATCAACCTCTAGGCCTTCTTCAGTACCCACAATATTATTTTCTGTAGATAAACTTGTAATCTCATCAGGATCTATTCCTGGAATGGTTTTTAGGCGTTCACTTAACTCGTGTACTAATTGTAGTGTTTGTTTATTAAAGATGCCTTGTTCGTTTACAATAGCGATAACCATTGGATCTTTTAATCCAAAGGTTTCTTTAGTCTGATTTCTAAAGACTAGAATGGGGTCATCCTTAGGTAAAAAGGCGTCATAACTTGTGTCTTTGGTCATTGTTGGTATAAATAACGAGACAGCTATCATAACCACAATACTTAGTGCTAGTATGGCCTTGTAATGCGCAGTCACCTTATTAAAGAATTTGGTGGCTTTGGTTTGTTGATTTTTCATGAGTTTGATTTAAAGTTGTATATACAACATATATAGTAAATTTTTTTACTTTAATTTTTGTTCTAGTAGTTCTAGATTTTGTAATCCTTCATTACCAAGTTTATCCATTAATGAATCCATTAATAACTCCCATATCGGAATTAGTGTTTGGACCAATTCATGCCCTTTTTGAGTGAGCTCAATTTCTGGGCGATATTCTGCCGATTTTGTTATAATGGCTCTTTTTTCTAATAATTTCACATTTCTACTTACTGTTGATCTTTCTAAGACTAACGTTTCTCCTATTTTACCTTGTTCGACTTTCCCTAGTTTGGTTAATGCAAACAGGATACTCAATTGACTTTCGGTAATATCAAAGGCTTTGAGGCTTGATCTAAAGTCCTTATCAACAATTCGAGATAGGCATCTTAATCGGTTACCTATACAATGTTCAACGTTATATTTCATTCTTTTTGAGCTAAAATAAATTATTATACTTTCTTCTCAGTCATTTTTTTTGAATTAGTGCTTACCGATAAATATCGATAAGCACATTCAATTTCCACTTGTCAATTTAATTGCTATTAACCAGCCTATTTAGAATGCAAATAAATATGCTTATTATTTTAACTTGACATTGCAAACATACAATTTATATGTTGTATATGCAACATATAAATTTATTTTGCTAAATTTTAACATTCCTAACGTTGTTTAATTAAAGAAAAGACCTCTTAGTTTTTGATTATCAAACATTAAGTTGACGTTTATATCGTGCGCTTTACTAATCTTATTGTTACATTAAGTTTTAACATTGAATATATTAAAGCTTATGAGAATTAAATCTAAATCTTTTATAAAAAAAAGGAGCTAATCTCATTTAAGATTAGCTCCTTTTAATATTTATCTAAAGTTATGTTCGTGTTTAAACTAATTCAATAGTGCATCCAGTTTTTCTCTTAAAACGGACTCTGAAAGTAAACCATTTGCACGATCTACTATTTCTGCATCTTTCATAAAGAATAATGCGGGGATACTTCTAACTCCAAATTTGGCAGCAAGTTCTGGATTCTTGTCAACATTAACTTTTTGAATTTCAACTTTGCCATCATATTCTTGAGATAATTTTTCAACTGTTGGCAATAATGTTTGACAAGGGCCACACCAGTCAGCATAAAAATCTAATAATACTGGATTTTCTTGATTCATTAAGTTCACGTAATCATTGTTATTTTCTATTGTTTTCATATGTGTTATTTTAATTTGATAATACAAAGGTGGGGTGAAATAGAGTGCTTTTGATAGGTAAGTCTTCCCAAAGGTTTGGCAATTTTTCCCTAAGTGAATTTGTTTTCACAGTTCACTGCTACTATTTTCTAGTCCGCTATATTTAAGCGGGTTTTGACCATGTTCTTCCTTTAAAGGCAATATCAACAGGCGTATTAAATACATGATTAAAATAATTACTCATTGTTTTTACACCTATTCCTGCAATTACTCCTAGGATATGACTTTCGGTATAACCAGCATTTAAAAATGAGCGAATATCGTCTTGAGATGGATTTCCACGTTTGGCGGTCATCACTTTGCTAAACTGACTTAAAGCATTGTATTTTGTATCTGTAATTTCTGTATTGTTTCTAATGGCATCTGTAATTTCGATTGGAACTTTACTCATTTTATCGGCTACAAAACTATGGGCAGCCATACAGTAATCACATTCGTTTTCAAAAGCGATAGATAAAAAAATTATTTCCTGTTCCTGAGAGCTAAACCCAGCATTCTCACGAAAGCTTTTATAAGCATGACTATAGGCATCTAAAAGTGCGGGATTATTGGCCATACCGCCATACATATTGGGGATCATTCCCAAGCCTTTTTGGGCAGCTTCTAAGGTTGTTTTAGAGATTGGGTCGGCAGTTTCAATTGTTATTGCTGTCAATGACAGTTGTGTTGTTGTATTCATATTTATTGTTTCTAATATTTAAGTATACAACAAATATCATTGAATTATTAAAGGGATATGTAGGTGAAAATTCCCTAACTGTTGGCAATTATTCCCGTCTAGCTATTTTCCTTGAAAACAGATGGTGATACCCCTTCTTGCTTTTTGAAAAATCGACTAAAGGCCTGTATATCGTCGTAACCAATTTCATAAGCTATTTCCTGAATTTGTAAATCGGTATAACGTAATTGTCGTCGAGCTTCAAGCATTTTGCGTGCTTGAATATATTGAAGTGGTGTTTTTGAGCCGAGTTTTGAAAATATATTGGATAGTGTTTTTGGTGATTTATAAAGTAATTGAGCATACTCAGCAACCGTGTGTTTGGTTTTGAAATGCTGTTCTACTAAAAAGTTGAAATCTCTAATAATATCTGACTCTTGATTTTTGTCAGGATACTGTTCTTGCAATTTAAATAGTCGGGTACATAAAATTAAATAGCGCTTCAGCATCATTTGCAACATATCAATTTGCAAATTGTCTTTAGATTGCATTTCAATACTAAACATTTTCCAGAGGATTTCAAACTGTTCTAAGTCTTCATCCGGAATTTGAATCACTGGTAATTGAGAAGCTCCAAAAAATAAGATGCCTTTACAACCTACTTCTTTGTCGTGATCAATAACACAATAAAATGACCGATTGAATCTTAAAAAACGTGTTGTTTCTAGGCTGTTGACCTTAACCTTATGAAACTCGGTGAGAAAAACGATTTGATTTTTCGTAAACTCATAATCTTTCCCATCGACAGTAAGTGAATTATTATCGGTTTCAAACCATAATACAATTAGACTTCCTTCAACAATTTCATTAAATACGCTACAGTCTTGGCTTTCAAGAATTTTAAGTTGAAGGTATTCGTCTGTATTTCCGATAAATTTCATAGTATTCTAATAACTGATAAGTAAAGTCGTGATTAGGACTTAAGAATTACGAATATACTAAACTTTAGATTTATGGGAATCAAATAAAAAAGGGGCTTGATCATTACAATCAGCCCCCTTTTCGCTATCAATCAACTTAACTAACTTAATGTCGTCCTGCAGTCACTCAACCACGGGTATCCCAGATCGCTCCGTTTACCCAAGAGCAGAGATGTGATACTATTTCCAATACCGCTATTACCTGCAATAATAAGTGCGGTTTTATTATTAAATTCTGTCGCTAGTATTTTAGTGCTTATGATTTTTTAAATCTTCAGCCAATTCTTTTGTACTGTAAACATGACTTGAAATGAATCGGAAATTAGTTTGTGCAGCTGCGTTTCCATCATAACCAGGTACAATTGCTGATGCTGTTGCATCTCCTACAACCGCTACTTCAAAACCGTCTTCAATCAATTCTCTCATATGGGCTTCCACACATAAATTACCTGACATCCCAGCTAGAATAACTTTGTCTATTTTTTGTTTTCTTAACTGTAAACTCAAATCGTTTTGCTCTGGTCCATAAACTTTATGTGGACCCACTACGGTTACAAAATCCTTATCAATATATTTTTTATAAGGCTCTAAAAAATCTGCACCTGAGCCTTCAAATCCTTCGGTTGATAATTGATCACCGCGGTCAAACATGTTGATTTTATGCATTAAGGTTTCAAGTGCACCTTCAAATTTCCATCCGTGATCATGTTTGTAATAATAATGAGGAGAGATAAATACTTTAATCCCATTAGCTTCTGCTAATTTAAATAGAGTTTCTATATTTTCAACGGTGTTGTTCGCTTTTACACTTTCTCCAACCACTCCCCAAGTCACTCCATTCGGACTTAAAAAATCAATTTGTGGATCGGTGATAACAATGGCAGTTACGCCATCAATATCAAATCCCGGATCCGGTAATTGTGCAAAGGTTTGTGAGATACTTACAAATGCTATTGTAAGTGTTAGAATTAATTTTTTCATCTGTTGTATGTTTTTATTGTTTTATAATAATTTGATACTACAAAGATGAGGTACAATAAGAGGCTAGGGCTAGGTCAATATTCCCGAGGAGTTGGCAATTTTTCCCTATGTGTATTTTGAGGTCTAGATTACGTTTCGTTGTTCACCGTAGAGTGGTTTTTCAGTAATAACTTGTGTTAGTGAGGTGGAATGGAATAACTTTAACATGCTTAGCTAAACATCAGTATAACAATTGGCTATTCACTTCACTCGAGTATTCCGACTCACATCACCTTTCCAAAATCTGTGTTTCAGATCGAGTTTTTAACTTCCTCAGTAGTGATAACAATGCAATTCCCAATATTAAAGAGTAACCAATTAGTAGTACGGGAATCCCGAAATTAGCTAAGGCTAATACAATGCCAGTGAGACCAGGACGTCCGCCTACCAATTCAAAAGTGGTGCCATTAGCCATTTGAATAGCTAGGTACATGGCCCAGGCAAAAATCCCTGAGGAAATTAAGATTCCAAAAATTTGTGCTTTAGCATATTTAAAAATACTTGGGACTTCACTTCGAAATTTTAATTTGGAAAGATCCTGTTTTAAACAGTTAAAGATTTCATTTTTGAGATGCTCATTACTAATATTTAGTTCTTCTTCTGAGCCTCTGCCAAAATGGATTTTGATATAAGGTAGGCCCTGCTGATTGATGATTTTCTTAATGTAAGAATACGGAATTCCAAAAAGGCTTTTCGCTAATTCGTCGGCCTGTGTCACCGAGTAAATACTGTGCAATATCACTTCATTTGGGTTGCCTTTATAAACGGATTGTTGATATAACATTATGACTTTGTCCGATTTTGGAGCCGTAGGTTTCCAGAGTTTGGTCATAGAAGGTGGTTGATGTTTTATGGTTAGTTAGTGCTTAGCAATATACTAAAGCTGCCTTATTTTTCAGACACCGTTGGCGAGTAAAAGGTGCCTTTTGTCGTAATTTAAAATCATTCAATTAAGAGCGTCAAGTTGGAGGTTGCCACAGTAAATATAGGTGCTCTGGAGGAGATTTTAATACGGGTATCCACAATAACCAATAAAGATAGGTGAGTGGAGCGTTTTTTAGTTACAGTAAACAATTAACTATGAAGCAAAAGAGAATAGAACCTTGAGAATAGAAAATACAAATCTGAAAAGACAAAACAGAAAATTAGATTTTAGAATTCTTTGTTTTAATCCTTTAACCGCATTTTAATTCTTGGATATATGCAATGTTGCGATTTCATCTTCTAGGTGGGGCCCTGAGACCTCTACTGGGCGTTGACCACTATTTAACACATCACGTACAGGTATTTCAAATACCCAGTTAGGGTCATCGCGACCTACGAGTTCATAATAAGCATCTTTGCTTAATCCATAGGTGAGTTTCCCAAGTCCGCTCCAATAAATGGCCGAAGCACACATGGGGCAGGGTTCATCACTGGTATAAATGGTACAGTTTTTTAAAAATTCATGATCGTACAACTTACCTGCTTCACGGATCAAATTAATCTCAGCATGAGCCAGAATATCCCGGTCGGTATTGATGGTGTTTTCACCAGTAAGAAGCACTTCCCCTTCCTTATTGACTAAAACACATCCATAGGGTAAATTCCCTTTATCCTTTGAGGTTTTCGCTGCCTTTATTGCTATTCTTAATAAGTTTGTATCCTGTTCCATGGTTTGTGGTTTTAAAATCCTAACTGTTTCATCACTGTTGCTCTGTCAAACACTTGGGTATGTCCGCTAATTAGTCCATCTGTAAAATGATAAATAGTAATTCCATTGGATTTAATGGCTTTTTTTGTTGGTGGTAACTCCCCAATATTTCCTAGATTGGTACCCGTTAGGATCCAAGTGATGGCGACATGGTTATCATCAGGAATTGCTGAGGTAATCTCAAAATGCATATCAGGAAATGAGTTGAATGAAAAATTCAAACGTATTTTAAATTCGTCATGGGACAAAGTTTTACCTTCCCAAGGGTCGGTGTTATCCAAATGAATCTTATATTCTGGGTGGACGTATGTTTCTACTTTATCAAACTGTTTCTCATTCCAGATCTCGTCCATAAAGGCTCTTAAAAAGGCTTCTTTATTCATGATATTTTGACTAATGCGAAATGTTTATTGATTATCTTTAATGGGATTATGCATAAATACATAGGCAAATCCTACTGCAAAAATAGCATAAATAACAGTTAATGAAATGATTATTTCGGTATGGGTTTCTATACTGGTTGCTATTTTTATTAAGGCAATTGCACCTACGGCAAAATGCATGAAGTTTCCAATGGCAATAGGCCTGTTATAAATACCCCCTATAATAGAGCCTTTGGCCATCCAGTTCATAATTGCAAATCCCAGATATAGGGCTGAGAGCAGTTGTAAAAATAACATACTGCTGTTATTGGCTTCAGCATTTAAAAGTTGGTCTATTTCTTTGGGTAAGAATGAAAGAGAAAGACCTAATGCACCGGTAAATATAGCGCTTAGGGTCATTAGTAATTTTGTATTCATCGAAGTGTTTTAAGTTTTTATTGTAAAGGTAGTCGTTAGACCTACAGAAAAATTACGCGGTAATTTATCTACGCCAAATATAGCTCTAGAATGGGTCCCTTTTGTTCCTAAAATTTTAGTAAATATCTGAGATGCACCATCCACTACTTTCGGTGCTTCATCCCATTGTTTACCAGACTGATAATAGGCATCCATATGATTTAACCCCGCAATATTATCAAAACCTACTTTGGCATGGATTTGAGCTAGCACATTCATAGCACACAGCCCCATGGCTTCTATTCCTTCATCTGTAGAAATATTTTCTCCCAATCGTCCTTGATATAAATAGTCCTCGTTTTGAATGGGGAATTGTATAGCCACATAAGCCATATTACCTCTAATATTTACAGAGACATAAGACCCTCCCGGTGTAGACACTTCAGGAAGAGTGATTCCTAATGTTTTTAAGTTTTCTAAGATATTCATTTAATATTTTCCGTATTTACGTATGATTGCTACTTTGCTTTGATCTAATTCTAAAACTTCTAGATTATTGCAAATTATTTTTTTTTCTTCTCCTGTTTTTTCATCTAAATAAGTCATTACCGCTTCTTATTTAATAACCACAACGTCATATCATAAGGCGGATGAATCAGTGGCACATTATCGGTTAGTAAGGCTAAGAAATTCTCAAGATCGGTTATTGTAGCCCTATGGGATCGGGTTTTATTCCAAGCATCAAAATAAGCTTTGCCAAATTTTTCAGAATTAATATTGTCTTGCCCATTGACCTGTAATGAGTAGGTGAAAAGGGCAATTAGGGTAATGAAAAAATAGTTTTTTATCTAGTTTATTTTTTTTAAATCGTTTTTATATTCAACAAGCTTAGCATCTTTTTGAGCTTTGGCTAATGCAACGGCTTTTTTATAATAAGATTTCGCTTTTTTATTTTCTTTGAGCGTCACATATACATCACCAATAGTATTTTGTAAGAGTGCCGAGTCACTGTTCTTAATAATGAGTTGTTTGTAAATATGGAGTGCTTCATTATGCTTATTATTTTTTGAATAGTATAATGCTAAGGACATGGCTCTGCTTAACCTGATTTTATTAATCATACCCTTGTCTTTAAATTCATTCATTAGCAATTCAAAATCGGCAAAACTGTCTGCTCGTATTGCATTTCTACTTAAAGAAAACATTGTCCATGGGGTTAAATCTTCGGAAAAACCAAAACGCTTTGCTCGTTCTTTGTAATATTTATAAACATAGGATATGCCTCCTTGAGTTTTAAATTCAGAAAGATCTTTAAATTGAAGCGTTGGATAATTATGATAAAATTGTCGTAATCCGTGATATATAGTAGCATAAGCTGTAGAGCGATGTTCTTCCCCTTCAATAACTCTATACCGCCATTGTAGTGAGTTTGGTGCTTTGTTTTCCAACAAATTTGTTAATTCATTGGTACCGTCTTGAACCATTCCTTCATTTGCACTTACTGTATAATATAAAAATGAACTCAACGGTGAACTTAGTTTATCTGCCAACTGTTCTATTCTAGATTTATTTTCAGATCTTTCTTCATGAATGGGATAAGGACTTGCTGCGAGGTGTGCATCAAATAAGTGAGGCCTCTTAATCATAGATTCAATAACATAGGCGCCCGCATATTCCCAACCGAACAATAAACGTTCGCTAGTGGTCCGATAATTATTTTCGATAAGAACTATCAGTTCTTTTTCTATGAAATCTAAAAACTCGCTACCAAGAAAATGATTAAAGCGATCGGGATATTTATTATTTATACCAACAACAATAATATCTGGACTCAATTGAAATTGTGATGTGAACGATTGAACAACACTTACACCATGTAAAAATAAACGTTGTCCATCCAACAGATATATTACTGGATATTTTTTTTCTGGTGAAGACTCATAACTATCAGGTGTATATACTCGAATAGTACGCTCTTCATTTAATAGTTTTGAATCAATGGTATAATTTTTACCAACAATATTATCTGTACCGTTAGTTTGTGCAGTTACAGTTGTAAGTGCAGTGGTTACCACTGCAAGTATTAGTATTAGTATTAGTTTTTTCATTACTCGAAGCTTTGTGCTATAATTTAATAACCTCAAATGTAAACAGCCCGTTTAAGTTTTGCTTAGAATTGAAGCTATTTATCATTTATTTAACGTAATAACAAATGTTATTGATCTTGCCCTAGCTGTTCTTCAAGTTCTTTAATTTTTTTATGTAATGGTGCGGTTAACTTATCTATATCCTCAACAGTGAAACGTTGTTGAATATGTTGTGGGCAATTAACATCCCAAGCTTCAACTGTAAAAATAATAGCTCTTTCAAGGCGAGCCCCGTATGATGGATCAGATAATGACTCCAATAATTCTTTATCGTCAAAAATAACTTCAGAAGTTCCCCATATTTTTATTCTTGATTGGTTGGGGTAATCCATTAAAAAGATAAATGCTTTATTGTTTTCGTTAAGATTGCCGGTAGAGATGTATTGTCTATTTCCTGAAAAATCGGCAAAAGCTAGGCGTTTATGGTCTAGAACTTTCAAAAATCCTTTTGGTCCACCACGATGTTGTATATATGGTTGACCTTCATCATTAGCAGTTCCAAAATAGAAGGAATCCATGCTACTTAAAAAATGTTCTAGCTGGGGTGTAATTTGTGATTGCCAACCACCAGATTGCTCCATGCGCGCATAACCACTTCGTGAACGGTATTTTTCTTGTAATGCTTTTACGGCTGGAGTGAATGCGATATCGCTTGTATATTTCATTTTTTTTGTATGGATTGGTAGGTTTTTGAAAGGGTATAACATTCGTCTTCTAAAACCCCTTTTATTATTTTTGGTGTATTGGTCCAACTAGGTACATTTTCAGTTTCTAATATTTTAAATGCCGAACTGGTCCCACCAACATAATTGGATTTTGCACCGAAGACTATGGTTTTAAGATGATGGTGTCTAATAACATAAGAACACATAATACAAGGTTCATGAGTGGTATAAAGTATGGTGTCGTTCAAAGCCTGTTTATTTGCAATAGCATCTCTAATGGCTTCTATCTCGGCATGTTTAGTCACATCGTTTGACGATTTGCCAGCTTCTCTACCAATACCAATTATGGTATCCTCTTTTACGAGTATTGATCCAACAGGAGGATTGCCATTACGCATTGCTTCTTTTCCTAACTCTATACACTTTTTCATGTAATGTATATGTGTTCTCATGTTTGTAATTGCTATTAATTTAGTTTTTAACCGATTTTACGTTAGGAATGATATCATAGTTAATCAAGAAAATTAACGGGATAGCATATGAAAGATGACGTAATAATGTAATAACTGGCATCATAGGATCCATGTCTATACCTGCAACGCCTGCACCTAATAGTGGTAGCATAAACAACCATACTAAAGCGATGGTTTCACCAATTACAAATAATAGTGGTCTAAACCATTTTGGCCCCCATAATGACGGTGCAATACCGGCGAATAATATTGATAATAAAACACCGTTTGAATAATGGCCTATAACACCATAGGTTAACCCTAACCCTGTTTTTGCCCCTAATAATCCTGGAATGTCCCACCAGTTTCCTGTTAATAATAATCCTGCAAGGTCAAAAAGTATTGTTCCTAATATTCCTGCTATGATCGCGTTTTTCCAATTTATTGATTTCATAATTTCTAAGTTTTAAATATTTAGTTAATAAGTGTTGTTGTGTGTTGTTTTTTAAAATTGATTCTAATTCGTTTGCTAGCATTTGCTATTTCTAGCTTTCTAAAATGAAAGACTGTGTTTTGTTGTGTTGTTGCTGATGTCATACGTATTCGATTTTTCGATTGTTATATTTGATAGAACAAAGATGCTTCTATTACAATGCTTACTGTTAGGTTATGCTTCCCTGCGTGTTGGCAATATTTCCCTTGTACCAGAGATTTTTTTAATAGTTAGGCAAACAGACGGCATCATCTTTTTCTATCTGCCTAACTATCAATTGCTATTCATTATTTGATGTTATTCTTTTTTAAGAAATTTAAAATGTAGTTTGCTATTTCATCTCCTTTTTCTTCCAAAGCGAAGTGTCCAGTGTCTAATAGATGGAACTCTAAATTCTTCAAATCTTTTTTATAAGGATGTGCACCGTCTGCTGGAAAAATATAATCGTTCTTTCCCCAAACAATTAGAGTAGGAGGTTGGTGATCTCTAAAATATTGTTGCCATTCTGGGTATAACGGGACATTGGTTCTATAGTCGTAAAACATAGCCAATTGTATCTCGTTATTTTCAGCTCTTGTTAAATGCTGTAAATCAATGTTCCAGTTGTCAGGGCTAATTTTAGAGGCGTCCTGTACGCCATGTGTATATTGCCATTTTAATCCGTCTAGAGCATGAAATCCTTCTAATGGTTTTCCATTTTCTACAGTGTAATCATTCCAGTATTTTTTGATAGGAATCCAGAAATCTTTTAATCCTTCTTCATAAGCATTTCCGTTTTGAATGATTAAAGATTCAACACGTTCTGGGTATTTTGCAGCAATTCTAAATCCGATTGGTGCGCCATAATCCATAAGGTAAATACTGTATTTTTCTACTTTTAATTCTTTAAGGAATCCTTCTACGATGTTTGCCATATTGTCAAACGTATAGTCAAATTCTTTGATCATTGGTTGATCACTACTCCCAAATCCTGGATAGTCAGGAGCTAAAACATGATATCGTACAGACAAGTCTGTTATTAAATTACGAAACATATGAGATGAGGTTGGGTAACCATGTAACAATAGTATGGTTGGTTTACTCGTGTCTCCTGCTTCACGGTAAAAAATATTTACACCGTTAACAGTTACACTTTTGTGAAATGTTGGAGTTGTTTTAACTTCTGTAGTGCTTACTACGTCTTCTTTTGATGTTGTAAAGGCAAATAAGCCTAAAGATAGTACTGCTATCATTGCAATACGTAATACTGATGTTTTCATTTGTGTTTTCATTTGTGTTTATTTATTATGTGTTGGTTTATAATTTACGTTCTGATGAGTTAATTTTAACGTCGTTGGCGCTCATGTCTCTTATAAGCATTAAGCCTTCTGGATCAAATTCCCAATGTTCATTTCCATGGGTTCTGTACCATTGTTCGTTAGCTTCGTCGAGCCATTCATATTCAAATCGTACTGATATTCTATTGTCTGTGTAAGACCATAAATACTTTTTAAGTTTATAATGGGCTTCTTTTTGCCATTTGTTTGCTAAAAAACCAGCAATGGCATCACGACCTTCAAAAAATTGATCTCGATTTCGCCATTGTGATTGTTTTGAATAGGCCAGAGATACTTTTATTGGATCTTTGCTATTCCAGGCATCTTCAGCCAGCTGTACTTTTGCTCTGGCTGTTTCCTCGGTAAAAGGAGGGATTATTTTATTCATTTGTTTTTTAGATTTAATTTTGTCTTTACGTTGGTTGCTATTAATCATAATATTTTAGACTGATAACACATACAGACAGGTCTGTTTATATTGCTTGTGATTTATTTGACTTTTATTCAATTCTTTTTTAAGCTAATAATTTAATACAGGCTCGTTTTGCTGTTTGAATTGGCCATTCATTATTTTGTATTTGAGATAGTATTATGGCACCTTCGATTAAAATAAGGACTTCGTCCCCTAATGTTTCAGCTTCTGTATCGGTATATTGATCTTCACTTTTTAATAGGTCATGAACCCATTTGCGCACATCGTTTTTATGTAAAACAGCTTGGTTTCTTATTTTGTCGTGATCATCGGGTAAATCGGTAATAATATTTTGCCATCCACATCCTCTAAAGTTAACCTCTGTTAACCATTTCATGATATAATCGAAGCAGCCAATGACTTTTCCCTTTGAAGTGTTTTGAACAGTAACACATTCTTTCAGATTGCCCATCCACATTGCATGTCTTCCAATTAAATAGGCAACGGCAATATCTTCTTTAGATCTAAAATGCTGATACATACTCGCTTTTGCTACACCAGCTTCAGCTATTATTTGATTTATGCCTGTTTGATTATAACCATTAAAATAAAACAAACGTGATGCTGTTTCTATGATGCGTTCTTTGACATTCAATTTTTTCATAGTACAAATATAGAACTGTTTTTCTTTAAACAGACAAGTCTGTATGTATTTAACGTAATTTTAACATATTAAATGTTTTGGAGCTGACTTTTATCATAATTATTACCAGTGTAGATTGGTACTTTTAATGTGAATTTAATACATAGAATTATGAGACAGAAGACACTAGTATCGGCGATAATGTCAAAGGAAGTTATTACCTTAAATCACCAAGATAGTTTAGAAACCGCTGAACGCTTATTCAAAGCGAATAATATAAGACATATTCCAGTGGTGGATGGAAAAAGCATTATAGGCATGTTAAGTTATTCGGATTTACTTCGAATTAGTTTTGCTGATGCTGTTGATGATAGTGATACTTTTGTAGATACAACCGTTTATAATCTATTTACTATAGAACAGGTCATGGCGAAAAATTTAGTTAGTGTATCGTCTAGCGCCACAATTAAGGAGGTAGCAGAAATTTTATCAAAAAAAGAATTTCATGCAATTCCAGTAGTTAAAGAAGAAAATTTGGTTGGTATAGTGACGACAACCGATTTAATAAATTTCTTATTGGAACGCTTATAATTTAAAATGAAACCCCAAGATGAGCTCGGGGTTTATTATTATTATTATTATTATTATTTTGTACTAAAATATGTTAAGAATTTGCGAGCGCTCTTAAATCTTTTATGGTCTCAACTGGTGTTTGGCTTCTAAAAACATAACTTCCGGCAACCAATACATCAGCACCCGCATTAACAAGGGCTTTTGCATTTTTATTAGTTACGCCACCATCAATTTCAATTAGAGTAGAAGCGCCTTTTTTATTTATTAGTGCTTTTAACTGAGTCACTTTATCATAAGTGTTTTCGATAAAACTTTGACCACCAAATCCAGGATTAACACTCATTAAACACACTAGATCGATATCGTTAATGACATCTTCTAATAAGTTAATATTCGTGTGTGGATTAAGGGCTACACCTGCCTTCATACCTTCTGCTTTAATGGCTTGAAGCGTTCGGTGTAAATGCGTACAAGCTTCGTAATGAACCGTAAGGATATTAGAGCCTAATTCGGCAAATGTTTTAATATAACGATCGGGATCAACAATCATCAAATGCACATCTATCGTTTTATTGGCATGTTTACTTATGGCTTTTAAAACCGGCATACCAAATGAAATATTTGGTACAAAAACGCCATCCATAATATCAATATGAAACCAATCGGCCTCACTTTTATTTACCATTTCAATATCACGTTGAAGGTTTGCAAAATCTGCAGCTAAAATTGAAGGTGCTATAAGTTTTTCACTCATTGTTATTGTGTTGTAAAGTTTTTGCAAATATAGATAAAAGTCTATCCTTTTCTGTTTTTTTGATTTCATAAATAAAGCATCCTCAATCTTTTAAAAGATGATTTAGAACGCAATAAAAAAAATGAACCCCCGGTAATCAGCCGAGGGTTCTTTCATCAATCAAAAAACGAACAGTTATGTAACTGTTTGTTGCGGTTATTAAGGTCGTAAAAAATATACTAACCTAAATATGTTTTTAATATTTTACTACGAGAGGTATGTTTTAATCGACGTATGGCCTTTTCTTTGATTTGACGCACACGTTCTCTAGTTAAGTCGAAAGTTTCTCCAATTTCTTCCAAAGTCATTGGATGTTGATTTCCTAAACCAAAATATAAACGAATAACATCTGCCTCACGAGGCGTTAAAGTTTCTAGAGCACGTTCAATCTCAGTTCGCAAGGACTCATGTAATAAGTCGCGATCAGGATTTGGAGATTCACCACTACGTAATACATCGTAAAGGTTTGAATCTTCACCTTCAACTAAAGGTGCATCCATTGAGACGTGACGTCCAGAATTTTTCATCGATTCTTTTACGTCATTGATAGTCATGTCTAACTCTTTTGCAATTTCTTCAGCACTTGGTGGGCGCTCATGAGATTGCTCAAGGAAAGCATAAGTCTTATTAATTTTATTTATTGATCCAATTTTATTTAATGGTAATCGTACAATACGAGATTGTTCAGCTAATGCTTGTAATATCGATTGACGAATCCACCAAACAGCATAAGAGATAAATTTAAAACCACGAGTTTCATCAAAACGTTGAGCTGCTTTAATTAATCCTAAATTACCTTCATTAATCAAATCGGGAAGTGTTAATCCTTGATTTTGATATTGTTTAGCAACCGAAACAACGAAACGTAAATTGGCTTTTGTTAATTTTTCTAAAGCAAGTTGATCTCCTGCTTTAATACGTTGTGCCAATTCTACTTCTTCATCAGCAGTGATTAGATCAACCTTGCCTATTTCCTGTAGATATTTATCTAAGGATGCTGTTTCTCTATTCGTAACCTGCTTGGTAATTTTTAGTTGTCTCATTTAAATGTCTCCTATATTTATTGGGATTATTATTCTTATCATATAGTTATACGTATTATACGTACAAAATGTTACAAAAAGGTAAAAATAATTATAATATTAGTGATATTTATAAACCTATGTTAATAATTTAAAAGTTGTTTTTCTAATAATATAGGGCTTTATGTAGACTATTAATTTTCAAATAAAAACAAAAACCTCTCAAAAATTAATTTGAGAGGTTTACTAATATAGTAGACAGAAGGGCTTAATCTTCTTTCTTAGCTTCTCTAGGTTTTCTATCGTCACGACGATTATCACGTCCTCGATTATCTCTACCACGATTATCACGTCCTCTGTTGTTATCTCTTGGAGGTCTTTCAACAAATCCTTCTGGTTTTGGTAAAATAGCCTTACGAGAAACTTTTTCTTTGCGAGTTCTTGGATCTAATCCAAAATACTTCACATCAAATACGTCTCCCATATTAACAACGTCACTTACATTTTCAGTACGTTCCCAAGCGAGTTCACTTACGTGTAATAATACTTCATTTCCTGGTGCGTCAAGATATTCTACAACAGCACCAAAGTCAAGCATTTTAATCACTTTTACTTCGTATACACTTCCTTTTTCAGGTTTAAATAATATAGAATCAATTTTTGCCATAACAGCATCAATACCTTCTTGTCCAACACCTAAAATTTCTACGATACCTTCTTCAGTTACTGGATCTTCGTTAATAACGATAGTAGTCTCAGTCTCTTTTTGCATCTCCTGAATTACTTTCCCTCCAGGACCAATTAATGCACCAATAAATTCGTTAGGAATTCTTCTAGTAACCATTTTTGGAGAGTGTGGCTTAACATCTGCAGCTGGAACAGCAATAGTATCTGTTAATTTACCTAAGATGTGTAAACGACCTTCACGTGCCTGATTTAGTGCATTCACTAAAATCTCGTAGCTTAATCCTTTTACTTTAATATCCATTTGGCAAGCAGTAATACCTTCTGAAGTACCTGTTACTTTAAAATCCATATCTCCAAGATGATCTTCATCACCTAAAATATCAGATAATACAGCATATTTTCCAGATTCAGCATCAGAAATTAATCCCATTGCAATACCCGAAACTGGTCTTTTCATTTGCACACCAGCATCCATTAGTGCCATTGTACCAGCACAAACCGTTGCCATAGAAGACGAACCGTTAGATTCTAATACTTCAGAGACAACACGTACAGTGTACGGACAATCTTCTGGAACCATTCCTTTTAATGCACGTTGTGCTAAGTTTCCGTGACCAACTTCTCTACGAGATGTTCCTCTTAACGGTCTTGCTTCACCCGTACAAAAAGGAGGGAAGTTATAATGTAAGTAGAAATTTTCTTCACCTTCGTGAGATGGCATATCTATTTTGTTTGCATCTCTAGACGTTCCCAAAGTAACTGTTGCTAATGCTTGAGTTTCTCCACGTGTAAATATAGACGACCCATGAGTTGATGGTAAGTAATCAATCTCACACCAAATTGGTCTAATTTCATCTGTCTTACGACCATCTAAACGTAATCCTTCGTTTAGTGTTAAGTCACGAATAGCTTCTTTTTCAGCTTTTCTATAATATTTAGATACTAAATCGCCAAAATCTTCTAACTCTTCTTCAGAAAATGTTGCTTTTATTTCTTCTTTTATTTCAGAAAAGGCAGTGCTTCTTTCATGTTTTGAAGAACCCGCTTTTGCTACAGCATATACTTTATCGTATGCCATATCATAAACTTTCTTTGCTAAATCTTCATCTTCTCTTTCACCATCGTACTCACGTACTTCTTTTTTACCGAAAGCTTCAGCTAATCTTACTTGCGCAGCACATTGTACCTTAATTGCTTCGTGTGCAAATTTAATTGCTTCAGTCATTTCTTCTTCAGAAATTTCATCCATTTCACCTTCAACCATCATTACAGAATCGGCAGATGCTCCAATCATCATTTCGATGTCAGACTCTGCTAATTGTGCTCTAGTAGGGTTGATGACAAACTCACCATTAACACGTCCAACACGTGCTTCTGAAATTGGACATTCAAATGGTAAATCTGATAATTGAATAGCTGCTGATGCTGCTAAACCCGCCATAGCTTCTGGCATAACGTTTTCATCATGAGACATTAATTGAATCATGACTTGAGTTTCTGCAGTATAATCTTTTGGGAATAATGGACGTAATACACGATCCACTAAACGCATCGTTAATACTTCACCGTCACTTGGTCTCGCTTCTCTCTTGAAGAAACCTCCAGGGTAACGACCTGCAGCAGCAAATTTTTCTCTGTAATCTACTGTTAATGGTAGAAAACCAAGATCTTTTTGTTCGTAATTGGAAACTACTGTACATAATAACATACATTTTCCCGACTGCACAACAACGCTACCATGAGCTTGTTTTGCTAATTTTCCAGTTTCGATAGAAATTTCTCTACCGTCCCCTAGGTCTATAACCTCTTTAAATACTTTTGGAATCATAAATATTTTTAATTCTGATTAAACAATGGTCGTTGTGTTGTTGTAGTTGTTGTAAATTGACATTTAATGTCTGACCAATGAAAAACTGTAATTAGCTTCTTCTTTTATATCTTTTCTGAATACTCCCAGAAATTTAATCTCATCCCGACAGATTCGGGTGAAAATAAAAAGACCACGCTAAATGGCGTGGTCTTTTTATTTTTATTTTCTTAAATCTAATTCTTTAACTATTGCACGATATCTTAAGACATCTTTCTTAGTTAAGTAATCAAGTAGAGAACGACGCTTACCTACTAATTTCACTAACGAACGTTCAGTATTATAATCTTTATGATTTTTTTTTAAGTGTTCAGTTAAGTGATTAATTCTTTGTGTAAATAATGCAATTTGCCCTTCAGCAGAACCAGTGTTCTTTGCATCTTTACCATGTTTTTTAAAGATTTCCTCTTTAGCCTCTTTTGTTAAATACATTCCAATATTTATTTAAATGATTTTTATGTATTGATACGTTTTTCGTAATCAAGGCGCAAAGATAGTAAAAAATAAATATTTAACACTCTCTTTACAACTCTTTTTAAACGATCTATTACGATTCATTATTAATACAAAAGTAGTTATAAGTTATTGAAATTAAATTATTTAAGTCATCAAAATTAAACTTTTCTATTTTAAGAAAGTCTTAACATTATAATAAACTTAAATCTAACAATGATGAGAAAAATTAATTTTACAAAACACATGTTTATGATAGCTACTGGTTTTGTCTTTATCCTTACTGGATGTAGTGACAATGAATCGGTTGAAACAGAACCTCAAGAAGAAGATTATACGGAGGTGATCCGATCTTCCGAAATTGACTCTGCTTCAGAATCAATGGACGACATTGCTATTGATGCTTATGAAGCACAGGAAGCAAGTGACAACACAACAGGTAGAATAACTGGAGTAGAAAGTTATGATCTTCCGGATTGTGTGACTAAAACTATTATTGCCGAAGAAAATTCAAGATTAATTACGATTGATTTTGGTACAGAGGGATGTGAGGTACGTGGTCATGTTTTAAAAGGTCAGATCGTATTATCTTATACTCGAGATCCTGAAGCTCAGGAAATTCTAATCACAAGAACATTAGAAGATTTTTATTTTGATGATAAACAAATATTAGGAACCAAGTCAATTTTGAAACAACGATCCAATACTAACGGCAATCCGCAGTTTACTAAAACGACCAATATCACGGTTATTTGGTCTGATGGTGCTGAAGCTTCCCGAACTGGAACAAAAGTTAGGGAATGGATAGAAGGACATGGAAGCGGGATATGGAGTGATAATGTATTTGAAGTCACTGGCCAATGGTCGTCTACATTTAAAAATGGGAACACACATTCCTACAGTATTGTGAGTCCGTTACGTAGAGAAGTCATTTGTCGTTATTTTGTAAGTGGATCTTTGGATGTTGAGCGTACTAATTTCTCAGGAGTGTTTGATTATGGAGAAGGTGATTGTGATAATCAGGCTACCTTTACTAATGATAATGGTGAGGTAAGAGATATTGTACTTAATTAAATAAGGAATATTTATTCAATAAAAAAGCGACCACCAGGGTCGCTTTTTTTTGTTTTTATGCTCTTAACTGTTGATTTAAAATTAAATCAATGTAGAGATTTATTTTGTCTTTGAGAGCATTTCGATGGGTTATAAAATCAAGAAATCCATGTTCTAAAACAAACTCGGCAGTTTGGAAGCCTTCTGGTAATTCTTTTCCAGTAGTATCACGTACTACTCGTGGTCCAGCAAAACCAATTAATGCTCCTGGTTCACTAATATTAATATCTCCTAACATAGCAAATGATGCTGTAGTTCCACCAGTAGTAGGATCTGTACATAATGAGATATATGGGATCTTTGCTTCCGCTAACTGTGCGAGCTTTGCAGATGTCTTAGCCAATTGCATCAATGATAATGCAGCTTCCATCATACGTGCTCCACCAGATTTAGAAATTATCATAAACGGCAAATTATTTTTTAAAGCATAGTCTGCAGCTCTGGCAATTTTTTCACCTACCACACTTCCCATAGAACCACCAATAAAACTAAAGTCCATACAAGCAATAACCATGTCTTTGCCTTTGGACTTTCCAACAGCTGTACGAACAGCATCTTTAAGATTCGTTTTTTCGGTAGCCGCTTTTAGGCGGTCAGTATATTTTTTATTATCCGCAAATTTTAAAGGATCTTTAGAAGTTAAATTGGCATCTAATTCTTTGAACTTATCATCAAATAGAATATCAAAATATTCATGACTTCCAATTCTAACGTGATAGCCATCTTCAGGACTTACATAATAGTTTTTCTCTAATTCTTCAGTATCTATTATCTTTCCTGTTGGTGATTTATACCATAATCCTCTTGGAGTGTCTTTCTTTGCCTCAGTAGGGGTTTGTATTCCTTTGTCTTTTCTTTTAAACCAAGCCATAAGGGTAATTTAGTTAAATGTTAGACCGCAAAGCTACACAAATTTATAATGTATTTACATTATTAAGGTCATGAAAAGCTTTCTTTAAACGTTCAACAAAAGTGTTCTCACCTTCACGTAGCCATTTTCTTGGATCGTAATATTTTTTATTTGGAACGTCATCTCCCTCAGGGTTACCAATTTGCGTCTGTAAGCAAGCTTCGTTTGATTTCATATAATCACGAATTCCAGACATAAATGCATATTGCATATCGGTGTCAATATTCATTTTTATCGTCCCATAACCAATAGCTTCTCTAATTTCTTCAACTGTAGATCCTGATCCACCATGGAAAACAAAGTCAATATGGTTAGCTTCTACATTATATTTTTTAGAAATGTGTTCTTGAGAATTTTTAAGAATTTTAGGGGTAAGTTTTACATTTCCTGGCTTATAAACACCATGTACATTACCAAAGGCTGCCGCAATTGTAAATTGATCACTTACTTTACTTAATTCTTCATAAGCATATGCAACTTCTTCTGGTTGTGTGTATAATTTAGAATCGTCAACATCTGTATTATCAACACCATCTTCTTCACCACCAGTAATACCTAGTTCAATTTCTAAAGTCATCCCCATTTTGCTCATACGCTCTAAATATTGTTTACAAATTTCAATATTTTCTTCAATAGGTTCTTCACTTAAGTCAATCATATGTGAACTATAGAGTGGTTTCCCTGTTTCAGCAAAATGTTGTTCACTGGCATCTAATAAACCATCAATCCATGGTAATAATTTTTTAGCACAATGGTCTGTATGTAAAATCACTGGTACATTATAAGCATCAGCCATTAAATGAACATGTTTTGCTCCAGCAATAGCTCCGGCAATAGCTGCTTTTTGGCCATCATTAGATAAGCTTTTTCCAGCATTAAATTGAGCGCCACCATTTGAAAACTGAATAATAACAGGTGCATTTAAATCACGAGCAGTTTCTAGAACGGCATTAATGGTATTGGAACCAATAACATTTACTGCTGGTAGTGCAAACTGTTTAGATTTTGCAAGTTTAAAAATTTCTTGAACTTCTTTTCCTGTTGCTACTCCAGCTTTAATAGTATGTCCCATTTTATAGTGATTTTATTGTGTAAAATTGAAAAACCAAAAATAAACATTTTTTAAGTAAAAAATGGTTATTTTGTGTTAGGAAAAGTTTATAAAACTCCGCAAACGTTATAGCTAAAGGCGCAAAAAAGAGATTAAAAAGGATAGTTAATACCTATATTATAGACAGCATTTCCGAAGTTGAAATCATTAAACCAACGGTTTTGATCTTTATAAGAAGGATCATAAGTTTTAAAACCAATATCTCCTCTTAAAACAAAGAAACCAAAATCATATCGCAGTCCGAAACCTGCACCAATAGCAAGGTCTTTCAGAGAACCTAAGCCTGTAAATGTGGCATTGCTATCTTCAACATCGTCAAGAACATTCCAAATATTACCAGCATCAATAAATAAAGCACCATTTAAACTACCAAATAAATTGAAACGATTTTCAACACTAAAAGCCAGTTTCATATTGGCTTCATTAAACTCATTATTACTATCTGAACTTCCTGGCCCCAAATTATATGCTGTCCATGCACGATTATCATTTGGACCACCAGCAAAGAAACTTTTAGAAAAAGGAATACTATTAGAATTACCATAAGGAATTGCGATCCCGAAAAAACTGCGCATGGCTAAAACATTTTTACGCCCCAGACTCCAATGTTTTACATAATCCAACTCCGTTTTAATATATTGTGAATAGGCCACGCCAAACAACTCATACCTGCCATCATTAGTTTTATTTATGCCTATAAGCTTTGATGCTGACGATAACATATTACCTGCCGACTCTAGTTTAAGTCGGAAAATTGAAAAATTTTCATCAACCAGACTTTCGCGCTTGTCCTTCACATAACTGAAATTAGTCGCAAAGATTAGATTGTCTTCTGTTAATCTGGATTTGCGCTCTTTTATATTATTGACAGTTTTGTAGTCACTAGGATTTGTAGACTTATAAATGGCATCTTGTAATACTGTAGTGATGAAATCATCAGACTTGGTCTGGATTAATCTTTCATTACCATTGGCATCAATACGGATAAATTCAAGAGGGGTATTATAACTGTTTAAGGCTATGTTCTCCAGGCTTTCGAATGAGTTTTGGTAGACACTAAAATAATTTGCTGGGTTGAGATTACGGACGTATTGTGTATTGAATAAATCGATGCTATTAGTGACCGTCTCTGAAGGTTCCCATTTGTAATTAAAAATTCCATTTACAGTTTGTTTATCCAAGCCTATATTAGTTTGACTGGTAAATCCAAGACTAATTCTAGTACTTGGCGACATGTATTTTGGAATGATTTTTTCCGTATTAAAAGGAAAAAACAATCGTGGAATTGTAAGCTTAATATCGGCTCCAAATTCATTAATATCGAAAAATTTATTCTCACTTGTCGCACCATCCTTGGAAGCGCCAATAGCCCCAAGTCCAGATATTTCTATGGTTTCAGCACCTCTAAATACATTTCGAATTAATAAAGAAGTATTAAATGATAAGCCAACAGATTGAATGTTACTTTGTGATACATTAATATCAAACCCTAAGCCATATTTTTTTCTTGGTGTAAGCGCAATGTTTACAGTTAATGTAGTGTCGTTTGCGTTTTCAATGTATTGAATGTTTGGGTATTTAAAAGTTCTTAAATCATTTAAATGTCGAGATGTTCTGGTATAATCAATATCCCTATATACGCTGTCTTTAGCTAAAAACACAGCGTCAATAAGTGCTTTTGGCCGGTAACGCATTTTACCATAACTGTATAAGTTATAACCATTATATTGTAGCGAATCTTGTATTATTTTGCTGTTGTTTTCAAACGAATTGTCAGTGTAGATATTAACTTCTTTTATTTTAAAGATCTTAAATGGGACACGTGAAACCGAATCTTCATTTCGAATAGTTCTATCTTGAATGAGTATAAGGTTATTTACTTTTTTAGTAGATCCGATGGTGTCTGAATCAAACTTGATATAATCTTGACTAAAGTGATAGACTCCCGAGTTTCTAAAGTTAGATGTTAATCGATCTCTTTCGTTTGTGAGATCTTCATATCTATATTGATTGCCCTTAATGAGTAACGATTCCTTTTTAGCTATTTGATATAAAGAATCAATGATAGGCGATTCAATATAGGTTGAAATAGAATCTAATGTATATGGTTTACCAGTCTTTACAAAATAATCAACTATGGCACGTTGCTTGTCATTTTTAGTAATTGCAAAGGAAACTTCACGATCAAACCAGCCGTTCGCGAAATAATAATTTTCAAGATTAGTCTTAGACCTTTCAGTTCTAATACTGTCAACTATTACCGGTGCTTCCCCTGTTTCACGGAGCCAGTTATTGAATCCAATTGATGAAATTTTTAGTTGGTTCAGTTGTTTTTTGGAAAGCTTCTTTGTTAATCGTGTACGGCGTTTGGGGTTTTTGTCTAACCAAACTTCAAAAAGAGAATCCCGATTTTTTCTGGCCAAATTATAAATATGGAGTCGTAATGGATAACCAAGTAATTTACTATTTGGATGTTGGTAAATTAGGTTGTTTAATACTTCGGCATAGTTCTTCTTTTCATTTACAGTAATTGAAGTTTGTGTCAACAAATGTTGATTTTCTTCAACATGTTTTACAACATTACAAGAGCTAATGCTTAGTATTAAAACTATATATGTTGATATTTTAGTAATGCTGTGTTTCAACTAAAAATAAAAGCTTGGATTATGATTACATTCTTATTACGTGTTCAAAAATACATTAATTCCTCTGAAAAATATTAAAAATAAATTGGTCAGAGAAGCACTTGATAATTATTTACTTTATATATCTTTAAAACGTGATAAAAAAATTCAAATAGAATGCTGAGTAAAAGTCAAATAAAGCTAATAACGAGTTTAAAACAAAAAAAGTATAGACTTCAACATCAGCTATTTGTTGCTGAGGGTAAGAAAACAATTTTTGAACTCTTAGCCTCCAATTTGCAGTTACATCAACTATTTACAACTACGTTAGAATTTGCTGTTTCGGATGTTTTGATGACACAAATTTCTGAAGTTGAGCTAAAAAAGATCAGTTTTCTGAAAAATCCCAATACAGCGTTGGCTGTTTTTAAAATCCCGAAATCAAAACCTGTAGATTATACAAAATTGGTGCTTGCTGTTGATAATGTTAGAGATCCAGGGAATTTAGGCACGATTATCAGGTTGTGCGATTGGTTTGGAGTTAAGGATATGATTTGTAATTTGGAAACTGTAGATTGTTATAATCCAAAGGTGATCCAGGCTACAATGGGATCTATTACTCGAGTGAATGTGGTCTATTTAAATTTGGAAGAAACGCTTTCAGAACAAAATATTGATAGTTTTGGTGCTTTTATGGATGGTGACAATGTCTATACTATGGCATTGGCGAGTTCAGGAATTCTAGTTTTAGGAAATGAAGCCAATGGAATCAGTAAACAGGTGGAAGCCAAAATAATTCAGCGTATATCCATCCCTAGATTTGGTGATTTACAAACTACAGAAAGCTTAAACGTTGCAAATGCAGGAGCTATTTTACTGAGTGAGTTTAAACGTAGAGCTCTTACTGAAAAGTAAAGTTAATAAACAAGCCTCGGGTTTTCATTCTTACAATATTGCCAGTCCAAGGACTATTTGGGTCTGTATCTTTTATGAGTTCGTCATTAAAGGCAAAAACACCACGTATAGAAGGGGTGAACTTAAACCAAGGGAAAAATAGATCTATCCCGGCCCCAAGCTCATAAAACACCATACTACTTTTTGTTCTGAACTGACCATTACTATTATCGTCGGGATTGTCTTGATTGCTTGATAAATTTAATGCTGCCGAAAAACCGCCAACAATAAAGGGTTTAAAATTATTTAAACGTTTTGTTGAGAATTTTAATAATAAGGGTATATGAATGTATGTAGAGCGTACTTCCCTAAGTAAATCGGAATCATTATATGAAAGACCATTAAAATAACTTTCATGGAAATTCAAATCACGTTTGGTAATAAACAACCCGGGTTCTAGTCTTAAATCAAGAAATTCATTAATTCTCATGTTGCCAATTAAGCCAACATTAAATCCGAGTGTTTTGGTGTTTTGGATATCTTCTAAATCGTCTTTATAATCAAAATTAAAATCATAGCTATTAAATCCGAGGAAATAACCCCAGGACCATTTTTGCTTATCTATGTTTTCATTATTTAGTATTTTATCCTCACTAAATAATTGTGCCGAAGCACTTTGTGCTATAATTATAAATGATAAAGCTAAAAATATTCTTTTCATATTAATGTTTAGTTGCCGTATAAATAGTTGCTACACCAAAAGTTTGTGGCAAAGCTTTCGCATTAATAAACCCAATTTCTAGTAAAATATTGTTTAGTGCTTCACCATAAGGAAAAACAGATGCAGATTCACTTAAATAAGAGTATGCCATCTTATCTTTAGAAAATAATTTACCAATTAAAGGCATAATTCCTTTAGTATATACATTATACCCTTGTTTAAAAGGTGTTTTTGTGGGGACTGATGTTTCTAAAATAACAAATGCGCCATTGGGTTTTAATACCCTTAAAATCTCAGAGAGTCCTTTATTTAAATTTTCAAAATTTCTAACCCCAAATGCAACCGTAATTGCATCAAAAGTATTGTTGTCAAAAGGTAATTTTTCAGAATCTCCTAACACCAATTCAATGGTATCAGTTAAATTCTTTTTAGCTATTTTTTGCCGGCCAACATCCAGCATTCCTGAGCTTATGTCTAGACCAATAATTTTTGAAGCCTTTGTTTCTACTAAATTAATAGCAAGATCACCAGTACCAGTAGCTATATCTAAAATCGTTTCGGGCTGTTGTTCTGCAATTAAGCTAACTACCTTTTTGCGCCATTTGATATCAATGCCAAACGAAATTACACGATTGAGACCATCGTATTCTTTGGAGATGGTATCAAACATTTTTGTGACTTGTTCCTTTTTACTTAAATCACTGTTTTTGTATGGTTTTACTTTTTTAGACATTAGTTATTGGGGACTATAAATTAGTTCAGTTGTGCAAAGAAATACATTTCATATACAAATCCCTAAAAATAAATTATATTTGCTACTCTTTATACTTAATATTACCAAATGAAGATTATTATTGCTGGAGCCGGTGAAGTTGGATTCCATTTAGCAAAACTATTATCTTACGAATCTCAAGAGATAACCTTAATTGACACGAAAAAGGAATGTCTTATTTATGCAGACAATCGATTAGATATTAAAGTTATTAAAGGCGATTCTACGTCAATATCAATATTGAAAGATGCCAATGTTCATCTCGCAGATCTCGTAATTGCTGTAACCTCCTCGGAAACTACAAATATTACCAGTTGTGTTTTAGCGAAACAACTTGGAGCTAAAAAGACAATTGCCAGAATTTCTAATACTGAATTTATTGATTTTAAGGACGAGGTTGGGTTTATAAAGTTTGGTATAGACGAATTGATTTCTCCAGAATCACTAGCTGCAGCGGAAATAGAACTACTTTTAAACCAATCTGCATTTGATAATACTTATGAGTTTGAAGAAGGCGCTCTTACCATGCTGGGATTAAACCTTTCTAAAACAGCAACTTTTGTAGGGAAATCGGTTAAGAATGCAGCAAAATTATTTCCAGAAATCCATTTTGTTCCTATTGCAATTCAGCGTCATGGGACACAATTTACCATAATTCCTAGGGGAGACACCTTGTTTAAAGAAGGCGATCATGTGGTATTTATGACCTCAAAAGGAGGGGATGAGGAACTGTGTAAATTAACAGGAAAGGTGAAAACCGAAATTAAGAATGTAATGATTCTTGGAGGGGGAAAAATTGGTTCTAAAACAGCCAAGGATTTAACGAACAGTAAATTCAAGATCAAACTTATAGAGAAGGATAAAGAACGCGCATTTGACTTGGCCGATGAGTTGCCAAATACATTGGTTCTCAATGGAGATGGAAGAAATGTAGAGTTGCTAAAAGAAGAGAACATCCAGGATATGGACGCCTTTATCTCAGTAACAGGAAATTCTGAAACCAATATAATGTCTTGCTTAGTGGCAAAATCAAAAGGTGTAAATCGTACGATTGCCTTGGTTGAAAACATGGATTATTTCGAACTATCACATTCTATTGGTATTGACACCTTGATAAATAAAAAGTTACTGGCTGCAAATAATATTTTCAGATATATTAGAAAAGGGGAGGTTGTTGCCATGACAAAGCTTAATAATATGAATGCTGAAATTTTAGAATTTGTGGTTAAACCAAATTCTAAAATATGTAATAGAGAAATCCGGACTATAGACTTTCCGCGCTCGGCGATTATTGGAGGTGTTATCCGTAATGGGGATGGAGTAATTGCTCTGGGAGCTTTCAGAATTGAAGCTGGAGATAGAGTTGTTGTGTGTTGTTTGCCTCAATCGATTAAAAAAGTGGAGAGCTTTTTCTATTAGTATTTAAATAAATGAAACTTAACTACAAAATAATATTTCATTTTTTAGGCTTATTACTCCTATTTAATGGTGGTTTTATGTTATTGGCCTCTTTGGTGAGTGCGATTTACAAAGACGGAGAATCTCTTGAAATCTTGTCTGCGGGAATTTCCGTGATACTTTTTGGTGTAATCATTATGCTGTTAACCAAATCGCATAAAAAGGAGATGAATAAACGCGAAGGTTATATTGTAGTAACCTTTGGGTGGATAGTTATGGCGCTCTCTGGGAGTTTGCCTTATATTTTTACTGGTGCGATCCCAGATTTTACAAATGCTTTTTTTGAAACCATTTCGGGATATACCACAACAGGATCTACTATATTAAATGATATTGAGGCATTGCCAAATGGAATTTTGTTCTGGCGAAGCTTAACACATTGGATTGGTGGGATGGGAATAATTGTTTTGGCTATTGCCATTTTACCTTTACTGGGTATTGGTGGGATGCAATTATTTGCTGCAGAAGCTCCCGGCCCAAGTGCCGATAAGTTGCACCCTAGAATTACAGATACCGCAAAGCGTTTATGGCTCATTTATTTTGGATATACAGCAGCCGAAACCATTTTGCTAAATGTAGCAGGAATGACCTTTTTTGAAGCCTTAAATCATTCTATGAGCACCTTGTCTACGGGAGGGTTTTCTACAAAAAACGCAAGTTTAGCACATTGGAATGATCAGCCATTAATCCAATATATAGTCATGTTTTTTATGTTTGTAGCTGGGACAAACTTTGTCTTGAGTTATTTTGCATTTAAAGGAAAAATCCAAAAAATTATTAATGACGAAGAGTTTAAAGTGTATTACAGGTTAATTGGGATATTTACAGTTATTGCTGCATTGGTAATATATTTTAATGCCGATGTGTCAATTTCAACAGTGAGTCATCCTATGGTGTGGGGAGAGGCTGAAAGTGCTATTCGTCATGGCCTGTTTCAAGTATTAGCAATTGTAACGACCACAGGATTTGTAACTGCCGATTTTACATTATGGACTCCGTTTTTATTGGTGTTTTTCTTTGGTTTAATGTTTCTTGGTGGTTCGGCCGGAAGTACAGCTGGGGGTGTTAAAGTAGTGCGTCATTTAATGATGATTAGAAATGGTTTTTTAGAGTTTAAACGCACGATGCATCCAAATGCTATTTTGCCGGTACGATATAATAAAAAATCAATTTCTGAGAAAATTGTATTCAATATCTTAGGCTTTTTTATCTTATATATGCTCTCCTTTATTATTGGAGCGTTAGGCTTTTCTTTTTTAGGATTAGATTTTGAATCAGCGGTTGGAGTTTCGGCATCAAGTTTAGGTAATGTCGGACCTGCACTAGGTGAATTTGGTCCGGTTAATAATTTTTATGAAATGCCTGCAGCAGGGAAGTGGTGGGCCTCATTTTTAATGCTAATTGGTCGTTTAGAATTGTTTACCGTACTCATTTTATTAACGCCGTTCTTTTGGCGGAATAGGTAGTTTTTCATTCCTGATAAGACAGGATTCCATTTGAAATTTTATCATGTATATTTTGAATAATAATCCATTACGGTTTTTGCGTAGTTTTATTAGCTTAAATATTGTAGGAATTATATAAATTACAATTGTAGTCTTTTTCCTTGTTATTTTAAAATAAATGTACTATGTTTGTTTTGTGCTAGATTTTGTTTTTGAAAATTAAAGTCATTTAAGAACGGAGTTTTTCACAATAGATTAATCTTTAACTGGCGCTAGTTTTTTTTCTTTCCCTAACAAAAAGCGTTATGTATTATGCTTAGCGTTTACTTCGACTTTAATGACTTTATAAAATTTGCTATTGGGTGTGACTTTACCAAAATGTTTCTGTTTCTGCTGACTTTAAAATTTAATATTAATTTAAAATTTAAAGAATCATGAAATTTTTCAGAAAACCTTATTTCACACTATTCTTGGTGTCTTTAATTTTGCTTGTATCTTGTAATCAATATGATACTGATAACCCTCAAAGATTTGATGATACTGATTTAAAATTAGTTAAAAATCAGTTAGAGAATTTTACTTTAATAAGTAACAAAATTTCAGATATTGATATGAATCATCAAATAATGAACTATTTGCAAAATCAAAATAATGTTAATATAGAATTTTCTAATGTGTTGTATGAATTAAATGATAAAACGACAGACGAAAAAATTGAAATAACGTTACAAACAGGTGTATTAAGTCAAGAAGGCTTAGCTCTTATTTTGAATCTTGAAAACAGTTTTGAAAATGATAATTTTGATATCGTTGTTTCTAATTTTGAAGAAAATATTTTAAGCCTAAACCTAAGCAATGAGAAATTTGAAAGTTATAATAATTTTGTTATGGCTTTAAAATTAACTAATTCTTTGGACCCCACACTTTTTCAGTCAAATGATGATACTGCGAGGGGGGGGATTGATTGTGTTATAGCAACAGTGGCTTTTGTGATTGCAGCAGCAGCATTAGCCACTATTGAAGTTGGTTCATTTGGGACTGCAACCATACTTGTAGTGGCGGGTTATATTGCTGCATCAGCAGCTTGGGTTAGAGCCTGTAAGCCAACTAAGAATCAAGATGAATAAAAATATATACTAATTTAAAAAAAAATTATGTTTAAACTCAATAAAAAAACCCTCTTTGTATTATTTGCTCTTGGTTTATTTGCAATTGGAGCAAAAATAAGTTTGATTATTCAAAATGGAATAGGGGGAAGTAATGATATAATATTTACATCTCTTTTATTCTTTTCTTTAAGTGTATCTTGTGTTGTTTTGTATAAGAAGATTTATAGTGTGAAGAAAACAGAAAAAAAATAAGAATAATTTAAATAAACCTAAAAATATTCATACATTTTTTTTAATAAATGAAATATTATTAATTATTAGCCTTTACGGTTATATAATATAAAAAAATATTAGGCGCTAGTTTTTTTTCTTTCCCTAACAAAAAGCGTTATGTTTTGTGCTT
>MAAC01010216.1_pt1 | contig 32360 bp, 27 predicted proteins | sample 1115981 | NCBI WGS metagenome assembly MAAC01 (sample SAMN04961126, study PRJNA320927) | seawater metagenome | isolation source: sample BD02T64 sea water enriched with oil for 64 days | place: USA:Gulf of Mexico | collected 2013-07-27 | reverse complement strand
ACCCTGAAAATGATAGTTTAACGGTTATCACTAGCCCAATCACCAATGTGAGCAATGGCACATTGTCATTGTTTTCTGATGGTCGATTCACTTATACGCCGAATAGTGGTTTTTTCGGCTCAGATAGTTTTGAATATCAAATAACCGACGGTACAAGTACGGCAACGGCAATGGTTACTATTAGTATCAATCAAGCAAACCTAGCTCCAATAGCAAGGCCTGATGATTACCAAGTTCGCACTAATGTAAATATCGATGTTGACGGTGTTTCATTTAATTTACCAACACAAAACGATAGCGATCCTAATTCCGATCCCATTCAATATAACAGTCTTAACTATAATGTTGAAAATGGAGTTTTGAGTATTAATAACGATTCAAGTTTCTTATATACGCCAAACAACGGTTTTAGTGGTGTAGATAGTTTTGTTTATAGTATTGATGATGGTTTAGGGGAGGTTGCCCAAGCAATAGTGACATTGAATGTCTCTGAAATTGATTGGCTCGGTGATAATGCCCTCCCAAATATAGTCATGGCGGACTATCAAGGAATTAGCTTTGATGGCAATCGGTATTTTATCGTCGCTAATCAAAATATTCTTACTAGTAGTGATCTAAGCAATTGGCAAAACCATTATCACGATAGTTCAAGTCCTTTTATGGCTGTAGCGAGTGGCCAAGCTTCACTATCGCCAAACATAAATTCAAGTATAGCCGTTGGTAAAGTAAACAAGGCTTTTAGCCAGCAAGGTGAAGTAAACCCAGGCAGGTGGGCTGAACGAACTACCAACACCTTCATTTCTATGGTTCAGGTTGTATTTAACCAGAATGAGTTTATAGCGACTGGCATGCAATGTGTTATGTATTCGAACGATGGTATTGACTGGCAAACAAAAACACCAAATACCTCAGTTTTGTTTAACTCTGTTGAAAGGGCCCTCGGTATCACGGTTATTGTTGGTAATTCAGGTACAATAGAAACCAGTCTAGATGATAACAGTTGGACTGTAAGAACAAGTAATGTAAGTGATAATTTGCATGATGTTGTTAGTAATCTCAATAATATTTTTGTTGCGGTAGGTGCGAACGGTTCGCTAATTTCAAGTGCAGACGGCATAACTTGGACAACTAGAAATGCTAATACTAGCAATAATATCAACAGCATTACCTGGGGTAATAATATGTTTATGGCTGTTGGAGATAATAGTACAGTTATCACAAGTCCTGATGGTATAAATTGGACATTACAAGGTGGTATTGATTCACAATCACTTAATGATGTTATCTATGACGGTAGTCTATTTGTGCTGGTTGGAGACTTAGCGAACGTTTTCACTTCTAGTGACGGGGTGAGTTACCAACCCATTAGTACTGGAAGCAATATAGATAGTACTGCAATAGCACATAGTGGGAGTAAATTAATAAGGGCAGGTAATGGTACCAATATAACCTCAAGTACTGATGGTACTAGCTGGAGTGATGTTTCAACAACATCGACTTTTCCAATTAATCAAGTAGAGTATTTTAACAATGCTTTTATCGCGGTTGGTGATAGTGGTTTGATTTTGACTAGCCCTTCTGGTGATATATGGACCACACAATCTAGTCCTACATCCAATAACCTTAATGATGTTTTTTGGTTTTCTGGTCTAGATACCCAAGGCAGTCCTTTTTCTCTTTATGTCATTGTTGGAGATTTTGGTGCAATAATAACAAGTCAAGATGGCATTAATTGGGTCGTAGAAACGACAGGCTTAAGTGATCATTTTTATGGTATAGATCACGATGATGATTATTTTGTGGCAGTGGGAAGTAACGGAAAGATTATTGTGAGAAATAATACTGCTGCACCGGGAGCAACAACGTGGATGAACTTCTTCTCAAACTCATCTTTTGGTCAACTAAACGATATTATTTATAATGGCAGCACTAATATTATTATTGGAGATAATGGTATTATAGTGACCGGAACTGCAATGGGGGGTAGCTTTAGTAGTATTAATTCTGGTATTACCGCAAACTTAAATGCAATTGCCTTTTCGGGGAGTAATTATATAACCGTTGGTGATAATGGCGTTACTTTTACAAGTGAAAATGGCGTTACATGGTTACCTGCCAGTGCTGGTAGTGCACAACATTTAAACGATGTTATTTTCAATAGTAACAATATTTTTGCTGTAGGTGATTTAGGCACTTTCATCATGGGTGAAGATAAGTATTAATGAAAAATAATGTCAGTTTTCTTCTATATGACATGCTCTTAGGCTTTTTTTTTGTTGTTTGTTTTAGCTTTCTTCAATGGTTGCAGCCTAGCTGGTTCAAACGTCTTGAGGGAATAGCCTATGATTTTAAGTTAGTTCACTTTATCCATCCTGCACCAGTTTCCCCAGCTAATATCCAAATTATTGATATCGATGAGCAAAGTTTAAAAGAAATAGGCCGTTGGCCGTGGCCCAGAAGTCAGCTAGCGAGGTTAGTTGATACATTAACAGCGCAAGGTTCCATCGTCATTTCCTTTGATATGCTCTTCTCTGAGCCACAACAAAACCCAGTTGAACAAGTCAATAAAGCATTACAAAAACGTAAGCGAAATTATGATTTTGGCGATTTAATTAAAGAGTTAGATAATGACGTTATTTTTGCTAAAGCTATTAGTCAAAATGATGTGATTTTAGGCACTCTATTGCAACAAAATAGAGGCATAGTATTAGGGAAGATGCAGGCGCCAGCGATAAATCAAATAGCAACGTTAGTAAAAAATAAAGACATAATTAACAATAATCATCAACTACACCAGTTCAAAGGCTTTAACGCAAGTATTGAAAAACTGAATAAAGCTGCCTTGGGTCAAGGATATATTAATGCAGTTTTTGATGAAGATGGCTTTATAAGGCGGACAGCCTTAATTAGCGCTTATAAAGATACAATATACCCGTCCCTTGCACTTGAGACCTTCAGAGCGTATAGCTTTGCACCAAATATTACGCCTATTTGGCATGTTGAAAATAACTCAGTGTTATTATCAGGCTTAGCAATAGGCACAAGCATCATAAGAACTGACAATCGGGCCCAGATGCTAATACCCTTTCGAGGAGGGATAAAACGGTATTCATATACATCAGCAACTGCGGTGATGAATGAAAAGGTTGTCGATAAACGCTTTGAAGGGGCTGTGGTATTTATTGGATCTTCAGCAGTGGGCATGGCAGATCTAAGAACGACACCTGTTTCACTACTTTATCCTGGTGTTGAAGTTCATGCGACAGTGTTTGATGCATTAGTGCAACCAGAAAACCAAGTAGTGCAGCCTGAATGGTGGTTAGGTGCGAATATTTTACTCATTTTGATATTAGGGCTTTGGTTAAGTTATATCCTGATAGAAAAGTCGCCAGTGGCCATGTTGATGATTGCAGCGTCTGTATTAGGGGCTGTATGGGCCGCCAATGTTTATATATGGCACGTTTATCAAATTCACTTACCCATTATCGCGTTGTTATTAGTATTATTTGTTATTAGCATTACCGCAATCATGAAAGGCTTTTATCAAGAGAATCTACAACGTAAACATGTAAAAGATATATTTGGTCAATATGTGCCCCCAGCCCATATTGATGAACTCTTAAATGATACGAACGCTTCATCTATGGATGGTGAGCGCAAAGAAATGACAGTTCTCTTTGCTGACATTCGCAACTTTACACATCTATCAGAAGGACTTAACGCCAATGAGCTAAAACAATTACTGAATGACTACTTATCACCCATCACAGAAGTTATTTTTAAACATGGTGGAACTATTGATAAATATGTCGGCGATATGGTGATGGCTTTCTGGGGGGCACCACTCAATGATGCTATGCATGCTGAACACGCAGTCAATGCCGCTTTTGACATGTTGACTAAAACAGCTCAGCTTTCAAATGAATTTAAACAACGAGGCTTACCAGCAATAGCTATAGGTATTGGTATCAATACTGGGATGATGAATGTAGGGGATATGGGTTCAAGTTTTAGAAGGGCTTACACTGTTTTAGGTGACGCGGTTAACTTAGGTTCACGGCTAGAAAGCTTAACGAAATATTATGGTGTTGATATGCTAATAAGTGAAACGACCTTAATGCAATGCTCATCTTATCATTTTCATTTCGTTGATAAAGTCAAAGTGGTTGGCAAAGATAAAACTACTAATTTGTATATGCCAATCAAGAAACCCATAAATGAAAGTCAACTCCAACAAGCCGATTATTTTGAGCAATGTTTTTTATGCTATACAAATAAAGACTTTACCAAGTCAATGGCAATAATTGACAAGCTTCTTCAGTTGGCGCCGAAATGTAAACTTTATCTATTATTTAAGAAGCGTCTACAAGTATTGCTACAAAAACCGCCATCAACTGATTGGGATGGCAGCTTTACTCATACCAATAAATGATCACTTCACTTCAATCACATTTAGTTCATTTGCATGGCTATTCTTTTCAACCTGATTATATTCAACTTCATTGTCATCAAATGCTAAATCTCCACCATTAATGATCCCAGAAGTACTATCAATATTTTTGAAATCAAACAGATTATTATCACAAAGGTGAGATGGCACAATATTTCGCATAGCGGTAAACATTGATTCTATCCTGCCAGGAGATTGAACATGCCAATCATTAAGCATACGTTTAATATTTTGGCGTTGTAAGTTAGGTTGAGAGCCACATAAATTGCACGGAATTATTGGGAAGTCTTTTAATTCACTATATTGAATCAATTCACTTTCTTTACAAAAAGCTAGAGGCCTAATAACAACATGTTCGCCATTATCTGATACAAGTTTAGCAGGCATTGCTTTCAGTTTTCCGCCATAAAACATATTTAACATTAAGGTTTCAATCATATCATCACGGTGATGACCTAATGCTATTTTAGTTGCACCTAACTTTTTTGCTGTTTTATAAAGCACTGCACGTCTTAATCTTGAACATAAACTACAGGTTGTTTTACCTTCAGGAATTTTATCTTTAACTATGGCGTAAGTATCTTCTTCAATGATGTGATACTCAATGCCTAGGCCATCAAGATATTGGGGGAGAATATGTTCAGGGAAACCGGGTTGTTTTTGATCTAAATTCACTGCGATAATATCAAAATGAATGGGCGCAGACTCTTTCATTTTCAATAGTATATCGAGTAATGCGTAACTGTCCTTGCCTCCTGAGACACACACCATTACTTTATCACCATCTTCTATCATATTGTATTCGGCAATAGCTTGGCCGACATTGCGTCTCAAGCGCTTTTCCAATTTTGCCAGTTGCGTTTTGTGAATTGAAGCTGGTTTTTTAAGCGTGTTCATAAATAGGTAACTTTATTTTAAGCAGTATAATATCGCCGCGCATTATAGTGCTTTTAACTACTTAAAGCCATAAGGTAAAACTGCCGGGTAGAATCACTAGGTCCTGTTTTTATGTACCTTATCAGTTTTGTTCCTGAAGAGGTGATATATAACCTTCAGGTTTTAAAGCAAGCACATCACAATTAAGCTGATCTATGACATGTTCCGCGGTGTTGCCAATCAAAGCTGCGGAAATTCCTGTACGGCCAACAGTACCAAGAATGACTAGTTCGGCATCAATTTTAGTTGCTACATGTGCAATAACCGTTTCAGGTAAACCTTCTTCAACATGCGTATTAATAACACTAATACCAAACTGGTTGGCATGAGAGATCATGGCTTGTTCATGATGCTTTTGCATGGTGTCATTATACTCGGTTGAATTAAATTCAGGTATTTCAATCGCTATATTTACTGGGGTGCCAGGGAAAGAATTAACCAGATGTACATTTGCTTGAATTAAGTTGGCTAACTGATTAGCTTCTGTGGTAATTTTGTTATTAAGTGAATGGTGTTCAGTTTCGTCGCTACCGACATTTATGGCAGCAAGAATATTGCCATTGCTAGGCCATTCATGATCTTTCACTAATAACACAGGACAAGGACATTTACGCAATATATGCCAATCTGTTGGTGTAAAGACCACGGATTTAAGTTTATCGTGCTGATGAGTCCCTTTGATAACTAAGTCATAATCATCGTTAATAACCCGCTCAACAATCGCTTCAAAAGGTCGGTTATGCCAAACAACTTGGCAATCTATTTCAATGTCGGCTTTAAGGCTTGCAATAATTGTCTTTAGCCAAAGCTCTTTGTCATTGATTACCGATTGACGCATAACATCACGCTCGTCAGTAGAGAGAATAGTAGTCATTTCATAGGAAAAATCAAATATACTGAGAAAAGCACAGACTTTCACTTTATTTTTAGCATTTTCTACAACTCTAGAAGCTAACTCTATCGCTCTTCTTAGCGCCTTTTGTTCATCTGTCGTTGGATCGACAACAACTAAAATACTTTGATATGTTTCCATGATAAATCTCACTTTTGTTTATTGAAAACACAGACTTTATTAAAGCCTAATTAATTTATAGCAAAAGTATGGAATTAATGCTTGTTTTAAATGAACTTTAAAGATTATTTTTAAGGGAAATAGGCAATGTTACTCGTTGAAGTAAGGGCAGGTATAACTATGCAAGATCTGGTAAATCATCTATATCAATAATTTCTATCAGCTTACCATCAAGTTTGATTAACCTTGTTATTGAAGCGATTGAGTATTCGGCTAATTGTTTCAACTGTTAAGCCAATATAATTACTAATTTCATTTCTTGTCATTGCTAAGGGAAACTCATTAGATGAAAAGTCTCGAGACTGGCATCGCTTACTTAAGTTCGTTAAGAAAGTGGTTAGGCGTTGCTCAGCATTTTCTTGCGTAAGTAAAGTAAGCATTTATTGAACAGTATGAATTTCATTACTCATTAAGCGTAATGCTTATTTTTAGAGTTGCGGCATAGCGCTAGATAAAGTAGCTAAATTATCGTATGGAAATTCACACACCAAAACCAAGTAAATCACCGGCTAGATAAAAACCTGAAATTTTCTCATCATCTTGCTCGTTTAGGGTAAAAGACAAGCAAAGCTCAGTAGTGCTACAATTTTGACGCTAAATATGCTTTGAGCTAGAGCAGCTATTTAATAAATTGGTACGGTTAAAGTAATGGTAATAGCGCGGTTTACTTCAAAAGTATTTAAGCAAGGCTATGGTATTAAAACAACTGTTGCCAAGCACCGGTAAAACTATAAACACCGAAGGAAATTAACAATAAAGCCATTCCCTTTTTCAAACTAGCGCTAGTTAAAAGCCCTTTTATAGTGTGAAAGCTTAAAGATAAGGTTAACAATGCAGGTAAGGTGCCTAGACCAAAACAAAACATTATGGCTGCACCGTTTAGGGCATTACCGCTTGCTAGTGCCCAAGTAAGCATTGAGTATACAAGGCCACAAGGTAGCCAACCCCAGATAACGCCTAAGGAAAACGCTTTACTGGAACTATCAACAGGAATAACACGTTTAGCTAATGGGGATATCTGTTTCCACAAAATTTTCCCTAGCGCTTCAACGCGATTCAACCACATTAGCCACTGACCTAAATAAAGCCCTAATAGAATGATAAAGATAGCTGAAAACATACGTAAACCTGCTAAGGGTAAACCAATGTTTTTTGCTGCAATAGAGCCTGAGTAACCAACTATAGCACCGATGATACTGTAAGATGCGATACGGCCAATATTGTAACTGCTAACTAATAATAATTTACTCGGTAATTTACTTGGCCTAGTTTGCTCATTAACCCAAACGGGGATTGCTAATTTATTTTGATTTGACGGTAAAGCCGAGGTTAGCATCGTAGTTATACCACCACACATGGCTATACAATGACCGGAGCCAAGTAAGCCTATAATAAATGCTGAAAATAGATCTAAGTTCATTTGATAACTTACTCAGGTTTCTGTGGTTTCTTGTTTATTATTTTGCTGGTCTTGTCATTGCTATCAGTCAAATTTTTATGTTCTTGTTCATCAAAAAGAATACTCATGCCTTGTTTTTCAAGATCATCAAACTGCTCAGTTTTTACAGCCCAAAAAAATAAATAAATACCGATGGCGGTAAGGATGATGGCAATTGGAATTAATATATAAATAATGCTCATAGCATAAACTCATTGTGGATTATTTCTTTAACAAGCGTAATGAATTAGTTATTACTAATATAGAGCTTGCAGACATACCTATAACAGCTAAATATGGGGTTATCATTCCGGCAACCGCTAATGGTAATACAATAGCATTATAACCAAATGCCCATAAATAATTTTGAAAAATTATACGCCTTGTTTTAACAGCCGTTTTGTTCAGTGTGGTAACGCTACTTAATTGATTGTTTAATAAAATGACATCAGCACCACTTTTAGCAATGTCTGTACCACAGCCCATTGCCATTGAAACGTGAGCCGCACCAAACACAGGAGAATCGTTGACACCGTCTCCTACCATCGCTATTTTTTCATGTTGTTGTTCTTGTCGTTTTATCAATTGTGTCATTTTATCTTGTGCTGATAGATCACCATGACAAGTCTTAATTAACAATTCCTGTGCTATTTTTTCGCAAGAAAATTGGCTATCTCCTGATAGCATTAAGGTATGTTTATCTTTATTTAATGCGCTTATTAAAGCGCGAGCATCCTGTCTAATTTGATCTGTTAAATCAAAACTGGCGATCAATTTACCTTCACAAAGCAATACACATGAAGTAGAGCTGGTGGTCTCATCTTGGCTTGTTATTAACCAAGAAGGTTTACCAATGCTGTAATGTTCGCTGTTTATGGTGCCTGTGACTCCTTTACCTGAATACACAGTTACATTTTCTGACTTAAGTTCATAATTTCTGTACTCAATAAAAGGCTTAGCTAATGGGTGTTCAGAATGTGATTCAAGCGCAGCAGCGATAGCCAGTACTTGTGATTTTGTGTAATTAGTTTCGTTAGTGAGTGTTACACGGGCGATTGAAAATTGGCCAGTAGTTAACGTACCGGTTTTATCAAAAGCATAGCAATCAATTTTTGGCATGGTTTCCATTACATGGGCCGATTTTATCATTATACCGTCACGGTTTAGACGGGTGGTTGCGCAAGTTAACGCTGTCGGAGTCGCTAATGAAAGGGCGCATGGGCACGTGGCTACTAAAACAGACAAGGTTATCCAAAACGCCTCAGTTGGTAAGTGCTGTTGCCAATAGAATGCGGTACCAAGCGCAGTGACTAAAATCACAGCAACGAAATATTGAGCAATTTTATCTGACAGTCGAGCAAGTTTTGGTTTATGTGTTTGAGATTGTTCACTTAAACGAATTAATTGACTTAAAAATGATTGGTTACTTGGCTGTGTAACTTGCACAGTTAAGTTACCATCGCCATTAATTGTACCGGCAAAGACATTATCATTAATATTTTTATTTACCGGTAATTGCTCACCAGAAAGCATCGCTTCATTTATTTGTGAACTCCCTCGTACAACCTTGCCATCTGCAGGCACTGTTTCACCAGGTTTTACCAACACCCAATCATTAACTGCGAGTAACTTTGCCGCTACCAATTTTTCTTTAATGTCACCTTGCTCTTTCTCGAGCGTTACTCTTGGTATACGCGTTGCTGTCATTGGCATAAGTTTTAACAAATTTGCAGACACTTGCGCAGCATGAGAGCGAGCACGAAACTCTAGAAACTTGCCGATAAGCAATAAAAAAGTAAACATAGCAACGGATTCGAAATACACTTCACCCTGTTTGGAAAATGTTGCCCATGCACTGGCACTAAATGCAAGAATTATCGCAATTGAAACAGGGACGTCCATCGATAAACGTTTTAATTTAAGCGCATTTATTGCACCAATATAAAAGGGAAATGCGCCATAGCTAACTATTGGTAGCGCTAAAAGAAAGCTAACCCAACGCAAATAGATTTTATTATGATCTTCCATGTCGGCAAAGGCACCAAAATAAAGGCCTATAGCAATCATCATTATCTGCATCATTAATATACCGCTAATGCCAAGCCGTTTGATGAATGTTTTACTCACAATTTTGTTGCGTTTCTCAACTTCATTAGCCTTGAATGGTAAGGCATGATATCCAATTTTTTCAATAGCATTTAAAATTTCACTGAGTACCAGTTTCGAATCATGCCACTTGATTGTTGCTCTTTGAGTAGTGGCGTTAACGTTAATAGATTCTATACCGACGTGCTTGATTAATTGCATCTCAATTAGCCAAGCACAAGCCGCACAATTTATGCCTTCTATGGTTAAAATAGCTTCTTTAATGTCATTCTCTTGATAAATAAATTCATTTTGCAGAACTGCTTCATCTAACAATTGATTTTTACATAATTGTTCAGGTATTAATGCCGTACTTTTGAGCGCAGGTTCAGTTCTAACCGCGTAATATTGCGTGAGATTATTATCAATTATAGTTTGGGCAACTGCTTGACAACCAATACAGCACATTAACTGGGTTTTGTTATTGATAATGACGTTAAGTGTTATACCCTGAGGTATTAACTCATCACAATGATAGCAATTACTTTTCTTAGAGGGCATAAGTATATCTAGTTGGGAACTTACTTTAATATAAGCGTTATTGTGCTTTAATCGGATTAGGGATTATGTCGATAAATTCGCGCTGCGGTAGACTAATCGTATCTTGAATTTTCCAGCTATTATCAAAAGGAGTAATGGTAATTTTCCATTTTCCGGTAATTTCTTTATTAAATATTTCTCTAAAATAACCATTACCATCAGGTGTTAACGCTATATAAAAGTCCTGTTTTTCAAGGGTAGGGTGGAAAAAGTTAATATTGAGTAAAGGAAACTTTTTGTCAATGCCAGTCGGCTTTATCACTAGTTCATTATCGACAAGCTTTAACGCGAATCGCATGCCTAATTTTTGTGCTCTCTTAACTTTTGATACTTGCAAATTTATAGCTTTACCTGTTTTATAATAATCCCCTACAACAAGCGTGTCAGGATCAGTATTGGCAATAATATAAGTAGCAATACCTGCAACAACTGCAGTAAAAGGAAGAATAAAAACTAACCAAGCCCAAGGCTCATGATACCAAGATGTTTTCATAGATAAAATTATGTTTAGATTGTAGCAAATTAACGGCTATTATAGCGTTTTTATTTGTCTTGAGCTAGTTTAGTCGTTAAGTTGAAGGCATTAAAAAAGGCTAATTAACAAGTAGTTAATTAGCCTTTTTATTTATTTCTATACGTAGCTTAAATGTATTAGCTTAAGTTCATAATTAATCTTGGGAAAGTGAGTAAACATAAGCACTAATAACATGTACTTTCTCTTCACCTAAGATATTACTCCATGGTGGCATAACACCGGCGCGACCGTACTTAATTGACTCTTCAATAGCACGTTTTGAACCACCGTATAACCAAACATTGTCAGATAAATTAGGTGCACCCATGGGTAAACCTAATGCTAAACTACCTTGACCATCAGAGCCATGACAACCTGCGCATATACCAAACTTGGCTTTACCCGCCTTAGCAAGGTCAGCGTTAACAGAGCGACCACTTAAACTAATAACATAAGCTGCCACATCTTTTACACCTTGTTCACCGCCTAAAGCGTCTTCCCAAGCCATCATGCCAACAGCTTGACGGCCATGCATGATAGTTTCTTTGATTTGCTCTGGCGTACCACCGTACAACCAATCTTTATCCGCTAGGTTAGGAAACCCTGTAGTACCACGAGCATCAGAGCCGTGACATTGTGCACAGTTTTGAATGAATAATCGTTGACCTACCTTTAATGCTTCTGCATCTGTAGCCAAGTCTTCAATACTACGCGCAGCATAAGCGTCAAATATTGGACCATATTTTTCATTAGCCCGGGCAATTTCACGATCGTATTGCACTAAAACACCGGAGTCTTTTGCTAAATACTCCGCTGTTTTAGCCTTTGATTCTGCTATGTTTAATATACCTTGGTTTGAACTTCTCCAACCAGAGATACCCGTCCATGCGCCTAAACCGAACCAAGCAATATAAAATAATGCCCAAATGATAGTTGCTAAGAAAAAGTTACTCCACCATTTAGGTAGTGGATTATTCAATTCTTCAATACCATCGAAGGAGTGACCCATTGATTCGCCTTCTTCAACGCCAGCGAAGTTCTTTAAGCAATAACGCAGTATAATAAAGCAGCCTGCTAAGCAGCCTAGGGTAAGAACCCAAATCCATATATTCCAGAAGCTAGACATTATTATTCGTCTCCTGTTTGCTCTCTGTTTTAAGATGGCTTTCGCTATCTGGTGCTTGTTGCTCGTCAAGTATCGAATTTGCTATTTCATCAAATGATGCTTTGCGCTTCTTCGAAAAAGACCAGACAACAATTACGATAAATAAAGCCAATATAAGGAGGGCGAAAAACCCTCTTAATGTTCCATAATCCATTGTGTTAACTTACTTAAGTGCGTGGCCAAGTGATTGCAAATAAGCAACCAAGGCGGTCATTTCAGTTTTACCCTGTACGGCATCTTTTGCGCCATCTATTTCAGCCTGCGAGTATAGTGGAATAGCATTACCATTTTCATCTTTGTGAGAACGATTACGCGTTAACCAATTAAAGGTTTCAAGTTTTTTAGCGGTTACGTTACCATCAAGGGTATTCTTATTTAACCAGTTATAAGCAGGCATGTTAGATTCAGGCACAACCGACCTAGGGTCAGTTAAATGTGCAATATGCCAGTCATCACTATAACGACCACCAACACGGGCTAGATCTGGTCCTGTTCGTTTTGAGCCCCATAAAAAAGGGTGCTCCCAGACATGTTCACCAGCAACACTATAATGGCCATAACGTTCGGTTTCTGCCCTAAATGGGCGGATCATTTGACTATGACAGTTGCTGCAACCTTCACGGATATATATGTCTCTTCCTTCAAGTTGCAAAGCCGTATATGGCTTTAGGTTATCTACCGGAGTAGTTGTTTCTTTTTGAAAGAACAATGGCGTAATCTCAACTAGGCCACCAATACTGATAGCCAATACGGTAAATAGAAAGAACAAGCCAACATTCTTTTCAACTGCTTCATGTTTATTTCGCATCTTTGCTCTCCTTAAGCTTCTGCAACGGCTTGTAGACTGCCGTCTTTAGCGCCGATTGTTTTAAACATGTTGTAAGCCATTAAGAGAAAACCAGCAACAACAAGAACACCACCTAAGAAACGGATAAAGTAGAAAGGATAAGAGGCAGTCAAACTTTCAACAAAACTATAGGTTAAGGTACCGTCAGTATTTACCGCACGCCACATCAAACCTTGCATAACACCTGAAATCCACATAGCAACGATATAAAGAATAATACCAGCAGTATGCATCCAAAAATGTATATTGATTAAGCGAATGCTATACATACGGCCTTGATTAAATAATACGGGGATTAAGTGATACATTGCACCAATGGAAACCATGGCTACCCAACCAAGCGCACCAGAATGAACGTGACCTATGGTCCAGTCTGTGTAGTGAGATAAAGCGTTCACAGACTTGATTGCCATCATTGGGCCTTCAAAAGTAGACATGCCATAAAAAGATAAAGAAACGATTAAGAAACGTAAAATAGGATCATAGCGAAGTTTATGCCAAGCACCTGAAAGGGTCATGATACCGTTGATCATACCACCCCAAGAAGGCAGGAATAACACAATTGACATCACCATACCAACCGATTGAGCCCAATCAGGTAGCGCAGTGAAGTGTAAATGGTGGGGGCCAGCCCAAATGTATAAAGAAACTAGTGCCCAAAAATGAACAATTGACAAACGGTAAGAATATACCGGACGTTCTGCTTGTTTTGGCACAAAATAATACATGATACCTAAGAAACCTGCTGTTAATAGAAAGCCAACAGCATTATGACCGTACCACCACTGCATCATAGCATCGATAGCACCAGGGTAAATTGAGTAAGACTTCATAGCGGAGACAGGTATTGCCATGGAGTTGCCAATGTGAAGAACCGCTACCGTAATGATGAAACCACCAAAGAACCAATTCGCCACGTAAATATGTGAAGTTTTACGCTTGATAAGTGTACCGAAGAAAACAATGGCATAAGAAATCCACACAACAGCAATAAAAATATCAATTGGCCATTCTAATTCGGCATATTCTTTTGATGTGGTATAACCCAAAGGTAATGTTATAGCTGCAGCTACAATGACGGCCTGCCAGCCCCAAAATGTGAAAGCGGCTAACTTGCCGCCAAATAATCGTGTTTGGCAAGTGCGTTGTACAACGTAATAAGAGGTAGCAAATAAAGCGCTAGTACCAAAAGCGAAAATTACCGCATTGGTATGTAGTGGACGAAGACGAGAGTAAGTTAACCAAGGTGTATCAAAATTTAAAGCTGGCCAAATTAATTGCGCAGCGATGAGTACACCTACAAAAGTACCTACGATCCCCCAGATTACAGTCATAACAGTAAATTGACGTACAACATCGAAGTTGTAGTCTACTGCTGACGTATTGCTTTGAGTCATGTGATGGTTTTCCGAAGTTTTATTTTATAAGTCAATAGTTTTTAACGTTCCCTTAACTGAGCGAAGAAAAAACAAACGATAATTGTACTATTTTTGTGTGTTTGCCAAATGGCATTGATATATGTCACAAAGTCTTGCTAAATGCAGCATATAGAAGACAATTTTACCCTTTCAGCTGGCTATAAATCAACTGCTACAACAGGATAAATTTGACTTAGCACAAGTTTATTTAATATTTCCTATAACCAAATGGTTGGAAGTAAGAAGCCGTTGCAGACATTAGTTGTACAATATAAAGGTAAAATTAAATTCGTGATCAATTAACAAGGTAGACTATTTTTTTGAAGTCAGCCAGTTTGAATCGCTGATTGTGATTGAGTTACTTGCAGTTTTCACTTTCAAATTGAGCATTAGAAAAAATGCTTCTTGAGCAAAAAAAAGTTATAAAATACGAAATTCTTGAATTACTCTCTGCTAGCTCAAGTTAAAAATTAGCAAGAACATAGTGCTTTCAATGCTCGCTATTGTCTTTGTTTCTTTTGATAATATTGCAAATAAATGTAAAGGAAAACCTGTAAATGTATTAGCTGAACACTTTTTGCTACAGGATAATAACCTTCGTTCTAATTTGGTTATGCCAGCTTTAGTCTTGATAGAGTAGGCATGGTTGTCATTTCTTTGATAGCATGTGTTTTTTTTATGGTGTTGGCTCAAAGTAAACTAAATAATTAGCTCATCGCTAGTGCGGAGAATGTCGTTATGTATAAAGTTATTGTTATTACGGTTGTTATTACGGTTTTTATTATCTATTTATTCGGGTGTAAACCGAGTCAACAAACAGCCAATATATCAACCGTTTTACCTGATAAGTCATTTCTATGCTTGGAAAGCCAGAGTCAATGTAAAATTAATACTGAATTGGGGTCATTTACCGTATTATTTTCAGGACAACACCTAGCGGGTAAGATTAGAACTGAATTGCCATTTACCATTCAATTAAGAATGGAAAGTGAACAACAAATAAATCGTATAACTAAGGTGAGTAGTTACCTAGAGGGGAAAACTATGTTTATGGGTAAAGTGCCTGTTTTTTTTGAAGCGACAGAAAATGCTAATATATTACTAGCAGAAGCTTTACTTGCGCGATGTAGTCATAATGTGATGACCTGGCAGCTTCGGTTGCAAATTGAAGTGACTACTGAAAATAAAACCCTAGAACAAAGCTTTTTCATCGACTTTGATACTGAAAACTCTTAGTCATAGCTACAGGAGTAATAACTAAGAGTCTAATCTTTAAATAGGCTTCATTTTATGCTGACAACCTTGAGAATTTCAACTACTTCTAAAACTCGGCTTTAAATGGCTTGTTAAATATTATTGGTTACATCTACCGACAGTTTTAATCTTTGACCAGGCTGTAAGTATTTATTTCTACTTAAGCTATTCCAGCGCTCTATATCCTTAATACTGACATTGAATTTATCAGCTATACGGGCGAAAGAGTCACCGCGCCTTACCTTATAGGTGATATTCCTCATTATTGCTTGTTCAACACCAACAGTAACCCTGCTGATTTTAGCGATGTTGTTTGAGCTTGAGGGCTTTTGCCAAATAACTAATTTTTGTCCAAGCTTTAAGGTATCACGTGGGGCAAATCCATTCCATTTTGCAATGTTTCTGCTAGAAACTTTATAATGTTGACCAAGATCCCAAAGGTTATCACCAGAAACAACTGTATGTGTAACTTTAAAGCCTTGCTGCGTTCTTGCTTGCTTTTTAGCGATACGTTGATCTTGTGAAAGGATATAGCTATCCAGTGATTTTGCTGCAACAGGAATCAATAAATACTTACCAGCACGAATTTGGTTACCTTCTATATCATTTACTTGGCGAATTAACTCAATACTGGTGTGAAATTTATTAGCGATATGGCCTAAGTTATCACCATTATTTATTTTATAACGTTGCCATGCCAAACGATCTGTTTTTTTCAGTTTACCTAGCGCTTGTTCAAATTTTTTAACTTTATGTTTAGGTAAAACTAAACGGTGAGGGCCATCAGGGTCAGTAGACCAACGATTAAATCCAGGATTTAATCGTTGTAATTCTGTTAATGATAAGTCTGCTAAACTCGCTGCTTTGGCTAAATCTAGCTGGGACTCGATATCTACTTGGCTGATCACTTCTTCATTAACTATTTCATATAAAGATAAGTCAAAAAACTCAGGGCGTTTGATTATATCGGCAAGGGCTAACAGCTTAGGTACATAAGCACGGGTTTCTTTTGGTAAATCGAGTGACCAGAAGTCGGTGTTCTTACCTTTTTTCTTATTCTTTCTTACGGCTCGTTGCACTCGACCTTCACCGGAATTATAAGCTGCTAGGGCTAATAACCAATCACCATCAAAGAACTTGTGCAAATACTGCATGTATTTAATAGCGCCTTGAGTCGAAGCAATTACATCACGCCGTCCGTCATACCACCAGTTCTGTTTCATATCAAAACGTTTGCCAGTACCGGGTACAAATTGCCACATGCCAGAAGCTCTACCATGAGAATATGCGAAAGGATCAAAAGCGCTTTCAACAATTGGTAAGAGTGCTAGCTCAATCGGTACATTGTTCTTCTCCAGCTCCTCTACAATATAAAACAGGAAAGGCTCAGCACGTTTAGCAACTCTTTCTAAATAACTGGGATGTCTGACATACCAATTACGTTGCATTACCACGCGATTATTTTCAGGTACTGCAAAGCTTAATTGACCACGTATACGCTGCCATACATCGTTACTGCTGTGTAAACTATCGTCTTTTAAACTGAACTCAACGTCGGCAACAGGGTGAGTAACATCAATATTCTCGTCGGCGAGCAACGCTTGGTTGATGTCATTAGTTGAGGCTATAAATTCCTCTGATTGATTTGTGTTTTTCTCAACCGTGTCGTTTTGCGATAATAGAGTGCTTTGACAGCCACTTAGAAGAAAAAAAGCTGGCAATAATAAATATTTCATGGATAACCAAAGGTAATTTGTCAGGATGTGGTGTGTCTTTCTTTACATTTAGTTTAGTAAAGAGCCTGAAGATTAACATGTTAAAATTGGTCTTTCCAGCGTCTAATTTTGGTAAAGGTATCGAGAGAATTCGCTTGCACGTTATTTTCTAAATGATTTGCCTTATTTTGTAGCGTAGGTATATGGCAGCGTAAAAAAGGATTTATCTGCTTTTCAACCTTTATGGTAGTTGGAATGGTCGCTAAGTTTTTAGCCCGTAAGTTTTTTACCTGCTCGCTGTAATGTATAAGTGCTTGGTTATCGGGTTCAACAGTTTTGGCAAAGGTTAAGTTAGCTTGGGTGTATTCATGAGCACAATAAACTTTTGTATTATCGGGTAAATGAGCCAATTTAGTTAGTGAATGAAGCATTTGAGCAGGGCTACCTTCAAACAAACGTCCACAACCGCCTGAAAATAAGGTATCACCACAAAATAACACAGGCTCTTTATTCGTAATTTCACTGTCCGATGAAAAATAGGCGATATGTCCTGCAGTGTGCCCAGGTAAATCGATAACCTGTAAGTTAATATTTAAGGCAGGCAAGTTAACTTCATCACTTTCAATTAATTTAATATCACAATGTGGAATATTTTCATTTGCAGGGCCATAGACAGTTAAGGGCCAATTATTTTTCTGGCAATAATTTAATAAGCCTTCGATTCCGCCAGTATGATCTGGATGATGATGTGTGATTAATATGGTACTCAGGGTGAGTTTGTTAGCTTCTATATAACGAATACAAGTATCTGCATCACCAGGATCAACTAGACCTGCCATAGTTTCATTGGTAATGGCCCATATATAATTGTCAGAAAAAGCCTTAATAGCGCTGATTTTGAAAGCTGAATTGTCTGTTTTTAATGAAGCCATGTGGAATTACCAACTTGCTTAGGTATATACTTGATTATACTTATTTTAGTTTTAAAAAACATAATTTATGAAACCTGCTTTAGCATTCAGGCAACCCCATTATCCAAAATCTTGGCAAGAGCTTCCCAATGGCGACAAGGTTTTGTCTGCGATTGAAGAAAAATTATATCCTTGGTGGCAAAAATTTTTTGGTTATCATTTACTCAAAGTTGGTGCATTAAGTCATGATGTTAATACCCATGATAGTCCGATTAAGCACCAAGTCACTTGTTGCTCGTCTAAAAGTTGTGCATCTAAAAAACAGAGTAGTTGTATTGTTGCTGAGTTAGATGATTTGCCCTTACTTGAGCATAGTGTCGATGTATGTTTGTTAAGCCATACATTAGAGTTTTCTCTTGACCCGCATCACGTTATTCGTGAAGCTAATAGGGTGCTCATTCCAAACGGTTACCTTATCATTACAGGTTTTAATCCCTTTTCTTTGGCGGGCTTAAATCGTGCTATTCCTTATCGAAAAAAACAAACACCATGGAATGAACATTTCTTCTCGCCTATGCGGGTAAAAGATTGGCTGCATTTAATGGGCTTTGAAATATTAAGTGATGAGCGGTGCTTGCATAGCTCTTTGGTAGGAAAAATGAGTGACCATAAGCTAGTAAATTCTTGGCGGAAATTTGCCAGTAATTATTTAACAAGTTTAGGCTCGGTTTATATCATTATTGCTAAAAAACGAGTATTACCCTTAACACCTATCAAACCTAAATGGCAGATTAGGGCTAAGTTCAACCCGGTGAAGGTGCCTAGTATGAATGTACATTCGCGAGATAAAAGCAATAAAAAAGCCACATCTTAATTGAATAAGATGTGGCTTAACTATGTTTACGATTCTATAAACGTACTACTTAAGCTTAAAACTTATATTTTGCTTGAGCGTAAGCAAAGCGGCCTTGACCACTGTGCACATTAACGGCAAAGCCCATAAAGTCATGATAAGCGAAAGGCGGTTTTTCATTGGTTAAATTAGTCGCACCTAACGTAAGTACTAAATTATCAATACCAAAATAATTAACCGAAGCATCAAGTGTGGTCATAGAATCAACTTCTTTGTTCAAGTTAAGCGATGCTTCTTGCTCAAATGAATCAATGTAGTTAATTGCTGCTGTTGCACTAATATCATCTAATACCCAGTCAGCAGAAGCTGTCCAGCGCATTTGCGGTTGCTCGAACCCACCTTCTTCAGTATTTTTGTAATCTTCAAAATTCAAGACATAATTCATTACATAACCGAGTTTAAATTCACCCATGTTTGTTTCAAATGCATAGCGTAAATCTAAATCAATACCCGATGTTTTTAAATCGCCAATGTTTTGGAAACTATCATTTACTTGAATTACTTCACCTGGATCGTTTGCAATAGAAGTAGGGCGACGCACTACAATGGTAGAATCTAAACCAAAGTTATCGATAACAAATTGTGTATCTGAGTCAATAATATCGCTAATGTCATAGTTGTAGTAATCAATTGAAAAGTTTACATCATTACTGAAGTTGTAGATTACCCCAAAGTTATAACTTTTAGATGTTTCTGGACCTAAATCTGGGTTACCTTCAAATACTGCAGTGTATTCTTGCGGCTCACAAGCTCTATCTTGGTTTCCGATAGCAGCACAACGTAAGCTATCTACTAAGTTTGGTGATTCGTCAGTTCGACCTAAGCCTAACTGATGAAGCGATGGTGCACGAAAGGCGGTACCGTAAGAGCCCCGAACACTTAAGTCTTCAGTAGGGGTCCATAAAAATGAAACTTTAGGATCAGTTGTTGTACCAAAATCACTATAATCTTCATGACGAACAGCTAATTGTACTTCTAAATTGTCTAATACCGGAATGGCCAATTCACCAAAGAATGCCAAGTTGTCACGTGAACCATTGGCTTGAGTCGCTTCAGTACCAAATACTTCACCACGCAAAAATTGATCATCCGGGTTATCACTAATCGTTTCCTCACGATATTCACTACCAAGGGCAAAATATACATCACCATGAGGCATTTCAAAGACAGCACCAGAAATTTTGAAATCGAGAGACTTCATGGTCGATTTACCAACACGAGTGGTCGTAGTTTCAATGAAGTCTAATGATTCTTGTGAATTACTTGAAGGTTCAAATGGGTTCCATAAACCACTGTCTATCGCTTCTTGTACACGACGAGAGTTAGGGAAACCATCGACACCACGTTCAACTGAGCTACTTTTTATGTAGCTATAGGCGGCTTCCCAGCTCCAGTCATTAATTTCACCTTGTAAACCAAGAATTGCACGATAGTAGTCTGAATCAACGCGCTTTTCACGGTTACCTATATCAACGGTTCTACGACGCATTGTTAGGTCTTGACCATAAAATTCATGCTCTGGCATGTCAGCAAATGGATGATTAATGTTATCACCACTCATAAATAATTCGTTGAAGCTAGGGCTACCTGCACCTCTCACAGTCGATTTAGAATTTTGACCATTTAATTCACCAAACGCTCGCACGTTTTCATTTATTTCGTATTTGCCCATATAGTTCCAGCTAAAGCGCTCTGCAGCGGGAATCATGGTCATATGTGGAGCGTAGTCATAACGACAAAGGTTGTTGGCAAAATCTTGGTATTCAGGTGCACACTGATCGTTACCGTAAAGATCGATTAATCGGTTTGAAGGGTCATCTGCTAACGCGATAGTACCTGGAATACCTGCTGAGCTTCTAAAGTCGGTAGCATCAGGATCGCCAGTACGGGCAGCTTGGTTAGCGGTAGCTGAATAATCTCGGTCTGAATATAAAATTTCATCACGATTAAAATATTCTAATACAAAGGTATGGCTGGCGTTTTCAGAACTATTACCGAAAACTAAGTTCACACTTTTCTCATCGCCACCACCATCGGCAGTTGAACCAATTTTTGCTGACAGCTCAGCACCTTCTATATCATCTCTTAAAACGATGTTAATAACACCTGCAACAGCGTCTGAGCCATAAGTTGCTGATGCACCATCTTTAAGAATATCGACGCGCTTGATTGCCGATAGTGGGATGTTATTAATATCAACAAACGAGGTATCTATGCCTTTAGCAAATGGTGACACCGATACACGGCGGCCATTAATTAATATTAGAGTGGAATCTGCACCTAAGCCGCGCAATGATACAGATGAACCACCATTAGCAGTATCATCACTACTGTTAGCTTGTGTAGAGAAAGTACCTTGGCCTGAAATAGGTAGTTTAGTAAATAAACTAATAAGGTCTGTGACACCAGACTTCTGTATGTCTTCTTGTGATAAACTTGTTACCGGTGAAGGACCTTCCATATCTTGTCGCTTAATATGTGAGCCGGTAATTTCAATACGTTCTACTTCAATTTCTTGTTCTGCAGCAGCTGTGGTGAAACTTGTAGTCGTTAAGAGTGCGGTTGAAATGCTTAAAGCAAGTGCATGCTTTTTAGTAAATAAAACTTTCAGGGTAAGGAACAAAAGTTCAATGTAAATATATGTTAAATTGTAATAATATCTTTCCGAATTGACTACAGCCTTTATCGTACTTGAGCGCTAGATCACAATGCCGTATGATAATTTGAAATTGAAGCTAGATTAGATGAAATGATGAAAAGTGAAGCCTTTGAAAAATATGTCAACGACTTGTTAAAACCTGAACAAATAAAAGACTACGCGCCAAATGGTTTACAAATACAAGGTCGCGACAAAATAAATAAAATAGTAACCGGCGTTACAGCCTCTCAAGCATTAATTGACCAAGCTATTGTCGAAAATGCTGATGCGATAATTGTTCATCATGGCTATTTTTGGAAGAATGAATCCTATGTTATTCGAGGCATGAAGCATAAGAGAATAAAAGCATTACTGGATAATGACATTAATTTATTTGCTTATCATTTACCGTTAGATATTCATCCTGTATTGGGAAACAATGCACAGCTTGGGTCATTACTCAATATAAAGGTCACAGGTCCTCTTGAAATCAATAATCCGCTCAGTGTTGCAATTCAAGGTGAATTAGTTAAAGAAACGACAGGTGAAGCTTTCGCAAAGCTGATTGATAAGCAATTAAACCGAAAGTGTTTACATATACCACCGTTGTCTAATAAGAGCATTAAAACTATTGCTTGGTGTACTGGTGGCGGACAAGACTATATTGAATTGGCTGCAGAGCAGGGTATTGACGCGTTTATCTCGGGTGAAGTCAGTGAAAAAACTACTCATATTGCTCGTGAAATGGATATTCACTTTTTTGCTGCGGGACATCATGCTACTGAGCGATACGGCGTGAAAGCCTTAGGTGAACATTTAGCTAAAGAGCTAAATTTAGCTGTTGTTTTTGTTGATATTGATAATCCAGCATAAACTTGACTGGTAGCACCGCCATACTCAGTGACTTAGGACGGTGCTTTATCTAAATTTTAATTATTCATTGGTTTGAGCGGCGAACGTCATTTTATAACCTATGGCACTATCAGCATCTTTTTCTAATATAATAAACTGATCAACACTGTCCTCATCTAGCGTTAATTGAGTAGTTGATAAAATAATATCACTGCTATCAAGTCGACCAATTACATAAATACTATAAGTATTGTTAAGTAAATCTACTGAACTTGGCGTCGCAAAAATAGCGGTTAACGATTGCTCCGCAGTTTCAATTATTTCGTCGCTACGAACAAAATAAACTTTGATGCTACTGAAATCATCAATGATTTCATCTTGATCTATTAAGTTAACCACTTTAATTTGATGATTGTAAATACTGTCACTTTGATTGTTATCAATGACAAGTGAATTAATGGTAATTTCAATTTCATCAATTTTACCATCGCCATCTTCGTCTATATCACCATCACCATCTTCATCTACTGCTTCTTCTAAAAGGTAAAAGAATACGGTTTTATCGGTGTTTTCATTAAGTGCTAATAAATGATTGCTGATAATTGGACTTTGTGATTCTGGAGTAACCGCACTCATGCTGTAATCGCCTGAATCAAGCATTAATGATTGACTGAACTTTCCAAACTCAAGAGAGGCAACTTCAGGTGTGTCATCTATACCATCTAAATGAAAATCAAAAGTTTGCTCATATTCGGGCAGCAGTTCATGTTCAATAATACCGTTAAATACGCGATAACTCGCTTCTGCATTGCTGTCGACATATTCTTCAATGGAAGAAGTCGATATTCTATCTAATACAAAAGGAGATGAGCCAACGCCCTGATTTTCTCGTATAACCATAATGTATTCAGATGCATAGGGAAAGGGGATATCTGCTGATTCAAACAGTATTTCATCACTGCCAGCTGCGGTTAGATAAAATATATAATCATCTTGCTCTATTTTATAATTATCAGACATTTGGCTATAAGTTGTTTGGTTTAATAGCACAGCTTCATTGAAAGTTTCGTCAGACTCAGCATAGTATATATCAACTCCTTCAGAGTCATTGTGCATATTCAATACTCTAATATTAAACACTTCATCATCATTATCATCATCAACTTCATCCTCATCTCTAACGGGGATTTCATATACCATTACAGTAGGCTCTTTAATATCTTCCGACATTACTACGAGTTGCATGTTGTCGGTTTTAACAGTGAGTTGATTTTCATACACAGTTTCTAAATCATATTGATTGTTGTAATCATTTTGCCATGCAAGTTCAATATCATAAGTGTCATTATCATAGGTTAAGCGACTACTTACTTGAGTAAATGAAATTGCAGAATGAATTTTCTCATCAAAATCATCATCATCATATTGATCGACGGTCAAGTAGATAGCGGGTGCGTTCGCTGATAAATTATAAAGTTGGATGAAACCAGTACCATCATCATCACTACTGTCGCAGCCAAATAGTGAAAGTGATGCGGTAGCGGTTATCAATAAATTTGGCAGCAGTTTGTTTTTTCGGTAATAGAGAATGTTCATTTTTATTTCAGTTTCCTGTGATTTAATTATGCAAAGTTACCTTAAAATTTGGTCGCAAAAATCCCTCAACAATATGGTTGATTTTTCAAAAGTATGCGGTGCAGTTGAAAGGCTTGTGCGCTTAGGTAGAGTACGTGTTACTTGATAAGTTCACGAAAACAGGGCGCATTTACACTTCTTTACTTAACCTTACAAAACAGGTACAAAATTCAAGTGAACTAAGATGAGTAAAGGTCATTATGAAATTCATAGTTTGGTATAAAAGGGCAATGACATAAATAGACTAAACATCAACAATAGTTTGTGTAAAATAGCGAGTAAGCAAATAGATTAACGATAGTGTTTTATTGTCAAAATGACAGCACATTTACAAGTAGCCAATTAACTATGTTTTCACGTTTTCTAACCAACCATGTTTTGCCAGAAAGATATCTAGCGAGTGCGGAAGAATTTTATATCCCTTTGGCCAAGCAAATTGCCAATGGTTATCAGCAGCGTCAAGCAGAAAAAAATAATAGCACATTTTTTGTTGGTGTAAATGGATGCCAAGGCTCAGGTAAATCAACATTAGTCGATTTTTTAGCACTTTACTTAAAACACCAATTTAAGTTAACCGTAGTGTCGCTTTCCCTTGATGACTTTTATTTGTCTTGTCAACAACGAGAGGGCCTTGCACTGCGTCATCACCCGCTACTAAAAACACGAGGCGTACCTGCTACCCATAACGTAAAATTGTTAAAGTCTGTGTTAACGCAACTTAAAAATTCTAAAACCAACCAGCAAGCGATTTGTTTACCAAAATTTGATAAAGCACAGGATAACCCTATTGCGCAAAAAAATTGGCAGCGACTAAATGCTGGTGTTGATATTGTGCTGTTTGAAGGCTGGTGTTGGGGAGTAACTTCACAATATACAGACGAATTAGCAGAGCCGGTAAATGAACTGGAGGCAAAACATGACCCGAATGGGGATTGGCGCAGACATGTGAATGAATCATTACTACATGATTATCAGCCTTTATATAGCTTTATAGACACCTGGTTAATGCTAAAAGCGCCAAGTTTTACCGTGACTTATCAATGGCGTTTAGAGCAAGAGCAAAAGTTGGCCGCGAAAATGGCTGACAGTGAAAGTGGAGGTAGCTCGGTGATGTCAGTAGAAGAAGTTGCTACATTTGTCCAATACTTTCAAAGGCTAACAGAGCATGCTTTAAATAATTTACCGTCCACAGTAGATGTATTATTTGAACTGAATGAAAACCGAGAAATTATTGCCAGTGAAGGTTTGTCACCCTGTTAAGGGGATTATGTTTAGATAAAAAGAGTACCAAAATGGTATTGTTAACACTCTCTAGCGAAATTTATTGGTAAATTACGTTTCAGCGCGAGCTTCTTTAGCTGCTAAAGTACAAGCCTTTTCTTCAACGATTAAACCTGCTTCAACAACACTAATAGCACGTTGGTCATGCTTGTTAGCAGGACAGCCACAAGTATGATCGCTAACGTTGTGTAAACGTGTTTGCTTTAAATGCCATTGTGCTACTTTAATAGGTTGTTCAACATTTATTTTATTACTCCAGGACGAAAATTTAGACAAAACTTATCAAAATTGACAGGGGGTGTGATTGTTTTCAAAGTCACGATCATCTCTAGGAGTATTGGTTAATTAGTTAAGTTATTGTTTTGTATCATATTCAGATAGTGAAGTGACAAAAGAATTAAGTGTTTTTTACCTTTTACTGAACATTTGCATTATATATGAGGGTGAGGGACATGCGGAACGCTATCATTGATTTAGCGAGTATCCGGCAATGAAATTTTCACTGTCACTCCGCTGGGCGATTGATGATTATAAGCGCAAATTTCCCCTTGATGAAACTGACAAATCAACCTTGCTATGTACAAGCCTAAACCAAGATGAGGCTGTTCTTGTTTGCCTTTATCACGCATTGATACCATTGAGTCGAATAAGCTTTCATTCAATTGTTCGGGTAGCAAAATGCCATTGTTACTTATCAATAACTCAGTAAGATCCTTTTGCTGCTTCAATTCTATGGTAATGACCTTGTCTTGACTAAATTCGACTGCGTTATTAATGACTTTATCGAGTAGTTGCACGATATGCTCTGGAGAGCCAAGAAACGGTAATTGAGCAATGTCGGTGCTCAATTGAAATTTCAAACCGGAGTAAACTTGTCGATAGCCAGCAATACAACCACAAATAACTGTCTTTAAATCAAATTCAATTTTTTCTGTACTTATTAACATTTGTTCAAGTCGAGTTGCTTCACTCATATTCGTTAAAATTAAATTTAATGTGTTGATACCCGTTTGAGCACGTTCAATATAGGGGTTTTTGTCGACACCATTGTTTGCGGATAAAAATTGCTGCTCTTGTAAGGCTAAGTTCTCTAACGATGTTTTAACCACCGCAATGGGAGTCCTCAATTCGTGTGATAAACGTGACGACATGCTCTCTAAATAATGGTTATATTCACTTAATCTGTTCACTGCGGTAGTAAAGCTTCTTGCTAGGTCGCCGATCTCATCATTACTATCAGAAGTCGACATTTTACCTATAATTCTGCCTTGCTTATCAATCGTTTGCTCAGCTTGATTCGATAACTGTCGAATTCGGGATGAAATACGAGTTGCGAATATGATAAAAGTTAGAGCACCCATTACCATAATGGCCAAGATAACGGTAAATAACTTTTCTAAAGCATTATTTCGTAAAGTACGAATACCATTTGTTGTTTCTTCAACAATAACGGCGCCTTGAACTTTATTGTTGATGAAAATAGGGTAGGCTGCGGATAACACTAACGCTTGTTTGTCTGTGGTTAAGCGCCATTGCGATTTAGCTTTACCTGTTAAAGCGCTGACGATGTGCTTACCACTTAAGTGTCTGGCATCATAGAGTTTATCAATAAAGTCTGTCGGTGGTTTTGTTAAAACCTGGTAATATAAAGGCAGTAGAATATGTTGGTTAAACTGATACCAAAGGCTATTTCTTTCATCTTCTGTTGGCTGTTTCTTGGTGTTTTGCCAAACGCCACTGGCCGATTTTAACGACCCTGCGCTCGCTAATACTCTATGATGTTGATCGACAACCCAAATACTAGAATTGGTATAACGCATACCTTTGACAATGCGTTCAATCTCTGGCGAAGGCACGAGTATAGTACCTAAACTTGCAAGTTCACGTGGGTCACTTGAACCAATAGCAGAGACAATTTCAGTAGAAGGGGCATCTATATCATAAAAAGCAAAGGCAATTTTATCACCTAAGTTGCTTAAAGGTACTCTTAACTCAATGTTGTAGCCTTGAGGTGTGATTAACCATTGGCCTTGAATATGAGGAGCAGGTTGTGGAATATCGTCTAGCTGGTCGGTTACACTATAAGCAGAAATCCATCCTGGTTTTTTATTACTGATGATAAATCGATTTAGTTCATCGTTTTGGTCGGTAAATGACAAAGCTAAATGGTCATTTTTCCAAATACTACGCGTATTGTTACCTCGAAAGACAACACTATTATCTACAACTTGAAAAAATAGATACAGATATTTGTCGTATTTCCCTACACTCGATTTAAAGTTTAAGCTTAACGGTTCATTGGCAAAAAGTTGCTGTTTGTGGTGATAAAAATGTGCTCGTGATGAAAAGTTTGGCCAATCTTTGTGTAGACCATCGAGCTGTATTGCTTCGGTTAATTGATAACCATATAAATCTCTACCTTGTTCAACCGTGGGTAAAAAACTGGCTTGATTATTAAATAAGTTTTCACGTTCGTGTAAAGCCGTAGCTAACGCTCTTGCGGTGCCCACTAAGGTTTGTTCTTGACCGAAGCGTAAATACTTTTCCATTTCCCAGACATATTGATAACCAAACCAAGGGATGACAAAGAGAAAACTTGACAGTAATAATAGCTTGGTCCGTAATCCAAAGCGAAAATTGAAAAAATGTTGTTTACTCATAAGAGGGTGTTTTTTCTATATTGCTTAACCAACGGTAGCCCATACCATAAACGGTTTCGATGCAGTCAAAACTGTCATCACATTTGGTAAACTTTTTACGAATTCGTTTAATGTGCGAGGTAATAGTACTGTCATCAACAAATATTTTTGAGTCAGTCATTAATTGACTTCGATTTTTCACATGTCCAGGATGTTTCGCTAAGGCATGAACTAACCAAAATTCTGTGATGGTTAAGTCAATGGCATGATCATACCAAGTAATCGTCATTCGTTGACTATCAATACTTAAAGGACCTGTAGTAGTAATGTGTTCGTCACTTACCGGTTGTTTAAAGGCTTCTTGACGTCTGAATAGCGCTGAAATACGTGCCGTAAGGTGCGGTAGGCTGATATCCTTAGTGAGATAATCATCTGCACCAATACGCAAACCTGAAACGGTATCAAAGTCATTATCTCGAGCGGTTAGAAATATAATAGGCAGACTCGCTGATTTTGCCCGTAACTGTTGGCATAAAACAAAACCGCCATCATATTCTTCATTTAAGCCTATATCTAAAATCACCAAATTGGGTAACCGTATATTAAATGCTTGGGTTGCCGTTTCACGGTTAGCGTAGGTTTGCACATGATAGCCTTGGCTGCGCAACACATCTGCATAATTTTCACGTATAGCGGCTTCATCTTCAACAATTGCAATTCGTTTCGTCATAGAGGCTTAACTTCCAATTTATCACTTTATTTTTGTAACGCACTTCTTTAATTATTCGACTATATCTAAATTTTTACCATAACGCGCCTAATTTATGTAATTGCCATATTGTTGCCACAATTGCTCATTGATTTGCCTTTATTGCTGCATATCAGCGTCGTTTTTTCAGTGTTTAATTATGGGTGTCAACAAAACCTTATTATCAAAACAAATTAAACGAATAGGAAATACCATGAACATAATTCACGCAGAGACTTTCAAAAAATCTATGATCACCGCAATCATAATGGCGACATTTATTACTACATCAACTCAGGCTTACCAAAGCACTAATCTTGATCACCAAAGGCTGATTGAAAAAAATCAAACAAAAACGAATAACGAAAATATTGGCTTTGGCACGGGGGCTGTAATAGGTGGACTAGCTGCTGGGCCAATAGGTGCCTTTGTTGCAGGGATAGGCGGCGCCTTAATTGCTAAATTTGTTAATGTTAGTGATGAGAATGAAGAGCTGAGTCTTGCTTTAGGTAAAGAGCAAGCAACACAGTTATTACATCGAGCTAAAATTGAAAATCAGTATCAAGCCAAGTTAGAGCAAGTCGAAGACTCTTATCAACAGCAATTACTTGCGTTAGAAAAGCAAAATAATACCGGCCAATTACAGGCAGACAATTTACTGATGAGTTTGCAATTTTCTACAGGCTCTAGTGACATCGCCGCACATTATCAGGAGCAAGTCTCAGCGTTAGCACAAATACTAAATAGCTCACCTGATATGAAAGTAGATTTGTCGGGCTACACTGACCTGACAGGAGAAGAGTCGTTAAATCAAGCTTTGTCACAAGCGAGAGTAAAGTCCGTTAAACGTTTATTAATGGCACAAGGGGTTACTGAACAACAAATAGCGACTTTTGCCTTTGGAGAGGATGCGCCAGTTGTTGCTAACAGCCAACGAGAAGTCAGCTTCTATGATCGACGTGTGGTGATGAAACTTCATAAAGAAGAAAACAGTAAAGCGGTACAAAGTCAAATGGCAAAGAATCAATAAATTAAGAGTATATTCTGTAGTTATGTTAGGTATATTTAAATAAGGAGGTGTTTATCAGAATTTAATCATTAACGTATAAAAGTATAAATAAAACCAAAGCCTAGGCAATGTTATTTAAAATAGCAGCCCCTAGGTTTTTCTATGCAACTGATTGTTATTCTCTTACCTAAACAGTATGGTAGTTAGCTAATAATATAAGCTAAATCCATGCCATCTTCTTTTCAATATAGGTTTGCTAACATGATTATTGCTGAAACAGACCGGCTTATAATTCGCCATTTCAATGAAAATGATGCTGAGTACGTGCTCAAACAACTTAATGAAACGTCCTTTATTCACTTTATCGCTGATAAAGGCGTAAGAAATATTGCCGATGCTATTAAATACCTGAACGACGGTCCCATTTCAAGCTATCAAAAATTTGGTTATGGATTAAATATAGTCACATTAAGATGTTCTGGTGAAGCGATTGGCATGTGTGGCTTAGTTGATAGGGAGGAATTAAAATACCCTGATTTAGGATTTGCATTCTTACCTATGTATTGGCGAAAAGGATACGCTAAAGAAGCATGTGAAGTGGTGCTTGACGATGCAAGAGGGGCACTTAACTTAGATGTTGTATTAGGGATAACGTTACCTGACAATCATTCCTCGAATACTTTACTGACAAAATTGGGTTTCATACCTAAAGGGACAACATCACTCTATGGTACGGAAAATAATTTATATGAAAAAAGCTTAAAAATTTAAGCTCTCTTTTTGAGAAAAATTGTGTTTTATCTATTGTTAACCTATTTTTAGATAGTAACTAATAAAACATTAATTTACTTAGATATAAAGTCACTTAACGATGAAAACTATTCCACACATACTTTTAATATTATCCTTAAGGGGTAAGATGTGAAGTTGTTTTCGGGCTACGCTTTATCTCTCATGTTGGTGATTGGTTTTCTAGTATCCTCAATAGTGGCTTGGGGAGTTTACCAATATGAAGACAGTGCCATTCAATTAAAATTCAAAAATGATGTTGACGAAAAAATAGCCTCTATCGAAAGAGAGTTAATCGCCAATTTAGAAGTGTTATACGCTTTAAAAGGCCTTTGGGATAATTCTAAGGTTGTGTCACTTAGAAAGTTTACCGGATATTCACAAGCATTCTTAAGTCGACATAAAAGTATTCAAGCCCTGGAATGGGTGCCAAAAGTTATTCATAGTCAACGTGAAAACCTATCACTCGTGCGTCCATTAAACAAAGGCGTATTTGATATTACCGAACGTCATGAGCAAGGACATATGGTTAGTGCTGCGGTACGAGATGAATATTTTCCTGTGTATTATGTCGAACCGCTACTCGGCAATGAATTAGCATTGGGTTTCGACTTAGCTTCGAATTCGGCGAGAAAAAAAACCTTAATGAAAGCATTAGCATCAGGCAAACCTTTAGCAACATCAAGTATTAAGTTAGTACAGGAACCTCAAAATGAGAAAGGCTTTCTTATCTTAATTCCTATTTATAATGGTTTACCTACAACGGTAATTACGAGGCATAAGGAAATAAAAGGTTTTATTGTTGGCGTTTTTAGAATTGGAGATATTTTCAGAACAGCATTTAACTGGTCACCTACCATAGGCATTAACGCAAAAATAGTCGACGTAACTAATGATATTACTGAGTTACTTTATGAAAGCAGAGAATATGCAGATGTTTCAAAGTCAGTTGTTAATAAGTTCTCTTATGCAAAAGAGTTGAAGCCATTCAATGGACGTAATTGGCAAGTTATTGCGATACCCACACGTGAATATATAGATAGCAGACATAGCTATTTACCTTACCTATTGGGCTTTTCGACTATGTTGTTTGTCTTGGTTTTTGTCTTTTACACTAATATTATCACCCTAAGAAATAAAGAGTTAATTGATGCAAAATCCTGCCTTGAAAAATTGACTGAAACTGACGCATTGACAACTATTTCAAATCGACGTTGTTTCGACAAGTATATTCAAATAGAGTGGAACAGAGCTATTAGAGAAAAGTCTACACTTTCTTTGTTAATGATAGATGTTGATGACTTCAAAGCGTTTAATGATATATATGGTCATGTTGTAGTGGTCAACAAATTTTGGCCACGGATTTGTATTCAAGCCAGTATCTTTTCTCTGACTCATTGGGGGTTAGTCCACCGTTATAACTGTGGGGCCTAACCTGGCTGTAATATCCA
>MAAC01011989.1_pt1 | contig 32370 bp, 21 predicted proteins | sample 1115981 | NCBI WGS metagenome assembly MAAC01 (sample SAMN04961126, study PRJNA320927) | seawater metagenome | isolation source: sample BD02T64 sea water enriched with oil for 64 days | place: USA:Gulf of Mexico | collected 2013-07-27 | reverse complement strand
TAAATATGGCGTGATTGATGGAACAGTGACTGATATTTCGGCTGATGCCATTGAGCATGAGCAGCTAGGTTTATTGTTCCCACTTAAAGCGTCAATAAAAACCGATGAAATAAACGTTGATGGCAAATGGGTAAAATTAAAACCCGGTATGTCAGTGTCGGTAGAGATAAAAACAGGCACTCGGCAATTAATGGAGTTTTTATTAGCGCCGTTAATGCGTGGGGTTAGTGAAGGGGCGAGAGAGCGTTAACTTTTGAGTTGCCTATTAATTTGAAAGGAGTAAATCATGAAATACTTTTTTTGGGGTATCGTAATGATCGTTGTTGGCGTTTTTGCAGCTTGCAATGGCGATAGAATATACTCTGAACATTTATTTGAACAATACTGCAACGAAGAAGGCCGAACTGGCCAATTTATTAATGAACGGGTGGGATTGGCTGATGAATTTTTTAGAGATATTCCATCGAAAACATTAGGAATCGAGATTGAATATTTTTTAAATGATAAAAAACACCTCATTGATGAAGTAAAGTTTCATGAGCACTACATTGAAAAGTATAAAGTAGAAAATCGTCTGTCTTTTATAGGTCCAATCTATTCCTATGAATCATCAGTACTCAGAAAATCTGATGGGAAAATATTAGGTAAGGCCGTTAGTTTGGTAAATAAGAAAGGCTGGTTTTCTGAGACAGCTTTACTTTGGATCAATGTTGGAACTACTTGCCCAAGGCACAAAGCTGAGGATGGTACATATCTAGCTAATTCTGATCATATAACTTTGATCAATAAAATTTTTCATAAAATATAACATTAAAAGGAATTTAATATGAGTATTAATAATATATATCTTGAATCATTGTTAGCTCAGGCTGCATATGCAGATGGCTTGACTCCTGGAATGACAGGTGCAAAATTAGCAGATGAATTAGTAAAAATAGAAGGGGTATCTAGAGCTCAAGCTGAGTATTTTGCATCCCAATATACTGTTATCCATCAAGATGAGGTAATTGAAACTGGCTTTTCTGGAACGCTATTTCAACATAATGATGATAAAACCTTTCATTTGGCTTTACGTGGTACAGATTTCAACGGCCCCGATGTATCTGGTGCAAATACTAATAATGTGCAAAATGGAATGGCGTTTAACCAAGTAGCTGGTATGATAAATTTTTACCTCCGCTTGACTCATTCAGGTGATGTTCCTCAATTTGGATTTAGGCTTGTTGAGAATATTAACTTGGGAGAAGGACAAGTTAGTTTTCCATATATTGAAAATGATGAGCATAGTTTTAATTTGGTTTTTGAGAAAAAATCTGATGCTACAGGCTTAGGAATCGCGGGTCTAAATACCAGTACACAATTAATGGTGTCAGGCCATTCCCTTGGTGGTCACTTGGCCTCAGCATTTTCACTTTTACTTCCTTCTGTAATTGGACATACAAGTACTTTCAATAGTGCTGGCATTATTGGCGATAACTTTAGTGAATTAGCTAACCTTATTGCTAATGAAATCAATATTGACGGCATTCTCAATATAGCACCAGTGTCAGAAATCTCAAGCGTTACAGATATTAGAGCGCCGTTTGACCCTATTTCTGACCCTTTTGCATATGTAACGGATCACCTTAGTGGTAGTCCAACAGATGTATATATTGAAGCTGATCGAACTGAATTCTCCGATAGCCATAAAATGGATCGGTTAACAGACTCATTAGCTGTTGCTAATGCAATGAATACACTTGATGAAGCACTCGATATCGCAACATATAACCAGTTTTTCAAAGTCTCAGCTAATGATGAAAATATTACCCTTGAAGCATTAACAAATCACCTAGCTTCATTATTTGGCACTACTAATGTTGAAGTGGTAGATAGTGATCATGATGATGTTTATAAATCGCTTAACTCACTAACAAATTTAGCTTCACACAACAGTTACCGATTTACTGCTGTTGGCTCCGATATTGTTGTTCAAGCTTTATCTGGAGATAAAGCTGCCCTTTACGCAATAGTAAATCTTCAACCCTTTGTGGTTAAAGGAACGACACAGGGATTTACCGATGCTTTGTACCAAACGCATAGTGCTAATGGTGCATTAGACATTGAAAACTATTCACAGCAATATTTAATCGACCGCGCAGCTATGTTGCAATGGTTAATTAAATACAATGAATCTGATGAAGCATATGGAAGTTATCTCAATCCAGACGATTTTCCTGATACTGCGGGTTTCGATGGCAATGTTACTTATACAGACTTATCTTCTGAAGTAAATAAAGGTCAAGATTTGATCTTGAAAATAGATGGTGACGGCATTGCTATTCCCTACGAACAAATTAAATTTGGAACTGAGTATGATGATGGTATAGCAGGGGCTGGTAACGATGATCGATTATATGGTTGCGCAGGCAAGGATTCTATACTTGGCAAAGATGGTGATGACTATCTTGAAGGCGGAAAAGGTAATGATACCTTACTCGGTGGAAAAGGTGCCGACAAATTATATGGTGGTGAAGGTGATGATCATCTAGAAGCTGGTCAAGAAGATGTCTATGGCAAAGGTGCTCTTAATGAACTTTACGCAGGAGACGGTAATGACACCCTTATTGGTGGACATGGCATAGACTCACTTTTTGGAGGGGCTGGTGATGACTCGCTCTGGGTTGGCAAAGGTGCTGTTAACGTGCTATCCCCTACTGAAGGTTACATCATTGGCTGGGAATACATGGTCGGTGGTGAAGGGTTTGATAGTTATTACATAGGTACGTCATCAAACATAAATACCATCATAGACTCTGATGGTGATGGGGAGATATTTGTTAACGCAGAAAATATTGGAGATGAAACTTATAAATTAACGGGTGGCGCCTTTTGGGGAGAGCAAACTATTACAGATAGGCCAGAAGGGGATTTAGAAGCTGATGGTTATACTCAAATCCATGCGGATGGGTCTACTAGTAATTTTACCGTTGCTTATGAATTGGATGGTAGCCAAACGTTAATTGCCTATGGATTCAATATTTATAACTTTTACAACGGGATGTTAGGTATTAACCTTGTCGGAGGACGAGTTACTGACGTTCAAAGCGACTTAAATGGTGTTCTTGCGTCATTAAATTTTGAAGGTGACTTTGATACAACTGAAAAGGAGCGAATTAAAGTAGCACTCACAAAAGCATACAACCAATCGGAAACTATGAAAACAAAACTGATTGAGTATGCTATTACTAATGGTAACTCTATTAACATTCAGGCTTCGGCAAATGGAATTAATACGTCAATAGGTAGCAGGGAGGATTCAATAAACTTTGCGGCCACAGGCTCAGGCGTTGCTAGTGCAACTAATAATAACACTATCTATATTGATTTAAACTGGCTTGAAAATAACACTTATATCAGTACTACAGGTAAAGCGGTTGCTGATACGCTTGAAACTGCACTTATCCACGAATTAGTTCATTTGATTGATAGTTTGACCGATCCATTGGCTCATGGTGAAAAAGGGGAAACAGTTGAAGTTGCAAATACTATTTACTTAGAAATGGGGCTACCTGAACAAGCGTCATACTTTGCTTATGATCCTTCAGGTAACACGCATGAGGCTAATTTTGGATATACAAATGGCGAGGAAATTGACCGAGCTTACACATTACTTTCAGAAAATCTTGAAATAAATGATATTGATACATCTACAGGCGGTAACCTAGATGATCTTATTATTGGTAATGAGCGAGATAATTCGCTTGCTGGAGGTGAAGGTCGTGACTTTTTGTATGGCAATGAAGGAGATGATCGGTTAATAGGTGAAGATGGAGATGATGAGTTACACGGTGGAGCCGGTGCAGACCTTATTTATGGTGGCAGTGGCTCTGATACTGCTGCTTATACAGCTAGTCATTCAGGTATAAATATCAATTTAAACTCAGGTTCGGCTGGTGGTGGTGATGCCAAAGGGGATTCCCTAAGCAATATTGAGAATATTTCTGGTTCGGCTTACAGCGATAATATTACTGGCGATGCCCAAGATAACAGACTTGAAGGGCTTGATGGAGACGATATTATTTCCGGTGGCTTTGGAGATGATGAGTTGATAGGCGGCGCTGGCAATGATTCATTAACTGGGATATATGGGGATAATATTTTTGAAGGAAACTTGGGAGACGATGTTTTAATCGGCGGCATTGGTAATGATACATTAACTGGTGGCTTAGGTAATGACATACTAAAAGGCGGAACGGGCAATGATAGTTACCTGTTTAATGTGGGTGATGGAGAAGATATTCTTACGGATGCTAGCGGTATAGATAAAATTGTTTTTGGTGAAGGTATTACGGCTAACAATATACGAATGTCAGCTGATACCACTCAACTTCATTGGATTGTTGAGTTATTAGACATTAATGGTGCAACGACAGATGATAAAGTTTGGATACGTGAGGCTAATATTGATACCGACAATCAAATTGAAAGTTTTGAATTTTCTGATGGGACATCTCTAGGGGTAGATGAAATTAGGGCTTTGATAGAGGGAACAACGTCAGATGGCTCTACCGATATAGAGAATGTGATTTATGGGAATTTTCCTGAGGGCCCATTATATGGAACGGATGGTAATGATTTACTTATAGGGTTACATGGTGCTCATTCATACCATATTGATGCTTTTGCAGGTCATGATGTTATAGATGGTGCTACAGAGCATCCTAGTGGAGAACTGGTGTTACATGATATTTATGACTGGCAAATATCGGCTATACGAGATGGCAATGATCTAGTCATTAATATTTTAAGTGGTGAAGAGCAATCTATTCGAATTGTTGACCAATATTTAGGTCTAGGAATAGACCAGATAACGGTAAGGGATTCAGATCCTAATGATGATAGTGTAAGAACAGTTTATTATGTCGATATTGGAAATCGTGCGCCTTATCATACCTACGGCTCGACTAAGTACTTTAACAAGGAATTAAATGATTTATTTAGGCCTCCTGCCAATGGGTATGATGGTTTTGATTTTGACGGCTCTGAATTAGCTGAACTAATAGATGGTACAGAAGGAAATGATACTTTTAACGGTGTTAAAGGTGACGACACTTTAACTGGCAGCTTAGAAGATGATACCTTAATTGGTGGCAGTGAAGGTTCATCAATGGACTCTAACCTTAATCTTTTAATTCAGTCTTACTCAAGTTTTGATGATGCATCTGACGAATCAGAAGGAGAGTTATCAAAAGAAAGGTATTCAATTGTTCCACCTGTTTTAGAATATGTAGTATAAGGATATGCAATTAATATTGGTATAAGCAGCATGGTTCTAACACTGCCAATGCATTCATAATAATGGAAGCATTGACTGCTTTAAAGAACCTGACTAGCTGAATACCACCACAAATCAATATCCCGATAAATCAACTGGTTACTACGTTACTTCAAGTTGATTTATGCGTAGGGTCTTAAATAGTTTATTACCTTCTTATTTCAGAGGCGATAGAGGGATATAAGAATGCTTATGATGTTGGCTATTCGAATACCTCAGACTGGAAAACAAAAAACCACATTAACATAAATGTTAATGTGGTTTTTATTACTCAACTAATGAGCTTAAGTGAAGAGCTTAAAACAATAACGACTAAAAAATATATTTAATCGCTGTTACCGTCTTCAACACGGCTTTTTAATTTTTGACCCGGTCTAAAAGTAACAACTTTACGGGCAGAAATTGGAATATCTTCGCCTGTTTTAGGGTTACGACCCGGACGTTCGCTTTTCTGACGCAAATCGAAATTACCAAAACCAGAAAGCTTTACTTGCTCGCCACTTTCTAAGGTTTCGCGAATCTCTTCAAAAAAGATTTCAACCATTTCTTTTGCGTCGCGCTTGCTAAGCCCAACTTTTTCAAATAAATGTTCTGCTACTTCTGCTTTGGTAAGCGCCATTGCTTAGTCCCTCAGTGATGCATTCAACTCTGTTTGTAATGAATCAACGACTCGATCAATAACATCTGTGATGTCTTTTTCTTCAAGCGTTTTGTTCGTGTCTTGTAAAACTAAGGCAATGGCAAGACTCTTAAAACCGTCTTCAATACCTTTACCTTGGTATACATCAAACAAGTTTAGATCAATTAAAAGATTTCCGCCAACCTTTTCAATAAGTTGTAACACTTTTTTTGCATCAATATCTTCTTTAACTACCACTGCAAGGTCTCTTCTATTTGCAGGAAAGCGAGATATATCACAGGCTTCAGGGATTTTTTGACCTAGTATTTCTGTTAACAATAGTTCAAAAATTAACGTTCGACCATTTAATCCTAATTTTCTTTCTAATTCAGGATGTAAGGCTCCAACATAACCCACTAATTGACCATTTTTGGTAATTTGTGCAGTTTGCCCTGGGTGCAATGCAGCAACTTCAGCTTTTGAGAATTCATAGGCATTTGCGTCACAAGTCAATGAGAGAAGTGCTTCAACATCACCTTTAATATCATAAAAATCTGTTGCGGCCTTTTCTAAACTCCAATGTTCATCGGCTGTGTTTCCACTGATAACACCGGCAATCATATTTTGTTGACGAACACCGTTTTCAGCATTTTCGTCAGGTACAAAGCGTAAGCCTGCTTCAAACAAACGAACTCGGCTTTGCTGACGGTTTTGATTATAAACAACTGATTGTAATAAGCCTGTCCACAAACTTAAACGCATTACTGACATTTCAGATGAAATAGGATGAGGTAATTTCATCACATCTTGCTCAGGGTGAATTAGTGATTGCACCTTTGGATCAACAAAACTGTAAGTGATAGCTTCTTGATAATCACGATTAACAAGTGTATTTTTTAACTTAGCTAAATCAATATTAGCTTCTTTTTTCTTGATCATTTTCAAACTAGCTTTGGGCGCAATATTTGGAATATTGTTGTAACCATAAATTCGAGCAACTTCTTCAATTAAGTCAACTTCAATTTTAATATCAAAACGGTACGCCGGTACCACAACTTGCCAAGTTTTAGCGCTGTCTTCCCCTTGTTCACTTACATTAAAACCAAGACGGGTTAAAATTTCAGACACTTGTCCATCTTCAATATGATGACCAATGCGGCTATCTAATTTTTCACGTCGTAGGCAAATGTCTTTAGTTTGAGGAATGTTTTCATCTGATTTGGCTTCAACAATAGGCCCAGCTTGACCACCAACAATATCTAACAACAGTTGCGTTGCTCGTTCCATTGCTTCTTGTTGTAATGTTGGGTCGATACCGCGCTCATAACGATGCGATGCATCGGTATGTAGGCCATATTGACGCGCTTTACCTAAAATAGCTAACGGCGCAAAGAAAGCACTTTCTAAGAAAATATCTGTTGAATCAGTTGTTACACCCGAATCAAGGCCACCGAATATACCTGCAATAGCTAAAGCTTTACCCTTTCCATTAGCAGGGGCATCAGCAATAACTAAGGTTTTATCTTTAAGTGTTACTTCATTTTCATCTAATAAAGTTAACTTTTCTTCTTTATTAGCAAAGCGTACGTTAATTCCGCCATCAATTTTAGCTAAATCAAAAGCATGCATTGGGTGACCTAGTTCTAACAAAACATAGTTAGTAACATCAACGACAGGATCAATTGAGCGTGTTCCACAACGGCGCAATTTTTCTACCATCCATAGCGGTGTTTGTGCACTTAGATTTATATCTTTAATGACACGACCTAAATAACGTGGACATGCCTCCCCTACTTCAATGGTAATTTCACGTGTATCATCAATAGTTGGCGTTACTGCTTTGATTTCTACTTCAACTACAGATTGAGAGTTAAGTACACCGACTTCACGCGCTAAGCCTTTTATACCTAAACAGTCGCCACGGTTAGCCGTTAAATCAACATCAATAGTGACATCGTTCAGATCTAAATACTCACGTAAGCAAGTGCCTACAGGAGCATCTGATGCCAACTCCATAATACCATCAGAGCTGTCACTTAACCCTATCTCTGACTCGCTACATAACATACCAAATGAAGGTGCACCACGTAGCTTAGCTTTTTTAATTTTAAAATTTCCTGGTAATACAGCGCCCACAGTAGCGACTGCTACTTTTAAGCCTTGACGACAATTTTTTGCGCCACAAACAATATCAACCAACTCACCATCAGCACTATTTTCTTCACCTAAGCCATAGTTGCCAAGACTTATTTTTGTTATTTGTAGCTTATCAGCATCAGGATGCGGACCGCATTCAATCACTTCACCAATAATAACGCCGGTAAATTCACCTGCAACAGGCTCTACGCCGTCGACTTCAAGGCCAGCCATAGTAATTTGATGAGCTAACTCATCAGATGAAAGTGCAGGATTTACCCACTCACGTAACCAAGATTCACTAAATTTCATTTGTGGTTTTCCTACTTGAACTGTTTTAAGAAGCGAAGATCATTTTCAAAGAATGCACGTAAATCATTTACGCCATAACGAAGCATAGTTAAGCGTTCTACGCCCATACCAAAAGCAAAACCTGTGTAGACCTCAGGATCTATACCAACACTTTTAAGAACGTTAGGGTGCACCATTCCGCATCCAAGTACTTCTAACCATTTACCATTTTTACCCATAATATCAACTTCAGCCGAAGGTTCAGTGAATGGGAAGTAGGAAGGTCTAAAACGAATCTCTACCTCTTCTTCAAAGAAGTGATGCAAGAAATCATGTAATACACCTTTAAGGTGTGTGAAGCTAACATCTTTATCAACCATCAACCCTTCCACCTGATGAAACATTGGCGTATGAGTTTGGTCGTAATCATTACGGTAAACTTTACCTGGGGAAATAATCCTTAACGGTGGCTCTTCCTTTTCCATCGTGCGTATTTGTACACAAGAAGTCTGGGTACGTAAAACTAACTTAGGATTAAAATAAAAAGTATCATGATCTTCACGCGCAGGATGATGTTCAGGAATATTTAAAGAATCAAAGTTATGATAGTCATCTTCAACTTCAGGACCGGCTTTTACTTCAAAGCCTAAATCACCAAAAAAACTTTCAATACGTTCAATAGTACGAGATACAGGGTGTAAACCACCTAGTTGAGTACCACGCCCTGGTAAAGTTACATCAATAGATTCTGCTCCAAGCTTTTGTGCAATCTCTTCTGCTCGTAGTAATTCACCACGATCATTTAATAATTTTTGCACTTTTTGCTTAGCAATATTTATTATTTGACCCATTTTAGGTTTTTCTTCTTTAGGCAATTTACCCAAGCCTTTCATTTGCTCTGTAAATAATCCTTTTTTACCTAAAAAGTTAACGCGAACTTGATCTAATGCAATAGGATCGATTGCTTCACTAATTGCACTTATCGCCTGAACGACAATGTCATCTATGGTGGTGGTGTCTAAACTCATGATTTCCTCTAAAACGGGACTAAATAACAGCCTTTGTGAAAAGGCAAAATTGCCGTTCAATAAATAGACTTAAAAATGGGGATGATTTTACACGAAATTCAATGTTTATGTAGAGGCAAATACTGTTTTGAAAGGAAAAAGCGGTGTATTTGTTAATTCTTTTTGATCAGAGCGGCTAAGAAAGCTTATTTTTATTATTAGTTGCTTGCAGTTCAGTTTCACGCTTAACTAAAAGAAAGGTTAAATACATTTTGGTCGGTAGTGAAAATATTAAGCCAAAAGCAATACATATAGCACTGATAATAATGCCTGTTACACCTAAAGATTCGATATAGTCACTAAAATTATGTAAATAAATACCAAGCATTAACAAGCACAAGCCAATGCCGATAGATAATTTCAATAATTTTATTAATTTCTGCTCAGACATTTCACCCCGATACAACTACAACTATTTTATCTTTGCTAATAAAGCCTCAACAGGATGCTTAGCCTTCAATTCGGTTAAACGTTTTACTTGCGAACGACACGAAAACCCTGTTGCTAGTATTTGTTCACGATTAAATTCATCTATTTTAGGCTGCCAACTTAATTCAAATAATCCTTTGGAATTTTCTAAATTAGATTTTTCATGACCATAAGTGCCCGCCATGCCACAACAGCCAACATTGACTTTTTCTAAGGTTAAACCAAAATGATTAAAAATATCTGACCATTCATTTTCACTATTAACTAAAGCTGTTTTTTCAGTACAATGAGAAAACAATTTAAAAGATTGCTGACTATCATTAACAACTCTTTTGTACGTTTTATCTTGCTTGATAAATGACAACAGCCATTCGTGGGCTAATAACACGTTGAAATCACCACGTTTATCACCAAGTGTTTTCGCGTACTCATCACGATAACAAAGTACCATAGAGGCATCCATACCAAGCATTGGTATATTCAATTTTGCTAACTGATTCAAAAACTCGCTTGCTGATTTTGCCGTATTAGCAAAGCGTGCTAAAAAACCTTTAACATGCTGCGCTTTACCATTAGGTTTAAAGGGCAATAAAATCGGCTCTAAGCCTAATTTTCTTATTAGTGCCATCATGCTCTGAACAGTATTAGCATCGTAAAATGAGGTAAAAGGATCTTGAACGATTAATACATAACCTTCGCGTTGCTTATCGGTCAAATATTGTAGCTTGGTTAAATCAAAACCAGAATAACCGGATTTTTTAACTTGGCTTTTTAATGTTGGAACACTGAGCAATGGTGTATTCACATAGCCGATAGTTTTTTCTGATAACTTATCATAGGCTTTCAAGCTTAAAATACTATTAACCATTGTTGGCATTTTCGCCATTAATGGCGCCAATATTTCTACATTGGCGACAAGATGATCTTTTAATGGTCTAGGATAGCGTGAGTGGTAAATATTAATAAAGCGACTTCTAAAATCAGGTACATCAACTTTAATTGGACATTGGCTAGCACACGCTTTACAAGCTAAACAACCTTGCATCGCCTCCATAACTTCGTGGGAAAAATCATCTTTATTTTCGTTTTTATTAAAAAAAGCTATTTTAAATTTTGCGATACTGCTATCAAGTAATTGTTTAACTGACCATACATCTTTCGAGTGATTGATGTCTTGCTCTAATGACAAAACATCAACACCTTGCTTTTCTAATAATCTTAACCATTCACGCATTAAGCCGGCACGACCTTTTGGCGAGTGACGTCTGTCTTTGGTGATTTTGCTCGATGGACACATCGGGCTATTAGCGTCGTAATTAAAGCACAAACCATTACCGTTACAATCCATAGCCGCAGTGAAAGACTCTTTTACCTTGACTGGTATTTGTCTATCAAAATAGCCACGCTTAGTATCATCAACACTAACTAATTGCTCAGTAGAATCAATTGGTGTACAAATTTTTCCCGGATTCATTTTATTTAAGGGGTCAAATACAGCTTTAATTTTGCGAAGCTCATTAAATAATTGTTCACCAAAGAATTCAGGTCCATATTCAGAGCGATAACCCTTTCCATGTTCACCCCACATTAAGCCGCCATATTTAGCCGTTAATTTAACCACTTTATCTGATAAGGTTCTAAGCAATACCTCTTGCTCTGGATCACACATATCAAGGGCTGGACGTACATGTAAAACACCGGCATCAACATGGCCGAACATGCCGTAGTGTAAGTTATAACTATCAAGCAAGGCTCTAAATTCAACAATGAAGTCTGCTAAGTTTTCTGGAGGTACTGCGGTATCTTCGGCAAAAGCTAATGGTTTTTGACTTCCATCAGTATTACCTAGAAGGCCTACCGCTTTTTTACGCATCGCATAGAGTTTATTAATACTGCTTAAATCCGATGTGACTTGGTAGCCGATAACACCGCAAGAGTCGCCATTTTGTTCATTGGCGATAGTTTCATCTAATTCGGCAGTTAATTTTGCTACTTGCTCTGCGAGCGCTTCTACGCTAGATCCATTAAATTCGACAATATTTATGCCGTCCATCACTTTATCTGGCACGTCAGTAATTAAATCACTAACACTGTGCCAAACAATATCTTGTTTAGCTAGGTTTAACACTTTGCTGTCAATCGTTTCTACAGAAGTAGCCTTTGCTCTGACTAAAAATGGCGAATGACGCAATGCTGAATCAAAACTATCATATTTAATATTAATCAACGTTTTAGCAGGGCTAATAGGCGTAATATTAAGTTTGGCTTGGCAAACAAAAGCAAGCGAGCCTTCAGAGCCTGTAATTAAACGGCTTAGATCAAAGGTGTTAACCTCATCACTATTTTTGGCTTGCAGAACGTTTTCTAAGTCATAACCTGTTAAAAATCGATTTAAACGAGGGAATTTATCTAAAATAAGCGCGCGGTTATCCAGACTTGATGCTAATACTTGTTTAGTAATTTGACCATGACTGCTGTCTTCTTTCGCTAACTCTTGTGCTTGAGCAATAGTCATTGGCTGTGTGTTTAACAAGTCACCATTAGCGAGCACAGATGTTAGTGCTAAAACATGATTTGACGTTTTTCCATAAACTAACGAGCCCTGCCCAGAGGCATCAGTATTGATCATGCCTCCAATAGTGGCGCGGTTGCTGGTAGATAGATCCGGAGCAAAGAAAAAACCATGAGGACGTAAATAATCATTTAATTGATCTTTAATAACCCCGGCTTCAACTTTTACCCATTTTTCTTCAATATTAATCTCTAAGACTTTATTCATGTACTTAGATAAATCAACAATAATGCCTGGCGTTAAACTTTGGCCATTTGTTCCGGTACCGCCACCTCTAGCGCTAAATTTAATTTCGCTATATTGATCTTCGCTCGCCGTTTTAGCTAACAACATAATATCTTGCTGTGTACGGGGGTTAATAACCAATTGAGGCAGTTGCTGATAAACACTGTTATCTGTGGCAACAGCTAAGCGAGTACTATACTTAGCACTGATATCACCAGTAAAGTTATGCGCTTTTAATGACGTTACAAAATTATCATAAAGAGGAGAAAGGTGAGTTTGATGATCAATACGGGGTAACATGAATATTTTTCTGTAAACAATAATGAGTTGCCTTGAGTATACCATGACAAAATCAATTTTTTAGCTGCAGATCTACTCTAAAAATAAAATATTAATACTATTTTATTCTCAACACATACCCACAAGTTATATGCTTTCTAACAAATTGAATAAGAATATTAAGCTGATATCTATATACTTAGTTGATTACCTTCAATTTGGTTACCTTATCATAGGAAAGTTTATGTCACGTTTAGTCTTAGTCATCCTTTTGTTTATTAACAGTTTTATGGTTATAAATGTTAGCGCCAACGAAATATTTACAATCAAAGGTCGAATTATAGCTGAAAATAATAGCCCTATAGCAAGCGTTAGTATTAACGTTGGTCAGCAGAAAGTGCTCTCAGACAAAGCAGGACGATTTAATATTGAGGTGCCTGTAAATGACTTATACCAAGTTAACTTCACCAAACAAAACTATTTTGACAGCATTCAAACGTTTAGCCGCTTTGAACTGACAAGCAATAATCAAGGCAATAACCAAAGCTATGGCCAATTAACAGATATCACCCTAGTTGCGAAAAAGAAGTCTAGGGTTATGCTAGCTTTTGGTGGTGACTCCATGATGGGACGCCGCTTTTATAAACCTTATTTTGGCGATGAGATATTAATCCACCCAGAAAGCAAGCTAGTTGACAGTAAATCAGTAGTAGCGCATATAAAACCTTACATGAGCATAGCTGATTACGCGGCAGTAAATTTAGAAACCCAGGTGGCTAGCTCATTACCTAGCGAACGAGCACCTAAATCTGTTACTTTTTATTCTCAGCCAGAAATACTCGATGCACTTGCTTGGGCTGGTATTGATTATGTTTCATTGGGAAATAACCACACTTACGATTATATGGATTCAGGACTTAAGTCAACGTTAGCTTTCTTAGAGAATAGCTCTCTTGATTTTTCAGGTGCTGGGGTTAATGAAAAAGATGCACTAAAAGCGCATCAGGAAAAAATCAACAACAGTCAATTTTCAATGTTAGCCTATGTTGGCTGGGAAGGTAGTGCGAATCCATCTCAAACGGCAAATCATCAACATGGCGGTGCTGCGTATGGCTCTATGGATAATATTATCAACTCAGTTAAACAAGAAGTTAATCAAAATAGAACAACCATAGTGCAATACCATGGCAGTCAAGAATATGCCAACAATCCAACCGGCGTGACTGAACAAAGGCTAAAGTCGGCCTTAGATAACGGCGCAGCACTTGCTATTGCTCATCACCCTCATGTTACTCAAGGCCTTGAATTATACAATGGTAAATTAATTGCTTATTCAATGGGAAATTTTATTTTTGATCAAAATTTTAGTGCAACCCAACATAGCTTTTTACTCTATGTGTGGTTAGATGAGGGTAAGTTTCATCGCGCTGAAATTGTGCCTTTATACGTGAAAGGTTACAAGCCATCACCCGCAACTGGTATGCACCGCTACACAGTAATGAAGCGATTAACAGAGCTGTCTAAAACCCGAAACACCTATATTAGCAAATCGGGAGGTCACGGTATTATTACAGCGGCAAATAAAGCGCCAATGAATGACACCGAACAAGTTGCATTGACATTTAACAAAGATGAAAAAATTGTTAGCCTGTATAACACACCATGGCACGCACAATTAAACCAAGTATTATTGCCAGAAACTCAATTGAAATATCGTTTAGGGACAAATTTAATTAATGGCAGTGATTTTGAAAGTTTTGATTATTTTTCTGGCCCTGAGCGTGGTTGGCTATATGACCGTCAATCAACATCATTGAATCAATATGGGGCAAGTGGCCATAAAAGCCTTGCTTTGTCATTGCAGAGCAAACAAACAGCTACTTTTGGTATGCAAAGCTTCAAACGCGTATTCACACCAAGCAGCCAAATGACAATTAAAGCTAAGTTTAAAACGAATGATGTTGTCAAAGTAAGTTATTACTGGCAAGGGAGAAAAAAGAGACAAAAATTATTTGATGCCTTTAAAAATAGCAAAATGCATTTAATTAATTCTGTTGAGATGGCAGGTAACGGTGAATGGCAAAATATTGAAGTAGATTTCAATTCGCCAAGAATTGGCTATAAAAGCTATCGGATACTGGTTGAGTTTGAATTAGTAAACGATAGTAAAGGACAAGTTAATATTGATGATTTTTCATTAATAGAATGGCAAAGCGCTTTTAGTTCAGGTTCTCAACCTAATTTATTTAGCATTAAAAGCCAGCAACCTGCATATATAGGTTTGAACAGCAATACAGACAAAGTAATAACGCTTGAGTATTAATAACTTCTGAGCTAAATAATCACATATTGCGTTTACATACTAAACACAATATGTGATTACTCATATTAATCTATATTTAATCACTTATCCCCTTTTGAGAGTTTCTAGAAAACCTTAAAAGCTTCCATAACAATAATATGTTTGAGTTTATGCTGTTATGTGCCCCACTTTAGCTTCAATTATCGCCATAACAGTCAATACTATCATGTGTAAACATGCTCTCATTTGTACGAATACAACCCCTAAACATTAGATGTTTTGCGTTTTGCTTCCGGCATTATGTGTGTCTAAGAAGATAAGCTATAATACATTAAAGCTTGTTTACTTATCTGCGGCGGTCGAGTGGTTAATAGATTATATTTAATATTATTATTGTTAGCTATCCCTTCACTTGCAGAAACTATTCGCGTCGCTCTGCCTTCAGAGGGAAATCCACCTTATTCCTATAGTGATATCAGCCAACCAAAAGGTATTTACGTCGAGTTATTTAATACCTTATTTGAGAGTACACCTTATCAAATAGAATATGTTTACCTTTCATCTGCTCGTATTCGAAAGGAATTTAAGAAAAATGCTATTGATATTGAGTGTTGTCCGTTACCTACATGGCGCAAAGGTGAGGAAGACTATTCATACTACTCCAATGTCGCATTTACTACAGAAGACATTTATATTTTCCCTAAAAATAAAGTACCATCATTCGTATCTCTGACAGATAAACAAATAGCAACTGTATCTGGTTATGGATACTTACATGATGATAAATTCTCTCGGATTGATTTTAATTCAGAGTTTAGCATCCTACGAATGGTTGCCAGTCAACGTGTCGAGATGGGTATCGTGGACCGTTACATTGCTGACCACCTAATCGAAACTAAAGGCCTAACCGTAGACCTAGGGCCTGTGCATGAAAAAGCATCGCGCCCCATTCGAGTCCATAAAAATAAAAAACACATTTTACCTGAGCTTAATAAAGCGATAGCGCGTTTAAAAATGGATAAAAAAATTAAAAAGATATTTGTCCAACACGGGATCAACAACAAGAATAACTTGTGATTCTTTAGATAATGTCTGGCCTAATAATGATTTGTCGCAATAAAGCCTAACTAAATAGCGACAATCAGCTAATTCGTTAAAGCGCTACTTTGTTGGCCTCATCACCCCAAAACTATCTCTTTTTAATGGATATTTTTGTGTTGGTAAAGGCGCACCAGGAGAATCTGAAATAGAAACGCCGTGTATCCAATCCGAAGGTGCAATTGCTACATAACGAGCATATCCCCCTGTTCCCCCAAGCGGTTTAGCAAAACCAATGGATATTAGAGCGCCATACTCAGGTACTTTATCTAAGTTAGCCACACCTTCTGCTTGAGAAAAGTTATTATGCATAAGCCAATATTCCCCCTCTAAAGTTGGCGTAGTATCGGTATCAAGCGGCTCATGCCCATGAAAGAGAATTTCTCGCTTAAGATGTAAAAACTTTAAAGCTTCAAGACCCACACCCGGAAAAGGCTTCTTATTGAATCTTTCAATATTGTTCCACTTTTTAGACCAATCGGAACGAACCATAACTACAGCGCCTTTAGGTATGTGACCATAACGTTCTTCCCATTTTAAAATATCCTCAACAGACAAGTGATAGCCTGAATCTTTGATAACTTTATCAACAATGTTGATTACAACTAATGGTCTTAAGGCATATGTTGCCGGAAGATCACTTATTGTTGCACCATATGGATTCCAGTGAGCCGGAGGATCCAATTGAGTACCATATTGATCTGTTTCAATTGAGTAAGCCGTCGCTACGAAACCATGCTGTTTATAAGTAAATTCTTCTCCCTTGTTTATATAACCCGCAATGTCTTTATGCGCCACAGCCGGCTTAAATGTAGAATTTCCAAACCCTGACCATACTGCTTGTTTTGGTTCAAATGCATGGGTTAAATCAATATATTTAGCCGATTTAAAACTACTGTCATATAACTCCCACAAGCTCTTTTTCTCTAAATCTTTGCCATGTACAAATAATGAACACAAAGATATTGTTAAAAGTAAAATTAATTTAGTTTTCATTTCTCATCCTATTAACAAACAACAAATACAAGTTAAATCATTGATATTCTAATATTATTTCTGCAGCATAAAATCATCAATACCCTTCAAAAACTGCTCTCTTTTGAGATCTAAACCTTTTATAGATTCAATCTCCATATAGTTTTTGTAAGCTTTACCTAGAGGGTTATTTTGCCAATCATTATGAGGAAAAAATACCCACGTATCTTTTGAAGAAATACCAAGCTTTACATCTCCACCTGAAAGTTCATTAATCCAATCTGATAGTTTTTCTAACAGCGCTAACTCTACTTTTCCTTTTTCAGAAGAAGCTAAAGTTGAAAACACTTTGGAATCTTTATAAAAAGTAAAACCTAAATTTTCAGGACTATTATTGGATCCAATCATCATTCCAAAGAAAATTGGTATATTTTTTTCTTGGAAAAAAAGCTCTTCCCCCTGATCTTGTATTTCAATAGAGGTTAAACGGGTCCAATTATCACTGGTAATATTCGCGTTATCCGAGCAGATAACTAAGGTACTATCTTGGGCATAAACATAGCCAATATGTGCAGCAAGCTTTAGTAAAGTTTTTTGCCCTACATCATTGTAAACAGTTGTCTTGATTACTACTGATGTAACGGTTTCTCCTTCATAGCCACCTAATATCAACTCTTGCCCTTTGATGGTGATATCTTTGCTTGATGGTTTTATTAAACTATTAATAATATCATCTGTTAGTGAAATAAAAACCTTACTAAATCTTTCTGTTTCTTCGTAACTTAAGGAAGTCGTTTTCTTTAATCTTTCAGATCCTATCGCGACAGTCGCTTTATGATGCGGGTGAGATGCGTACATAATCTCGCAATCTGCTCCTTTATCAGCATAAACGGGTAAGTTACTTAGTTCTGTTGCGAATACAACTTCACTGATTAAAAAACTTATAAAACATAACACTTTAATAAACGGCACTATTTGATCTCCGAAAGAACGTATCATAAAAATTAACTATGATACGTTCATTGTTGGCTTAGAAGTTATAAGACGCTTTAAAATAAACAAAACGACCATTAACGCCAAGTGGTGACACTCCACCATCATATGGCAAATTCCCAAAGTAACTAATATCGAATATCGATTCATCTGGGTATTCATCTAATAGGTTATTAACACCTAAGGAAACACTTAAATCAGTTGTTAGATTGTATTGAACATCAGCATCTACAGACCATTCAGCGCCATAAACTTGTGTTGGTTCAAAACCGTCACCAAAATCAAACACGCGCATAGTTTCGCCATATCGAGTAGCTCTCATCAATACGGAAACAGACTCGTTCGACCATTTAGCAGAAAGTATAACTTTATCCTCAGGCGCGGCCGTTTCAAACGTATTGGTTTCTTCAATGCCAAAAACAGAAGGTTCTGGGTTGTTAACAACTTCAGTTTCATTGTTGTTATATGCTGCAGTAAGTTGCCAAGCATCAATGTTATATGACGCTACTACATCAAAGCCGCTTGTTTCAGTATCAACTACATTAGTGAAAAATCTGATGGCTTCTACACCTGATACATCACTAACTGAAATATTTTCTGACAAAGCAATACGGTCATCAATATCTACTTGATAATAATCAAACGTAAGATTGAAATTATCAACACTCCAAACAACTCCCATACTACGGCTGATTGATTCTTCGGCTTCTAATGGAGCAGATCCATTTGCAATAGCAAGAGGATCACTAACAGGTAAATTTAGCGTTGAAACCAAAGCGCCACCATCACCAAAACTCGATGAACGACCCGAATAATAAGATTGCGCTAATGAAGGTGCTCTAAAACCAGTACTAATCGCTCCTCTCAATGCTAGTCCCTCAAGTAATTCCCATCTTCCTGCAAGTTTACCATTTGTATTCGCACCAAAATCACTATAATCCTCATATCTCAAAGCTGTTGATAAGGTAAAGTCTTCTGTGACTTCAAATTCAGCATCTAAATATAAAGACCATGAATTTCTGTCTTCATCTACGGTATCTTCAGGCTTTAACCCTGCCCCTCCTTGAGAGCCAACATTTTTACTTGTGTCTGAACCTGCTATATATGACGCTTCATCACCAGCTTTTGTCGAATAGTTTTCATTTCTTGCCTCGATTCCAGCAGTTAAATACATAGGAACGTTACCAATATCATAGGTGTTCGAAGCAGAAAAATTAAAAACCAGTTGAGAGTATTCATACTCTGCTCTATTAAAGCTTGTAGGGCTAGACTCACCTAACGATGCGTTTATAGAATTTTTAAGGTTATCATCAAAAACATTACTTCCATAAGATAGGCTCGTATCAATTACCCATTCTTTAATATCACCTTCCAAACCAATTGTAAGAGCGGTATCTGTCACATTTGCAACAGCAATAGGTACAAAACCAGCGGGGTAAATAGAGGTGACAGAATTTGCGCTTACAGGGTATCTAAAAAAATTAGAACCTTGTCCTTCTCGGTCAGCATATGTACCAAAGCTATAGAGCGAGAAATCTGATGACAAGTCATATCGTAGGTTATAAGCCAGACTTAGATCTGAAGTTTCACCATCACCAGCTTGATAGTTACGCATACCAGCTAAGGCATCATTGGGAGCAGCCTCAGGTGTTCCACTTGGAGGAACAGGAACAATCCATTCAGCAAAGCCAATAGTTGGTAGTTGGTCAAAACCGGCTCTATTAGTACTTTCTCGCTCTCTAATTTCAGCACTTAAATTAAGAAAACCTTCTCCTAAGTCAATACCTTTATTCAATGATATTACCGTTGTTTCACCATCAGTAATGTTTTCATTAGTTGGTTCAAAGTCCGTCATATGTTGGCCATATGACACACTAACATTACCGTCTTCACTACTGTTTTTTAATACTATATTTATAACACCTGCTATAGCATCTGAGCCGTATTGTGCAGCGGCACCATCTCTTAAAACTTCTATTCGTTCTATAGAACTTGTTGGTATGGCATTAAAATCTACCGGTGCCGCACCTCTTCCAAGTTTAGACTCGGCGCTAATTACTGCGCTATTATGACGACGCTTACCGTTAACCAATACTAAAACTTGATCAGGGTTAAGGCCTCTTAGTTGCGCAGCTCTAACAATATCTCCCGCATCTGAATTTGACTGTCTAGGCATATTAAACGATGGAATATTTGCTTGTAGAAGACTACCAACTTCTCCACCTATAGTACCTGACTGAGCCAAGTCTTCTGCTGAAAGTATATCTACTGGCACGGTACTTTCTTGAATACTTCGACCAGGCACTCTGCTGCCGACGATAGTAATTTGTTCTAGATTTGCTTCTTGTTTATTTTCTATATTTTCTTCAGCAATTACAGCGCTTGAGAGGAGTATTGTACTAATTGCTATTACTAAAGACTTTTTATTAAATTTAGAATTCATCTTATTCACCTTAATTGTACGCTTATCTACTATTAAATTTTTCACTCAGCTTATTTCCCTTAATTAAGCCTTGCCAACAACGTTACATCTGTTCAACTTGTTTACATCTGTTCATTGTGATTACTTTTTAACATATAGAATTTAAAAGTGCAAGAAAACACTTTTAAATACTTATTTATAACAATAATTTAAATTATTAAAAACTCTTGAATGTTGTGTATTACAAACAGTTAGCTAAATTTTATCTATCAATTCCGCACGCAAGATTACCTAACGTAGCTATCTCATTAGTCTTTTTCGTTACTATCATTGAATAAGTACCCAACGGCCTTCTATGTTGAGAAATAATATTATAAAATATCAATAACTTAACCTCATAACGGCTTTTATGTAACTCGCTTATCATGAGAATTTTCTTTCTTTTATATTCAAGTTTGATTCATTCAACTATCTAGAGGATTGTTTAGGTAAGTTTTAGAGCAATCAGAGTGAACTTCTTGCTTAAATCTAAATTTATGACAATCACCACAACAGTAAAACATTTTCAAAACTCATAAAATAAATGAGAAATTAACGTTCGAAACATAAATATTGAAGTAGAAAACATTACACGCTACAGCAATTATTTATCTTTGAATAAACGGATAAAATAGCAATTACGTTAATTGACTAACTTGCTCATTGACTAGCTGTCTTAATTTTTTGCAATTTTCGGCAACGCCATTGTCACCTTTATGCAAAGCTCCCCCAATGAGAAACATAATATCCCTACCATAAGCATCAATCATTTCTGGAACTCGAGTTAAGTTCATACCGCCACCAGGAGAAGGAAATATTGACTTTATACTTCCCATATCACAAGTTGCGCCTTGAACGATATCTACACAAGCTTCTCGGCTAAACGAAAAACGTCCACCAAAGTTTGGATAAATACTCACATCAGCACCCGCCATGCGCATGAACTGTCCAAATAAGACAGCATGTGAATACCCACTATGACTAGATGAGACAAAACCACCTAATAATGATGGATGCCCTAAAATAGGCAGCGCTATTCGGTCATCATCAGCAATACAGCGCATGGTATCAAAGCCTGAGATACCCGGTAACAGCATTAAACCACCCACGCCTTGCTCTTTTGCCCAAAGTGCGTCTTCAAAAATCTGATTTGCAGGAGTATTGATTGTTGGTACATACTTACAGCTAAATCCAGTTTCTTTATTCGCTCGTTCAACTGCCTCAACACAAAGAGGCACCCTTTCACGAAATGGAGAAAATATTTGATCAGATATACCGTGATCATCTTTAATAAAATGAATGCCGCCTTTTGCGAATTCATACGCTTGTTGTGCCAATTGAACTGAAGATAGACCCATTGGTTTTAAAGCTGAACAAAAAAGTGGACTAACTGGCTCGTTACAAATTTCACGTAATCCTTTCATGCCAAAACGAGGGCCTTTGAAATTCTTAGTAAATGAATCAGGTAAAAGTAATCGATTAACTTGAACACCCGGTTGCAAACTAATATTGCCAAAAATAACGTTAATCGTTTGTGGCAAATTCATGCCAGTTATTTCATAAGCGTATGAAATAACTGCTTGCCACTGCTTTTCATTGACTTGTGAAAATGACTCTATTCGACCCAATATATGACGACGTATATCGTCATCGCCTATCAACTCAGCAGGAAATTCTATCGTTTGCTCAATACAAATATGCTCGGCTCGATGCTTCGCTTCTTCTTCATTACCTGTAATGAAATAAGAAACAGAAAAGCGTTCATTTGAAACGTTTAATTGAATATTTTCGATCATAGTGCCTCCACTTTAGAACTGCTGTTAGCATCCTCAATACGTACAGTTTCAAGATCTTCTTCAGTAATATTTAAGGAAACATTAAGTAGTTTCTCAACGCCTTTAACCAAAGAAATTGCATCTAGTTCATATTCTTTCATTAAATAGTTTTTACTGGCGCCATGAGCATACATATCCTTAAGCCCTAATCTGATTAACGGTTTCCCTATGGCATGCTCTGCCATTAACTCGGAAACAGCTGAACCAAGCCCGCCAACTATGCTGTGGTTTTCCATGGTAATTACGCCATTTTTACTGCCCTTAATCGCACCTAATACGGTTGGATCGGTGAAAGGTTTTAAGGTTGAAACATGTAAGTGTTTTACTGAGATACCTCTACTTTTAAGTACAGACACAGCTCTTAATGCTTCTTCAGTTACAATACTTGAAGTTAAAATGGTTAAATCTTCACCTTCGCTTAATACCCGAGCACGGTTAAATACCATCGGTTCATCTTTAGGAAATAAACGAGGCATATCACCGCGTAAAAAGCGCACATAAACAGGGCCATCAACAGCTTGTGCAAGATCTAACACCGACTCTACTTCTGTAGCATCACCTGTATCAAAAATAGTCATATTAGGTGTAGCTCGCATTATAGCAACATCTTCAATAGCTTGATGAGTAACACCGCCTGGCGTAACAATACCAGGTAAAAAACCCATCATTCTAACTTTCAAGTTAGGATAAGCAATAGACATAGCCAACTGATCATAAGGACGACGATAAATGAAAACAGCAAAGGTATGAATAAAAGGGGTAAAACCTTCTTTTGCCATACCGGCAGCCATACCCATCATATTTTGTTCAGCCATTCCCATTGGGAAAAAACGATCTGGGTAAGTATCGCGCCACTTACCTACTTCACAAGAGTTTGACAAATCAGCTGTCAGCACAACAACTTCCGGTTTATCTTTAGACCATTCAATAAAATTATTAACGTGTGGACGTGAAACTATCTCCATCATTTATACCTCTTTAGCCATAGCATCATATGCTTTTTGAAAACCGTCTTTCTCTTCTTGTGATGAGAATCGTAAATAGTGCAGTGTTGGGCGTTTTGTTTCCATTAACTCAACCCCTTGTGTCGGATTAGTTCTCGCTAAGATAAAGAGTGGTTTACCACCAGTATCCGTTTGCGCCAATCGATCAAATGCTTCTATATCATGTCCATCAACATCAACGGCATATGCGCCAAACGCATTTAATTTATCTTCTAATGAGCCTATCGCCATTACTGACTCCATAGGTCCATCACATTGTTGTTCATTCACATCAACGATAACTTTTATGTTATCTAATTTATAGTTTGCAAGCGCTTGAACAGCTTCCCAAGTTTGACCTTCTTGAAACTCACCATCTGACATCATTACCCAAGTAGTACCACTATCACCCTTCAGACGACGAGCCAAAGCAATACCGCCAGCTACACTGAGTGCTTGTGCTAAAGAACCAGAAGTAACTTCAGCACCAGGAGAGTGTTCCGCACTAATTAGTTCAACTGTGCTACCGTCTTGGTTAAATTCAGCCAACCCTTCAGGAGACATACGTCCAGCTTCAATTAAGGCAACATAAAGGGGTAGCGCGTAATGCGCAGGTGAAAAAATAAACCTGTCTAGTTCTGGTCCTTTAGGGCCATTGTAATCCGCACCGGATACATATGGACGACCTTCACCTGGTACTCCTTTAAAAGGCTCTGGGATCATTGGCGCCGTTGACGGACCTAAGTTCATGCCACGAATGTAAAGATAAGCAAGCATCTCAGCTGAGGAACAAATTTGGCTTAAATAGCCACCATTATTTTCCATTACATATTGAAAACCACGTAAACGTATTTTGGCAGCTACCCGTTTGACTTCTTCAGTCCATTTAATTTCTGCTTTCATATTTATAACTCTTTTATTTTTCGTAGATTTTCAAGAAAAGGAGGATATACAATCCCTTTTTCCGTGATTATTGCTGTAATTAACTCTGCTTGAGTTACATCAAATGCAGGGTTATAAACTTCAATACCTTCTGGGGCTACTCGAGCACCATCAATAACAGTAACTTCCGTTGAGTCTCTTTCTTCAATTTCAATATCTCCGCCACATGAAGTTTCAAGGTCGATGGTGGATAAAGGTGCTGCCACATAAAAAGCCACACCATTTGCCTTAGCTACCGTCGCTAAGTTACAAGTACCGACTTTATTGGCAAAATCACCATTTGCAGCAACGCGATCACAACCGACTACGCACATGTCAACATCAAACTTTTGCATTACATGTGAAGATGCACCGTCAACAATCAGCTGATGAGATATCCCTTGTTGTTGTAATTCCCAAGAAGTTAAACGTGCGCCTTGCAAACGGGGACGGGTTTCATCAACAAAAACATGAACCTTACGACCTGACTCATGAGCCATTCTGATAACACCAAGCGCAGTACCATAGTCAACCGTTGCCAATGCTCCTGTATTACAGTGATGCATGAAGGTAACTTTTTCTTCTGGCAACAACTCCAATGCAAAAGTCGACAAACTCTTATTTATAGCGATATCTTCAGCTTCAATATCTTTAGCACAAGCTAGAACAACCTTTCGGTACTCATCTGCAGTTGTATAAGCTTGTTTGGCCACTCTTTCGGCCATTTGATCTAAAGCCCAAAATAAATTGACTGCAGTTGGCCTTGCAGCTCGAATAATCTTATCCGCCTTAACAAATGACTCAGCAAGTTGATTCAAGTCATCAGATTTACTTTCAAAAACAGCGAGCACTAAACCATATGCAGCTGCAACACCGATAACAGGTGCACCTCTTACTGTCATATCAGTAATAGCCTCCGCTACTGCAATAACTGTGCTGTAGTTATTATATTCAACTTTCGCTGGCAGAATCTTTTGGTCTATTAATCTAATGGCCTTCTGTTTTTCTAACCATTCAATACTTTTATAAGGTCTCATTTTCTTAACTTCTCTTTAAAATTTAAATTTTTACATGTTGTACTTTCTAGCATTGCAACAACAACTTAACTACCATCAACACGCTGTTTATGTGCTGAGTTCCTATCGTGCCGATTAGTTTTTAAGTGTTGATAGAAATCCTGAAATCAACGTGCTTAACTTGGGTATAATGCTAACAACACTTTCCCAGACTTCTTCTTCTGTCGTAACATTTTCTGAATCAACATCATGAATTGCCATATTAGTAATGGCACTAATAGTTAACACTTGGATATCGGAATTACGCGCCACCATGACTTCAGGAACAGTAGACATACCAACGGCATCAGCACCTATCATTGACATGAAACGTATTTCCGCAGGCGTTTCAAAACAAGGGCCCACTACGAATGAATACACACCACGATGTATGTTTATTTGATTTTTATTTGCTATTTTTTCAACTGTATCCAAATAACTCGGTTCATAAGCTTTATTAAGTGGGGTAAATCTAGGACCAATCTCTGGGATATGCGAACCACGAGTAGGATCTAAACCAGCCATACCAACTAGGTTGATATGGTCTTCAATTAGTACTAAATCACCTACTTGGTAAGATTTGTTTATGCCACCTGCAGCATTGGTAATAATGAGTGTTTCTACACCCAATTCTTTCATCACTCTGATTGGAAAGGTTACTTGTTGAGGTGTGTAACCTTCATATATATGAATACGCCCTTGCATGAGTACTACGGGTACGCCTGATAGCTTACCAATACATAATTGACCTTTATGACTAGGTGCACCGGATACACAGAAATGAGGGATATCTGAATAAGGTATAATAATTGCTTCTTCAACTTCTTCAGCTATTATTCCTAAACCAGAGCCTAAAATAGCGCCAACGCTTGGTGTTATGGTAATCTTTTGTTTTATGTATTCTGCGGCTTCGCAAATTGCATCATAATCAATTAATTTATGATTCACACTCTAACTCCTAAATTGTCAAACTCAACAGACGTTACATTTGTAAACCCTGTGAACTAATGTAAATAATTACATTGTTTTGCTTTTCGTGCAACTGTTATTTACTTATTTTTACACCCATCAGAATAATTAACGACGCGATAAACTTTATTCGAGCAACCTTAATTAACTCACTAGATACCTTACCATTCTCATGAAGACTAAACCGCTGCTAGTAACTAATTAAAGGGTTAACTGTCCATTGGTTTACGTGTCTATTGAGTTTAGTTTATAGTCGAACATATTGAGCTTTACAATTGAGTAGGACATAAGTTTATTGGGAAGTTAGAGCCAAGTTGAAGAAGGCTGATTACAATGTTCGATAAAAGAAGGTGGTAAGTATACTTATAGGGTATTGATAGAAAGTGAACCGATTGAAAAGGCTTTCTAGAACATCCCAATGAGAAAATAGCTGCCCATTGGGGATATCGTGGAAAATTTTATCTCATAGTAGTGGTTGAATAATTCACCCCCTACATTTAATGGGAAGGCTTGCCGCTGACTAGCGTTTGCATAATAATTCTGCTTTTAGCATTCGCGGCGTCTTTAACACTTTTACTATCCAGTGTCAGAACTTTACGGTCTTTCATTAGTAATTTTCCAGAAACCATCGAAGTAACAACATCATTCGCATCAATAGCATATACTAGATGAGAAACTACATTGTACATTGGTGACAGTCTTGGACTATCAAAAGATACTTGAATCATGTCGGCACGTTTACCTGCTATTAATTGACCAGTCTCCTCACCAAGCCCTATGGCTTCGGCTCCCATGCTGGTAGCCATTTTTAACGCAGTTAACGCAGGTATGGCAGTAGGATTGTTCATCTTAACTTTATGAATTAAGGCACTTAAACGCATTTCTTCCCATAAGTCTAGATCATTATTACTTGCGGCCCCATCAGTCCCTAAACCAACGAGAACGCCCTCTGCTAACATTTTACTAACAGGTGCGATACCAGAGGCTAGCTTCAAGTTAGAAGTAGGATTATGAATAACCCCTACTTTGTGTTTAACCAGCATTTTTATATCTTTCTCATTAGGATGAACCATATGAGCAGTAATTAAATTTCCAGGAGCAAAACCTAAATCAAGAACATGTTTTACCGGAGAAGCATTATAACGCTCCTGTATTATTGCAGACTCAATTTCTGATTCAGCTACATGAATACTTACAGGAGTTTTCATCTCTTTAGCCTTTAACGCTACTTGTTTCAGGTGTTCTGGAGAAACTGTATAGGGGGCATGGGGACCAAAACCTGGTGTTATACGTTCATTTTTTCCTTGCCAAAGCTTAACAAATTCAACGGCGTCTTTAAAAGAGTTATCCCAACCAGTAGAGCCCGGAGCTGGAAAATCAAGCGCTACCCCCGTAATTACTGCCCGTAATCCACAGTGTTCAACAACTTCAGCAGTAACATTTGCATAAAAATACATATCAACGAAGGTTGTAGTTCCCCCACGAATCATTTCCCAACACGCAAGCTCGGAGCCAACTCTAATAAAATCTTTATCAACAACAGTTGATTCAACAGGAAATATATAGTCATTGAGCCAAGTCATTAAATCTAGATCGTCTGCAAATCCTCGTAATAAAGTCATTGGTGTGTGGGTATGCCCATTGATCAACCCCGGCATTAGAATTCGACCAGAACCGGAAATCTTTTGTTTTGCGCTATATTTTTTGTCTATTGCAGATCTTGTGCCCACGGCTATAATATTATTGCCGATAACGACTACTGCACCATCTTCAATCACAGGTTGATCTGTTACCATTGTAACAACATAATCCCCATAAATAATGCTATCTGCATTCACTACCTCTGCATAAGTAGGTTTCAAAAAGAAAGCAAACATTACGCAAAGACTAATTACTGCCTGTTGATATTTATATGATTTATTCATTTACACCTGTCCATTTACTTAATTGAATCTACGAAACCTTTATTGATCTATTAATTAATTTTTATGCTATTTTTTGTTCGATTATAGGGTTTCGTTTATGCTTAAATTGTAGAGTCAACATCATTAATAAAATGATGCCATACAAAATAGCGCAGCCAATAAAAACAGTTGTTATACCTGCCCTATCAACAATAAGGCTACTAACATAGGGGGCAATTGTTCCTCCAATCCCTCCACACAAATACATAAAGGTAACATGTTGGTAATGCGGTTTTTTAATATACGATAATCCCCATGCCATAAATGAATGATAAAGGGCGGCTATAGCCAGACCAAAAGCATAAGCAATGTATGAGACCCACTTAAATGACTCAATACTCGCGAAGGTAAATAAACTTATGCAACCTATAACCACAACTATAATTAAAAAAGTTTGTACTTTTATTTTAGAAACAACAAAGGCTGATAAGATAGATCCAATTAAACCTGCTAAGAATATTTTTGGAATAATTTCGGAAGCAATACTTTCAGTAATAGCAAATTTTTCAACTAGAAAAACGGGTAACCAAATAATAGGAGTTAAACTGCAAATAATGGCAAAAAACAAGGAAATACCAGCAACGGTTAGTCCAATGTTCCACTCAGTACTTTCATCATGAGAAACATTTGTGCTTACATTAAAATCAAAACGTGTAAACAGCGCCAAAATAACGATTATAAGTGTTGCACTTGCAACAACAAGGTAACCAATACTCCATGAAAAATTACTAGAAAGTAAGTACGCTGTGATGAATGGAAATACCATCCCTCCTGAATTATATAGTGCATCTTGTGAAACAAGTAAAGAACCCCGTTTTTGTTCGCTCCATATCTCGGTAAGTATTGTACTAGAAGCACAAACACCGACACCACAGGCTAAGCCAATGAAGCTGAGCAAAAAAGAGATTGTGGTGAAATTAGGGACAAAATGCATAAACAAAGTCAATAAAAACACAGCTAAATAACAAGTAATAATGACTAATTTAATTTTAAAATATCGATAAATTACCAGTGACAATATATTGCCTACTAAAATCCCACCGAGATACCAAGAAAACTGTGTTGAAGCGGAAGTTAGCTCTACTCCAAATTGTTCCGACATTGGTTTAATAAGCAAACCTATCTGCGTGCCAAATCCCGATAAAGTGAAAGAAATAAGCAAACTTATTACTGTTAATGAAATTTTGTTTGAAAACATACTTATACTCACATTATAATAAAATCAATCGGGTTGCTAAGGCGTAAAAACTTACAATATAGGAACATTAACTTATTAATATAGCCACATCATAAAATCACTTAAATTTTTTCTGTTAAAACGACTAATTGTATTTCGATTCTCTTTACTGGAAACACCCAGAACAAAACAATAGTTCACAGACTTTACATTTGTAACACTACAATCATCAAATAGCAAGTTAAACAATCGTTTTTGGAAATTGAAAAAAAACACATTAATTTTTTGCATCTCGTCAGGCTAACTCTGCGATAGACATGATCATTAATCACGTTTAAATCAAAGCCCCTCAAACAAAAATTAATGGTTAGGCTGTTTGACAGACTTCATTGCAAGTCTGTTCAATAAGAAGCTAAAGAGCATTTTTATGTATTGAAAGTATATCTTCAATAACAGCATAGCCAGTTTCCATACGTCCGGCACCAGGACCAATTAAGGTAATATCACCTAACAATTCTGTTGAATAAGTAATAGCATTCGTTGCACCAGTAATTGATGCCAGAGGATGCTCATTAGAGACCATTTCAGGTTTAACAGATGCGACAAATCCATTTTCAGTATTCTCTACTGTGCCAATCAATTTCCACTGTTTATTAGCACTTTTAGCATTAGAAATATCAACACTTGTTATATGGCTAATCCCTTTTCGCTCGATATCATTTAGTGTAAGTGATAAATCCATTAGAAGATTACCTAAAATCACAACCTTTGCAGCAGCATCATGCCCTTCAACATCCCCTGTAGGATCAGCTTCCGCATAGCCAAGTTCTTGAGCCTGTTTGAGCGCATCTTCATACTCAACTCCAGCAGACATCTCACCTAATATGTAATTTGTTGTTCCATTGAGAATCCCTTGAATTCTTGTTATTCCTGCTGCTAACAACATTTCATTGCCTAAGTTTATTGAAGGGGTTCCACTCATTACAGTACCTTCAATACCTATTTGAACATTTTTACTCAATGCTAATTGACGAAGTTCAGGAAAATGCAGAGCAACAGGTCCCTTGTTTGTCATAGAAACATGCATACCATTATTTAAAGCTTTCTTCACATGGCTTAATGCAGGTTCACCTGTTTGAAGATCCGTAAAGGCGAGCTCTACTAGTATATCAGCGCCACTATTGTTAATAGTTTCAATAGCATTCCAACCTTTTATGGGGGACGATGTGTTTTTTAGATCGCCATGTTCTTTAAGATCAGATAATAAAACCTCAGGGTCAAAACCAAATGGGTTTGCAATACTGCCTTTATACAAATCGCATACCGCTACAATACTTAAATCAATACCAAACTTTTCATTTAATAGTGATTTTTTTTCACTCACTATTTTAGTCAATCCTTGACCAACATTTCCAAAACCGATTATTGCTAATTTATATGTTTTCATTAAGTATTTCCTAAGTTATTTATGTTGTTATTTTCAATATGAGTTTGAGATTAATTACGTAAATTAAAACAATAAGTCTTTAGTTCAGTCATTTCTGCAACGGCATTCATTACACCTTCTCTACCAACACCTGAACCTTTTACTCCTCCAAAAGGCATTGCATCTATTCGATAATCACTACTGTCATTTATAATAACTCCACCACATTCCATTGCATCTGCAAGCTCAAAAGCTGACTCTAAATTTGTTGTAAAAACCCCTGCCTGTAAGCCAAAATCAACATCATTTGCTTGTGTTATTGCCTCTTCTTTTTCTGAAAATCGATACAAGACAGTAACGGGGCCGAACACTTCTTCTTTAGCAATTAAGCAATCATCACTTACATCAGTTAATACTGTAGGTTGAAAAAAGTTCCCTTCCCTTTTTCCACCACACAGCAATGTTGAATTTTTTTCGATAGCGTCTTGTACCATTGATTCAACTTTACATGCAGCGTTTTCATTAATCATTGGACCCATTTGAGTAGATTCACAAAGCTTGTCTCCCATATAGATACTGTTTGCACGACGACAAAATTCCGTAACAAATTGGTCAAATATCTCATCTTGAATATAAATCCTTTGAACATGTAAACAGTTCTGACCCGCAGCCCAAAATGCACCACTAACGCATGCCTCTAATGCTAAATCAACATTGGCATCATTCATTATGATTACCGGACAATTGCTACCTAGCTCCATTGACATTTTCTTTAAGCCTGCAAGCCTTAAAATTCTTTCACCTACAATTTTCCCCCCGGTAAAAGAAATCATATTAATACGAGGATCAGAAACAATCATATCGCCAATATCAGCACCGTATCCTGTAACCAGATTTAAAACACCTTCTGGCAAAGTGGTTTTATTAAATAGATCTACTAGCATTTTTGCTACTAAGGGTGTCTCATGGTGAGGCAGTAATATCACTGAGTTGCCTGCTGCTATTGCCGGCCCTATTTTATGAGCGACTAAATTTAGAGGATCATTAAAGGGAGTAATTGCGGCAATGACACCAAGTGGTACTCTACGAAAATATCCAAATCTATTTTCTGAACCAGGTGCTTGGTCAAAAGAAATTGTTTCTCCATTTAACCTTCGAGCTTCTTCAGCACTAATTCGTAGAGTATCTACACACCTAGAAACTTCTTTTCTCGCCTCTAGAATTGTTTTAATACCTTCACGGGCAATCATTTGTGCAAACAATTCTTTTTGATTTT
>MAAC01018360.1_pt1 | contig 32395 bp, 31 predicted proteins | sample 1115981 | NCBI WGS metagenome assembly MAAC01 (sample SAMN04961126, study PRJNA320927) | seawater metagenome | isolation source: sample BD02T64 sea water enriched with oil for 64 days | place: USA:Gulf of Mexico | collected 2013-07-27 | reverse complement strand
ACCCCACCGTTAGCCAGTGACGCCCTTGCCATTCGGATCATCTTCCCCTTAGTCGGGGTGATAAGGCTTCTTTCAGCCTATCGGGTTTGCCAGCTTTGCTGGGCAAACAAAAAAGGCCTTAGCACTTCGTGCTAAGGCCTTTTTTAGAATCTTTTGCTAAAGGCTATTAAGCGCCTTTGGCAGCAGCTAGTTGAGCTTCAACTTCAGCAGCGAAATCTTCTTCTTTCTTCTCGATTCCTTCACCAACTTCCAGGCGAACAAAAGCAGAAACAGTTAAACCTTTCTCTTTTAAAATAGCACCAACCGTTTTCTTAGGTTCCATGATGAAAGCTTGACCCGTTAAAGAAATTTCACCAGTGAATTTCTTCATGCGGCCAGTAACCATTTTCTCAGCGATTTCAGCAGGCTTGCCTTCGTTCATCGCGATATCGATTTGGATAGATTTTTCTTTTGCAACTACGTCGCTTGGTACGTCTTCAGCGTTAACGTACTCAGGCTTAGAAGCAGCAACGTGCATTGCAATGTGTTTAAGTGACTCAGCATCACCTTCACCGGCAACAACTACACCAATAGTTCCGCCGTGGATGTATTGCGCGGCAGCACCATCAATGTACTCAACGCGACGAACATTGATGTTTTCACCAATTTTAGTCACTAGCGCAACACGCTTTTCTTCAAACTGTGCTTTTAACTCTTCAATTGAAACTTTTGAAGCTAAAGCAGATTCAGCAACGTCATTGGCGAAGCCTAAAAAATTACCATCTTTCGCTACGAAATCAGTTTGACAGTTAATTTCAACTAATGCGGCAACACCATCGTTTTGTTTAATGATGATTGCGCCTTCAGCAGCAATGTTACCTGCTTTTTTAGCAGCTTTGGCTTGACCAGACTTACGCATGTTTTCGATCGCTAAATCGATGTCACCGTCAGTTTCTTGTAACGCTTTTTTACAATCCATCATGCCCGCGCCAGTGCGATCACGAAGTTCTTTAACTTGTTTAGCAGTAATTGCCATGAGTTAATTCCTCAAATATCTGTAATGAATAAGAGGAAGAGGATTTATGCCCTCTTCCTATAGAAATGTAATTAAACTAAGGTTTAATTATTCTGCTTCAACAAAACCGTCTTTTTCAGCAGCTACTGCGATGTTAGTTTCGCGACCTTCGATCACAGCGGTTGCCGCTAAATCTAGGTATAAGCTTACTGCACGGATAGCATCATCGTTACCAGGAACAATGTAGTCTACGCCGTCAGGGTTAGAGTTTGTATCAACAACAGAAATTACAGGAATACCTAAGTTGTTAGCTTCTTTGATAGCAATGTGTTCATGATCAGCATCGATGATGAATAATGCATCAGGAAGACCGCCCATGTTTTTGATACCACCAAGGCTTTTATCAAGCTTTTCCATTTCACGAGTACGCATTAATGCTTCTTTTTTGGTAAGAGCGTCAAAAGTACCGTCTTGGCTTTGGCTTTCAAGATCTTTTAAACGTTTGATCGATTGACGAACTGTTTTCCAGTTAGTCAACATACCACCTAACCAGCGATGGTTAACGAAGAATTGATCACATTTGATTGCAGATTCTTTGATAGAATCGCTAGCAGCGCGCTTAGTACCAACGAATAATACTTTACCTTTCTTAGCAGAAACGCCTGATAAGAAGTTAAGAGCTTCGTTGAACATTGGAACAGTTTGTTCTAAGTTGATGATATGCACTTTATCACGAGAACCGAAGATGTATGCTTTCATCTTAGGGTTCCAGTAACGAGTTTTATGTCCGAAGTGAACACCAGCTTTAAGCATGTCGCGCATTGATACGTTTGGCATTGTAAATTCCTCTTGGGGTTAAGCGTTCATACATTCCATATTTCCAACCTATGGTTACCTTAAAGCAGGTAACAGGCACCCCGGAATATGTTTGCCGAATGTATGTGAGTTTATTTAAATTGCGCCCAACATTGGGCAACAAAATTAGCTCTTAAATGAGCAGTTGTCACCGCAAGTCAAAATGACTTTTTCAGTGAGCGGCGTTTTATACCACTTTTGGGGGTAAAAAGGAAGTAAATAATAGGCTAAAGAGGGTAAATACTATATTAATTTACGCTCTATATGCATCAGGAGATCCCGTTTTTCAACGGGAAGACGGAGTACTTTATATCTATAGCGCAACCGTTCGTATTTACTTAAAACGTCATCCCGTTGAAAAACGGGACCTCCTTGCTTTATATTGTGCCTTCATTTACTCCATACCTCGTACCTTTAAATAGCATAAGCGCATAATTTAAGTTATTATTTCCGCAATTAATAAATAGTAAATAAGCGTTAATAATATTCACGCTTTAGCCCTTTAAGGAAAAAAATGAGTATTGCGATTAAAACTCAGGATGAAATTGAAAAAATGCGCGTTGCCGGCAAGTTGGCCGCGAGTGTTTTAGATATGATTGAACCGCATGTTGTTGCCGGTGTTACTACCGAAGAATTAGACGCCATTTGTGCGAAATTCACCAACGACAACAACGCGCTATCTGCGCCACTAAACTATGGTGCCGATCGCAATGGCGACGGTGGATTTCCAAAGTCGATTTGTACCTCCGTGAATCACGTGGTTTGTCACGGTATTCCTTCAGCGCAAACCTTACAAGAAGGCGATATTGTGAATATCGATATCACTTGTAAAATTTGTCTCGATGACGAAGATACTGCGGAAGCCGAGAGAAAATTCTTCCATGGCGATACTTCCAAGATGTTTTTAATTGGTGATGTATCGGCAGAAAACCGCCGTTTATGTCGTATCACCCAAGAAAGCTTGTACGCGGCAATGCGTAAGGTGAAGCCGGGCAATACGTTTTCAGACTTAGGTACTACTATCCAGAAACACATCAAAAAAGCCGGTCGTTACGGCATCGTAAAAGATTTTTGTGGTCATGGTATTGGCAGTGTTTTTCACGAAGAGCCGCAAGTATTGCATTACAAAAATGCCGATAATCGTAAAATGCTGGCGGGCATGATCTTTACCATAGAGCCGATGATTAACTTAGGCAAAGGTGGCACAAAATTAGATCCCGATGATGGTTGGACGGCTTATACCAGCGATGGCAAAAATTCGGCACAGTGGGAACACACCATTTTGGTGACCACTACTGGCTGTGAAGTATTAACCCTGCGTGCTGAGGAAAAAGAGATTAGCCGACTGATGAATAATTAACCTGAACTCAGGTTAATTAACAACAAGAACCCTAAGGCCTAAGTACTTTCGTTTCGATAATCATAGTGCTTAGTACTAATCTCTAATTAAGAAGAAATACTGTGTTAAGTAATCCAATTCTACCTACGTCACTAACCCATAAATTAGCAACGGCATCAGCCCCGTTAACGACCAAAGAAATGCAGCTTTTAGGCGACGATTTTACTCTTTGGTTAAAACAAGCATTTAATGATAACGATTATGATGTTTTTCAGTTAGTTGCGGCCAGAGCAGATTTTGTCGATCAAGTATTGCAAAAAGTATGGTGTCAACATCACCTGGATGAACATCAAATTAGCCTGTTAGCGGTTGGTGGTTATGGCAGAGGTGAATTGCACCCACAATCTGATGTCGATATTTTAATTCTAACTCAGGAAAACACCAGCAAAGAACTGGAACAGCACATCAGTGAGTTTATCACTGAGCTATGGGACATACGCCTGGATATTGGTCACAGCGTTCGCAGCGTGAAAGAATGTGTAAAACAGGCAATTAACGATGTCACTATTGCCACCAACTTACTCGAGTCGAGACTGATTTGTGGCCACCATTTATTGCAAGAGCAACTGACCCCCCACATTCAAAAAGCAAATTTTTGGCCTGCCGGACAGTTTTTCATTGCCAAGCGCGAAGAACAAGTTAAACGTCATCAACAGTATAAAGGTGCGGCTTATACGCTCGAGCCTAACTTAAAGGCTAACCCTGGTGGCTTACGTGACATCCAAAATATCAGTTGGGTCGCATTGCGTCACTTTAATGCCAATAATCTGGAAGAATTAGTTGCCCATAATTACCTAACCCAAAATGAGTATCACGAGCTGATTGAGTGTCAATATTATCTCTGGCGCATGCGTTTTGCTCTACACCTTGTAGCCGGTCGCAGTGAAAACCGGTTGCTATTTGATTATCAGGGAAATGTTGCTGAATTAATGGGCTTTGGCGATGCAGGTAAAGCGGCAATTGAACGTATGATGAAACGATTTTTTCGAGTCATTAATTACGTCAGTGAATTAAACGAAATGTTATTGCAGCATTTCGAACAGGGCATTTTAAACCAGTCAAAACAACAGAGCCACACCGATATTGACCAGGATTTCATCTTAATTGGCAACTTCATTCAGTTAAGAAATAAACGTGCTTTTACCCGACCAGAGATCATCATGAAAATGTTTTTGGTGATTGCTGATAATCCGCAAATAAAAGGCATACATGCAACCACCATACGCTTGATGCGAAACACTCGTCGCCGATTAATTTCCGGGTTAAACGATTATGCCGAGTGTCGTCGCATCTTTATGAAAATTATTCGTCACCCTAAGGGCTTAGGGCGGGCATTTAATTTAATGCATAAGCATGAAATATTGGCCAGTTACCTGCCCGAGTGGAACAATATAGTCGGCCAAATGCAATTTGATTTATTTCATGCCTATTCGGTTGACGAGCACAGCTACCGCTTAATTAAAAATTTGTATCGTTTTAGCTTGCCAGAACACAATCATGAGTTTCCGCTGGCGAGTAAAATCATGCAACGAATTCGTAAGCCAGAGATTTTATATTTGGCCGGAATATTTCATGATATCGCCAAGGGCCGTGGTGGCAGTCACAGTGAACTAGGGGCGATTGATGCCCTCGCCTTTGGTAAAATGCACAAGTTATCGGATCACGACTCGAGAATGATCTCCTGGTTAGTAAAACAACATTTATTGCTGTCGGTTACCGCTCAGCGCAAAGATACCTCAGATCCGGAGGTGATCCGTGAGTTTGGTGAAGTGGTTCGTGATGAGGCGCACCTCGATTACCTATACTGCTTAACCGTTGCCGACATGCGTGCGACCAATGAAAGCTTATGGAACAGTTGGAAAGCCAACTTATTGCAAGAATTGTACTTTGCCACCAAACGCGCCTTTCGCCGCGGCTTGGAAAAACCGGTGGAGTTACGGGTAAAAATTCGCGAAAACCAAAAGAAAGCATTAGATCTACTCAATGATAATGAGATCCGTAGTGAGGTTATCAAACCGATATGGAAAAATTTTAAACCCGATTATTTTCTCCGCTATTCACCGGAACAAATCGCCTGGCATAGCAGACATATGATCAGCCATGATAAAGAAAATCCGCTGGTGTTGATCAGTGAAAAGCCCTATCGTGGCGGTACCGAAGTGTTCGTATACACCAAAGACAGAATTAACTTATTTGCGACCACAGCGGCCTTGTTAGGGATGAAAAAATTATCGATACACGATGCGAAAATTTTAACCTCAAAAGATGGCTTCTCCTTGAACACGTTTGTCGTACTCGATGCGAAAGGACACCCGGTTAAAGACAGCTATCATGCCGATGATATCAAAACCTCGCTACAGAAATATTTAGCCGAAAATAATGACATCAAAATCATCAAGAAACCACTGCCGAAAAAATTTCAGCAATTTAACTTTCCCACCAAAGTCAGTTTTATTGAACATAACAATAATAATGTTACAACAATAGAAATTGTGGCCATCGACAGGCCGGGCTTACTGGCCGAAATTGGTAGTGTATTTCAACAATCTGAGTTAAATGTCCATATGGCCAAGATCACCACGTTTGGCGAAAAAGTTGAAGATGTATTTATTGTGTCTAATAAAGATCATTTTGCACTATCAAAAGTTGAACAAGATCAGTTAGAATCACTGCTATGTAACTCAGGTCAAGCACCTGTTCAGCAACCGACTTAATTAATATAATCAGGAATAAATCATGAGTGCCTTGCAAGACATCATTGAATCGGCTTTTGAAAACCGAGCGAACATCTCACCTTCAACGGTAGAGCCAGAAGTAAAAAATGCAGTATTAGAAGCTTTAGACCAATTAAACAAAGGTAAAGCGCGTGTTGCAGAACAAGTAAACGGTGAGTGGGTAGTAAATCAATGGCTGAAAAAAGCCGTGTTATTATCTTTCCGAATCTACGATAACGAAGTGATCCACGGTGCAGAAAGCACGTTCTTCGATAAAGTACCACTTAAATACGACGGTTACGGCCAGGCTGACTTTGAAGCCGATGGCGTTCGCGTTGTTCCTGGCGCATCAGTTCGCACCGGTAGTTTTATCGGTAAAAACGTTGTCGTTATGCCATCATTTGTGAACATCGGCGCATACGTAGATGAAGGCTGTATGGTAGATACTTGGGCAACTGTTGGTTCATGTGCCCAAATTGGTAAAAACGTACATTTATCTGGTGGCGTAGGCATTGGTGGTGTACTAGAGCCACTACAAGCTGGTCCTACTATTATCGAAGATGATTGTTTCATTGGCGCCCGTTCTGAAATTGTTGAAGGCGTTATCGTTGAAAAAGGCTCAGTAATTTCAATGGGCGTTTTCATTGGCCAATCAACCAAAATCTTCGACCGTGAAACCGGTGAAATCCATTACGGTCGCGTTCCTGCAGGTTCTGTAGTCGTTTCAGGTAACTTACCTTCTAAATGTGGTACTTACAGCTTATACGCGGCTGTTATCGTGAAGAAAGTAGATGCGAAGACGTTAGGAAAAACTGGCATTAACGAATTGCTTCGCGCAATCGATTAATTCTGTTTTTACCAGAACAAAAAAGGAGCCAACGGCTCCTTTTTTGATTCTCTAATGTTTGTAAGCACGTTTTGAAGCTTGGAGGTCCCGACCTTCGTCGGGATGACGTGGTGTAAATTAATAAACATTGTTGTATTGACCACTAAGCTAGTAAAGATATCTTTCGAATCATTACCCACATTTAGAAAAAATTCGCCGTCATCCCGGCGAAGGCCGGGACCCCCTTGCTTCACAATGAGCATATATTCCGGCTCTATATCAATCCGCCATATAGAGCTTAGTTACCTACCCTTAAACACTTAGCTGTTCGTTTCTCGCCTCTACAGCCCTGCCGCATAGCGGCGAGCCTTGTCGAGATCTTCCGGTGTATCGACGCCTTCAACAGGAAGACGAGACTTGGCCACTTCCACATGAATCTTCTCACCTTGCCAGAGTACTCTAAGTTGCTCTAAGGCTTCTATTTGCTCTAATGCGCTGGCTGGCCATTGCACATAATCTTTAATGAAACCGGCACGGTAAGCGTAAATCCCAATGTGACGCAGGTAAAAATCTCCTACTTGTTGGATATCAGCATTATTTAAAAACCTGTTTCTGTCATAAGGAATGGTGGCACGGGAGAAATACAAGGCATAGCCGTTTTTATCGCACAATACTTTTACCGCATTGGGGTTTAATGCTTCTTCAACGTCATCAATTCTAACAGCAAGCGTGGCCATTCGGGCACAACTTTGACTGGCCAGGTTTTTCGCTACCTGGGCAATATTAGCACTGGGAATAAACGGTTCATCGCCTTGTACATTAACGATGATTTCGTCATCGCTAAAACCATATTGTTCGACCACTTCGGCCAGGCGCTCGGTACCCGATTGATGATCGGCCCGAGTTATACATACATCACCACCAAAAGCTTTTACTGCGGCTGCTACTTCATCGTTGTCGGTGGCAATAACCACTTTGCTCGCCCCCGATGCCAAAGCCTTTTCGGCAACCCATTGGATCATCGGCTTGCCCGCGATGTCTGCCAGTACTTTACCCGGCAGCCGGGTTGACTGGAAACGGGCGGGGATCACCACAGTAAATTTCATTAGCTACGCTCTTCTTCAGTTAACTTTCTCGCTTCGGTTTCAAGCAGTACCGGGATATCTTTTTCAATCGGGTATGCTAAATGGTCAAACTTACAAATAAGTTCGTTGCGTTCTTTGTTCAGTGCAAGTTTGCCTTTACATACCGGGCAAGCAAGAATATCCATAAGTTTAATATCAAAGGCCATAATTTCCACATCTCGTTATAATTAAATCGATTAATTGCTCACCATGATTATCTTCAAAGTGAGCGTCTACGGGTAAATACCAACTATTTTTCGGTGCCAGGCCGGCACATTTCACCGCGTCTTTCTCCGTCATCAATAACGGAGTTTCCATGTTAGTTTCATTATCACTAGCAATTTGAGTAAATTGCTGAAAATCAGCACTGGTGAAATGGTGATGGTCAACAAAGCCTACTTTTTGTGCCAGAGTGAAACCCAACTCATGCAAACTAATAAAGAATCGTTCGGGGTTGCCGATCCCGGCCATCGCATTTACCGTATGTGCCGGGAACTCTTGCTTGAATTGGTCAAGACTCAATTGCTTGCCGTCTTCTAAACGAATCACATTTTTGCCTTGTAAATTCATGATTTGTTCATTGACGTCGGCAAGGCCGCCATTAACAATGACTTTATCAACGGTTTGCAGTCGCCATAAGCCTTCACGTAACGGCCCTGCAGGTAACAACCAGCCATTACCAAAACGGCGTTTACCGTCAACTATCACTAATTCAACATCGCGTTTTAAGCGGTAATGCTGCAAGCCATCGTCACTTATCACCATGTTGCAACCTTGCTGCATTAACATTTTTACACCCGCGACTCGGTCACTTGATACCACAACAGGAACCTGACAACGACGGTATATCAGCACAGGTTCATCTCCGGCCTGCTCTGCGGTTGTCTCGGCAGTTAACAACAATGGCGATTGACGTTGTTCACCACCATAACCACGGCTGATAACACCTGCAGTTATGCCGCGCAATTGCAACTGTTCAAGCAAATAAATCACCATTGGGGTTTTGCCATTACCACCCACGCCAATATTGCCAACGATAACCACCGGTACATCGAGTTCAACCTGCTTTAAGATATTTAAACGATATAACGTACGCCTTAAAGCTGAGAGCAAAAAGAACAGCGAATTTAACGGTAATAGCAACCACTTAAGTGGGTGGTTTTGATACCAGACTTTTTCAATTAATCGCAATGGCTGTTCCTTACAAAAAGGCAACGAATGTCTGCTTTACTCGCCAAATTGAAACGCATGTAATTGCGCATAAGCACCCTCTTTTGCTAATAACTGCTGATGAGAGCCCTGCTCAATTAATTTGCCTTGCTCCATCACCACAATAGAATCGGCACTTTCAATGGTAGATAAGCGATGCGCGATAACCACACAAGTACGATTTTGCTGCAAAACATTCAACGCATCCTGAATATGCCGTTCAGATTCTGTATCTAGAGCACTGGTAGCCTCATCTAAAATTAAAAATGGCGCATCGCATAACAAGGCGCGGGCAATTGCCAGTCGCTGGCGTTGACCACCACTTAGCATCGAGCCGTTATCGCCGATATTGGTGTCTAAGCCGTCTGCCATATTTTCGGCAAACTCCAATACGTGAGCAGCTTTTGCTGCGGCAACAATTTCCTCTCTATTGGCGTCGGGTTTACCATAAGCAATGTTATTGGCTACTGTATCGTTAAACAGCACTACCTGTTGAGAAACATAGGCAAATTGTTGGCGTAAATCTTTTAATTTGTAATCGAGAATATTTTCATTATCAATCAATACCTGGCCATGATTGCTATTATAAAAGCGCAACAACAAAGCACTTATGGTTGATTTGCCACTGCCGGAACGACCAACCAGGGCCAAGGTTTTTCCCGGTTCAATGGTAAGGCTAAGATTGCTTAATGCCGGTTTTTCGCTGCCTTGGTAATTAAAGCTAACGTCATTAAATTCAATGCGACCCTGGGCTTTCTTCAGCGCAATGGTACCGGTATCTTTTTCAACATCTTGATCCAGTACGGCAAAAATACTTTGTGCCGCCGCCATGCCCCGCTGAAATTCACTATTGATAGTGGTCAGTAATTTTAGCGGTCTTAACATCATAATCATTGAAGTGACCACGGTAGTGAAAATACCGGGCGTTAAGGTATTTATCATGTCTTCCATGCTGGCAACGTAAAGGACAAAAGCCAGGCCAAATGAGGCAATGATTTGGATAAGTGGCACACTTACCGATTTCGCCGCAACCATTTTCATTCGTTGCTGGCGATTTTGGTTATTGATTTTGGCAAAGCGTTCGAACTCACGTTCTTGCCCGCCAAATGTTAACACCACCTTATGGCCATTAAACGTTTGTTCGGTAGCCGTAGTGATGATACCCATCATTTTTTGGATGCGTTTACTTACCGCCCGAAACCGTTTCGACACCACCACGACAATGACCGCAACCACAGGAATAATTAATAAGAAAATACTCGACAACTGCCAGCTGTAATAAAACATCAGGCCAAGTAAGCCAATAACGAACGCGCCTTCCCTAACCAAAGTTAGCAAAGCTTTCGACATCGCACGCAATACTTGCTCGGTGTCGTAGGTGATTTTTGAGATCAACGTGCCGGTCGATTCTTTATCATGAAATGGCACTGGCATATTTACTATGTGCTCAAACAACTGCTGGCGTATACGCATCACTAAATGATTACCCATCCAGGCTAAACAATAAGTGGCAACAAAATGGAAAACACCGCGCAGGGAAAATGCCACCAATACAAAAATTGGTGCGTATTTCAAGATATTAGGATTGTCTTGGGTTAAACCCTCATCGATGAGCGGTTGCAGTTGTGAAAAAAACAAGGTATCAATACCCGCATAACCCAGCATACCAATAATGGCAGCGGCTAAACCAAAGCGTAAGCCTCGGGTGTAACTGAAAAGGCGCTTAAAATTCTGCCAGGTAGTGGCAGCCATTTTATCCTGCATAAATATCTCTTGAGGTATTGTTTTTTATTTTGGTGGTTATTCTACCGTAAATATGCACAATTCAAACCCTAATTCACTGATATAGTTAATATCTTAGTTCATTTTTTAATGCCACGGCCAAAAAGGCAGCAAATCATTACGATAAGTCTGCACCTTTATATTGGTACCAGTTAACTGAAAAACGACCATGCCTACTTCGCCAGTATTAAACTGCGTGGCATTTATCGACTTATATCTATCGACAACGGTTGTTACCGGCATCTGCCAACGATTTAGATAGCCTGAGCTGTGCACCACATATTTCGGCTTAACCGTGTTAATAAACGCCTGGCTCGAAGAACTTTTTGAACCATGGTGTGGGGTAAACAAGATATCCACCTGAGATAGCTTAGCCTTTTTTAGCAATTTAAATTCCACTTGTTGAGAGATATCCCCCGGCAGTAACACCTTATGCACGCCATCAGAAATTTCAAGCACGCAGGAGTCATCATTGTTTTTACCGACAACCTGCTCTGGCCACAGCGTTTTGATGGTAAGTTTTTGCCAAACAAATTCATCTCCGGCGAGACAATTTTTGCTGTTATTCAAGATTGCCTGCCCGGGCGTGGAAAAATTTAACATATAGCGCTGAGCCAATTGTTTGTCGATGACAACAGGCAAACCACCGGCGTGGTCATTATCACTGTGACTCACCACAAACCAGTCGAGTGTGGTTATCCGATGTTCGTGCAGATAAGGCTCAATGGCCGACTCCACAAAATTAAAGCCACTGACAAAGGATGCGCCACTATCATATAGAATCGCTTTCCCCTGTTTCTCAATTAATACCGCTAAGCCATGACCAACATCAAAAGCGGTGATTTGCCATGAATTACTATGTTGTAAATAAACCCGGTGACCAATATCAATCAGGATAACACTCAAACTAAGTGTCGCAAGGAGCTGCCACAGTGTTTTTCGCCTAAACAAACGCAGACTCAGCAAAAATACAGTTGCCGCCAACAATACTACCACCACCACAGTCAGTGGATTAAACGGTATTATAAAGGCGTCAAATTGGCTGAGAAAGGCCAAAAAACGATAAGCAAATTCAAGACAAGATAACGCCAGTTGCAATAACCCCTCTGACAACGGCTGATACATCAACAGTGCTAAGGTAGCCAATAACGTTATCGGAATCGCCGTCATTGATAAAAACGGCACGACGATAAAATTCGCCAGCGGTGCTAACAAGCTAACCTGCTTAAACAACAAAAAGGTTAAAGGCATTAAAAACACACTGATGCTCATTTGCAGTAGTAATAACGACAACAACATCCTTTGCCACTTTGGCCGGCCTGTTAGTAAGTGCTGCCATCGCCAAAAGCCATACATGATAACCATCACCGCAGATAGTGACAGATATAAACTGGTGTCTAAAATGGCAAACGGCTCAAGCAAAATAATGAAAAACACGCTAAGTAACAGCCAGCGTATTGTCGATAATTTTATCGCCATTAAGCGCAAACCAAAGTACACCAGCAACATGATTAGTGCTCGCATCGTCGGCATTGAAAAACCGGCAAGGTAAGCGTAAAAACTCGCAATCGATAAGCTTGCCAACATAGGTAGCAAAAACAGATATCGTTGCGAAAGCAGCCTTGCGGGAAACAAGTAAAGACAATATTTCATCAGATAAAAACCAAGCGAGGCAATTAGACCTAAATGCAACCCGGAAATAGCGATCAAATGCTGGGTACCCGTATTTTGCAAGACTTGCCAGGTCGATTTGTCAATATGAGATTTTTCGCCAATCGCCAACGCCAATAGCAAAGGTTTTAACGGGTGCTCAATGGCGCGGTTTAAGGAACCATATAATTGTTGCCGTAACGATTGCTGGTGTTCAAGCACTTGATTGCTTGCTGATTGTTTAACATAGCCACTCGCGACGATATTTTGCAGCAGTAACCAGCGCTGGTAAGAAAAGCTGCTGGCATTAGCAAAGCCATGAGCGGGCTTTAATTTCACTCGTAACTCAACCCTATCACCTTGTGCCAATACCATATTGGCCTTGCGAAATGAAAGCCTGACCAGGAAGGGATGAGCAATGTCTTGCTGATTAAAAACGTCAATCAATAAATTAAATTTCAAAGAGTCACGGCTATTGTTTACCAGTGTGGTGACCTTACCCTGAACAATATGATCTTGACTGTGTAAGCTTTGTGCAGCAATGTTATTTGTCAAAAATGCGGTGTTATATTGGTGGCCGGCAAATAAAATAAAGCAAAGACCAAACAAAAAAGCTTGTAAATACAGTATTTTTTTATTTAAACGAACAAAAAACAGCAAGCAAAAACAAGACAATGCCAGCGATAACAGATAAAATAACTCAGGCACCTTAGGTAAAAACAGTGCGCCAATTGCGCCGACAATAAATAGCAGCAACCACCGTTCCATAGTGAATTGTCCATAACAAGTTGCTAATTAAAAGAGGTTAAATAAAAAGTATAGTCGCTATTTTCTTTTCCTATACTGTAATTTACTGGCTGCATTGTTTGTTGCATGACAGATTTGTATTAATAGAAACTCAAATTGAACGTTAAATATGCCCAAAAAAATGATCAAAAGATGGTTACCAGATCATCACACCATTAAAACCAATAAACACCTGCAAATTTTCGGTGACGTGCTGCATGATGCAAATTTATGGCATCTTAACCGTCGTTCGGTGGCGAAAGCCTTTGCTGTGGGATTATTTTTTGCGTTCATTCCAGTACCGTTTCAAATGGTACTGGCCGCAGGCATGGCCATTTTAGTGCATTCAAATTTACCCTTGTCGATAGCACTTGTATGGGTAAGTAACCCGTTAACCATACCGCCAATTTTCTACGCCTGTTATAAATTAGGCACAGTGTTAATGAATGTGCCGCCGCAAGAGTTTGCCTTTGAATTAAGTTTGCAGTGGTTAACCACCAGTCTTTCCAGCGTTGCCGGGCCATTTTTATTGGGTTGTGGTGTGAGTGCGGTATTTTTCTCTATAGTCGGTTACTTTAGTATCAAGCTGATTTGGCGTTATTCCGTGGTGTCAAACTGGAAAAAACGCCAACATCGTTAAAAACCGGGGTCAGAGTCAGGTTTTTAATTATCCACCTTGACCAAGCACTTGCGCGGGTTCAATTTTGGTGGCGCGCCAGGCCGGGTATAATGTTGCTAGCAAGCTTAAGATTAATGCCGATAGTACGGTAAAAATAACATCCCGGCTATCTAACTCGGTCGGCAAAAAATCGATAAAATAAATATCGGCCGATAAAAACTTAGTATTAAAAACCGACTCAATACTGCGCATAATTTCGGTTAAATTCAGCGACAAATAAATACCTAGCAATGCGCCTGATATCGCGCCTAAGATACCATTCACCAAGCCTTGATAAACAAAACTCAGCATAATGGTTTTTGGCTTGGCACCCATAGTTTTTAATATCGCAATATCGCCTTTTTTATCGTTTACCGCCATAAACAAACTGGAAACAATATTGAAACTGGCAACAGCGATCACCAACAGCATAACCACGAACATCACCGTGCGTACTAATTGGATATCGTTAAAGACATGGCCCTGAGTACGAGTCCAGTCGTTCATGTAGACGTAAATGTCGAGTTGTTGGCCAATATCTCTGACAATGGCTGGTGCTTGAAATACGTCATCAACGCTGATACGTAAGCCATGGACATTGTTACCGAGGTTAGCAATTTCACTGCCCAGCGCTAATGGCATATACGCCAGTGTTTCATCGATTGAACCGCCAAAATCGAAGATGGCGACAATGTTCATGTTGCGTTTTTTTGGTGCGGCAAACGGTTGAGTTTTGCCGGTTTCGTTGTTATTGCCCATACGCGGCAAGATTAGTTGCACACTATCGCCCACTTTTACCTGTAATTTTTTCGCAATGCCGGCACCAATCACTAATGAATGACCACGTAACTGCTGCCAGGAACCACTGCTGATAAAGTCGGTAATACTGGACACTTTGGTTTCTAAGTCGATATCAACGGCTCGCACTTCCAGTGCTTTTAACTGTTCACCTTTTTGCAATAAGCCGCCCATTTTTATGACTGGCGCAGCCGCTGTTACGTGTTCAAACTGCTCGAGTTCTGCTACCCGTGCAGGCCAATTATCGATAGGCTTGGTTACTGCAATGTACTCACCGTGCGGAACAAGGGATAACAAGCGTTTGGTGAGTTCTCGCTCAAAACCGTTCATCGCTGACAATACCAGGATTAATACCATCACCCCCAGACCAATACCGATTGTCGACGATGCGGAAATAAACGAAGCGAAGCCCTTACCATGGCGCGAGCGCACATAGCGAAGACCGATAAAAACACTTAACGGTTTAAACATCTACGAGTTTCCCGTGATCGAGTTTTAATTGTCGGTCCATGCGAGCGGCCAGGGTTAAATCGTGGGTAACCACGACGAAGCTGGTATTTTCCGAGCGGTTTAACTCGGTGATCAGCTGAAATATTTGCTCGGCGGTATCAAAGTCTAAATTTCCGGTTGGCTCATCGGCTAAGACCAGTGTGGGTTTAGTCACGAGAGCTCGCGCGATGGCAACGCGTTGTCGTTCGCCGCCCGAAAGCTCGCTCGGGCGATGGTGCATACGATGCGCAAGTCCGACTTTTTTCAGCATAGCTTGTGCTTCATTCAAGGCAGCTTTGGCCTTATCACCACGAATAAGTAGCGGCATCGCCACATTTTCTTCGGCGCTAAATTCCATCATCAAATGATGAAATTGGTAAATAAATCCCAAATGCTTATTGCGAAATTCGGCGCGCTTTGCCGCCGACAACTGATAAATGTCAACATTATCGATGCTGACATTGCCAGACGTCGGCGAATCCAAAGCGCCAGCCAAATGCAAAAATGTGCTTTTTCCGCAACCCGAGCTGCCGACAATCGCTAACAATTCTCCAGATTTTACTTGCAAGTCTAAACCGGTTAATACGGCCGTGGTTTGTGGCCCCTGTTGATACTCTTTGATTAGTTGTTGGCAAACTAATACGTTACTCATGTCTTAAAACCTCAGCCGGTTGTGTTTTGGATGCTCGATACGCAGGATATAAAGTGGCGGTAAAGCTCATTAATAGTGCGGTGATAATAATGATCATCACTTGCTGGTACTGTAAATCGATTGGCAAGGTTTGCATAACAAAGCCTGAACCTAAAATGTTAACGCCAAACAATGACAGCACACTATTGATGTTTAAGGTGAAAATCACCCCAAGAAGAGAGCCTAACAGTACTCCCCAGAAGCCATTTACCATGCCTTGAGTGATGAATATTTGTAGCACTTGCCTGGGTTTTAACCCTAAGGTTTGCAATATTCCTATTTCCCCTTGCTTGTCGATCACCACCATGACTAATGCCGAGACAATATTAAAGGTGGCGACGGCAACAATTAAACCCAACATCAACCACATCATGTTTTTTTCAATTTGCACCGCGGCAAATAAGTTACCCTGGCTTTTATCCCAGGTAGTAAACTGTAAATTGGCAAAATCCGCTTCGCCGGCAAATTGCTGAGCAATCAGTTTGGCGTTAAAGGCATCATCTAAATACAAACGAATATTATCGACACTGGCTTTATCTTTTCTTAATAACCTGGCAGCATCTTGGCCATGGATCAACACCATATGGTCGTCTACTTGCGAGCCCAGATGAAACACGGCCACTAGGGTAAACTTGCGCTGCACGGGTACGCGGCCCATAGGAGTAAAAATGGTTTTATTGGGTAACGCTAACCGCACTTGCTCACCAATGCGTATGCCGAGTTTGCGAGCAAGGGCAACGCCCATGATCACCCGATATTCACCCGCAATTAAATCCGCTAACTGTCCTACTTGCATATTGTCATTCAGTAACGAGTATTGCTGCTCATATTCAGGGTATATGCCTTGCATTAATACCCCAGACAGTTTGCCAGGTGACTGGATAAAGGCTTCACTCTCCAGATAGGGTGTTGCCCCATTCACTTGCTCTGCAGCTTCGAGCTGGGTGATTAATTCAGGCCAGTTATCGATACCGCCCTGTTGTGTTGATTGCACCAGCACATGTGGCACCAAACCTAAAATGCGTTGTTTTAATTGCCCCTCAAAACCATTCATTACTGACGCCACAGTAATTAATGCAGCAACCCCTAATAAAATGCCGGCAATGGAAAAAAAGGTGATAAAAGATACAAAACCTGAGCGGTTTTGCGAGCGAGAATAGCGAAATCCGATAAAAAGACTAACCGGTTGAAACATTTATATTTATAATTTGTAGGTAACCTTGTAGGGAATGATAAAAGCTTGCTTGTGTGAGTACAAGTGGTGATCAAAATAATCTCAGTTTTTAACGTAAAAAATTGTGTAATTGTCGATTTATAAGATTAGAATGAGCTAGCGTCAACAGTATCAAATCCAGCTAAACATAGAGAACCAGTCAAGCCATGAGCCAAATCAGCAGTATTTTTTCACCGCTATTACCGGTAAGTAAGGCAAGCGCAAGCAATAAAGATAAGAAACAATGGGCGAATTTATCTGGCTCAAGTGCCAGTATTGCGATCTATTTTGGCGCTGCCAGGTGCGACGGCTTAACCTTGTTAATCACCGAAGATACGGCAACGGCGCTGAAGCTCGAACATGAACTGTTAAGCATTAACGACAACGATCTCGATATTTGTCTGTTTCCTGATTGGGAAACCTTGCCTTATGACAATTTCTCGCCGCATCAGGATATCATTTCGCAACGTTTGCAAACACTATATCGCTTGTCACGCATGCACAAAGGCATAGTGATTGTGCCGGCACATACGTTAGTGCATCGCATCGCTCCAAAACAATATATTGAAGCCAATAGCTTATTAGTACAAACCGGTGATAAGAAAGATCTACATCAACTGCGTCAAGAACTTGAGGCCAGCGGTTATCGTGCGGTCGAGCAAGTACTGGAACACGGTGAATTCAGTGCTCGCGGCGCTATTTTAGATTTGTTTCCGATGGGTAGTGACAATCCATTTCGCCTGGATTTTTTTGATGACGAAATTGACAGCATTCGTACCTTTGATGTGGATGATCAGCGCTCGAAAGATGCCATTGCCAATATAGAATTATTGCCTGCGCATGAATTTCCCAGTGACAGCGATGCGATTAATTTATTTAGAAGCCAGTATCGAGAATTATTAAAAGCAAATAACGAAAAAGAATCGGTTTATCATGATGTTACTAAAGGCATCATGCCTGCTGGTATTGAATACTATTTACCGTTATTCTTTAGCGAAACCGCTACCCTGTTCGATTATTTACCGGCCCAAACGCAGGTGTTGATCCATGGCGATATTGATAAATCTCTTCAGCAGTTTAGTTTAGATACGCAATACCGTTATGAAGACAGGCGTTATGACCCGTTACGGCCGCTACTGGCTCCGGAACAGTTATTTCTCACTCGAGAGCAACTTTTTGCGCAATTAAAATTACACGACAGGGTGAATATCAACGCCGACAAACTTGCTGACAAGGCGGGTAATGTCAATTACCCAACCCTGGCTTTAGCCGACGTTGCGGTAAATCATCAATTAAAACAGCCATTACAAGCGGTGTGTCAGTTTTTACAAGCGGCAAAAGATAACAATCAGCAACTGTTGTTTATCGCCGAAAGCCAGGGCCGTAGAGAAACCTTATTAGAATTACTGGCTCGGGAAAAAATCACGCCACAATATGTCGACAGCATTAGTGACTTTATTAATGGTGGTATTGAAATTGCCATTACGGTGAATGCCCTAGCGCACGGGTTTGTGGTTGCAGATAAAGCCAACCAGCTCAATTTTGTCATCATCACCGAAGATGACTTGTTTACCGACCGGGTGAAACAAGCACGCCGACGTTCAAAAAAACAAGAAACCAATTCTGAGGCGATCTTTAAAAACCTTACCGAGTTATCCATAGGACAACCTGTGGTGCATATTGAACACGGTATCGGCCGCTACCAGGGGCTACAAACCTTTGAAAACCAAGGTATTAGCACCGAATTTTTAATACTCACTTACTTAAACGATGCCAAACTCTATGTGCCAGTAGCCTCTTTGCATTTAATTTCCCGCTATTCAGGCAGCAACAGCGACACTACGCCGATCCATAAACTCGGCAGTGACTCCTGGAGCAAAGCGAAGAAAAAAGCGGCAGAGAAAATCAAAGATGTGGCCGCAGAATTGCTGGATATTTACGCCAAGCGCGAAAGCAGCCATGGTTATGCGTTCAAACGCAACAAGGACGATTATATCAGTTTTTCCGAAAGCTTTGGCTTTGAAGAAACCGAAGATCAGCGCAACGCCATCACCAATGTGATTGCGGATATGCTCGATCATAAGAGCATGGACCGATTGGTATGTGGTGATGTCGGCTTTGGTAAAACGGAAGTGGCAATGCGGGCCGCCTTTGTCGCCGCCAACGACTCAAAACAGGTGGTGATATTGGTACCAACAACGCTGCTGGCACAACAGCATTATGAAAACTTTAGAGACCGATTTGCCAATTCTCCGGTAAATATCGAAGTGCTGTCGCGCTTTAAAACGGCGAAACAGCAAAAAGAAATTATTGCCAATATTGCCACTGGTCAAATTGATATTTTAATTGGCACCCACAAATTACTCTCTGATAACATCAAATTCAAAGACTTGGGTTTGTTGATAGTCGATGAAGAACATCGCTTTGGGGTGAAACAAAAAGAAAAAATTAAAAAGCTTCGCGCCAATGTTGATATCTTAACATTAACGGCAACGCCTATCCCCAGAACCTTGAATATGGCGATGGGCGGGATGCGCGATCTGTCCATTATTGCGACACCACCGGCAAAACGGCTGGCGGTGAAAACCTTTGTTCGCGAACGTGACAACGGCTTAATTAGAGAGTCTATTTTACGGGAAGTATTGCGTGGCGGACAAGTGTACTTTTTACACAACAATGTGCAAACCATCGAAAAAACAGCGCAAGAAATACAAGACATGCTGCCGGAAGCAAAAGTCATCATCGCCCATGGGCAAATGCGCGAGCGTGAGCTAGAACGTATTATGAGTGATTTCTATCATCAAAAATTTAACGTGCTGGTGTGTACTACTATCATCGAAACCGGCATTGATGTGCCCAGTGCCAATACCATTATTATGGACCGGGCCGATCATTTAGGTCTGGCACAATTGCATCAATTGCGTGGCCGCGTTGGTCGCTCACACCATCAAGCTTATGCCTATTTATTAACGCCGCATCCAAAACGGATCAGCAAAGATGCGGTAAAACGTTTAGATGCTATCGCCCAACTGGAAGATTTGGGCGCTGGATTTGCGCTCGCCACTCACGATCTGGAAATTCGCGGCGCCGGTGAATTGCTCGGCGAAGATCAATCGGGGCAAATGGCAAGTATTGGTTTTAGCCTTTATATGGAGATGCTAGATCAAGCCGTTGCCGCATTAAAAGCCGGTAAGCAACCTTCGCTTGAAGATTTAACCGCCAAACAAACCGACATCGAGTTACGAGTGCCGGCGTTGATCCCGGAAGATTATATTCACGATGTCAGTATGCGCTTATCGTTTTATAAACGCATCGCCAGTAGTAACAACAATAATGAATTGGATGAAATTCAGGTAGAGTTAATCGACCGTTTTGGTTTATTACCGCAAGCGACCAAGCATATTTTTCATATTGCCAAAATACGCTTAACCGCCGAAGCCATTGGCATTGCCCGAATTGACGCGGGTATCAATGGTGGCTCTATTGAGTTTAATAGCAACACTCGAATTGATCCTATGCAGATAATTGGTCTGATCCAACAGCAACCGAATATTTTTAAAATGGACGGTGCGAATAAATTGAAGTTCGCCATTAAAACCGAAGATAACCAGGCGCGCTTTACCTTAATTACCAATATGGTTGAACAACTGCAGAAAAATGTTGCCTAATATTTTCAGCGAAAATACCAATATGCATAAGTATATAGTCAACTCATTCCTTATGCAGATTGGTATTAACTGATGTACAATAACGTAACCGAAAAGCAACTTATGCTAATAATGAATAAATCGAAAACTAACTTGCTGAAATTTCCTTCATTAATCAATCTGGCTCGCCAAAGCGTTCGCGCCGGGATAATCGCGTTGAGCTTAATCGCTTCAACCACTACTTACGCGCAAACAAAAACAGCGGCTCAGCCCGATGAACGCTGGTTCGAAATCGAAGTCATATTGCTTAAACAGCTGATGGACAAGGCTCGCTATGGTGAAAACTTTCAACAAGAAAGTATTGTCGTTCCTCCCGCCGCACAAGCGCCTGCCAATATTGATTTATTGAACCGGCACCTACAACGTATTACTCTTTTTCAACAGCAGCTAAAAAATTGTAGCGAAGAAGCCCTAGCTGAGGATACTAAGCAGGATGAAAATGCTGAGCAACGCAATGACGAGTACGTTAGTCAGCAACAGCACGTGGACACTGAAAATGAACTTGAGCCAATCCAGGATACCAGTGCTAGCCAAGAACCATATGCAGAACAGAATACAGAAAAAACAACCTTAGCAAGCGTTGAGCAACAACTCAAAGCATTATCATTGTCTTGTAAAAAACATGATCTGGATCTGTTTGAAAATACTGTCGATAATGAATTTTATCAAATTCCTCGTACCATTTCAGGTAGCGAAGACTTGTACGCCAAAGTGCCATATTTATTGGATAAAAGCAGTTTACAATTAACCCATATCCATAAATCTTTACGTCGCTCAAAAGAATTCAGACCGGTGCTGCATATCGGTTGGCGACAAGCTGTCGTTGATAGAAATCGGGCAATACCGGTACGTTTGCTTGCTGGCGAGAATCTAGGCTTAATTGCCAAAGAAAGCCAAGTTAAGGTAGAACTAGAGCCGCTATTGCAATTATCTGAACAACAAAAACAACAAATAACCCGTGCGCATATCAGTCAAATCATTACTGACATCAAGGATGGCAATAGCAACCTTAGCGAAGCCACCCGCTTGTTAAAACAGAGAGACATTACGCCACTGTTTAGTGAGCAAGAACTTAGCAATGTTACTCCAATCAACAATGCAGAATTGCCGCAAACATGGGAAATAGATGGGTTGTTCAAAGTACACCTCAATCACTATTTATTTATAAACAGTGAATTTAATGTCATTGCTGAAGTTGAAAACAGTTTTGCTGATGGTGAGCATAGCACTGCTGGCCAAATATTGATCCCGTTTAAACAAAATCGTCGGGTGATCAGTGGTGAAGTGCATTATTTTGATCATCCTTACATCGGGATGATAGTGCAGATCCGTCGTCACCAAAAACCTGAAGCAATAGAAATACCTGAATCAGATACCTTAGCACCAGCAGGATATCAGCCGGTTAGTCCGTAAATTACCCGTAGAGAAAATGATCATGACCGTAGATAAACAAACTGAAATTGAAGCGGCGGTATTTCGTCGCCTGTTAAAACACTTAGATTCACGTAAAGATGTGCAGAATATCGACTTGATGAATTTAGCCGGTTTTTGTCGAAACTGTTTTTCAAAATGGACGGTTGCCGAAGCGGAGAAACTGGGTGAAACCATAGATATCGATACCGCCAGAGAACAAGTTTATGGTATGTCTTACAGCGAGTGGAAAGAAAAACACCAATTGCCGGCAACCGCTGAACAGCTGGCAATATTTGAACAGTTATCGAAAAAGTAAGACCAATGTTTACTGAAATCAACAGCTATTAACTAAAAACGATGAGAAATGTTAAATAAAGACGATACGGTATTTGTACTGGTGGATGTGCAAGGTAACCTTGCCGGGTTAATGCATGATAAACAAACGTTGTTTAGCAATTTGCAAAAACTCATTAAAAGTTTGCAAATCCTCAATATCCCCACCATATGGTTAGAACAAAATCCGCAAGCGATCGGCCAAACGATCCCATTGATTAGCAGCTTATTGGTGGGGCAAAAACCGATCAGTAAAATGAGTTTCAGTGCCTATCAAGAGCAACACTTTGTTAACCAGCTTGAGCACTTGGGCAGAAAGCAAGTGCTCATTGCCGGTATTGAAGCTCATGTGTGTGTTTATCAAACGGCTATGGATTTATTGTCGGCTAACTACCATGTGGAACTGGTGAGCGATGCAGTGGCGTCGAGAACGCAGTCAAATAAACAAATTGCCTTGTTAAAAATGCAAAGTCAGGGCATTACCTTAACGAGTACTGAAATGGCCTTATTTGAGCTATTAGGTGTTGCAGAAGGCAATCAATTTAAACAGATCATTAAGATCATCAAATAATATTTATCCAACGAAAAATTCATGGTTTTGACGAAATTGCGATTATACTTTAATTAACGTTTGCAGAACTTATGGAGAGTCAATTGGAAATCAATAATTTATTAAGCCTGGACAGTCACATTTTATTTGGCATTATCAATGAACGCCTAAGGATTGAATGCAGCAGTGTCGAAGAGCTGGTTTCTCGTTATGAGCTTAATGAACAGTTATTAACAGAGAAAATGGCGATGATGGGGTATCAGTACGATCCCTTGTCTAATCAATATAAAGTTAAATAACCTAAACTAGGGATAAGCAATACTCCCTTATTATACTGAGCTGATTTCATCTTCGGTTAAATAACGCCACTGGCCTATTTCTAATTCGCCATCCAATGCTATCGCACCGATTTGTTCCCGGTGTAAGCCTATCACCCTATTTCCTGTCGCCGCAAACATACGCTTTACCTGATGGTACTTGCCTTCTGAAATGGTTAACAATGCTTCTTTTTCCGCTAATACCTCAAGGGTTGCGGGTTTGGTTAACTTGGCTTCATTTTGTAGCTGTAAGCCATGCGCAAAGCGCTCAACGGCATCCGCGGAAATTGGTTTTGATAATTGTACCCGGTAACGCTTATGGCATTCTTTTTTCGGTGCGGTTATTTGGTGTGACCATTGACCGTCATCGGTGATAAGTACCAAACCGGTAGTATCGGCATCTAAACGTCCGGCAATATGCAAATCAAAAGCACGATCCACGTCTACCAGGTGTAAAACTGAGGGGTATAGTTCGTCTACGTTTGAGCAAATGCAGTCTTGTGGTTTGTATAACATGATATATCGAGCACTGGCAAAGCTGAGTAAATTCCCGCCTAAGGTAACAACCGATTCTTCATAGACTTGAAAGCCAGGATCTTTAATCGCCTCGCCATTGACCAGCACAGCTCCACGTTTCAGGTATTTTTTTGCTTCGGTTCTGCTAAGTTCAGTACAACGGCAAATATATTTATCTAAGCGCATAAAATTTGAAAATTTAATCTTTAAAAATAATTCAAGGCGATGTTACCACATCGCCTTGAGTTATACCCGTCGCCATTCAAGATGCAGGTTTCAGAGTGTTTGAGCGATTTCAATACAAGGCGTAGTTATGTAGTAATGGTCATTCCCTTACAAATAGCTACAACGAAGTAGTGGGATCGCTCAAGCGCTTCTTCGATGGGTTTAAAAGCAATTTATGCCGCGTTATTAAATTGAACTGCGACTGCATGGATGCAGAAGGTAGGGCGACGCAGGATGCCAAAGCCGAGAACAACCATTCTCTAAATTCAATGCCTTGCCTAAATTGCTTTTAAATCCCACTGAAATCCCGCACTTTGAATGGCGACGGGTATAAATAATCAAAGTTAATTCGCTATTTTACTTTCGAGACAATTAATTTATTAGGATTTTCCAGGTAATAAAAGTTATTGACTAAAATTCGCAATAACCTCGACTTAGAAATTGATGTTTTCGCGGATAGTTCATTGAGTTGAGAAATGATATCTTCACTTAAGGTAAAAGTAGCCTTCTTGAATGGCTTATCTTTACAGGGCACTATTTTTTCGGCAATTTTTTTACTTAACAGGTCCGTTTGCGTCTGCATATCGGCATCAATAATTTGTGACTTACCCATAGCATAGTTTGTGGCATCATCAATAAATTCATCCACAGTAAAATTGCGTCTGATTTTAGAGGCGTGCTGTTTTTTAAGATCAGCCAAACTCATAACTTATCTCCTGTTTGATCGCCAGCATTTCATTGGCTATGTTACGAATTTCATTAGCCGCCTTGCCATCGGGTTCAACCTCAAACACAGACGTACCTTTTTCTTCACTGTCATCGTAAATATTACGTGCATAGGTAATTGAATCTAAAACATTAATGCCAAAAGACGCACAGACTTCTTTGGCTTCCAGTATGCGAGGAGCCTGATTCGGTAGCGAAGGGCATTGGGTTATCACAAACGATGCTATCATCTTCGGGTTGACCATTTTACAGGTACTAAGCATATCTTCCATGTGTGTTGCGGTTTTAATATCGCGACGTTTAGGCCGCATAGGAATGAGCACGTGGTTAGCTACCGACATAGCAGCGCGTAGCGCCAGATTATCCGAACCGCCACAATCAACAACAACATAATCATAATGTTCATTAAGGCTAAGCAAATCATTACGAATTTTACCATAAAGCTGAATGCAGTTAATGGTTTCTAACTTTGGGTCGTTATTGCGCGCCTGGATCCAATCTGAAGTTGTTCGTTGTGGATCGCAATCAGCTATAAGCACAGTTGCTTCTAACTCTTTGGCAAAAAACACGGCTAAATTTTGCGCCAAACAACTTTTACCACTACCGCCCTTTTCCCCGCCAACTAACAAAATCATAATTATTTCCTTGCTTATTATTCTTTATCCGGGTTTACTAATTACAGCTGTTGTATTACTGCTCATGCATTTTAAAGCCAATCGAAAATTTGCCATTAATTAATTCCAGGCAACGGACTACGGTCGCAGGTATAGTGCGACTTTCTGGGTGGTCGGCTTGAAATTTAAAATTCACCACGGTATTTACACTGATAGCGAAATCATGCTCTATCCGCATACCACCTCTGGAAAAATCATCACATAAACATTTTACTTGATGCGCCTGACCACCGCCGTCGAGCCAAGTAATATCGACGAGTTCTTGCTCCATATTTATTCGACTATTTTGGCGACGATCGATGATATCTTCTTTGTGGTCTGTCATTATTATTAACGTCCTTTATTAGAGCTTTGACCCTACTACAACCAAATTACAAAAATTATTCTACTAAAAACTTTAGCTGGTATATTCAATATAACAACATATCTTTAAAATTTCCAAATTTCGAGTTATATTATCATTTGATAACTATATAAATAATAGCAAGTTTTATTGTATAAAAAGATAAGGATGATAAATGATTTACCAAATAGGCGATAAACAACCACATTTTAACGGTGATTATTTTGTCGCACCAAACGCAGCCTTAATCGGCGAAGTTACCCTTGAAAATAATGCCAGCATTTGGTTTAACGTAGTGATAAGAGCCGATAATGACACCATTACCATAGGCGAAAATAGCAACGTCCAGGATGGCAGTGTATTACATGTCGATGCTAACGCTCCCCTGTTCATCGGAAAAAACGTCACCATAGGCCACAAAGTCATGTTACATGGCTGCACCATAGGTGATGGCAGTTTGGTGGGAATGAATGCCGTAGTGCTAAATGGCGCAACGATAGGTAAAGAGTGTTTGATCGGTGCCAATACCTTAATCCCCGAAAACATGATGGTACCGGATGGTTCCATGGTACTTGGCAGTCCGGGTAAAATTGTTAAAGAATTATCAGCCGAGCATAGGGAGATGATAGCCAACGGGGCTAAGCATTATGTTGATAATGCGAAAAAGTATCGAGAGACGGGGAAAGTTATAAGCTTGTAAAATTAATATGTTATCAAAGCACGTTTTGAATTTAGGGGGTCCCGGCGTTCGCCTAACACCCCCTTGCTTCAAAACGTGCTTTACTTAAATTTTCCTTTATTCCGTATTACAAACAAACGCCAACATAGCGCCATTACTTGCCATATCCATACGAGTGATGCTGCCAGAACAGTAGTTTGAAAAATCAATCCAAGGCTGCCAGATAGCTTTGGTTTGCCAAATATCAGTTTTCATCACTACCGCTTTATCAGCCGAGAGTAAATGGCCATTGCGATGCCAGGCATAGTACATGTTATCCATTGGCAAGGTGGTTTTTTCGGCAATGGAACCCGCTTTCGGATCATAAACGTGTAACTGCCATTTATCGGCCTTGGCTTTGGTGTAGCTAAAAAGTCTACTACTAGGCAACTTCCTTAAGGTCCTGCCAATGTCTGTATCCAATATATGAGCATTGCCAGTGCTCAGGTTTACTCGTTGCAGCTGCATCGGTTGTGCCAACACAAACAATAATAATTCATCTTTATTTAGCCAAACCTGATAACCAATGTCTTTAAATTTTTTGTTTAGCTGAGTCACTAAAGAACTGGCCTGTCCTCCATTTAGGGGATATTTAGACAGCCTTTGGCGACCATCTTCGCCAACATAAATCACCGAAAACGATTGATTGCCAGGCATCACAGTAGGTGAATACTCACTGGCTAAAGAATTAGTCAAATTTGTGCTGATTCCCGTTTTAATATCATAACTGATGCTGTCAGTTTGAGCGTCATCACCTTCACCGTACATAGCGGTATAGAAAAGTTGGCTATTGTCTGGAGTAAAATGTGGTTGATTGTCATAACCCGATCGTTTCGTTATATTTTTAACTGAAATGACTTTATCCTGCTTTAACTCAGCGATAAAGATCTCATCTTCAGCGAAACAACTGAAACTTAGAGCCATAAATAGCGCTGAGAATATCTTAGACTGAGGACTGATTTTTATTGAAGGTTGAAGCGTTTGCATTACCATAGTTCACCTAAAACTCTGTATTAACATGCTTTACTTTCGCTAAAAAACACGCCAGTTGCAATAGATTGTTTAATTAAAATAAATGTTGATTGATCACTACAATTTTATGGGCCGGTCTGAATATATCGTCAAAGTCAGAGCTAATGCAGGTGGTATATTTCAGATGCAGGTTACAGAGCCGCTATTTTAGTTTTCGTTCGCTGACATATTGTTGATAATTTTCAACCGCTCGTGGATTGGCTTTATTGGTTTGCTTTACGGCTTGTTGGTAGCGAAAACTAAAGACATCAAACCAAAGATCGAGCAGTTTTGCACTTTCATTTTCACCGAACAATTGCAATACCTTGGCGGCAACTTCGGCAGTGCCTAGTTGTCCTGGTTTCTCAGCTTTTCTTAACTGGTATTTTGAGTCGTAATTGAGCACGGTGGCATGTTGTTTTTCGTTAACTTGCTCAGTGTTAACTTGCTCAGCGCTATTGTTGACAGGATTAGCACACTCAATTGCAGACTCAGCCAATACCGACTCTGTTATTACAGACTCAATAGACACTATTGGTAGCTGCGCCAAATACTCACTTTTTCTAAAAATTCTCTTCGCTTGTCGCCAGGTGGCATCAATCAAGATAAAAAGTGGTATTTTATTGTGATCAATAACGTCAGGTTGCTGTTTAAACACGCGCGGTCGTTCGCCTGCATACTCACTTGGGAAGACCAAAAAAGGCTGATATTTATCGTCTTCTATTACAGATAATAATTTCTCATCTACCTCAGTGCGATGCCAAATAAAAGCATGGGTATCGGGAATGATATCGGCGATCAATCGCCCAGTATTACTAGGTTTTAAGACTTCATCATCCGACATCAACAGTAAAAAACTGCAACGACTGTTGCTTTGTTTGCGTAATTGGCAAATACAATATTGCTCGGCTAAACGGCAAAAATCACAGCGCTTAACCTTCCAGCCTCGAGATTTGTATGCTTTCGTGCTAATGCTTTTGCGTTGTTGATAAAGGCGATGAAATGCGTGCATAAGGTTTATAATTTAATTTAAAAATCAGTTAATCGATATCCGCCAACGGCCAGGTAACCAAATGTTCTTCATAGGCTTGTAAATCCACTTCATTATCTTTTATCACTTTGCCACGAACCGACATGCCTGCTTTGTGCATTGCCAATTTTTTGCCTTTATGTAATAGCGGATGCCATGACGGTAATCCACGCCCTTCTTGCAGGCGACGATAAGCACAGCTATCTGGCATAAAGAAGATATCGTCAAGGTTTTGTTGAGTCAGTTTCACACAATCCGGCACCAACCGAGTGCGCTCGGTATATTTACTGCATTGGCAGGTTTTGTCATTTAGCAAATAACACACCACGTTGGTATAGAGCATCTCTTCACCTTCGCGAATATAATCGGTAGGCGATTGTAAGCCCTCGTCTTCTAGCTCACTGTCAGCATCAATCTCTTCTTCGATAATCTTATGCAAACAACATTTACCGCAACCGTCACACAAAGATTCCCATTCAGTTTCGGTCATTTCACTCAATGATTTAGTTTGCCAAAAAGGCTCGATTGGTTGGGTGACTTCATTCGGTTTTTTCAAAGATTTTTTACGGGACACATAAACCTCAAAACCCACTGGTTAAAGTGGGTAATATACTTAAGCTGAATTCGAAATAAGCAGCACTCATTATCATGAGTTCAGGTTACTTAGATAACTATGATACAGTATACACCCGTCACCATTGAAAGTGCAGAAAAGCTGCATCTTCAATGATAACGGCAGGAAATTACCGATCGAATTTAATTCTATCGGCTAAATGGCCAACGCTGGTGACAAAATAGTAAGATAAATTCCAATGCATTAGTGATTTGTAATTGTCGTAGGCTAAATACGCGCGGCCTTGTTCACCGTCAGGAAAAACCATCGCCGCTTTGATGTCAACCTTTGGCAGTTGACCACCATTATATTTTCTCACGCCGACGCTATTCCAGTCAGCAAGTTTCATCTCAGTGCGAGACCAGTGTGTTAACCAGGGTTTACGGCCGCCGGTTTTTTGTGGAATGGCTAAGCTGTAATCAAAATCTGCCGGCAATTGTACTTGTCTTGCCCAGGTAATATCACTATTCCAGCCAACTTTTTTCAGGTAATTGGCAATTGAAGCGAATACATCGGAAGTGTTGTTCCAGATATCTTTTTTACCGTCACCATCTCCATCGGCAGCATAGGCTAAGAATGAACTTGGCATAAACTGATTGTGGCCCATAGCGCCAGCCCAAGAACCCTTCATATTTTCAACTTTAATATGGCCTTGCTGCAAAATGGTGAGTGCATCAAAAAGCTGGCTTTTAAAAAACGTTTCTCGTCGGCCTTCATAAGCCATGGTCGATAACGCGGAAACCACACTGTAATTGCCGGTAATTTTGCCAAAATTTGATTCTAATGCCCATAAAGATACGATGAAACGTGGTTGTACACCAAATTGTTTGCCAATTCTAGAGAGCTCTTTACTATGGGTTTTCAACATTTCCCGGGCTTTATCGACTTTCCAGTCAGAGACTCTCTTAGGTAAATACGTTTCTAACGTTTCAACATGCTCAGGCTGGTTTTTATCCGCTTTTACCGCACGCTTATGGAAAGTAACGTTTTTGAAGCTCTGTTCAACTAATTCGCTCGAAAAGCCTTTGGCAATCGCTTGCTGCTTTAATTGCACGACATAATTTTCGAAGCTAATTTTGGCTGGTTGCTGAGGCTGTGCAGCAACTTGCGCAGTTGCTGCCAGAGAAGATAAGGCTGAACTGGCAAAGAGGAAGGCGGCCAGGCGTTTTTTCAGGTTCATTTTTACTCCGTTAAATCATCACTACCGTTACTGGCACGGTGCGTTTTTAATAAATCTTCCGTCGGTGGTGGCAGTTGTAAATAAAAGCCATACTGTTGCATACCCGCTTTTACTTTTTCGATGTCTGCTAATGCTAATTTGGCACGGTTGGCAAGGTTTAGCAAGGTAACAAATTGCGGAGTGCCAAAGGTAGTCAGCAAGGCTTCTGGCACCGCTGAAAAATCATCACGTTTCAACACGTATAAATAGGTTTCTTGTTTCTTTGAGCTTTTATAAATCGCACACAACATGGCTAAATCACTGTAATTACATAATAAGCAAAATATACCATTAAATGCGCGGTTCTCGAAAGTGAAATTAGCGCGATTATTGATTAAAAACCATTACCGGAAAATTCAGCCAAATCTTTCGCAAATAACTTACCACGCCAGCCAGTTAACAGGTCAACCTTTTCGATTTTCTGCTGGTTCAACTGCCAAAACCATGATAAAAACTGATGAATTTGCTTTTTGCCGGCAACAATTTGCGGATCTAAATTTTGTTGTTTGGCAAGTACGGCAATTTTTTGCTTAACCGCCTTAAATACTTGCTTATAATTGGGGTAAGAATCCAGACGAGTTAACTTTGACGGATACACTTCAACCGGCTCTTTATTGGCTGTTTTCAATACATTTAACATGGCTTTGCCTTTATGGCGCACATCCAGAATATCGACACCGTCATAGTTGGCCATCGCCCCGACACTTTGCGGGTTACGTTGTGCCAAAATCATCAAGGTATGTTCTTTAGCGACAAAACTTAACGGTAAATTACGCTGAACCGCTTGCTCATAACGCCAGACCAATAAATGTTGCAAAAATAACAATTGCTGGGGTTGTAATTTCCACGCCTGTTTATTTTCAAGGTATAACAAATCGGCGTCAATCGGGGTGAATTTTTTTTCAATTTGTTGTTGTGACTCTAGTTTGGCTGCCTGATAAAAACCAACCTGGTGAATATCACTAAACAAGCGTTCACTAATTTGATGTAAATGCAGTACATCGGCGGCCGCATAATGCATCTGGCTTTCGCTTAATGGCCGTTTCATCCAATCGGTACGCGATTCACTTTTATCAAGCTCAAGATCGAGATAATGTTTGATCATCGCCGCATAGCCCATGGATAAGCCATGACCTAAAAATGACATGATCACTTGCGAATCGATCATATTCGCCGGTTTGCAATTACCTGATTGAAGAAATACTTCCAGGTCTTCTGAGCATGAGTGGATAACTTTCAGCAATGACTCATCGCGCAATAATTGCCAAAACGGCTCTAAATCATCAATGGCAACGGGATCGATTAACGCCAGTTCATTGCCATCATAGGCTTGAATTAAACCAAGATTCGGATACAAGGTACGGGTACGGACAAATTCAGTATCAACGGCTAAGACCTCAGCATGACTAACTTGCTGACAATATCGAAGCAATTCTTGTTGATCTTGAATGTAGGTAAATTGCACTTTATTTCCTTTATTAATAAATTATTGAGCTTGGTATAAATCTTTTAGACAAGCAGTTTCGATGCTTAGCTCTTAAGTGTCAACTGATATTGATTGATCGCCGGGTAAGTGCCTAGAAAACAAACAGCCAGTTATTAAAATAACTGGCTGTTTAAACGGTAAACGAATATTGGATTGATCTATACCCGCTCCACTTCAAGATGCAGGTTTCAGAGTTCTTGAGCGATTCCAATACAAGGCGCAGTTATGTAGTAATGGTTATTCTCGGCAACCGCTTATATGGACTCCTCATATTGTACAAGTAAAAATATTAAAAATATTAGATGCGTGCTTATATTCGGGCTCTT
>MAAC01009729.1_pt1 | contig 32403 bp, 22 predicted proteins | sample 1115981 | NCBI WGS metagenome assembly MAAC01 (sample SAMN04961126, study PRJNA320927) | seawater metagenome | isolation source: sample BD02T64 sea water enriched with oil for 64 days | place: USA:Gulf of Mexico | collected 2013-07-27 | reverse complement strand
AAAAATCTCGCTATTCGCTTGGATATGTTGGACCGACTAGCGGGTCTATTACGCCGTGCGTCCCGTGGCCTGCTTGAACCCGACACGCCAGCCCCTGAAGTGAAAACAGCTGAAATTACAGCCGAAAGCGAAGTAAAAGTAGTTGAAGCTGTTGAAGCAACTGAAGCAACTGAAGCAACTGAAGCAACAACTGATCAGGATGCGCAAGTTTCGACTGAAGATATAGCGGTGAAAACTGCGCCTGAAGAGGCCGCGATAGAAACCACACCTAGTGAAGCAACTCCTGCACCAGCGTCGGACGCTGATAAAGCAGAAGAGCCAACTGCGGGAACAGGCGAGAAAGACACTTCCGATAAACCTGAAAAAACCAAACAGGTTGATAAAAAGAAGAAAGATCTTCCTCGCAATTTGGCTTTCAAACCGACCCACGAAATGTTGTCCCTAGTTGGTACCACAAAGGAACAATTCACACTTATTCTTGAACAGCTCGGTTATGAAGCCAAAGGCGAAGGCGAAGAGCTGACCTACAAGAAAGTGTCCTTCAAAAAACGTAAACGCACTGCGCCAAACAGCCCGGCTGGAAACAAGCCGAATAACCGCAATGCAACGTCTCAACATAAAGGGTCAAAACGCCCTGCAGCTTCAGCTAAACCAAGGGTACAGGAAATGGATCCTGATTCGCCTTTTGCAATCCTGAAGACGTTAAATACAAAATAGGCCATGGATAAAGGCTCTGCCCAAGATGAAATCACAATTCGCGTTGATCGCTGGTTGTGGTTTGCGCGGTTTTTTAAAAGTCGCAGCATCGCTGCAAAAATAGTGCAGAGCCGAAAAGTCCGATTAAACAGCGTAATTATTGCAAAGCCAAGTGTTAATGTGACTGCAAATGATGTTCTAACCTTCCCGCAAGGTAAAGAGATCAGAGTCATTAAAGTATTGGATATTGGTAAAAGACGCGGCCCAGCCCCTGAAGCGCAAATGCTCTATGAAGATCTTGCGCCGAAAGAGGAAAAAGTAAGCGAAACAAAAGCGCCTCAATCGTCCACAGTTTTTGAACGAGAACCTGGCACAGGTCGTCCAACAAAAGCCGACAGACGCGCATTGGATAAATTCAAGGAAAGCCACGAAACTTAATTTCGATTGGCTTCTCTTTATCTGGAAAGATGAAAAATGGTTAAACCTAGCAATCTCGAACAGTATTTCACTTCATGGAATGAAGGTGAAACCGGCTATTTTAAAGTTGGACCGATCACGTTAAAAGTCACCAGTGACGCAACCGAGCTTGAGAAAGTCGCCAAAGAGACTGCAAAAGAAATTGAGGCAGAAGTCTCTTACGCTTGGGATCTTGGTCAGAAAAACAGCTCTGCCTGGTGGCTAGAATGGGGCGGCTTTGCCCTAGAAGAAGAAATCCCCTACTACGCGGCAACATCGTTCCCAGAGGCGGAAGAAAAACTCAAAGACTTCGATCCTAAAAACAATGATTTTGAATGTGACACTGTCGAAGAATTTAAAGAGATGCTGTTCAGCGCCTATGACGAAGATCTCCGCGCAGTAGACCTGAAACGTGGTTTCAAACTATGGTTGAAATCGCTCGACAAACCAATATTAGAGGCACTCGAAAAAGACCTGCTAAGTTGGACCAGCCGCGCACGCTAACGAAATATGACTAAGACTTGGCACCAAATGATAATTTTGCAGCATAAATTCGGGTCGCTGTTGTAACCCAGCACATGGTCCCAAATACAGTGGCGATCAACGCAAAATGATCAGGTGCCAAGCAAAATAGAACAAATACAAAAATTGTTTCGGCGCCTTCGGCTAACCCACCGAGATAGTAGAGTGACTTAATGCCCCGAATGTCTGTGGTGATTTTATTCTTTTCCGCCATGACGGCATAGGCTAGAAAAGTTGAAGAGGTTCCAATAAAACTGAGTATGAGAAATGCTGCCGGCACTGCATTTTCAGGTCTTGCAAGTGCGAAGGAAAAAACAATCCCCGCGTAGAAAATAAAATCACATACAATATCAAGATATCCGCCAAAATCTGACAAAAGAGACTGACGAGCAACCGCACCGTCTAGTCCGTCAAACAAGCGATTGATCAGGATTAAAGCGAGCGCCCCCCAATAATATTCAAAAGCAATCAACGGAATTGCCGCCGCGCCAATAAAGAAGCCAACGATCGTCACGGTATTCGCAGAAATGCCCAAATCTGCAATTTTGGATCCCGCAATATTTAAGGGCGGATCGATTACATGTCTAAGCGCTGCGTCGAACATACTCGTCTTTACCAGTCATATTTATTGGTTTTTCTGTGAAGAACATCCCACTTAGGTACAATATCAACTGAGAATGTAAACAAGATTACACCTTGCTCTCAAAAAATTGAGTATTCCCATAAAACTTACAAAGAAATTCCGCCATCTCCTTTTTCCATAAGTTTCTATTAACCCTTCCCGACATATTATGTGTCAGTTAGTTCCAATAAAGTATGATCCTTATGATAAATAAATATGAAGCTGCCGTTTTCAATGAAGACGTATTAAACGCCCTTAAAGATGGAGAGCATCACAAGAACTTGGATGATGACTGGGCCGATACCCACTATTTTGAAATTAACGCCGCGTCAATAGAAGAAGCTTGGGATATCGCAAACCGAAAGTGGCGTGCAGGTCATGGTTTCGTCATTAAAGCAATCGAAGAAACAAACGGCTAATTATCCAGAGTAATAGGGGTTTGTACCACCAGCGTGATCCGTTACATCCAACACCCGCTCAATAGCTGGAACAGCGCTCTTAATCTCAACTTCCACGCCCTGTTTCAGCGTAGCATCCGCCATACCGCACCCTTGGCAACCGCCTGCCATTTCAACATATGCGATTTCTTCCTGGATATCGATCAAGGTTATATAACCGCCGTGTGCGGCAATGGCTGGGTTAATGCGTGTTTCCAAAAGGACACGAATTGTCTGAGCATCTGCTGTACGAAGGCCGGGGCGATCTTCCTCTGAAGCTTCCGTTTCCTCTTCCATACGTTCAAAACGAACGCGGGAAATTTCAGGAACAAAATGTTTCAGCGTATTTTCTATTTTTATCTGCGTTCCGAACGCAGGGGTACTCAAGCCGCTGCTATCCATTGCCAGTACGATCGTAGCATCGCTTGGATCATAGCTCTTAAACGCCACGTCTCCACCGTCATCAAGCAACTGTGGTCGAATTCTTTCTTCAACCAATTCTTTGATTGAGTTTACAAGCAGCAGTTCTTCTGGTGAATAATTTCCGTCATCGTCGTTTTCAACGGGGCCGTTAATAACAGGCATCCCTGTCATATAATGATCCATGATCGCAGCAAGTACCATGGGCTTAAGCTGGATCCAGAGCGCACCTTTTTCGTCCAAAGGCTTTTTAGTGATAGTGACCTGATCTTCACCGAGTTCGACACCGCTCACCCCCGGAATATCAAAAAGCCGGGCCGCCAAGGGAGATTTTTCACGCGCAATTTTATCGTCGTCAAACGAGATAGAGCCTGCAGGCATCACCTGCCGCCCTGGCAAAAACTGCATTTTATTCTCATCTGCTAAAGGCAGTGTTTGAATAAACATGAATAATACTCCACTCGCTCATAAAAATACTCCCCGTCAGCTATCAAATTTCGGCCGACAGGACAAGTACTATCAAGATGTTAGATAACCCCTATCACATTAAATACAAGACGTATCTTATACAGTTGCAACAGGATTTGCAGGCGATCCTACGGCGCCGGGCAGCCGAAGCGGCGGTGCCGTCAGGAAAAATCGATTTCGATTGTGTTTTTGCAACCAATTATTCAGAGGCGTCAAATGCCAAAGTTCCCCAAGATGAATACCCAGTTTAAACAAACAATGTTCATGTAGAGGCAATGCGGCACAACACCCATTCCCTTTCTGAGCAGGGTAACTTTCCACCGCATAATTATCGGCGATAATCACAGAAAGGCCGCTGTCGGTTATCCAATTCAGAAGCTTCTGATCGCGACCGTTGAGAGCAGAACAGGATCCATGTAATTTTTCCTTATCAGGGACGCCCTTCATTTCCATGATCATTTCTGCAAATCCTGTATGAAGACACAACATATCACCTTCTTCTACTGATATGTTGTTCTGCTCCATAATACGCATCAGTTGGTCATAACCAACTGACACCTGCGCCCGACCAAACTCCCCTTCTAGGTCGATCATAACACCGCGACCTTGAACGCCGACTTCCGCCATACGTTCTATCCCCAGCGCATTTGCATACATTTCGCCATTATTGGCACTCGTACCAATATCGCAGTCAGCTCGGTAACCGTTGTAATAAACAGCTTCTGCGATGCCGTCTCCATCCGCATCAAATTCCTGCCCAACGTGAGAAAGCCCATCCCACTGGGATGAATATTGCGTATGCAAGAACACCGCGTCATCGCTAATGACATCCTTAAAATCGGGATAGTCGGCGGAGAGAGCATAGTTTGAGTTTGCTTTCCCCGCTCGCATAGTCGGTTGCAATTTTGGCGGATGGCGCCCTGCATTCAGCGCATTACCGCCCGGTAAATCCAACGGCAAACTCAAACAAAAGCGTTCTCCTGTTTGTATCTCTATTGCAGCCGCTTTTATTTTCTCAGGCGTGATCAGGTTCATACGGCCATTCTGGTCGTTTTCACCGAAATCACCCCAATTTGACCCTTCCGGCCGGTGTATCCATCGCTTCATCGCGCATCCCCTTTATTGTTATTTTTGAAGACTTCTGCACTACCAAGCACTAGACACAACGGCTTGGATATCCTTGAGACTAGTGGCGGAAGTTGCTTCCTTTGCGATCAAGAATTCGAAAACATCCTGCCCATTCCAATGTGTTTTTGTCAGATCGAGCTGTAAATTGAGCCACCGCTGTTTCACATACTTCTTTTGGCGGAAAGATCACTTCAGATCCTCCGGCAAGTGCTTCAATTTGAGATTGGCAGGATTTTTCAAGATAGAAGATACGGCGGAACGCCTCGGAAACAGTACTTCCCACTGTAAGCAATCCGTGGTTCCTCAAGATCATGGCAATATTGTCGTCAAGATCTTTGACCAGGCGCTCACGTTCATCCAAGTTAAGAGCAATTCCTTCATACCCGTGATAAGCCAGACGATTATAAAACATCATAGAGTGCTGACTTAAGGGAAGCAGGCCCTGCTTTTGTGCTGACACAGCCATCCCCGCTGTTGTGTGGGTGTGAAGCACACAGCCGACGTCATGACGGGCACCATGTACGGCACTATGAATGGTATAGCCTGCTGGATTAATTTTGAATTTGGTATCATCCAGAATGTTTCCATCGATATCGACTTTTACAAGGCTGGAGGCCGTAATTTCATCAAAAAATAGACCGTATGGGTTGATCAGGAATTGATCGTTCTTGCCAGGAATACGGGCGGAAATATGAGTGAAAATCATATCTGACATCCCATAATGGTCCACCAGTTGATAACAAGCGGCAAGGTCAACACGGGCCTGCCATTCTTCATCAGATACTTTGCCCTTTAAACTCGGAACCATGTCGCTAATTAAATCTACACCCATTTTCCTATCCTTTTCATCCTATTGTTCTTATTCATTTGATTTAGGCATTCACTGATTTCAACATGTTACGCGCGATAACAAGTTGTTGGATTTGTGTAGTCCCTTCATAAAGGCGTAGCAGTCGCACGTCTCTGTAGAAACGTTCCACTTTGTACTCTGCCATATAGCCCGCACCACCGTGGATTTGAACTGCTTTGTCGGCAATTCGGCCTGCAGCTTCGGTTGTAAACATTTTGCAACAAGCAGCAAGCATAGCAATATCTTCTTTTCGATCAAACTTGCCTGCAGCATCCAATGTCATGGATTTACCAGCATATAAGTCTGCCTGACTATCCGCCAACATTGCTTGAACTAATTGGAACTCACCAATAGCTTTCCCAAATTGCTTACGCTCTGCGGCATAGTTAAGAGCTTCTTGTAAAATTCGCTCGGAAATTCCTGTCGACACAGAACTTAAATGTAGCCTGCCGCGATCAAGCACACGCATGGCAGTGTAGAACCCCTGACCTTCTTCCCCGCCCATTAGGGCGTTGGCTGGGACGCGAGCATTTTCAAAAATGACATCACTTGTTTTGGTACCGCGTTGTCCCATTTTGTCGTCTGCTTTAGAAATAGTAACCCCAGGTGTCGCAGGATCAACGAGGAATGCAGAGACACCGCTCGCGCCTTTTTTATCCGGATCAGTACGCGCCATAACCGTCAGCATGCCAGCACGAAGAGCGTTGGTGATAAACCGCTTCGTCCCATTCAATACGTAAAAATCACCATCTTTTTTCGCAGTGGTTCTGAGAGACGCGGCATCAGAGCCTGCCTCAGGTTCTGTTAGGCAAAAAGAAGAGCTAATCTCACCACTTGCGAGACGAGGAAGATATTCTTGTTTTTGCTCTTCTGTTCCAGTCATGACCAACCCTTGGCTGCCAATACCAACAGTGGTTCCGATCACGGATCTAAATGACAAAGAAGCCTGACACAGTTCATGGATGACTTCACATTCTTGGCTCATATTCAGACCAAGCCCGCCATATTCTTCCGGGATGGACAGGCCAAATAGACCCAAATCACGCATATCCTGAATAATGTCTTCAGGGACATCATTTGTCTCTTCAACTATATCTTCCGCTGGAACCAACCTTTCCCTAACAAATCGGGAGACCGCGTCCTTAACTTGCAAAAAGGTGTCTTGATCGAGGGCCATTCAAATAATCCTTTTTTTATTATTTTTTTATTTCTGTAAATATACAGGAGACAAAGTGTTACCCCTGTCCGCACATGATTTCAACACCTCTTGCCAAGGCGACCAGTTGCGGGCCGACTTCTTCGCGCAAAACATCTTCCGAAACAAGGTATGCGGAAGCACCGCAGTTAAATGCCATTAGGTCTCCCTTGGCTCTATCCCAGACTGGCACTCCTACCGCAGATGTTGCACGTTGCCACTCGCCGGCCGAAATACAAAATCCAAAATCCAAATAATCTTTCTGAGATTGCTCGATTCCCTTTTTGATATCGTCCCAATCGCCTTCAGCATGTCTTTTAATATTATCCATCAGGAAATCTCGCTCCGGCTCATCCAGGCCACACAGAAAAGCCCGGCCCATGGACGTCTTAGCAACTGGAATATAAGATCCCACATCGAGAACTAACGTGCTTGCCAACGTTCCGCGAACTGCTTCCACATAGAGCATGTTCAATTTATGGCGAGCACCAAGTGCAATGCTGTAGCCCGTTTGCCTAGCCAGTTCCCGCATGGCTGGTGACGCAACGAGCCGCAATCGGCTATTTGCTAATACAGTATAACCAAGTGAAAGAACGGCAGGAGAAGGCTCGTACCTTCCTAAATCCTCTCGATGGATCAGGTACCCCAATTGAACCAAAGTATTTGTCAATCTTGAAATGGTTGAGCGAGGCAATCCAGTTCTTTTCGCAAGCTCATTGTTTCCAACTGGCCCTTCCCCTGGCCGGAAAGCACGTAGCACTTCCAACCCCCTCGCAAGGGAGGTTACAAAATGCCTGTCTTTCTCTGTATTCCCTTCGGTAATAGTCTTAAAATTTCTGATGGTCATTCGAATCTCGAAAATTAGTATGAATTAAAAATAAGTTATAAATATTTGCTTGCAGAACTCCGTTCCACTATGCAGAATAACATTTCAATGAAACATCTAGAAGAATAAAAAGTTTCATTATTTTAGGGAGAATCACAATGCGTTTGAATTTTAGCCTCATTTCCGTAGCGTCCGCTATGGTCATCGGTGCCGCGGGTACAGCCGTATCTGCAGATGTAAAACTGCCTTCTACAATAGCATGGAGTGCCTATAACACAGGTACTACTGGATACAATCAGTCAGTAGCCGTTGGTAAAGCACTCAAAGACAAATATGGCGTTAGCCTCAGAGTTGTACCAGGCAAAAACGACATTTCTAGAATGGCGCCTCTTCGCACCAATAAAGTTCAGTTTGTTGCAAATGGTGGCGGTACATTCTTTGCGTCAGAAGGCACATACAACTTTGCTGCTAAATCTTGGGGACCGCAGAAAATCAGATTGCTGATGACTGCAACATCTAAAGCGAACATCAGCCTCGGCACTGCCGCAGATGCAAATATCAAAACAATGGCTGACCTTAAAGGTAAGCGCGTTGGTATTGTTCGTGGTTCTCCTGCTTTGACAATTGGCGCAAAAGCTGCGCTCGCATTTGCAAATCTGAAATTCGAAGATGTAGAAATCGTAGAATTTGGCGGATACGGTGCAATGTGGAAAGGCATGGTTAGTGGACAGGTTGACGCGGCTGTGGCCTCTACGGTTTCTGGCCCAACCAAAAAACTTCAAGCATCCCCACGCGGTATCTTTTGGCCAGACTGGCCTCATTCAGATACAGCCGGTTGGGCACGTGTGAAAGAGGTTGCTCCTTATTTCGTGAAGCATACAGCAACACTAGGTACAGGCCTTTCAAAAGACAACCCACAAGAAGCAGGTTCATACCCTTACCCAATTTTGATTACGCGCGAAGATCAGGATTCGGATCTTGTGTATTCAATGACCAAGGCTCTTCATACAGAATATCCAAACTACAAGGATGCTCTTCCTGCAATGGAAGGTTGGTCACTTGAGAACCAAACATTTAAATGGGCGGTTCCTTATCATGAAGCAGCTGTAAAATACTGGTCAGAAGTTGGTGTTTGGACAGCGGACATGAACACACACAATGAAGCACTGATTGAGCGCCAAAACGTTCTAGCTGCTGCTTGGGCAACCATGGCTTCCATGGAACTCGCGGATGACAAATTCAAAGATAAATGGATGGAAGTTCGTGCTGCTGCTCTTAAAGCCAAAGGCATGACTCCGTAATGGAACTAACGGATAATAAAAATGAAGTGGAGGCGGACACCAAAGAAGGTGGCCGCCATCGCTTGCTTTCGACTGGGTGGGAAATCGTACTTATTGTTGCGACGATCCTGGTCGTAGGCTTAGCCGTCAACCAGTTGTTCAATTTTGGTTTCTTTATCAATCATGTTTGGCTCGATAATAAGTACCAATACGCTCTCTTTGGATTACTCGTCCCCCTCTCTTTTCTAATTTTCCCAGCCACCGAAAAATCAAGCAAAAATAAAGTACCCTGGTACGACATTGGTGCTGCTGGTCTCATGTTCGCCCTACTCGTCTACTTCTTCGTGAACGCTGAACTAATTGTCGACAGCGGATGGGAAATGGGTGCACCAACACAAGTTGTTGTGCTTGGCATTATCCTGTGGGCTTTGGTACTCGAAGCTACACGGAGAGCCGGAGGAACAGCACTTTTTGTTATTGTATTCCTGATCTCTCTTTATCCGCTTTATGCAGATAAGATGCCGGGGCCGATTTCCGGTCTTTCCAGCTCCATGGCAGATACAATTTCATATCACGCTTTAAGCGCCGAAAGTATGCTCGGCATACCAATGCAGGCACTTGCCAACCTAGTCATCGGCTTTTTGATTTTCGGTGTCGCTCTTACTCAAACAGGTGGCGGTACTTTCTTCATTAATCTGGCATTTGCTCTTTTAGGGCATGTGCGCGGCGGCCCTGCAAAAGTAGCAATCTTCTCCAGTGGTTTGATGGGTTCCATGAGTGGTAGCGTTGTCTCAAACGTTATCACAACAGGCGTCCTGACAATTCCAGCGATGCGGAAAACAGGCTTTTCCCGGTCTTATGCAGCTGGCGTAGAAGCGTGCGCCTCTACAGGTGGCGTATTGATGCCGCCAATTATGGGATCAACGGCCTTTATCATGGCGGTATTTCTTGATGTACCTTACATCACTATTGCCGTAGCTGCGATTATCCCGTCAGTTCTGTATTATCTCGCATTGTTTATTCAAATTGATGCGTTTGCTGCACGAAATGACATGCCGGGTATTCCACGTGAAAAATTGCCGAGCGTCAAAAAAACCTTGAAAGAGGGATGGCATTTCATTTTGGTTTTTGTTTTGCTTGTTGTGATGCTGGTGTATTTAAAACAGGAAGTTCTCGCACCGTTCTATGCCACTGTCCTGTTAATCGTGATCAATCAGGTGTTCCCGCATACGCGCTGGAATAAACGCGGTTTCATCGACTTTATTATAGCAACAGGAAAGCTACTCGCTGAGATCGGCGCCATTCTTGTTGGTGTCGGAATGATTGTTGGCGCACTGTCTATTACTGGTATGGCTGGCACTCTTGTAAATGATCTCATTTTCATCGCTGGTGGTAATATTCTTGTCCTACTTCTCATGGGCGCGATAACCAGCTTTATTATGGGTATCGGCATGACAGTAACCGCTGCGTATATCTTCCTAGCGATTGTACTGGCTCCAGCATTGGTGCAAGGCGGACTTAACCCAATGGCAGTTCATCTGTTCATTCTATATTGGGGAATGGTGTCCTTCATTACGCCTCCAGTAGCTCTGGGAGCGTTTGCAGCAGCGTCTATTGCAGGCGCAAGTCCGATGAAGACCGGTTTTGAAGCAATGAGATTAGGCTCGATTATTTATTTCGTGCCTTTCTTCTTTGTCTTGGATCCCGCTTTGATTCTGCAAGGGGATCTTAGCCGAACCGCATTCTTGTTTGTCTCAGCAGTTGTCGGGGTCATATTGATCGCCAGCGCACTTCAAGGATACTTGATGGGCATCGGCAATCTTCATCGCCACGCAATATTGGGATGGCCAATTCGCGGCTTCATCATGTTTGCGGGGCTTTGCTTTGCAACACCAGGTGGCGGAAACATTATCCCATTCTCGGATATACAACTTGCAGTTACCGCAGTTATATTTGGTGGCTCTGCAATGCTTCTTGCCTATATGCAAAATAAGAAACACGGAGCGCAGCTCCTCGCTTGATATTGAAAAGGGTGACCTGATTGCCCTTTTCAATATAAACTTAAAAAATCCCTGCTGATTAATTTCCGCAGGGATTTTTTTACGTTTACCCTATTAATCTGGAACTACCTAAAATACAGATTGATCCAACACTACCCAAACTATAATTATATAAGGATCTAGCAGCTGATTTCACGGCCCAAGGAGAGAAAAATGAACGCTAATAAAGTATGGCTTAAGGTCGGGTTTCTGCCTGCTTTGTTTTTATCGTTAGGGCAATTTGAAATCCAAGCTGCTGCTGCAGAAAATGCCAAACCGGCCACAGTAATTGTAAGTGACGGCGTCACCACATCTGGCTACATGCAATCTATGGCCATAGCGGAGACACTTAAGGCCATCACTCAACAGAATTTCGAGATCAAACCTGAGGCTTCTGGACTAACGCGTCTGAAATTACTAATCTCCCAAGAAGCCGATTACTGTGCTTGCGGGATGGATAGTTATTACGCCCAAGAAGGACTGTTGCAATTCGAAACACACGAACTCGGCCCTCAACCCCTTCGTATAATCCTCTCTTCCAGTAGTGACTTTCATTATAATTTGGCAATTGCAAAAGATAGCAAAGCCAAAACTCTGTCAGATCTCACAGGAAAACGTATTGCATGGATCAGAGGAGCGGATCAACTTAATGCAAATACGACTGCATTTCTCTCATATGCAAATATTGGCTGGGGTGATGTTCAAAAAATGACGTACCCTGGCTACAATGAAGCTGTTGAAGGGTTTTTCAAAAAACAGATCGACGCCATTATTGTCTCAGGAACATCCCCCAAGCTCGACAAAATTATGAGCGGGCGCAGAAAAGCATTTCTCCCTGCGTTTAACTCCAAAAACCGATTGAAGCTTGGACGGATAAAAGACGTTGCTCCATATTTATCGCCTGTAACGACATTTTCAAAACCGAACAGTTGGAGCGGACTATCGCATCCCTACCCCATTTTGTTGACAACGGCCCATAAGTCAGAAGACGAAGTCTATGCGCTGACAAAAGCAATGTCTGAAAATCTCGATGCCATCCAGGAACACACACCAAGCGCAGAGGGTTGGAATTTGTCTTGGCAGAATCTGACTTGGGTAATGCCCTATCATAATGGAGCAATCCGCTATTTTCAGGAAGTTGGCATTTGGAGCGATGCAGCACAATTCCATCAACTCAAATTGGTAAAACGTCAAAACGCACTGGTCGCAGCCTTTAAGAGTTATAAAGCGGCTAATCCCGATGAAGAAAGCTTCGTATCAGGGTGGCGATATACACGTGAAATAACACTGGCTGATGAGTAAGTGACCTACTCCTTGCGACACCTCTTGCTGAAACATGCAGACCTGTCGTAAAGTGCGCAGCTTCAATCTGCTCGTCAAAGGTCACCACAAATGAAAAAAGGCATCACTATTGCAATGGCGATTGTTCTCGCACTCTTCATCGCGGGAATTATAGTTGTTTACTCATCTATTGGCTCTGTTATTTCAGAAACCATTGCCTCGAAGGGTAGCGAGATCACTCAGACCAAAGTGACGTTAGGTGAAGCTGACTACTCAGCGAATACGGGCCTTGCCACGCTTATACATATGCAAATTGAAAACCCAGCCGGGTTTAAATCAAAAAACGCCTTCACATTCGACAGAATTGAACTTTGGATCGATCCAGAAACTTTAAATACGGATGTTATCAACATCAAAGCAATGACACTTGTCGCACCTGAGGTTGTCTACGAAATATCTGATAAGTCGGACAACCTTCGGACTTTGAAACGCTACATTGAAAACTCAGTTGTAAAAAAATCGCTTCATGGCCCTGCGAAAAAAATAATTATCGAAAACTTCCAAATGAAAAACGGTGTGGTTTTTGTTCAAACTGACGGATTGAATGGTACAAAAAAAACCGCAAAACTTGCAGATCTGACGCTATCGAATCTTGGAAGTGCATCTGGCGGACTGACACCAAAAGAACTCAGCCTACGTTTATTTCTTCCTATATTGCGTGAAACAACGATCGCGGCCCTAAACACTGACCTCTCCCTATCAGATCAGGCCCGAAACATTTTGAACGGTGCTATGGATGAAACCGAAGGCGCGCTCCGCCTGCTTAAGAACCTTCTAAACAATTAAAACACACTGTTCCATACTTGACAAAAGTTCGAATTTAGCATTTAACTAAATTGTTAATTAATAATTGAGTTAAACATGACCAGTAATCCACTTTCATTAATTTTTGCAGCACTTGCAGACGAAACACGCCGACAAATTCTGGAGCAGTTAGCGACAGGAGAAAAATCGGCAGGCGAACTCGCCAAACCTTTCGCGATTTCAGCTCCTGCTATTTCTAGGCATCTCAAAGTTTTGGAAAATGCCGGCCTGATAGAAAGAAAAATTGACGCGCAATGGCGTAGATGCTCGCTCAACGCCGGAGGATTTAAGCAGGCAAGTGATTGGGTTTCTCAATACAGAAAATTCTGGGAAGACCGTTTTGCTGCTTTAGATACCTATTTAGATGAAGTAACCAAGGAAAAGGAGCCAAGTGAATGACACAACATCAAACCCTCGTTCCCGAAACTGATAGGGAATTAGAAATTGAACGCGATTTTGATGCCCCGATTGAAACTCTGTTTGATGCCTGGACAAATCAGGACGTCCTGCGAAAGTGGATGGGACCGCAAGGCATGAGCTGTCCGGATGCAACTTGTGAGGCAAAATTGGGTGGTGAATATTGTTTCCCAATGATGGGAGAAAGTGGTGAACCTCATACAGTTGTGGGCGCATTCACAGAATTTGCGCCGCCGCACAGCCTCTCATTTACATGGAGCTGGATACAAGAAGATGGCACCTCCGGTCATCAAATGGAGGTCTTTGTAAAATTCAAGGCTTTAGAAAGCGGAAAAACTCGTATGACGCTTCTCCATACTAACTTTATCGACCTTGAAGCAAAGAGCCGCCACGAAGAGGGGTGGAACAGCACGCTGGTTTGCTTGAAGGATCTTATCTAGACCGAAATTATACACTGAGCTTTCAAAGTCACCTCATTGATATTTTGTATTGCCGATATACTGTCGAAGGTGCATAAACTAAAGAACAACAACTGTTCGTTAGGGAAGCTCAGTGACCAACACATCAGCCAAATCAGAAGACAATCCATACCGAAGCGATAACCGCCGCTTGGAATTGATGGCCGCTGCCGCCCACCTCTTCAATCAACGTGGATATGATGCAACGTCAATGCGAGATATTGCCCGAGAAGCAGGCATGTTGGCGGGTTCCATGTATTATCATTTCCCATCAAAAGATGATTTGATTATTGCTACCTATGAAGAAGGTACGCGTCTCATTAGCCAAGCCATTATAGAGGCTACAAACGACTGCTCAGACCCTTGGGAGCGCCTTTACAAAGCATCCGCCGCCCATATGAACACTCTTTTCGGCGGCAACAATTTTTCGATCTTGTTATGCGGCGACATTTCAAGAGCTGCCCCAGCGCTCCGAATTCGTTTAATTGAAATTCGGGACAGTTATGATGCGCTCTTCATGGAACTTATTGAGAAACTCCCACTGCCGGAAGATGTTGATCCAACACTTTTGAGACTTAGTCTGCTGGGATCATTAAACTGGTCTGCCAGTTGGTATCGCCCCGGCGGCCAAACACCAGAGCAAATTGGCATCTTCTTCGTTCGCCTCCTAAAAGATGGCCTAAAAACAGATCCTGAGCTATAATACACTTAAATTTTGTATATTTTTTTTATTTACAATTTGAAAATATAAAATATATTTGCCATTAGATATTGATTATTATATGTACACATACGATATTTAGTTTCAATACTGGATTGAAGCGGCATAGAACATGTTACATATATAGGTAAATAAGACTGGTGCCTTTATAAGTATTGGACGTCAAGCTACTGACGCCTACGAAAAAAGCTCACCGTTACAACATGGCGCCCCGTCTTGGCTTAAAATTCGGAGCTTCATGTGCCAAAAATAGGAAGCGAGTAGTAGAGTTGAACGAAATAAATACTAATATAGAGGAAGGCGCTGTAGACCGTACTTCCCTGCCATCCGTTGTAATCCGCTTTGCTGGCGATTCTGGTGATGGCATTCAAATCACGGGCAGTCGCTTTACTGACACCACCGCTCTTGCTGGAAATGATCTTGCGACATTCCCAGATTTCCCAGCTGAAATTCGCGCACCTATCGGAACAACCTTTGGTGTCTCCGCCTTTCAAATTAACTTTGGCGCGCGCCACATCGAAACGCATGGGGATGATCCAAATGTATTGGTCGCATTGAACCCTGCTGCCTTGAAAGTGAATATTGGACTCTTACGAAACGGCGGCTCGGTAATTGTTGATACCGGCTCCTTTAGTACCAGAAACTTAAAAAAGGCGGGATACGAAAACAATCCTCTCGAAGATGGTTCTCTTGATAATTTCACTGTTTTAGAAATTGATATCTCTAAGAACGTTCTGCAAGCTGTCAAAGAATTTGGACTCAGTCAAAAAGAAGGACTTCGTTGTAAGAACTTCTGGATCTTGGGTCTTGTATACTGGATTTATGGGCGGAATCGCCAAGAAACAGTGGCCTGGCTTAAGAAAAAATTCGCAAAACGCCCAGACATCGCAGATGCCAATATTGCGGCCCTGAACGCAGGTCATATTTACGGCGAAGCGGCGGAACTTGGCGGCAGCATCGGCTTATTCTCTGTTGCCCCTGCAGAGATGAAACCGGGCGTGTATCGGACCATTACCGGCGGCGAAGCGTTGGCATGGGGTCTTGTTGCCGGCGCGGAACTCGCAGGACTTGATATTTTCTTTGGCTCCTATCCGATTACCCCCGCGTCCCCTATTTTGCACTCGCTCGCAAAAATGAAACAATTTGGTGTTAAGACATTTCAGGCTGAAGATGAAATTGCGGCAATTTGTTCCGCCATCGGTGCATCATATGCAGGCTCTCTTGGCATGACGTCTTCATCAGGTCCTGGGATCGCGCTAAAAGGCGAGGCTATTGGCCTTGCCATTTCAACCGAATTACCTTTGATTATTGTGAACTCGCAGCGGGCTGGACCTTCTACAGGACTGCCTACTAAAACTGAACAATCAGATCTTTATCAATCCGTATACGGCCGTAATGGCGACGCTCCGCTGGTTGTTTTGGCAGCTCATGGTCCTGGGGACTGTTTTGATACTGCGATCGAGGCGTGCCGCCTTGCTACTAAGTATATGACACCTGTCATGCTACTTACAGACGGTTACATCGGAAATGCCGCGGAACCATGGCTAATCCCTTCTATGAAAGATAAAGAAACTTTCAAGGTAGAGCACACAACCGAAGCAGAAGGTTTTCTGCCGTTTAAACGGGACCCGGAAACACTTGCCCGTAACTGGGCGGTACCGGGTACTCCAGGTCTTGAACATCGTATCGGGGGTATCGAAAAAGAAGAAGATACCGGCCACATTTCATACGAGCCTGAAAACCATCAGCGGATGACAGATATTCGCCGTAATAAAATTCTGGGTATTGCCAATGACATCCCTGCAGCCAAACCAGAACAGGGAAATGAAGGCGGTAAGCTTGCGGTTGTCGGTTGGGGTTCAACCTTTGGTCCGATCAGCCGTGCCGTAAATACCAAAATCGCCCAAAACAAAGATGTTGCGCACATCCATATTAAAAACCTTTGGCCACTGCCCGCCAACCTTGGCAAATTACTTGCAGGCTATGACAAGGTGATCGTTCCTGAAATGAATGATGGACAATTAAAGACTGTGTTGCGTGATCAGTATCTACTGGATGCACAGTCAATAACTAAAGTAACAGGTCAGCCGTTCAAGATTGCAGAAATTGAAGCTGCTATCGATGCCGCGTTGGAGAGTTAAGATGAATGTAGTTGCTACAAAAGATAAACTGAGACCAGCCGATTACGCTTCGGATCAAGAAGTTCGCTGGTGCCCCGGTTGCGGAGACTATGCCATCTTGAAAGCCGTTCAGCGGACTTTGCCAGATCTGGATGTTGATAAAGAAAACTACGTCTTTGTCTCCGGCATTGGCTGTGCATCTCGGTTTCCATACTACATGTCCACATATGGCTTCCATACCATCCATGGTCGGGCACCGGCCTTTGCTACAGGCATTAAGGTAACCAATCCTGAACTGGATGTCTGGATGGTCACTGGCGACGGCGACGGGTTTAGTATTGGTGGCAATCACATGTTACATGCCTTGCGCCGCAATGTTGATATGCAAATCCTTCTTTGCAATAACGAAATTTATGGACTTACCAAAGGCCAGTATTCTCCGACATCAGCAACAGGCCTGAACACACCGTCTTCTCCCACAGGTTCCGTTGAAACACCGCTAAAACCGTGCGTGTTTGCACTTGGATCAGGCGCCCGTTTTGTTGCACGTGGCTTTGATATTCAGAAAACGCTTCCGGATACCTTCAAACGTGCGCACGCGCATAAAGGAACATCCCTCGTGGAGATCCTGCAAAATTGTATTGTGTATAATGACGCCGTTTTTGATAATGTTTTGGCCCGCAATGTTGCTGCGGAAAGACAAATCCATGTTGTTCATGGTGAACCACTCATATTTGGCGCCGAAAAAGACAAAGGTCTGAAACTTAATCCGGCCAATCTTGTTCTTGAAATCGTAACACTTGATGAAAACGGTATCACTGAAGCTGATATTCTGGTTCATGATGAGAAGAACAAACTACTGGCAACCATGCTTGCAGAAATGGGCGACGAAGTCTTCCCAACTGCCTTTGGTATCTTGTTTTGCGACCCTGCACAAACCTATGAAACTGGTGTCGAATTCCAGATGGAAGAAGCCCACAAGAAATCCGCTGCACCGTCTCTGGATGCATTGTTGCGTGAGGGACATACTTGGGAGGTATAAACGCCCTCCCATAATTGAGTTTAAAAGGCCGCAGCGTACACTGCGGCCTTTTTTGCATTCATTCTGTTTATCTACTATTCTGACAATAGGTATATGGGATGACTTCTGATGATCAAAAATGCAAAAAAATTACTTCTGGATCGCCAACGTGAACTCTTGGAGATTATGGTCTCCAGTGCAGCAGATGATAAACCGGTTGAGCTCGATCAGTCCCGCGTGGGGCGTTTATCCCGAATGGATGCCTTGCAAGGGCAGGCCATGGCACAAGAAACAACTCGCCGCCGTAAAAACGAGCTTAGCCGCATCGAAGCTGCGCTGGCCCGCGTAAAATCAGGGGACTACGGATATTGCATGAACTGCGATGAAGAGATCGTTCAAAAACGGCTTGAACTTGATCCCAGCACAGCCCTTTGCATAAGCTGCGCATCAGCTAGCGGCGCTTAATCTTCTTTGTTTGTAGGGCGATTGCGTTTGCGATTTTTCTCTTGCACATAGTTAAGGGCAGCAACCACACCGAATATTGGCAATACGATAACAGCACCGAGCAATATGTAGTCCGCAGCCCAGCGAACAGAGCGAAGTGCGACAGAATAAATCTCACCAATTGTACCGGTTAGATCTTCTAGTAGCTCCAGCGGCGTAATATCAAACAGTGTCAGCATCCAGCCAACAAGGAAGGAGCCGATCAGCAACTTGATAAGAGTAGATCCCAAATTCTTCGGCATTTTCAAGAGTGTCCTTCAGATAACCGCTTGTCGTAATTGATGGAAATCATAAAGACGTATGCGAAGACGCACCAGCTTATTTTTCAACAATTCCACTCAAATAAAAAGCCCGGCCATAATGACCGGGCTTTTCCAATTTTGGGAAGGATAAACCTTCCCAAAATTTCTATTAGCTTTCGTCGCTGACAATGATGCCTTTCAGAGCAAGTTGTTCAGATGTGTAATCGACACCTGTATCACCAAGATCGGCGCCACTTACTGTGATAGAGAAATCAACTGCATCCGCGTGATCAATCGTAATGGTTCCACCGTCGATTTCCACAAGCTCTGCACGATCTGCTGGAGCAATTTCCAACTCATCAAACAACGCATCTAGATCGATCGTATCATCGGCATCGTTAAAACCAAGGATCGTATCGTGGCCATCAGTTTCGACATTGCTGAAGAAGTATTCATCTTCACCGCTTCCACCAACCAATGTGTCATCACCTTCGCCGCCAATAAGCGTATCATCACCGTCACGGCCGAATAGAGTATCCGAACCTTCACCACTGATGAGGATCTCATTCTCATCTGTACCTACAAGCTGGTTACCAGTTTGATATTGAACATCTACATGCGCATCATCAGTATGATCCGCATCAAGCGATCCATCGTCAGAGGCTGTATAATCGAAGTCACGCTCACCGACATAAACATTGTCGATATAGCCGCCAACTGTGCTTGATCCAGAGCTACCCTGGAATTCGAGGCGAGTTACATCATCTGTGTCACTGGCTTCAACTTCGAAGCTGAATTGCTGCCAACCGCGAACATTACCTTCAAGAGTGGCTATTTCTTCACCATCCCACATTACAGTCACTTCATTTGAAGCGCTCCTGCCTGTAGAGCGAGGTGAATACCAGAAACTAATCGTCAGCATTTCACCCGCAGATGTTGGAACATCCTGATACACATGAGAGATGCTAGATGTGTATTTATCACCCTCATTGTTCCGACCTTCTCTATGAGAGTCGAGTTCCATCTTAGTGCGTCCATCTTGAGCACCAATTCCACCAGTACCACCAAATTGAAGCTCAATCGGAGCATTGGCGACACCAGTATCAGTCATCCAACCTGGAAGACTGTCATAAGTTGCCCAGCTACCATGACCTCTATTCACGTCTGAGCCATGATCTTCAAAGCTGCCATTAATCACCCGATTATCACCAGGCAAATTAAGAATGAAGTTTTCATCAAAGATTGACGATGGATCCGTAACTTCTTCAACTGAGAGTACATCGCCTTCGTCGATATCTTCGTCATTCGCCAGCAACGCTGATTTTGGAATAAAGATCGGACCTTCAAGAATGTTCGTGATCACAATGTCATCCGCAGCAACCGGAGCATCGTTTGCACCGTTCACATTGATTGTCACTGTCGCACTTTCCGATCCTTCAACAGAGGCCGAGTAATCAAAGACAGCAGTTGCAACATCACCGTCATCCATTGGATCCCATACAGAGTAATCTTCTTGTGGAATATCCAAAGTCACGGTAACCGCTTCAGGATCTGTTGCATCAAAGATGAGAGAACCATACTCATCATCACCATCGGTGAGATCCATAGTCCATACATCACCAACCTGAGACCAACTTGAGCTATCGAAGTTGACATCATATCCACCATCAAGCGGCATTGTTAGAAGTACACTACCGGGAGTATCAAACGTTGTCGTTTGAGCGTCTGGAATGAAATCCTGACCAAGAGTTGCTGGTGTCGCTGTGATTACCTGTGTCACATCCGTATCTTCGTCTGTCGTAAGCGTATCATCGATCAGAACTGGAATTTCATCACCGTCTACATGAACAGCAACAAATTCCATATTCGTTGCTGTTAGCGTACGGCCACCAAGGGTAAGTGTACCTGAACCAGTTTCCTCAACAGTATTTGCAAATAATGCGATTGCTTCTTCGGCACCCGGTGCATTGAACTCAGCTTCAGTAAAGTAGAGCTCCAACGTATCGTCGTTTGCGCCACCGTCATAATCGTCAACAGTTCCCGGTGTGTTGTCGCTCATAGTCCAGCGAAGAGTATCGTCGCCTTTATCACCATCAACGTCGTCATTACCAGCGCCACCAGTCATGGTGTCGTCTTGTTTGCCGCCTGACATAATGTCATTGCCTTCGCCGCCAAACATGAGGTCAGATCCGTTACCACCTGACATGTCGTCATTACCGGTGCCGCCAAACATGACGTCGGCACCACGGTTGCCGTCCATGTCATCATTGCCGGTACCACCATACATCTGGTCGTTGCCGGCTTCGCCGAACATGTCATCATTGCCGCTATCGCCGTACATGATATCATCGTCGCCGATCTTGCCAAACTGGCCACTGTCACCGAACATGACGTCATCTTCAGAACCACCGTGCATCGTATCAACGCTGCCAGTGCCGCCATACATCAGATCTTCGCCAGCGTCCCCGTCCATGTCGTCATTGCCAGTGCCGCCGTACATAACGTCGTCATTGTCGCCGCCTTCCATGATATCGTCACCAGCTTCGCCGTACATGGTGTCATTGCCGGAGCCACCAGACATGAAGTCTTCGCCAATTCCGCCATACATCACATCATGGTCAGCCACGCCGAACATGTCATCATTGCCAGCACCGCCGTACATAACATCATCGCCATCCAGGCCAACAATCAGGTCATGGCCTTCGTCGCCATGCATGGTGTCCTTGCCATCTTCACCGAACATTTCATCATTGCCGGAACCGCCATGCATAAGATCATTGCCTGTGCCACCTTCCATATCGTCTGCATCAGCGCCACCGAACATGACATCGTTACCGGAACCACCATCCATGTCGTCATTGCCAGCATCGCCGTACATTAGGTCATTGTCAGAATTGCCGCGCATGTAATCTTCACCAGTTCCGCCATGCATGGTGTCGTTGCCATCTTCGCCGAACATATCGTCATTGTCGGCACCGCCGTACATGAGATCATCGCCCTGCATACCAACAACCAAGTCATTACCCGCACCGCCATACATGACGTCATCAGAAGGACCGTTGGCGTCATGCCAATAATCGTCTCCAAACATGGCATCGTTACCGTCACCGCCGTGCATGGTGTCATTGCCGAAACTGCCGGTCATGAAGTCACCTTCGGTTCCGCCATCCATGACGTCGTTGCCAAAACCACCGGACATTTCATCTTCGCCAGCACCGCCGTACATAACGTCGTCGCCGCCTTGACCATACATCTCGTCTTTGCCAGCACCGCCGTACATAACGTCATCACCACCAGAAAATGGAGAACCTTCAGCACCATCTCCTAAGTTGTCACCGTACATGATGTCGTTACCTGAACCGCCGTACATAACATCGTCGTTGCCAAATGGTGCGCCACCATCGAGATCACCAATCATGACGTCATTACCAGCACCGCCATCCATGACGTCTTTACCAAAACCACCGACCATATGGTCGTTGCCGGCACCGCCATTCATGGTGTCGTTGTCATAATCACCGTTCATTTCGTCGTTGCCAGCGTCGCCATTCATGACATCGTTACCGGAACTACCGTACATGATGTCATCTTCAGTGCCGCCATGCATGACATCGTTGCCATGACCACCAGACATTTCGTCTCGGCCTGAACCGCCGTACATTAAGTCATTGCCGCCTTGACCGAACATGTCATCACTGTTAGCGCCGCCGTACATGACGTCGTCACCACCACTGAATGGAACTCCATTACGACCATCAGAGAGATCGTCACCGTACATGATGTCGTTGCCTTCACCGCCGGACATAACGTCGTCGTCATTACCGCCAGACATATAGTCGCCTTGCGTTCCGCCAAACATGTTGTCGTTACCAGTACCGCCGAACATGTTGTCAGTGCCAGACTCGCCATACATGACGTCAGCACCGCTTTCACCATACATCCGATCGCCCGCAGTGCCACCATGCATGACGTCTGCGCCAGCTTGGCCGTGTAACAGGTCTTCACCAGCTTCGCCATACATCACATCGGCTTCTGTTCCGCCGTACATGTAGTCGCCATCAGTACCGCCATACATGATGTCTTCGCCAGCGCCGCCGTACATATCGTCAGCACCAGAACCGCCATACATCACATCGGCTTCTGTTCCGCCATACATGTCGTCGCCCTCAGTGCCGCCGTACATGATGTCTTCGCCAGCTCCACCGTAAATGTCATCTCTGCCGCTTTCGCCGTGCATGATGTCATTACCGGAGTTACCAGACATAGTGTCCTCTTCGCTACCGCCGTGCATTACATCGTTGCCGACGCCACCAAACATACGATCTCCATCAGAACCGCCGTACATAAGGTCGTCACCGCCTTGGCCGTGCATAATGTCATTTCCAGCACCACCGTACATGACATCGGCACCACCAACAGTCGAGTCGCCCATCGGGCCATCGCTCCAACTATCACCAATCATAAAGTCGTTACCGGCACCACCTGACATGACATCATTGGCGAAACCACCCGACATTTCATCATTGCCGGTACCACCATACATAAGGTCGCTGCCGCCTTCGCCGAACATGTCATCGTTACCAGCATCACCGTACATGATGTCATCATCACCGATGGCTCCGCCTTGGCCACTGTCGCCATACATGACATCATCTTCGGAACCACCGTGCATCGTATCAACGCTACCAGTGCCGCCGTACATCAAGTCTTCACCAGCGTCCCCGTCCATGTTGTCATTACCGGCACCGCCATACATGCTGTCGTCATCATTGCCACCGCGCATGTAATCATCACCAGATTGACCATACATGACATCGTCGCCGTTATCACCGAAGACGCCATCGTTACCGCTGCCGCCATACATGATGTCGTTACCAGTGCCACCAGACATAAAGTCGCCTTGCGTTCCGCCATACATGAGGTCGTTGCCAGCACCGCCCCACATGTCGTCAGAGTCGCTCTCGCCATACATGATGTCAGCGCCGCTTTCACCGTACATGTCGTCGTAGCCAGTACCACCGTACATGACATCATCCTGAGATCCGCCATACATGTCGTCGCTTTGCGCGCCGCCATACATCAAGTCTTCGCCAGAACCACCATACATGTTGTCGTAGCCAGTGCCGCCGTACATGACGTCATCATCTTCGTTACCTTGCATGAAGTCGTCGCCAGCATCGCCATACATGATGTCGTTACCGTAACCGCCATACAGGCTGTCATAACCAGAATTACCGCGCATGATGTCATTGCCAGTACCACCAGCTACTGCGTCGTCTCCGTGGCCAGCGAGAATAAAGTCGTCGCCACCTTGGCCAAAGATTACATCGTCGCCCCAACCGCCATAGATCAGGTCCGCACCGCCATAATAGAATTGGACGTTGTCGCGCATCAAATCCGCAAATCCGTATGGATCAAATGCCGCTTCCGACCAGATCTGCCAGTGAAGTCCCTCAATATCATCTACAAGAAATTCAGGAACATCAGCGTTATCACCAAAGATCACATCGCTGCCATCGCCAGCTACAATGATGTCACGCATATAGTCTTGTGGATCGCCAAAGCCACTCTCACTACCATAACCGCCGCTCATCATATCGTTGCCGTAAGCGCCCACGAACAGATCATCACCGATTAAAAGATCGCCAGTACCATACTCATGCGCACCATCTTCGTTTCCGATTTCGTTACTGTCGTTGCCGTAGCCACCGCTCATGAAGTCTTTAGGTCTAAAGTCTTCATTGCCGTAACCACCGCCCATTTCTTCGCCAGCACCGCGACGACCGAAAATCACGTCTGTACCAGAACCGCCGATTAGAATGTCGTTGCCTTGATCATCGATCAGAACATCGCCGCCAGAGCTGCCGTGCAGCATGTCGTTGCCAGCACCGCCATCGAGGTAATCGTTATGCGCGCCGCCGTCGAGCATGTCGTTGCCAGCACCACCGACCAAGAAGTCTTGCGCACGCCCGCCTTCGATCGCACCGGTTTCGGTATTAAGGAATTCTTCTTCATTTTCACCAACAATAATGACGTTTTGGCCGTTGTTATCCAGAACTTCATCTTCGGTTGCTTCCGGGCCAGTAGGCTGACCCGGGTTCATGTCGTCGTTGTATGGATCTTGTGGATTTGGATCTAGAGTGTCAGGACCTTGAGAAATATTTAATGTGTAGGTCGCTCCAGCATCCAGAACATCGCCGCCAGGATTAAATGGACCGGCGCTATCAGAAGATGGGAACTCACCAACAGCTACATAATAAACACCCGCGGGCAATATAGTGCTGATCTGTGAATCCAGACCTGTAGATGAACCTGCATCCGATCCATTATCGTCATTTTGACTTACGAGTTCACCATCCGCATCATAGAGGAACAATTCTGTATCGTCATTGCCAGCACCGCCTCCGGCGCCTTCATCGATATCCAAAACGACCCGTGATCCATCGGCAAGCACAGTGAAGCTATACCAATCGAATGAGCCATTTCCTTCGCCTGAAACAGATACATGACCGGACGTACCGGAATTCGCTACATTTGGATCAAATGCAACACCGAACGCAGCATCGAGGTTCTGAGCTGTTTCCTGACTGCTGTTAGACGGATCTTTTTCAACGTTGATAGGGCCATCAAAAGCAACCTCGCCAACGTTATTCACCGAACCTGCAGTTGGCGTAAGGCCAGTTGTCCAGTCGCCTGCTGTGTTAGAATCGAAATTATCAACACGGGCAAAAATGTTATTTACAGGAATGTCGTGGAAGAAATCTTCACCGAGCGGTCCGGCCTCAACCAAATCTGAAATTGTTACAGGGGCGTAAGCGTCAAAAATTGGATCGCTAACTTCTTCCTGTGTGGAAATCTGTCCGTTAAAAGTCGCGTTATCCCCAAATATATCAAGGGTCGCGGCTTCTTCAGGAACACCAGCCCAATTATCGTTCAGGTTAATCGGCTCGAACTGTGCACCATTTGCAAGGAATGTATCAACTTGACCGACATCCCCTCCAAGCGTCCAAGTAACAAGCACGCCAAGTGGCTCTGTCGTATCGCCGCCCATTGGCCAATCGTCTGCACCGTTAAGGGGGCCGCTTTGTGTGATGGTTCCGTCCGCATCAAATACTAGATAAAGAGTTTCAAATTCTGTTGCTTCTTCATCACCAGTTTCCACTTGCAAAATCAGCAAATGTCCGCCTGATGGAACTGTCAAACTTGGAAGATCGAAAGAGGCTGGCTCTCCGTCTGGACCAATGATGGAAACGGTTGTGACACCTTCACCAACTGTGGATGGGCCGTTGCCGCCTGTGGATTGATCTGAATTTGTGTTATTGCGAAGCTCTAGAAAATCAACGTGTTCACCTGACGCTGCTTCAAGGAATGCATCTACGGCAGCATTCCCAAGCTCACCCATCTGTTGTTCAAGATCGCTAACGCTTTCTCTTTTTTCTTCACCACCGCCGAAAAGATCAGTGCCAAGACCAATTTCATTTAAGAGGAATTGTGGTTGACCTGGAAGGGCCACAAGGAATTCTATCGGCGCATCGGCAGGGAAACCGAGGTCAGTAGGATCCAGAAGACCGTCAATACCAATGCCTTCACCAATACCGTCATCTGCATAAGCGTCAAAGCTGGCGCCACCGCCACCAGCACCACCAGCACCACCGGCCGCAGGCGCTACTGCACCTGGATCGAAGGCTTCGACCAATCCGGTAACATCAGCTGCTGTAATAACAGAACCGTCGGAAAGTGTTAGTTGAGGAGGAAGCTCACTGGCGGCTTGCGAGAAGAAACCTTCCAGTTCGATTTTGCTACCGTCCGCAATGGAGGTGATAATCAGATCACTGCCGTCTTGGGAAAATACAACGAGATCAGGGCTTGTGACATCGACCAAGATGTTTTGACCCGCTTCAACAACGACAGTTGTGCCGTTTGCAGTTCCGCTTACAACATTGTTTTCTGATTTAGCCATACTATTTTTCTTTCCCTATCCGCCTATTGAACCAGCGGCACGCTACATTGCTGAGCACATTAATTTCGCACACATACGATTGTCAGTGAAAATAGAGAGAAGAACACTTTTTGTCATACCTCAAATGGGTGACAGATACTTTTATTAACATTTTTATCAAATTTGTTATGGGCTTTTCATCCCCCTTATTAGGTATAGACAGTTGCATAACAGCTTTTAATATATAAACAATTTAGATAAAATTGTACGCTATACGGCACAGTATCAAACAAAAGGTCGCATTTTTGTGCGGTTGTGATTATTGTTACAAATCCGCGTTTTGGTGTGACTGGGGGCTTAATTAGATGTCATTGAAATTCCGTATTCCGGCTGGGGAAAAAATAATCGTTAATGGTGCTGTGATTACCAACACCAGTAGCAAGGCCATGCATTTTTCACTGGAAAATGACGCGTCGATTATGAGAGAGCGTGACATCATGCTTCCCAATCAGATTAAAACGCCCCTGCACAATGTCTATATGCAGGTTCAAATGATGTATATTGAACCCGAAAACCACGCGGACCATTACAAAAGCTTTCAAGAAGCCGCACAGTTTGCTTTTCTAGGGACAGATGATGTTCCAGAGCGCGATATCATTTTTGAAGTTGTGGGCCTTATCGGGGAAAAGAACTTTTATAACGCGTTGAAGCTTTTGCAAAAGAGCATGAAGGCAGATACTGCGGTCTAACGCTTGAAGACCCTCCCACGTATTTCTCACTAAACAATAAAGTACAGATACCTTAGCCTTCAGGAAACGCTTCCTGCGGAGGCTTAGTCGCGCCAACTTTCAGCGCGTCTCCCCTCTCCACAATTCAGACGTTTTAAAAACAACAAACCCCGCCGTAAAGGCAGGGTTTGTCTTTTGTCTTAGCCCGTAACGAATACCGGGTATTTATGAAAGTGGACCGAAGCCCACTTTCAATGTTGGTTAGCTTTCGTCGCCGACATTGATCGTATTAATAATGTCTTCTTTGTCAGCAAGGCTCTGATCATCGAATTGGATGTGGATACTATTCGATCCGTCAGTGATAGATAGAACCGCATGCCCTCCATTATCTGAGAAGCCTGTATCAACGGCCGTATCACGTTCATCAACCGTCAGACCCATGGCATCAAACAAGGCATCCAGATCTATTGCGGATTGGTTACCACCAGTAATATCATAATCATTAATGGTATCCTCACCGTTGTCACCACCAAGGAAGACGTAGGTATCATTTTCCCCGCCGCCATCTCTGGCATCCATCCAGTCATCACCGGCTCCACCGATCAAGGTATCATCCCCACTGCCACCGATTAGCGTATCATTACCATCGCCACCGGTCAGAGTATCATTCCCACCATAACCAGCGACATAGTCATTACCGCCTTCACCGTCGAGTTGGTTCGCACCATTACTTCCGTAGATATAGTCAGTACCTTGCGATCCGATAACATTCTCGATGTTTTCTAGATAATCCATATCACCGTCTGCAGAAGCACGCCCCCAGGTGGCACTATAATAGTCTAGGTCTACATAAACACCTGAATTTAGATCACCATAGTAAACGGTATCATTACCGGCATCGCCATGAAGAGTGTCTTCACCTGCACCGCCAATTAACGTATCGTCACCGCCGCCACCGTGAATGCGGTTATCGCCACCATGACCGACCAGAATTTGATCAACATCGGCACCACCACCATTTAAGTTGGCTGAACCTTGGTAATCAACATAAACGGCACCTTCGGCAGTGTCGTCACCATCAGTAACTCTGTAATGGAAGTGCCCCTCATCATGAGCATCCCAAACACGAACCCGATCATTAGGCTCGTCATTCGAAGCATCCACATTATCATGGTCTCTTACAGCATTGAGTTCAAGCGCATCACCATCGACATCGGTATCATTACCGGTGAGAAGAGCATCCGCCACCCAGAAACCGGCCGAATAATGGTTAGTAACGATATAGTCAGTGTTTGCAAACGGCGGTGAATTGTCTGTGGCACCATTGATTGTGATGGTCACTTCCTTCGGCGTTCCATCTTCGGAAAGAACCGTAAAGGTATCCGTTAATTCTTCGCCATCATCCAGGTCATCTACATCTGGATGAGTGTTATCCAGAGTATATGTCCAAACACCAGCCGCAGTAACTGTATACGTTCCATATCCATCATCCGATGTAGTATCGGTCGTAACTTCCTGGAAGGCATCGTCCGTGTTATCGACGTCAGCACTGTGAAGATCGCCGCTCACTGTACCCGGAGCCTCATCTTCAGTTACCTCACCCATAGCCGAACCAGTAATCGTCGCGGCGTCATTCACACCTTCGATTGTAATGGTTATTACCTGTTCTGTTCCGTCTTCCGACTTCACAGTGAAGGTGTCTTCCAATTCATCGCCGACGTTCAGGGCATCAACAGCTGGTTTTGTACTGTCCAGCTCGTATGTCCAATAACCTGACGCATTAACTGTGAACTCACCATATGAGGTAGGCCCGAAATTAACTTGGAAAGCATCGTCCGTGTTATCAACATCAGCTGAATAGAGCTGACCATCCGCTTCAACGACTATATCGTCTTCAACGAGTGTCGCACTAATATCGCCAGTTATTTCAGCGGCATCATTCGAGCCCATTACAAGGAAGGTAACTTCCACGACATTAGATGTCTCAAGGTGACTATCCGTTGCCAATACTTCAATCGTCACCTCACGAGTTTCCCCGTCATTGAGGTCTTGGAAGTCTAAGCCTGGGTTAAATGACAACACAGAACCTAAGACTGATGCCGTTCCTTCAGCTGGATCACCGCCAGGAGCGATAGAGTAAGACAAAGAAGCCGCATCATCGTCACTATCGATATCAGAGCCAAGAGTTGACAGATCCATAATTTCAACTGATCCGTCATCTTCAGACACATCATCGATGCTCGGGATAGAAGCTGACATGACAGGTGCGTCATTCGTTCCCACTACAGTGATAACGATATCGACAACATTAGACGTTCCAGTGTGGCTATCTGTTGCCATAACTTGGACAGTCACCGTTGTGTCTTCTTCTTCAGCCAGTTCCTGGAAGTCAGAGCCCGGGTTGAATTGAAGATCAGTGCCGATAATTGACGCAGTACCTTGACCCGCAAGCGGCGCAGTAACAATGCTGTAAGTTAGCGTAGCACCAGTATCGTCATTGTCGATGTCATCTGCAAGAACAGACAGATCAACAAGGATTGGATCCGCATCTTCAAGTACATACCCAATACCATCAACCATCGTTGGATCGTCATTAACGCCGCCAACTTCGATTGTTACTGTTCCTGTTTCAGATCCAGAAGATCCATCAAGTGAAGCAGTGTAATCAAAGACAACAGTTGCCTGTTCACCGACCGCAAGTGGATCGAAGCCCGAGTCGCCATCTGCAGCGTCATCAACTGGATTAATGTCGAGAGAGACCTGAACATCTTCTGCATCTGTTGCATCGAACGTTACTTCGCCATAACCCGGAATAGTCAGCTCCCAAACATTGGAACCCAGTGATGTTTCCACCCAACCAGTGTGTACGGTTTCAACCGCCGGATCTGGCGCTGGGACTGGCATTGTCAACGTGACATCGCCCGGCATGTCGTAGGTTGTTGTTGCGGAGTTTGGAATGAAGTCGTTATCAATCGTAATGCTGACAGCGGCCATATCCGTATCTTCACCAGTACCAAGCGTATCATCCAGCAGAACCGGAACTTCGTGTCCGTCTACAAAGACTTTCACATAAGTGACTGATTCTACGTTCAGAGTTCTTCCACCAATGTCCAGAATACCGTGATTGTGATCTTCAACTAGGTTCGCAAATTCTGCAATTTCTGTTTCATAAGCTGCAAACTCGGCTGCTGTGAAGTAAAGCTCCAGACAATCCACTCCTGTGCCACCGTCGTAATGATCGGTATCACCGGAATTTTCGCCATATGACCATTTCATAACGTCGTCACCGGCACCGCCGTTTACGGTGTCATTTCCGGAACCACCGTCAAGCGTATCATTTCCACCTTCACCGTGGATCTCATCGTCACCGCTATTACCGTCGATCACATCACCGGAACCAATTAGGCCATCAGTACCATCGTTACCGAACATGGTATCATTACCTGAACCACCTTCCATCTCGTCTGCATCAGCACCACCGAACATCAGGTCATTGCCAGAACCACCGAACATTTCGTCGATGCCAGTCCCGCCATACATGACGTCATGATCATCCCCGCCGACCATTTCATCACTGCCGGCACCGCCGTACATAAGATCATCGCCGTCGCCACCAACAATCAGGTCATGGCCTTCGCCACCGTGCATGGTGTCCTTGCCATCTTCGCCGAACATTTCGTCCTGGTCGGCACCGCCGTACATGAGATCATCGCCGCCCATGCCAACGACCAAGTCGTTGCCTGCGCCGCCATACATAACATCATCAGCAGGACCAAATGAACTGTTGCCATAACCACCAGACATTGGATCGTCACCAAACATGGCATCGTTACCGTCACCGCCGTGCATGGTGTCATTGCCGAAGCTGCCGGTCATGAAGTCACCTTCGGTTCCGCCGTCCATGACGTCGTTACCGAAACCACCGGACATTTCGTCTTCACCAGCACCGCCGTACATTACGTCGTCGCCGCCTTGACCATACATCTCGTCTTTGCCAGCACCGCCGTACATAAGGTCGACACCACCTTCGAATGGATGACCTTCTTCACCATGCTCCAAGTTGTCACCGATCATGACATCATTGCCAGCACCGCCGTACATAACGTCATCTTCACCAAATATTGGAGGACCGCTTTCGCGACCACCGACCATGAAGTCGTTACCAGCACCGCCACTCATGACATCGTTGCCAAAGTTGCCGTACATGTCATCATCATCATCGCCGCCGTCCATGACATCGTTGCCGAAGCCACCATCCATATAATCGCGACCAGTACCGCCGGACATAACGTCATTGCCGGAGCCACCATCCATATAGTCTGCGCCAGTGCCACCGTACATGACATCGTTGCCATGCCCACCAGCCAATTCGTCATGGCCTGAACCGCCGTACATTAAGTCATCACCGCCTTGACCGAACATGTCATCGCTGTCAGCGCCACCGTACATAACGTCGTCACCACCGACAGTCGGATCGCCCTCCGGACCATCAGACCAGCTATCACCAATCATAAAGTCGTTACCAGCACCACCTGACATGGTGTCGTCAGCGAAACCGCCTGACATTTCGTCATAGCCTGAACCGCCATACATCAAGTCGGCGCCACCTTCACCCAGCATGTCATCATTACCGGCACCGCCATACATGATGTCATCGTCACCGATTTCACCGCCCTGGCCGCTATCACCGAACATCATATCGGCTTCAGTTCCGCCGTACATGACGTCAACGCTGCCAGTACCGCCATACATCAGGTCAGTACCTTCCTCGCCGTGCATTTCGTCATTGCCAGCGCCGCCATACATGACGTCTGCATCGTCACCGCCGTACAGGGTGTCGTCGCCGCTTTCGCCGTACATCAGATCTGTACCAGCTTCGCCGTACATGACGTCTCCGCCTGTTCCGCCATACATGTTATCGCCGCCGGTTCCGCCATACATGATGTCTTCACCAGCTTCGCCGTACATATCATCGGAATCTGAGCCGCCGTACATGACGTCTCCGCCGGTTCCGCCGTACATGTTGTCTTTGCCAACTTCGCCGTACATTACGTCGGATTTAGCACCGCCATACATGTTATCGCCGCCGGTTCCGCCATACATGACGTCCTCACCAGCTTCGCCGTACATGTTGTCGGATTTAGCACCGCCGTACATGACGTCTCCGCC
>MAAC01016715.1_pt1 | contig 32419 bp, 29 predicted proteins | sample 1115981 | NCBI WGS metagenome assembly MAAC01 (sample SAMN04961126, study PRJNA320927) | seawater metagenome | isolation source: sample BD02T64 sea water enriched with oil for 64 days | place: USA:Gulf of Mexico | collected 2013-07-27 | reverse complement strand
ATTCCTTATTTAATATATTTTTTTATTAATTTTTATGATGAACTAAGTCGATAATAACATGATTTATCAGCTATTTTTATAAAGTTCGGGAGGGGAATTGAAGATTAATGGCGAGCAAAAAACAACTAAATTGAGAAATTTATAGCTGCTTTTATTATTACTCGGCTTGACCAGGCGGATTATTTGATTAAAAATTGAAAACTCAATTTTTACCAGAGAACTTTGCCACAACCATATCATCGATGCCAGAGTGAAATAAATGTCGGACGAGCTCATTGCCGTATTTAAGAAACCAATAACGATCAGTAAGGTGATGACTATTTTCGTTAGAGTTCTGATCCGGCGAAAAATCACGCGCGATTCAGTAACAGCTGACATAGCCGAGTGGTTTGTTTTTTCATCAAAAGTTAGAACATTCATGGTCAACCTTCCGATATTAATTTTAAACTGAGATAATGTTAATCGTCGTTCAATTACTGATATTCATACCTGTCTAAATGGTCTGGTGTTATGTTTAGTAAAATAGCTATGTGCGGTTTAAAAGAACTGATTCCATCCAGTTGAAAACTGCTTACTTCAAGCAATCTATATGCAGACTTCCCTTCATAAACCTGTTGCGCAAAGCTTTTTCCTATGTTACCACCAGTTGTATGCTCTATTCCCGCAACGGTTAATAAATGATCTATAAGACTGGTTACGGTAGTTTTACCATTTGATCCTGTAACAGCGATGATTTTCTCCTCGGTAAATCGAGCGGCAAACTCAATTTCAGAAACCACCTCAATTCCTTTGGCTTTTGCTTCTAGAATCATTGGAGCATTGTCAGGTATTCCTGGGCTCTTTACTATAAGGTTTGCTATTAAGATCTTTTCATCAGAATGTCTTCCAGACTCGTAGGGTATAGATTGTTCTTGTAACGCTTTCGCGAAAGCGGAACTCAAAGTACCGCCATCACTTAAGAAAACATCATAGCCTTTTTGAGCACCTAGCAACGCAGCGCCTGTGCCGCTTATCCCGCCACCGAGAACAACCAGTTGTTTATTATTAGTATGTTGTTGCTGCTCTACCTTCATTACCTAACTTTAAGAGTTACAACACTGATGATGGCTAGCAAGATCCCTACGATCCAAAATCGCACAACGATCTTACTTTCATGTATACCTAACTTTTGATAATGATGATGTAATGGCGACATAAGAAAAATTCTACGACCTTCACCATGCTTCTTTTTAGTGTATTTGAACCAGCTTACTTGCATCATTACTGATAGGTTTTCCATTAAAAAGACACCGCACAGAATAGGTATAAGCAACTCTTTTCTAGTTGCAATAGCTAGTACAGCAATTATTCCGCCTATAGTTAAACTTCCTGTATCTCCCATAAAAACTTGAGCAGGAAAAGTATTATACCATAAAAACCCTACGAGCGCTCCAGCAAAAGCTGTTATAAAAACCACCATCTCTCCAGAATTAGGAATGTACATGACGTTGAGATAATCTGAGAAAATAATGTTACCAGAAATCCATGCAAACAATGCCAATGTTATGACTGCAATCACACTTGTTCCTGCGGCCAGTCCATCTATTCCATCAGTTAGATTTGCCCCATTAGAAACTGCTGTAACGATTATAATTACTATAGGAATAAATACAAGCCACGCCCAGTCTGCAAGACTAGGATCTATCCAGCTGATGAAACTTGCATAATCTAGCTCATTATCTTTAACAAATGGAATTGTGGTTTTAGTAGATTTTATCGCTGGACCAAATTCTACCGTATTATTTTGAGATACAACTTCTATATTACTAGATGGATTAGTCACCTCTTCTTTGATAGTAATACCGTCATGAAAAAACATAATCCCTCCTATGATAGCTCCTAATCCTACTTGACCTATTACTTTAAATACTCCCTTTAAACCACCCTTATCTTTCTTAAAAATTTTGATATAATCATCTGTAAAGCCTATCAATCCCATCCATATTGTGGTAATAAATAACATTACCACATATATATTATCGATCTGGCACAAAAGCAATGCAGGAATCAAAGTCGCTAAAATGATAATAATTCCTCCCATGGTAGGCGTACCAGCTTTTTGAGCTTGCCCCTTAAGACCTAAATCTCTTACGGTTTCTCCTACTTGCTGGTTTTGTAAATACAAAATGATGCGTTTACCATAAATAGTAGAAAAACCTAGTGCGAAAACAAATGCGATAGCAGCCCGAAATGTTAAGAATCCAAACAGTGATGCTCCTGGCATATTGAACTCTTCTTCTAAGTATTTGAATAGGTAGTATAACATGTTATTTTTGGAGTTGGTTTAAAAAATCTGCTATGATGGTACGGTCGTTAAAATCAGATCTCACGCCGTTAATTTCTTGATACGTCTCATGCCCTTTTCCAGCAATGAGAATGATATCATTTTTATCAGCCATTTTAGCAGCAGCCTTTATAGCTTGTCTTCTATCTAGAATGGTAATTGTTTTTTTGAAGTCTTGAGGCTGCACTCCTTCTTCCATATCGTCTAAAATCTTCTGAGGATCTTCTGTACGTGGGTTATCACTAGTAAAAATGACCTGGTCACTTAACGCAGCAGCGATATGAGCCATTTTAGGTCGTTTTGTACTATCGCGATCACCACCACAACCTACTACAGTAATCACTCTTTCATTTCTTGTACGAATAGAGTTAATGGTTTCTAAAACATTTTTTAAGGCGTCTGGAGTATGGGCATAATCTACTATTGCAGTAATGTTATTTTTTATGGTTGTGAAATATTGAAACCTTCCTGCAACACCTTCTAATCGCGATATAACTTCTAATACCTCAATAGCTTCTAGGCCCAATTCGATTGCGCAAGCATAAATTGCTAGTACATTATAGGCATTAAACTGTCCAACCATTTTAGACCAAACTTCATGCTCATTGATTTTTAACAGCAATCCACCAAATTGATTCTCTAATATCTGAGCTCTATAGTCAGTAAATGATTTGAGGGCATATCCTATTTTCTTTGCTTTGGTGTTTTGAAGCATTACAGCTCCGTTTTTGTCATCAAGATTTGATAAAGCAAAAGCTTGCTTAGGTAGCTCGTCAAAAAAACGTTTCTTAACGTCTCTGTACTCAGCAAACGAGTTGTGATAATCTAAATGATCATGAGAGAGGTTGGTAAACACTCCACCTGCAAACTCTAATCCAGTTACTCTTTCCTGTGCTATCCCATGACTACTAACTTCCATAAAGCAATAATCAACTCCTACAGTCGCCATATCTGCCAAATGCTTATTTATCGTAATAGGATCTGGAGTGGTATGTTTTGTAGGAACAATTTTTTCATCAATTAGAATTTCTACTGTTGAGATAAGACCAGTTTTAAATCCAGATTTCTTGAAAAGTTGATACAATAAAGATGTAGTAGTGGTTTTTCCATTTGTACCTGTAACTCCTACTAGCTTGAGTTTTTTAGAAGGGTTGTCATAGAAATTGTCAGCCATTAATGCTAATGCATTGTGAGCATTTTCAACTTTTATATAGGTAACTGATTCATCTTGATAATCTGGCAACTCTTCTAGAATGACAGCTGTGGCACCTTTAGAAACCGCTTTCTCAATATAATCATGACCATCTACTATTGATCCTTTGAGCGCCACAAATACATCATCAGATTGCACGGCTCTAGAATCAAACTGTATTTGATTTATGGAAACATCAGTAGCTCCTATGACAATGTCTAGGCTTACTTTATATAATATGTCTTTAAGAATCATCATGATAGTGTCAATACAACTTTTTGAGCTGGCGTTAATTTAGTTCCTGCTTTTAAACTTTGAGCAACCACTTTTCCTTTTCCTTTGAGGATAACTTTACCACCTAAATTTTCTATTAAAGCAATTGCATCCATCGCCTCCAATCCTATTAGACTAGGAAGTTTTCTAGAATTAGTCTCTGCTTGTTGATGTGTTTTTTCTAAGTAACGCTCATTAGACTTTACCATTTGTACAGGGACATTTTTTTGTACTTCAACCTCGTCTAATATGGGGTTATTTGTGTATATTTTTTGTGCTATAGTTTTAAATACCGGTCCCGCTACAATATTTCCGTAATATCCTTTTTTGACATTAGGCCTATGAATCACTACTATGCAACTATACTTAGGAGTATCTGCAGGGAAATAGCCCGCAAAAGAGGCAATATAGTTTCCTGGTTTGATCCAATATTCTGCTTGACACGTACCAGTTTTACCAGCCATAGAAAAGTTCTCACTATAAAGATTATCTGCAGTACCACGTTTTACTACGTTCTCCATCATGACTTTCACCTTATCAACAGTACTTTGAGAGCATATTGCTGGATTAATTATTTCTCTATCAAATTCTTCAATTAATCGATCTTTAGATGTCACTTTCTTGATAAGCCTTGGTTTTACCATAACACCGTTATTTGCAATTGCATTATAGAAAGTAAGCGTTTGCAGTGGAGTGAGTTGCACTCCGTAACCGAAGCCCATCCATGGCAATGAAAGACCACTCCAGTTTTTATCATCAGGATGTGGTATCATAGGCTTACCTTCACCTTTAATAGGTAAATCAAGCACATCGTTAAGATTCATGCTGTATAAACGATCAACGTAGTCCTCTGGATTAGACTTGTAATTATTTTGAATCATTTGAACTAGTGCTGTGTTTGAGGAAACCTCAAATGCTTTTGCCACACTTATTTTACCATAGCCACCATATTTAGAATCGCGCACATTTCTTCCGTAATATGATATTTTCCCGTTTTTAGTATCAAATACTGTACTGGTATCCACCACTTTATCTTCAAGGGCTGCAACTACGCTCATTAATTTAAAGGTAGAACCAGGCTCGTGAGATTCCCAAACAGCATAATTTCTTTTCTCAAAATACTTACCGCTCTTGCCGCGACCTAAGTTAGATAGCGCCTTAATCTCTCCTGTAGCAACCTCCATAACTACTGCTGTGCCATGATCTGCCTCGTAATATTCTAATTGTTCCAATAATGCATGATGAGCGACATCTTGCATATTTACATCTATAGTAGTGTAAACATCATAACCATCGTTAGGGTCTAATTGATTCTCACTATTAATAGGCTTCCATTGATTTTTTCCTATTTTTTGCTCTAGGCGCACACCGTCACTTCCTCTCAAATAAGGAGCAAAAGCTCCTTCAAGACCTACGGGAGCACTACCGTTGCGATCGTAGCCTACTATTCTTTCAGCCATTTTTCCTAATGGATGTTCTCTAACAACTCTTTTTTCCACAATTAATCCGCCACGGTAAGGTCCTTTATTAAATAATGGAAACTCTCTAATTTCCTTATAATCGCCGTAGTTAAGATTCTTAGCAATAAGCATATAGCGATTGCGGTTGCTATGCGCTTTACGTAATTTTTGCAAAAAATAATCTTTAGGCTTTGAGAATTTTTTTGCTAACGCCTCTGCAAGCGGAGCAATGCTATCATTAAAATCCTTGAGTGAAGGAGCAAGGGCATCAAATCGTATATCATACTTACTTATAGAAGTAGCTAGCAATTGACCGTTTGCATCATACAAATTACCTCTCGTAGATGGAATCGTATCGTTTCTAAAAACACTGTGTTCTGCTTTTGCTCTATAAGAATCGCCTTCCACAAACTGGATATTGATAATTTGTACCACAACGAGCAAGGCTACTACAAAGAATAGCGCTCCTACGAGATACATCTTATTCAGTATATTTTTACTAGTTGTTGCCATTTGTACCTTCTACGATTACTATTTTTTGCGGCGGATTTTTAGCCGGTGTTATCCCTTTATTTTCTATTCTTTTTGCGACTGTTGATTCCATTTGCATAAACATCAGCCTTCTTTCTAAATCTGTATATTCACTATGTAACTCCGTTACTTTTTCATTTAAAGCAGCCAGTTTATGCACTTTACGCTCATAACTATGACCTGTATAAATCATAATTATGGCTAGAAAAGCAGCAAACAAGATGAAGCGCCAATTTTTAAAAGCGTCCTCACTGGTTAAAAAGCTACCCTTTAATATGTCATAAACTTTGGAAGCCATTTATTCTCTTTCAATTTTTTCTGCAATACGCAGCTTAGCACTTCTCGCTCTATTATTTACTTTAATTTCTTCTGGAGAAGGTATTATGAGCTTCCCTACTTTTTTAAATGGTACACTAGACCTACCGAAAACATCCTTCTCTGGCTCACCTTCAAAAAGCCCATTTCTCATAAACCTTTTCACTGGTCTATCTTCTAAGGAGTGATAAGAAATAACACTCAATCTTCCTCCTACTTTCAACACTTCTTCTGACTGTCTTAAAAAATCATAGAGAACTTCCATCTCTTTGTTCACCTCAATACGTATAGCTTGAAATACTTGAGCCATAATTTTGTGATGGATCCTTTCTGGAACAAGAGGTTCACATATTTTTTTTAATTGATCAACTGTAGTTATTTGATCGTCCTGTCTTGCAGCAATTATCTTACGAGCAAGTTTAGGAGCAATACGCAATTCACCATATTCTTTAAATAGGCGTACTAAGTCTTCTTCTTCATAATCATTTACCACCACAACCGCATCTAGATCTTGCTCTTGATTCATACGCATATCTAGTCTCGCATCAAATCTGGTAGAAAAACCTCTCGATGCTTCATCAAATTGATGAGAACTCACACCTAAGTCTGCAAGAATTCCATCAACTTCTTTTATACCATGAAGCCTTAAAAACCTTTTCATGTAACCGAAGTTTTGATTAATCAAAGTAAAACGCTCATCCTCAATAGCGTTTTCAAGAGCATCAATATCCTGATCAAATGCAAAAAGTCTTCCTTCAGGACCTAATCTAGAAAGAATCTCCCTAGAGTGCCCACCACCACCAAAGGTGACGTCCACATAAATACCGGATGGATTAATATTTAATCCATCAACAGTTTCCTTTAAGAGAACCGGATTATGATAAGAGATCGGTTGTGTCATTTCCCATTACTTCTTCAGCGAGATCTGCAAAGTCATCTAGCGAGTCATCAATAGCCGCTTCGTACTTTTCTTTATCCCATATTTCTAAAATGTTTACCGCACTAGATACGGTAACCTCCTTGGTTATGCCTGCAATGGTAATGAGATCTTTAGGAATGAGTAATCGTCCACTTGCATCTACCTCAACAGTTTTTACTCCAGCTGTAAAACGACGTATAAAAGCATTGTGCTTTCTATTAAATCGGTTCAACCCATTTAATTTTTCCATCATTTTATTCCATTCTTTCATAGGGTAAAGCTCTAAACAAGGCTGGAATACCGCTCGTTTTAAAACAAAACCTTCCTGCATGACAGGCGACAATTGCTTTTTTAAGGCAACTGGCATCATGAAACGCCCTTTGGCGTCTGCCTTACACTCGTATGTTCCTATGAAATTGATCATTTATAAACAGCTGTTTTTGCTATCTCAATCAAAAATATGAAATTTAATTCCACTTTTTACCACAATTTACCACTTTGTTGATAAATGCACCTATTTCTGAATAACTACGGTAGTTATTAACATTTTAAGCTTTAGAATGTAGCAGTGCGATAGTTGGGTCTCGCTTTCGCGAAAGCGAAACTAAAATCTACAAATAGTTAACACATAAATTCACCTATAGAAAATCAAATATTAAACTCTATCCAAGCTTGATTCAAAACCACTATATTTGCGGCTTAGAATTACTGTATGACGCACGATCTCATCAAAGAAGGCAAGTTTGAATATTATACTAGTGGTGAAGGAACTCCTATTATAATCCTACATGGATTAATGGGTGGCTTAAGTAATTTTGAAGGTGTGATCGATTATTTCCCACCTAAAGGTTATCAAATTGCTGTTCCTATATTACCACTTTATACGACTCCTCTTATCAAAACAAGCGTAGGCACATTTGCTAAGCATATTAATGCGTTTATTGATCACATGGGATGGAAAGAAGTTATTCTTCTTGGAAATTCTCTAGGAGGTCACATCGGGCTGGTAACTACTAAGCTTTTTCCTGAAAAAATAAAAGCACTAGTAATTACTGGTAGCTCTGGATTATATGAAAGTGCGATGGGAGCTAGTTATCCTAAAAAAGGTGATTATGAATACATTAAGGAAAAAAGTCAAGATGTATTTTATGACCCTGCTGTAGCTACAAAAGAGATAGTTGACGAAGTATTTGCCGTAGTAAATGACCGGAATAAACTTCTTAAAACACTCGCCATAGCAAAGAGCGCTATAAGACATAATATGGCCAAGGATCTTCCTAACATGAGCACACCTACATGTATCATTTGGGGAAAACAAGATAATGTTACTCCACCTAATGTCGCAGAGGAATTTCATGAAAAATTACCAGATAGTGATCTTTTCTGGATAGATAAATGTGGGCATGCTGCTATGATGGAGCATCCAGAAGAATTTAATGAAATATTAGACGGCTGGCTGCAAAAGCGAGGATTATAACAGAAGTCTTCCTTTGACATAGCAATCATTTTATTTGATTGCATAAATGTATTTGCTTTATTTCTTAATAGTATCTTTAACTTATGAAAATTACTAGCGCACAATTTGTTATGTCTAATCAGGATGTTAAAAAATGTCCTAACTCTAGTATTCCAGAATATGCCTTTATAGGTAGGTCTAATGTTGGGAAATCTTCATTGATCAACATGTTGACTAACCATAAGAATCTTGCAAAAACCTCTGGTAGACCAGGAAAAACACAGCTTATTAATCACTTTTTAATCAATAAGGCGTGGCACCTAGTTGATTTACCTGGTTACGGTTATGCTCGAGTTTCAAAAACTAGTAAAGCAAAGTTTCAAAAATTCATCACGAAGTATTTTGAACAACGCAAGCAGTTAATTTCTGGATTTGTACTTGTTGATGTACGTCACGATCCTCAACCTATAGACGTAGAGTTTATGGAATGGTTAGGTGAGAGTGGTATTCCCTTCAGCATTGTTTTTACTAAAGCAGATAAATTAAAGCCTAAAGCTTTAGAGAATAATGTAGAAAAATACAAAAGATCTATGCTAGACGGTATGTGGGAAGAAATGCCACCTTATTTTATAACTAGTTCTAGTGATAAAACTGGAAGAGAAGAACTACTGGCTTACATAGAGAACATTAACGAATCGCTTAAGTAATATTTTTACTAAGACCTCAAGTCGTATTTATCTAAGTAATACAGCATGAATACGTCAATGAACTCCTAATTACTAGAAACCTAACACCTAAAAAACTGGTCTATCATTAACGGTGTTCTTGCGTATTTCTCTTAGCATCTCTTCTATTCCATTTACCTTCATATCATAGACAGACTGCATATAATTCCCTAATTTACCTTTAGGAAATCCTTGACGCCTGAACCAGACATAGTACGCCTCGGGCAGTTCACTTAAAAACCTGCCCTTATGAGCACCGAATGGCATTTTATACCACGCCATTTCTATCAGGAGTTTATGATCAAAGTGAGGTTGAGACATCAATAACCTTTATTTTTCATCTTTCAAATGTAGCTTCTCTGCAAAATAATCGCAGAAGTCCAGCATCGTATCGCGCATCTTATCATCATTAGTCGCACGGTGATACGTGTCTGCCATAGAAACTAGTGTTTGATGAAAAAACACACGCATCTCATCTACTGGCATATCTTTGGTCCATAGATCTATACGAAAAGCTTCTTTCTCAACGCTATTCCACATAGAAACCATCATGGCCTTTGCTTCGGCAGCATCTACTCCACCATCTGGCGCACTCCATCTTATGTGTTCTGGAACTCGATTTTCATCTAGTTCAATTCCTATTTTTATCGTGGATCTTGTTTTTTTATCTGACATTACTGTAAAGGTTTGTATTTAGAACGTTCAAAAATATCTTCGGCATTCAATTGTATCATCGTTTCTATATCAACTTCATTATTCTCCATGAATGATTTTACCATTCTATAGCCTATATAGCGACCTACGCCGCCAGGAGTCTCTTGATCTACTTCTAGATAAAATTTTGAAAAAGGAGCCGGAAGTATAAATCGGGATAACAATTTTGAATCTGTCTTGTAAATTAACTCATTGTCTATGAAATAGCGCCACATTTGAGATTCATTCTCAACGGTAAATTTGTATTTTACAGGAGTGTAGTTAAATCGTTGATCACCTGTTGTATGAGGAGCAAATAGCTCCTGTAAATAATGTAGCTTACCGTGATAAATCATATTTGATAACAAACTACGGTCAAAGGTAGGGTTTACAAAAAGTCTAGAATAAGCTAGAGCAACATCTGCTGGGAGCTGTTCTCGATTTAAATTTTCTCTTTGATATTTGTTGATTCCTAGATAAAGCTCGTGATCTTGCCCAAGATAGGTATCTATAGAAATAATCAATTGATCTTCTAGAGGGATTACCTTCTGTCTATAATTCACCTCAGACAGGACAGTAACTATGGAAGTAGGCTCAAAATCTGGGAAATAGTATACGACATGACGCATCACATCTTCTACTTCTTCTTCAATCTGATCATAGTCAAATTTTGCCTCCTTAACAGCTTTATCCAGAACATTATAAATGGTATCCTGACCATTCAATTTAGAGTTCCATATACTGTCTGGCGTTTTTTCTGGAAAAAACAGAGGAAACGCTGCTTTGAGCTTAGGCAAATCTTCAGAATTTGAATTTGAAAATTCTTCATGAAATTTAATCAACTCCACATCCAGAGGTATTGCCTTAATTTCTGACTCTAATTGCGACTCAGTATTACATGATAGTAACGCTTTCGCGAAAGCGAGAACAATAAACATTCTAAATATCTTAACTTTCATATACTTATAACTCGCTATAAATTGTTTTATTTTTAGGCTTGCAAAAATACGATTATGAAAGTAGATAAAGTAACAGATCACATCGTAAAGTGGTTAAAAGAATATGCAAATAAAGCTGGTGTTAAGGGATACGTTGTAGGAGTAAGTGGCGGAATCGATAGTGCGGTTACCTCTACGTTATGTGCAATGACAGGACTTGAAGTTTTATGCGTAGAGATGCCTATTCATCAACACCATGATCATGTAACTAGAGCTCAAGAGCATATCAAACAACTTAAAGATCGTTTTAATAACGTAAGTGACGTACGCAGTGATCTCACACCTGTTTTTGACACTTTTAAAGAAAATATGCCCAAAATTGAAAATAACGCTCAAGTAGAACTGACGTTAGGTAATACTCGAGCTCGTTTGAGAATGACTACCTTATATTATCATGGCGGTATAAATGGTCTTCTAGTGGCTGGGACAGGTAATAAGGTGGAAGATTTTGGCGTAGGATTTTACACTAAATATGGTGATGGCGGTGTAGATGTTAGTCCTATTGCTGACTTGTTAAAGAGTGAAGTCTATAAAATAGGAAGTCATGTTAATGTACCTACTAGTATAATGAACGCAGCTCCTAGTGACGGGCTTTATGGTGCAGAAAGAACTGATGAACAGCAAATAGGAGCATCTTATGACGAGCTTGAGCAGGCCATGTATCATGTAGAAAATAATGTTTCTGCAGATGACTTATCTACAAGAGAAAAAGAGGTTCTCAAAATATATTTAAGTTTTAATAAGAGAAACCAACACAAAATGAATCCTATTCCTGTATGTGTGATACCTAAAAATCTGTTGTAGAAAAGATTAACAGCTTTTTATTTTGTAATACTATACTCACAGTTGATTTGAGAGGGATTTATTATTAAGTAATTATATTTGATTCCCTAGACACAACAAAATGAATATTTTAGTAGCAGATCATCATCCTATTTTCCGACGAGGTCTTAAGTGCATGATGAAAGATAACAAAGAATACCATTTTAAAGGTAAAATTGATGATGGTTCTCAGCTTATTTCAACCATCGCTAGCCTTAAACCTGATATCCTTATACTTGAAGTAGACCTTCCTAATTCTAATGGTATTGGGTCATTGAGAGAAGTACGTACAAACTTTCCAGATGTTAAAATTCTAGTAGTAAGTTGTCATCCTGAAGAAATCTATGCAGTAAGCGCTATAAAAGCAGGAGCAAATGGTTACATTTCAAAAACCAGACCGGTTAAAGAAGTTAAAGAAGCGCTTAAAACTGTACATAAAGGAAAAACTTTTCTTTCTGATAATATTAAAGAACAACTAGAAAGTAAAACATCTAATAAGATTCTAAAATTTAAAAAGCTCTCTACCAGAGAAATAGAGGTTCTTAATTTATTGTCTCGAGGAAAACGCAATAAAGAAATTGCTCAACATTTAAGTATCAACGAGAAAACGGTAAGCACATATAAAACGAGATTACTTAAAAAACTTAAGGTTGATAACATCGCAGATTTGATACATCAATCACGCTTATTGCAAATAGCTAGTTAAACAAAAATCTACTTAAGCCATCAGACGGTATTACCGTGCTGTTCTTTTCGTCAAGTTTACGCCTTAGAGCATTATAATCTTTAACTTGCTGTAACGCCTCTGTGTTTATGTTATCTGGAGCGCTATTAAGTATAATTTTATTAATTTTTTCTACCAGGTCAAAAATTAGTGACTGTCTTAAATGCCTCAATACTTGACTGGTATATTCTGAAACAGTTTGATTTTTTTGTTTAGGAAAGATTTTATTGCGTTCCCAATCATGTAATTGATATTTCTCATCAGACATAGTGATATCTGCAATTACATTTGCATATTCACCTTCAAAGGCAGTAAGTATAAGTTGAGTATCTAGCTTTTGTTCTAACAACAATACATCAATGATTTTAGAATATATGATTTGAAAGTCTGGATTTGCAAATTTGATTTCATCTGCTTGTAAATCCATCCATATCTTCTCATAGACGCGATGCTTTTCTTTTTTTGTGAAATATTCTACATCATTTTCACTGTCATCACGTATGTACTCTTCTTCAAAATATTCATCTTGCCCACCGTATAATAATAAAATAGCAATAATAGACCTTTCTAGAAGTGCTCTTCTATCCACCTTTAAAGCGGTAACAGGAGTTTCAACTTTAGATAGTGACTGCTTAGATTGCTCTCTTACTTGTTTTTTCTTTTCTTCATTTATAGTAGCATTACGCACTTGTGCGAGAGTGGAGAATAAAACATCTTCTCCTATATCTAGTATAGCAGCACTTTCTCTTACATAAATCTCACGTGATATATCATCAGGAATTTTTGCGATACTGTTTACTATATCGCGTATCATGCCCGACTTTTTAATAGGATCTCCAGCAGCCTCTTCTTTTAACAAATTAGACTTAAAAGAAATGAAATCCTTAGCATTCTGGGTCAAAAATTCTACAATCTCTGTTTGCGTGTGAGATTTTGCATAAGAGTCTGGATCTTCTCCATCTGGAAATGTACATACTCTTACATTCATACCAGCTTCAAGTATCAAATCGGTACCTCTTATAGCGGCTCGCATTCCAGCAGCATCGCCATCATATAATACAGTGATATTTTTTGTTAACCTTTGAATTAAGCGTATTTGCTGACTTGTTAAAGCTGTTCCTGAACTAGAAACCACATTCTTTACACCTGCTTGATGTAATTGAATCACATCTGTGTAACCTTCTACGAGATAACACAAGTCTTCTTTTGCAATGGCTTGCTTTGCTTCATAAATACCATAAAGTACTTTAGACTTATCATAAATCTCGCTTTGAGGCGAGTTCAAGTACTTTGCAGCCTTTTTATCATTTTTCAGAATTCTTCCTCCAAAACCGAGTACCCTACCTGAAAGACTACGTATAGGAAACATGACACGTCCTTTAAAGCGATCAAACTTACGCTCATCTTTAACAATAGAAAGCCCTGTTTTATCGAGAAATTCTAGCTGGTAACCTGCTTTAATAGCAGCATCAGTAAAAGCACTCCATTGATCAGGATTATAACCCAACTGGAAATATTCTATAGTCTCATCAGAGAAACCACGTTCTTTAAAATAACTGTATCCTATAGCTCTTCCTTCCTCTGTTTTTAATTGTTTCTGAAACCACTCTGCTGCATATTTAGAAACAAGAAACATAGATTCCTTTGCATCTTGCTCTAGTTTTTGCTCATCAGTTTGTTGCGTTTCCTCAACCTCTATATTATATTTTTTTGCTAGCCATTTGATGGCCTCAGGAAAGGTAAAATGCTCGTGTTCCATTATAAAGGTAACGGCGTTGCCTCCTTTACCAGAACTGAAGTCCTTCCATATTTGTTTTACTGGCGATACCATAAAACTAGGCGTACGTTCTTCAGAGAATGGACTCAAGCCTTTATAATTAGAACCAGACTTTTTCAACTGTACAAAGTCACCTATCACTTCCTCTACACGAGCAGCGTCAAATACGGCATCTACAGTTGTTCTTGAAATCATTTTTGAAAAGCGATTATATTATAAGTGATAATTCTTAGTAAATATAAATAGGAAAACCGTGTTAATCATACCAGTCTATAAACTAGTGAAGGACAATTAAATATTTAAGGAACCACCTATTTTAAAATTTGAGCACGGTCGTTTAACAGTACTTATTTCATAATCTTCTTATGGGACAAAATTAAGCAAACACGACGCTTTATCAATACTTAAGATTTAAAAATTGAAGTGTAGGAAGTTTAATTATTGAACTTGTAAACTTAGTCCTTTCAGCTATTTTAATCCACACAAATATACTTGTCAATCATATAACCAGATATAGGCTTAAGAGTCTTACCAGTTTCAGGATGCAAACCTGTATCTGTAAATAATTCTAGCTCTTTATTCCTGTTTTTTCCATACCAAAATCGAGGACTTCCATTATCATTAAAGAAAGTAGTATCACAAGTTACTTCTACCTTTAGGAAGGATGAGATTCTGTCTTCTTTGTAAAGTTTTAATTGGTTAACTCCATATTTCTTAGCGTCAAATTCTACTTCAACATAATGATCTTCTTGCCAGATCATCCAGCGCTGTCTGTGCGTATAACTATATAGCAATAAAGATAGTATCCCGATGGCAACAGCGGCAATTATAACCTTAACAACTGGAGAGATTTTAACCGCTTTTTTAGTGGCCGACGATTTTATTTCAGTACTTTTTAAGGAAGTCTTATTTATAAAGTCTTGATAGTTATCATATCCCAAATAGTTACATAAACCTTCTATTACTGGTATTTGTTTGATGCTTATATCTTCATCTTCATCCGATAATTTGAGAGCTTCATTTCTATAAATTCTCAAACTTTTTTCTCCTAATACAATTTCCGCTTTCTGTTCTAGATAATGTGATAATTCAGTAGCCTTTTGTGTTAAAGATGGATTTTTGACTCCTGTTTTCTTTATTTCTTGTTCCGCTTTCGCGAAAGCGTGCATCACTAAATTTTTATTCATAATACTGATATACAGATTAATAACCCCTGGAAACTAGTAGGAAATAAAATTCCAAATACGTTCCAAATCATTTCCCATTCTTTTCCAGTAATCCAAAACCAATACGCTTTCATTTGTACAAGAATTGATTACCGCCTTAATCGTAATAGGGCTTACGAAAATGAATTCTACTATGGAGTCGTAGCGTAAAATGGAATTACCATTTGGGAAGTAATAATTTCTTTTACTGCTACCTCTCCACACTTCCCTAAGAAGAGCAAGCTCTTCAAAATTAAGCAGGTGTTGCTATTGAATCAAATCTGAGAAAATCTCGGACAGCAACACAAGTGTCCATTTTTAAATAATCAAATATGAAAAAAATAACCTTAATATTTTTTACGGGAATCCTTATTTCTACGTTTTTCTCTTGTACACCAGAGCAAATAACAGATCATTCTATTGAGCCACAGGCATGCTGTGGAAATGAAGGCACCATTGAAATACCGCCTCCACCACCACCGCCAAAAGATGAGACCGATGACTAGTACTCATTTTTAAATTTAGTTATTACCTTAGAGGAATGAAATCAACCGTAACTTCATTCCTCTTTTTTAGTATCTTGATTATCGGCTCACAAATTTCCCATGCCCAGATAGCAGATAGCTTGAACTACTATTCAAGCGTCATTAGAAATCCTACACAACCAGATGATCTTGCAAAAGCCTATAAGTTTTTCATCAAAGAAAAAGCAAAACACGCGAATAATGACAAAAATTTAGCTAATGAAGTATATATTACTCAGCAACTGGCAAGAATCCAAAGAGAATTAGGATATACCTCAGAGAATGAAAAATTAAATCTTGAAAGTCTAAGGCTTCTAGATAAAATAGAATTGAAAACCGATTGGACTCAAATTACCTATATGAGTATCATCAATGAATTAGGTAAGGTTTACAGAAAGAAGAGAGATTATGCGCGGGCCATAGCCTTGTACGACGAGGCACTTGACTCTGCAAAAAACGCATCTGAACAAGCTATTTTATATAATAATAAAGGACAAGTATTTGAGTCTCAAGAGGACTATGAAACCGCACTCTCATTTTATAAAAAGGCATATGATGCAACTAGAAAAATCGATAATCTTAGAGAAACGGCTAGAGTACTAAGCAATTTAAGTTTTATAAAATCAAAATTAAGAATTCCTAATGCAGAAGACGGTTTAAAGGAAGCGCTAGACATAAGAGCAAATAACAGTTATACCTCAGATTTAGGGTCGAGTTTTGACCATTTATCTCGTTTTTATTACACGTTAAATGACTCTATTTCTACAAAAAAATATTCTGATAGTTATATACAACTAGCCCGTACGCTTAATCAAGGACCACAGCTATTAAATGCATTGAAGCTAAAAATAGAAACTGGAGAGCCTAAATATGCAATTGAATATATTAAAGTAAACGATAGCATCAACAATTTAAAGACAGAAAAACGTAATAACTTTAACTACTATGTTTATCAATACGATAAAAAGGAAAGGGATTTGCAAGAAAGTCAATTATTTAATGAGCGATTACTTTACCTCATCCTTTTTATAGTGCTTGCAACTATTTCTTTATACCTGATTTTAAAATACAAACATAAAAAAGAAAAATACCAAGAAATATACAACACAGAAACGCGAATTTCCAGAAAAATACACGATGAAGTTGCAAACGATGTTTATCATGTCATGACGCAGTTACAGACGAGTCCGCATAGTGACAAGGAACTATTAGATGACCTTGAACATATTTATAATCGGACTAGAGATATCTCCAGACAGAACAGCACCATTAATCTTAAAACACCCTATGCTGAACTCTTAAGCGACCTACTTATCGCCTATAATGATGATAATGTTACTGTAATTACTAAAAACCTACAGAAGATAGAGTGGGAAAAATTGAAAGACATTCAAAAAACTACTATTTACAGAGTGCTGCAAGAACTACTAACTAACATGAAAAAACATAGCAATGCCAGCATTGTAGTTTTAAGCTTTGAGAAATCTGGTAAATATTTGATAATAAATTATAAAGATAACGGCATAGGAACATCATTAACAAAGAGAAATGGCCTTCAAAATACGGAAAACCGTATTCAATCTATAAATGGAACGATTACATTTGAGTCCGAAATAAATAAAGGCTTTAAAGCCATAATTATGATTTAAAAGATGTTTAAAAAAGTTTTAGTTTCAGATGATTATAGCAGTATCAATCAAGGAGTAAATACCGTGTTAGATCAACTGGGTATTACAAATGTGAAACAAGTACAATACTGTGATGATGCTTTTCTAGAAATCAAAAGTGCGATTCTTAATGAAGATCCATATGATTTATTCATCACAGATCTAAATTTTAAAACAGATCATCGTAAACAAAAATATACATCTGGAGAGTCACTAACTGCACAACTTAAAAAGGAATTTCCTAACTTTCCTATAATCGTTTATTCTGTAGAAGATCGATTACAAAAAGTACGTTATTTAGTTAATTCCATAAAAGCAAATGCTTTTGTATGTAAAGGCAGAGACGGATTAAAAGATTTGTCAAAAGCTATAACTGCAGTGTATCAAAACAATTCCTTTGTATCACCTCAAGTTCAACAAGCATTACATACTAGAAATAACTTAGAAATCAATGATTATGATATGCAATTGCTATCACTTATAGCTTTGGGTAACTCAAAAAATACTATAAGCAAAGAATTTAAAGAAAAAGGTATATCACCCAATAGTATAAGTTCGATTGAGAAAAAGCAATCTAAACTACTAGATCAATTCAGAGCAAATAATGCGACACATCTTATCAGTATTGTAAAAGATTTAGGCCTTATTTAAAAAACATTCCGTCCTTACGGAAAACCGTAAAGTTTACGCCAAATTGATAATTACTTTTACCATTGAATGGGTGCTATTGCTCATTTGTCAGGGGAAATTAGCGCATACTTTATAGGTATGCGCTTTTTTGTATAGCACTGTTCTTTTAGGCAAGACTATCACTTGACGTAATTTTTATTTGTTACTTGTACAAGTTTTGTTTCGCTTTTGCGAAATTGTCTAAAAAATAATTAATAACCAACAACAGTATCACAAGGAACAAATTAGTTAAATTGTTGATTAATCAATTATATAATTAGCAATATTATGAACTAGAAACAGATTAAAGTAATCTACATATAATTATTAAAAGTGTGATAGAATCTAAATAAGTAAACCAATTATACCTTAAGAATTGTAACCTGGCCAAATATGTTACAATGGCAGCTATATAATTTAAAAGAGATAATCTCGAAAACCAAAATGAATGCGAATCAATCGCGTATAATAATTTATAAAATCTAAAAGTTACCTATACCTAAAAATCTAGGTTCTAACTAAAATAAATCAATGAATAGAGCCGCACCCTTAAGTAAGAGTCATAAAAAAAGCCCTTGATTTCTCAAGGGCTTTTTAACCTTAGTAGCGAGGACTGGACTCGAACCAGCGACCTTCGGGTTATGAGCCCGACGAGCTACCTACTGCTCTACCTCGCGATTTAAAAACTTAAAGTCACTTGCTTTAAAAACTTCAGATCATTACTCTGACGACTTATTGTTTTATTGGGCTGCAAATATAAGTCGGTTTGATAGATTACACAAGGTTATTTGTAAATAATTTATTGTCCTAATTCTATCGCCTCAAAACTAGTCAATTCACCTTCTTCAAAAGATACTTGTACTTCCATAGGATTACAACATACCTCACAATCTTCCACATAAGTTTGTGAATAAGCAGGATCTAACAACATAGAGATTTCCTGCCAGCAATGTGGACACATAAAAAAATGCTCGATCACAAGGCTACATTTAGGATCTGACCAGCTAATTGTAGCAGTTGATACTCAGCTAATTTTGCGTCGTATTTAGCTAGGTTCTTTACGGTTTCGGCATTTAAAAGGTTGACTTGGGCTTGTCTGAATTCGACGCTAGAGACTTGACCTAATTTAAATTGCTCTTGAGTACGCTCAAAGTTGCTTTTATTAGTCAACACGTTTTGCTCTTGCATTCTATAAATAGCAAGCGCATTCATGTAATTTCCCTTTGCATTTGCAACATCTCTCGCTACTTCTTGCTCTATCTGACTTTTAAAAAGAGCTTCATTTTCATAAGCAATCTTAGCATTACGCAAACTATTAATAGACCTACCTCCATCAAAAATATCCCAAGTCAAATTTGCTCCTATAGCAACGTTAGAGGCTGTACGTGTAGTCGCTGGAAAAAACGCACTAGGAGGATTCTCCGTACGATTCCATCCATAACTTCCGGTTAAACCTATTCTTGGTAACAATAAAGCCCTACTTGTTTTGATATCGTAATCACTTATTTGCAAAGAAGTTTCTGACTGTAATAGTCGTACGTTATTCTCAGGCACTTTTTCTAAAAAACTATCGATTACTAGCAAACTTTGTAATGTTACGGTAGTATCTACTGCAAAGCTGGCGTCCAACTCGCGATTTAGCAATAGGTTTAAATCTCTTTTTGTATTGCGCAACTGCTGCAAAGAATTCATGATATTAATGCTATCGGTATTTATATCTACTTGCGCATTAAGTACTTCTAACTTATTAGCTTGTCCATATTCAAATTGATATCTAGCACGTTCTTCGCGCTTTTTTGAAATCTCTAAATTCTGTTCAAATACTTTTACATTCTCTGTTATGCGTGCAATCTCTAAATAAACACTCATTAATAGTACTGTTGTTGTCTCAATCGTAGTTCGAGCTTCTAGCTGACTCAAAGCAAACTGTTCCTGAAGCCTCTTGTAATTGTACAAACGTCCTAAACCATCAAATAAAGTATAATTCAAATTAAGTCCCGCATTATACTGCGTGGTTTGGGCATCGTTAATTTCTATATCTGGTCGAGGATCACCGTTTTGATCTAGTGCGCCGTTAAAATCTGTTCTAGAATCGTTCTCATCTTTTGACGCTCCTGCCGTTCCTTGCAACGATGGCAAGTACCCAGAATTCAAGATTCCAGAGTTATTCTCCGCGATTTTGGTGGTGTTTTCTGCGATTTTGATGCCGTAGTTGTTTTCTAACATTAACTTTACAGCATCTTCTTTGCTTAAAACGTTTTCAATAGGTTGTTGTGAGTACGCTTTCGCGAAAGCGAGACACATCAAAACCCCTAAACTATAAACCAGCTTACTCATTTTCATATTCTTGTAGTGCTTGTTGCTCTTTGGCAATGCTAGTTACCTCTGTCTTTTCTATTTTCTCTCCAGTTTTCAACCAATGAATCCATACTTTAATATTGTTTCCAAAACTTAAAAACAAGGGCAATAAAAGTAAAGTCAACAAGGTTGCGATTCCAATTCCGTAAGAAATGGAAATAGCCATAGGCTTTAGAAATTGTGCTTGACGACTTTTCTCAAGTAATAGTGGCGCAAGACCAGCAACAGTTGTCAACGAAGTTAAAAATATGGCTCTAAACCTGCTTTTACCAGCTTCAAAAAGCGCCTCGTCAAATTGTAATCCGCTTTTTATCAAAGAATTAAATTTACCTATTAAAACCAATCCATCATTTACCATAATCCCTATCAATGCAATAATACCCAACATGGAAAGAATGTTTACTGGAAAACCGTGAATCCAGTGTCCCCATGCTACTGCTATAAAACTAAATGGTATTAATAATATGAGCATGATAGGTTGTGTACCACTACGGAAAGTAAAGGCAATCACAAAATAGATGAGTAATAGTACAATAGGAAAAATAAAACCAGCGCTGCTGCTTATTTTTTCGGCTTCTCGTGCTTGTCCACTTAGATAATTAGGAGATATGGTAGGATATTTTTTCTGTAAATCTGGAATGATGTTAGTTCTTATATCATCTAGAATGTCTGTAGCGCTTTGATTAGGATCTTTCATATCTGCACTGATCAAAATCTCGCGTCTTCCTTCTAAGTGATTGATGACCACGTCACCTCTCTTGATCGTATAGCTCGCTACATCACGCAATGGTACTTTATCTCCTGTAGGTGTAGTAATTCTAAACTCATCCAGATCTTTAATACTGCTACGGTTTTCTCTATCGTATCGCACCCAAACTCTGATCTCGTCTTGTCCTCGTTGGAAACGCTGGGCTTCTCTACCGAAGAAAGCGGCTCTTACTTGAGACATGATTTCGCGCGAATTGAGACCTAAGGCAAATGCATTATCATTAAGTTCAAGATTGATTTCTTTTATACCAGCAGGATCGTTGTCTTCAATATCTTTAAGCAAAGGATTGCGACTCAATATTTCTTTAAAATCTTCTGTCGCAGCTTTTAATTCGCTTATGTCGTTACTTAATAGAGAAACCGCTACTGGACTACCTCCAAAGTTACCACCAGAACCAAAGGTCAACGTTTCTGCGCCAGGAATAGTACCTACAAGCTCTCTCAAACGATTTGCTACAATAGGTGATTTTAATTCTTCTGGCCTCGTCTCTCCTGGAAGTAAATTAATCGATAAACTCGCTGATGAAGAAGATGTTTGTGCTTTGATAATATTCTCAAAAAGCTGTACGCTGTCGCCATATTTTTCATCAGTTAAATACTCTTCAGTAAGCTCTTTGTTTACAATTTTTGCTTTTTCTTCTATAATAGAAATAATGGAATCTGTAATACTTTCTGCCGTACCATTAGGCATAGAGAGGTTAACAGATACTTGATCACTAGAAATACTAGGAAAAAGTGTCACACCTACAATTCCACCTTGTACTGAGCCTATGGTAAGCAACAACGCCGAAAGAAAAAAAGCAAATGCTAGCAACTTATACTTTATGGTAAAACGTAATGCAGGAGCATACAATTTATCACGCATCCAGTTCATAGCTTTATCACCATAATCATTTACCACTCTCATTTTTTGAAACAATCGGGCAATACCTTTTTTAGGCTGATCTGATCTCGCTTGAAGCGCTTTGGAATGTGCTAGGTGAGCAGGTAAAATAATTAGTGCCTCAACTAATGAAACAACGAGAGTTAATATCACAATTACCGAAACCTCACTAAAGAACTCTCCTATCCTACCATCCAGAAATAGAAAGGTAGAAAAGGCAAGAATAGTCGTAATAATAGCGCTTAGAATAGGTGGTATCACTTCCATTGTACCATCAATAGCCGCTTGTACAGGACTTTTACCATCTTCATAATGTTGATAAATATTCTCTGCGATTACAATACCGTCATCTACGAGAATACCGATAACGATAATCATCCCAAACAAAGAAAGAACATTTATAGTGACATCAAATTGGCCAGCAAAGATGAACATTCCTAAAAAAGCAATAGGCAACCCAAAAGCAACCCAAAAGGCTAGTCTTGTATTTAAAAATATGGAAAGAAACAACAATACTAATAGCATTCCTACTATGGCATTTTCAGTAAGTAATGCAGTACGCTGATTAAGCGTTATTGATAAATCTCGAACTACGTTTAACTCTACGTTACTAGAACGCTGGTTGTATTCTTCAATATATTCTTTTACCTTATCTGAACTACCTATGAGGTCTTCAGAATTTGTGCTTGTAACTGTAATATTTACAGATCGTTCTTCATTAAAATAAGAAGCATTAGGTGTTTCTGAAAAGCGGTCTCTAATTTGAGCAACGTCTTTTAAATATACGGTTGAGCCATTTTCCAAAGTTCTTACTGGTATAAAACTTAATTCATCTCCATAATAACTTCTGTTGTTAGCTCGTATTAAATACTCCTCCGTATTTGTTTTAATATTCCCACCTGTTGTTAAGATGTTTGAGGCCGCAACGGCGTCTGCTACTTCTTGAAATGTAAGATTATAACCTAATAGGGTATTTTCATTTACTGCTATCTCGATCTCTTCGTCTGGATATCCAGCGATAGAAATTTGAGAAATACCTTCAATTCCTCTTAAATCGTTTTCTACATCTCGAGCTAGTTGTTTAAGAGTTTTGAGTGGTACATTTTTTCCGCTTAATGAAAAGACAATAGTAGGTCTCGCATTTTCTTGTTTTGCTACCACTAATGGTTCCATACCTACTGGAAAGGATGGCACTCGATCTACTGCATTTTTAATCTCCAGCAGCATGAAATCAATATCATAGCCCTTAATGATTTCTACCGTAATAGTCCCAGAGTTTTCTCTAGACGCAGAAGTTACACGGTCTATACCTTCTATTCCTTTGAGGTTATCTTCTATCTTAAGGACCACACCTTCTTCAATTTCTTGAGGCGATGCTCCTGGATAAATTACATTAATTGTTACGATTTTTGAATCTACCAGAGGAAAGAAAGAAGACTTCAATGACAAAACTCCTAACACTCCAAAAATCACGAACGCTGCAATAACAACATTTACTGCCACATGATGCTTTATGAAATAAGCTATTACTTTTCTCATAATTTATTTTGATTGAGAGGCGTTTGATTCCTTTTCTTTATCCTCACGTGCTTGTTGCTCTGTCTTAACGATAAGTCCTTCATAAGCACCAGGAACAGATTTTGTAATCATTACAGTGCCATCTTCAAGTCCTTTAAGAACTACCCTTTTATCAGAGAAATGCACAGGAGTGACATCGGTAAGTACCAGTTTCCCTTCTTGAACAGTAAAAATCTGGTTCCCATCTTGTAGTAAACTTCGGTTTATAGATATGGCATCATTAACTTCTTGAGCTTGTAAATTTGCTGTGAGGTACATTCCTTCTTTAAGGTCAGGATGTGACACTTCTATAACTGTGGTAATAGTTTGTGTAGACTGATCTACCTTACCGTTAATACGCGTCACTTTTCCAGTATAATTTTTTGTGCCAGAAATATTACTGAGTTCAACTTCTTTACCTATTTCTAGCAAATCAGAAAAGTCTGCGCTTATAGCAACTTGTATTTCAAACGTACCGCTTTGTATAAACTCGCCTAACTGTTGCCCGTTACGCACTAGAGTACCTTCACTTACCATAGCCTCGGTCACAATCCCATTAAATGGTGCTCTAATTCTAAATTTAGAAAGACGGTTTTCTAAATTCTTAATATTGTAATAAGTAGTATAAATATTCCTACCTGTTATAAAATATTTTTCTTTCTCGTTTTTAGGCTCTGGAAGTTCTGGAATGGACTTATCAGTATCAAGAGCATTTAAATAATCTAACCATTGTGGATATGATTCTGGGTAATCCAGTCGTAAATCTGGCATTAACGCAGTGATTTGATTATTAAGGTTACTGCGTGAACTTCTTACTTGTGCATAAAACTCTGTGTTATCAATAAGAATAATGGTCTCACCAGCACGATAAGTTTGTCCGGTTCTAAACAATTTTCCTGTCGGTCTAAATACACCAGTAACTTCAGCATACAACTCTACTCGTTTTTTTGCCTCTAGATTACCATTTGCAGGAATGATTATAGGAACTGTTGTATTTTGTATTGTATCAATAGATACTATTTTAACATCTTTTTTGACTTTAGGCTTTGGTGCTGTCTTGCTGTCAATGATCATTTTTGCGCCAAAAGCAGCGCCTAGTATCAATACAATAGCGAGAATAGATAGTATTACTTTACGCATTCTAGTGGTAGTTATTTAAAATAATTCAACCGTCAAAACTACTTAAGTCTAAAACTATAAATCTTAAATATTACTTAAACCTAACTATTAAAACCTTCTAATTCTTCTGAGATATTTTCCCACTTTGTCATCCAGTCTTCTAATTCTTTTTTCTTAGACTGATAACCGTCAAAAAACCCTTCCTTTTGCGCTAGTTCATCATAATTTGCAGCCAGCTCTGCATCCAGTTTAGAAATAGCTTTCTCTAACTCATTAATTTTAGCTTCTGCCTTAGATAGTCGGTTATTAAGTGATTTTTGCTTTTTTTGATCTTCGTAAGAGAGTTGTTGTTTTTGAGAGTCTCGCTTTCGCGAAAGCGTATCTTCCTTCCTCACTTCTACCTTTTCAATGGCTCTCATGTCCTCAGCCTTTCTTTGATCAAGATAGTAGTCTATATCTCCCAAGTATAAGTTTAACTTATGATCACGGAACTCGTAAACCAGCTCTGTGAGACCTTGTAAGAATTCTCTATCGTGTGAAACTACAATTAAAGTACCATCAAACTTAACTAACGCAGCCTTCAAGACATTTTTAGACTGAATGTCTAAGTGGTTAGTAGGCTCATCCATAATCAGGACGTTGAACGGCTGAAGCATGAGTTTACATAAAGCAAGCCTATTGCGCTCTCCACCACTTAGCACTTTTACCTTTTTCTCTGCCTCGTCACCTCTGAAGAGAAAGGAACCGAGCATATCGCGCACCTTGACACGATTGCTGTCTGTGGCAGCGTCTAGCATGGTATCAAGAACTGTCTTCTCACCGTCTAGATATTCTGCTTGATTTTGTGCAAAGTACCCTAATTGAACATTATGACCTAGATTTACCTTTCCTTGTGCTTTTACGTCACCGACAATGATTTTGGCCAGCGTAGATTTTCCCATACCATTTTGACCTACAAATGCCACTCGTTTACCGCGCTCTAGAGATAGACCTACATCTTCAAGAACCTTTTTATCACCGTAAGATTTACTGACATTTTCAATATCCAGTACTATTTTTCCAGGCTGGATAGAGGTCGCAAAGTTAATGTTCATCGCAGCGTTATCTGTTTGCTCTATCTCTACCACATCCATGCGGTCTAGCTTTTTAACTAGTGATTGTGCCATGGTTGCTTTACTAGCTTTGGCCTTAAATTTTTGAATGAGCTTCTCCGTACGTTCTATTTCCTTTTGCTGATTTTTAAAGGTAGCTTCTTGTTGCTCGCGCATTTCTGCTCTTAAGGCAAGGAATTTAGTATAAGGTTTAGGATAATCATAAATACGACCTAAGCTTATTTCTATCGTGCGGTTAGTCACGTTATCGAGAAACATTTTATCGTGACTTACAATTACTACAGCTCCTGGATAAGTCTGTAAAAAGGATTCTAACCATAGAATGGAATCTATGTCCAGGTGGTTAGTAGGCTCATCCAGTAATAGAATATCGTGTTTTTCTAGTAGTAATTTTGCCAGCTCAATTCTCATGCGCCATCCTCCAGATAGCTCATCAGTTAACTTATCAAATTGTTCTGGCTTGAACGCAAGTCCTTTTAAAATCTTTTCAGTTTCTCCTTTGTATTGATAACCACCTATTATTTCATATTCATGGTTGAGATCTCCTATATCTTCTATGAGTTTAGAATAGGACTCTGACTCATAATCAGTTCTAGTGGCTAACTCTTCATTTATTTGCTCGATTTGTGATTCTATGGTTCTCGCTTTCGCGAAAGCGGTATAAGCTTCTTCTAAAACAGTACGACCCTTTTCAAAATCAATATCTTGTCTCAAGAAACCTATGCTTATGTCTTTCTCTATCGCAATGTTACCTTGATCGTAGGCAACATCTCCTGAGATTACTTTGAGAAGTGTAGATTTTCCGGCACCATTTTTACCGATAAGTCCTACACGGTTCCCAGGATTGAGCCTGAAGGTTATCTCTTCAAATAACGGTTCTCCACCGAAACTAACATGTAAATCGTGAACGTTGAGCATAGTCGTTTTGTATCTTTGCAAAGATGTGTTTTTACAGACTATTACTAAAGTTTTATCATGCTAAAAGGAACTAAATTATACAGCATTTTTACAGGAACTTGTCCTGTATGTCAAAATGAATCTATGTATACGAGTAGTAATTTGTACAATCCTAAGAAAACACAGGAAATGAAAGAAAGATGTAGTCATTGTGACACAAAATATAAAATAGAACCTAGTTTTTTTTATGGGTCTATGTATGTGAGCTATGGAGTAGGCGTTGCCATTGCGATGGTAGCTTTTGCTGTAACTTACTTTCTTCTAGACCTTTCTAGATGGCATATTTTTCTGGTGATTTCTTTTATATCTATATTCAGCTTGCCTATTGTAATACGCATAAGTCGCAATATCTGGATCAATATTTTTATGGATTACGATAAAGAGAAGGCAAAGAAGAGTTAGGAGTTAGGAGTTAGGAGTTAGGAGTTAGGAGTTAGGAGTTAGGAGTTAGGAGTTAGGAGTTAGGAGTTAGGAGTTAGGAAAATTTGAAATTCTTAATATAATTAGCAAGAAAAAGCCGGTCTCATTCCAAAAAATAATAAGCCATTATTTTGTCATTCCTGAACAGCGGTGAGCAATAATTTCAAATTATAAAGGCATAAAATAACTGAGACTTTTAATAATTGAATAGCTTTAGTTGTTGTTAAACCTATTGATATCGATTTCCTCATTGAGCGGTATGTCCTTATACATAGAATCAAATAACTGCTTTGCTGCCCATGGCGCCATAAGAACGGCTCGACTTCCCATACCATTAAATACGACATAATTGGGATAACTTTTATGTGAACCTACAAAAGGTCTTCGATCCTTAGTGGTAGGACGTATACCATGCTTATGATCTACTATTTCATAAGGCAACTTTAGGAAACGCTCTAGACGTGAAGTGAGAAAAGTTCTTGCATCTTGAGTAGGTATATCAGATAGATCGTCGCGATTGTAAGTAGCACCTACCCAAAATAGATCGTCAACATAAGGCATCAAGAAAACGGATGACTTAATGATGTAATCTAATTGTAATCCAGGAACTTTTATTGTCAATACCTCACCTTTATTTCCTTGAAGTGGAAGGTGACTAAAAAAAGGATTTGCTGTCATTTTAAAACCTTCAGAAAATATAATTTTAGAAGCTTGATAGTCTTTATAACAAACTAGATCCTTGGAATGAACTAGCTCATTGAAATCGAACTCTTCTTCTAGAAAACAGTTCATATTACCAAAAAACTGTATAGTCGCAGTCATATAATTTACGGTGTCTACCCAACCAGTTCCAGAAACTTTACCATAATTAAAAGGAGCGTCTATCGCAGTATTATCATAAGAAGAAATATCTTGAGACATAAATTCTTTCAATTCGGGACGTATAGATTTTTTTTGCCATGTTTTAACCTCACGTTCATCATGTAACCTTCTAAGTATATCAATGGGATGTAAAAAATTAGAGGAAACCTTTTCCTTTATCAAAGGATAAAAATGATTTAAATAATCTAATTGATCAGCAGCTTTCCAAACTGAGGTAAACCTTTTTAAAATAGTTGGGTTGTAAACTCCTGCAGCAACAGAAGAAGAGCCTTTCATTTTATCACCAACTATCAATACAGTTTTACCATTCAAGTGCCATTGCCAGGCAAGAGCACAACCAGCAATTCCTGATCCAACAATTATAATGTCAAACTTTGTTTTCAATATGTGTAGAGAAATAAATATAAAACTAAGATGAAAATAAATAAAAAAAGCTTCACGAAACGTGAAGCTTTTCTATATAAAACTTATAAGGAATTAGTAATTCCACATATCTAATTCAAAATTACGAATGATTTCTTTTAATCTATCAGATTCTAAAAGTTGCATCATTGAGTTGTCTGCAATATAACTATCAATAGTTCTATCACCTTGCACATTATCCATTTTGTAAATAAGTGCATTAAACCTTCTAGAATTTAAGATATGATCAAAAGAAATAGGTCTTGCAGAATTCAACGTATTAAACGCTTTGTTATTATGCAATAATTCTCTTGCATCTGGATAGTAGATCCAAAACAACTCTACACCTGTAGGGTCATCTGGGAAGTTTACATCCGGTGTTACTGGACAAATTCCCAATAATCTATACCTTAATTCACTTTGACGAGTGTCAAAATACCATAAACCACGGATTCTATATTCTTTCACATCATCAGCACCTATAGTTCTAGTCTCGATATATTCATCAAAACCTGGAATATTATAAGTTGTGTCGATATCTAATGGCTTTACACCTTCTTCTGGTATAACACCATTATCATTTAGAATATCAACACCTGCGTTAGTGATCTTTTGACTTTTTAAAGTGTTCTCAATATCTGAAAATTCACGTGCTTCATTGAAATAAGAGTCGCCGTACAAAGTAATATCACCAGACATTGCAGCGGCCGTTAATACGTGATACAATGACCTACGTTCTTTCCCAACATAATTAGTATCCACAGGATAATATAACGGGAAGTTTACACGCTCATCTAGATCGATAGTTTCCCATACGGTACGTTGCCATAAGATATCACGATCACCAACAAACCCATACGGTAATGGCTTATCGTTATCATTCTCTAATTGAGCTGACGTTTTAGTACCGAACTCAGCCGGACTTTTTGCATTAAGAATGTTGTTTTGAGCAAAAGCAGTTCCTGAAAGAACAACCGCTGCCAATAAAACTATGATCTTATTCATAATTTGAATTTATAATATTAATTAGTCTGTAATTTCTACAGTAACATCAGAGACACTTTTTACGTTGACTCCTGGTAACACAGCTTTGATATTTGCAAATTGAACTAAATCACCCTTACGAGCTCTTTTAAGTGCATTTTGCGCAGTACCATTTAACTTAGTTCCAGACACTGGAATGGACGGTTGACCTGGGACTTTAAATAAGAATCCAGTAACTCTAGGAGTTAAATCAAAATCAAAATCTAAGAACTCTGCAGAAACAGTTGAGATAGCAAGATTAGAACGTGTCTTACGTACATTTTCATATGCCTTACTTACCATACCAGTAGGACGAGGTAAGTTCTTAATACGGAATTCCTTAGAATCTGAAACAGTTTCACCTGTAGAAAGTTTAGCAGTAACATTAATCTTCACTGTTTTACCTGAACCAGGACTCATTACATAGCTATCACCAGATTTTCTCTTTAGACCAGGTGCGCTCGCATTAACATTGTTTCCAGATACACCTGCAAAAGAAATCGTCATTGGGTTAGGAACACCACGATAAACTACATTCATCTTATCTGCAGCAATAGTCGCAGAATTAGGCTTAGGAATAGTTGCAAATGATTGCTCTACTTTCACTTCTTTCTCTTCACCATCCTCATCAAAATATAAAGCTCCAGTAATTTTGTGATCTCCAGGAGAACCTGCTCCTACTTTTAATACAATACGACCAGCTTCAATAGTATACTGATTATCGTTCAGTTTTCTACCATCTAATTTTAAATCAACTCGTTTAGGTTGTAGGGTTGCATCTTTACGACCTAATACTATCTGACCATCAAAAGTTTCCCCATTATAATATGCAGATTTAGGAGATTCCATAAGTGTAGTATAGTTATCCATACTAACTTCACTTTTCAACTGGCCAGCAAGTAACGTACTTAAAACCTCGGCTTCCGTGTTCTTTACCTCACTTTGTAAAAGTGTAATTTTTGCGATCGAGGCGATTAAAGGATATCCTTTGTAATTGTAGTCTAAATAAGACATTGTTACACCTTCACGATTAGTTACATCTTCTGGTGTAAACTTTTTATCTAACTCAGATTTCAATGTAGGATTATCATCAACCACAGCTTGCATATCGCTACGGTATTTGTTCATTTCATCTAAAAACTTTTGACCATCAGAAGTCACTTTTCCTCCTTCTAAAAATCTTACATCTAAGTAATCACCTTTGTCCATTACTGCATAATCGTTAGGATCTGCAACGGTACCTTCCATATCATTTTTCAACTCTTCTAGATAGTTGAAATAATCCTTAGAAATTTTATCTACTTGCTCTGCTTTAACTTTTAATGGAGCATACTTTTCAGGTTGATCTGCTGCTAATTGATCAAGACCAGCCATAGCTGCTTGATTTTTTGCAGTAGCCACCTGATTACTTTCTTCTATACTAACATTTAAAAGTCCGAAAGCATTTAGCACTTCCTTACTCATGTTTAACGCAAGCATCGCGATGAAAACCAGATACATCAGGTTAATCATCTTCTGCCTTGGGGACTGTTTTCCTCCTGCCATAATATTCTAATTAGTTTGTTATTATATTAATTTAAAAATCAACTAATTATCCTTTCATAGCTCCTAACATGTTACCATACACGCCGTTAAGAGAAGATAAGTTATTAGTAAGTCCTGCCATTTGTTCTTGAAGTTTAGTTGCATTATCTGCAATAGCTTCATTAGCTTGCGCTTGACGAGAAGAACTTTCTACTTGAATTTTGTATAGACTATTTAAAGATTCCATTTGAGCCGCTGCCAGAGCCATCTCTTCTGAGTATTTTTTAGTAGAAGACATAGCTTCTGCCGTAGGAGCTATACCTTTTGCAGCACCTTCAAAAGAACGTATGCTATCTCCTAAACTAGACATCAATTCACCGTCTAACTTTGCTTCTTTTAACATCTCATCTAATTTCTTAGAAAGAAGTCCTTGTGCATCTTGTGGAGCTTCTTTTTTACCTTTAGTGTTGTTAGCTAATTCTCCACCAGCTAATTCTGGGTATACTAATGACCAGTCCAATTCATCTTCTACAGGCTCAAAAGCTGATATGAAGAAAATAACTGCTTCTGTAATCAATCCTATCATAAGAAGGTTATTTCCAGAAAATCCGTAACCGAAATCCCAGTGTAATATTTTGAAAAGTGCTCCAATGATTACTACCGAGGCTCCGATACCGTAAGCCATATTAAATAATTTCTTTGTTGCTTTAGACTGTGCCATTTTTTAAAAATTTAGTTAAGTTAATTTGTTTTTTGTTGGATATTTTAATTGGTCGCCGCGTTAAGAGTAACGTCTGTTCCCATATAAGATTGTACAGTACGGAAACCGATATAACTTCTCGCACTATCTTGATATTCATAGTCGCGCGTTCCTACTTGCAGGAAGTAAGAAACATCTTTCCATGATCCACCACGTACACCTTTACGTTTATTATTTGCATCATTTACTACTGGACTCATGGAAGACATCATTTCATAAGCTCCAGCTTCATAAGATGAATTCACCCATTCTGCCACGTTACCTGCCATGTTATATAAGTTATACTCATTAGGCTCATAAGAGCGAGCTTCAACAGTATACAACGCTTGATCTGCTGCATAATCACCACGAAGAGGCTTAAAGTTTGCCATAAAACAACCT